>Ga0247821_10002118_pt1 | contig 10907 bp, 12 predicted proteins | sample 13C_Glycerol_Day_FD_192481 | JGI IMG/M metagenome (GOLD analysis project Ga0247821, IMG submission 192481) | Soil microbial communities from agricultural site in Penn Yan, New York, United States - 13C_Glycerol_Day14 | ecosystem: Environmental > Terrestrial > Soil > Agricultural land | place... | reverse complement strand
CAATGCCTTGCTGCATGAGCGCTTCGATCAGACGCCCCATCGACTCCACACAGTGGCGCTGCGCGTCCGGCGAAGCGCCGCCCAGCACCGCCCTGGCATCGCGCAGCACGATGCGCTGGATGTCCGGTTCCAGGGCCATTTCCAGGTAGGCGCGACAGCGCTGGCAAAAACCTTCCCAGGGGTCTTGCGCCGCGTCGGAAATGGCTTGCAGGCGCGCATCCATCTCGGCATCGATCTGCTCCACCACCGCCGCCAACAAGCCCTTCTTGTCGCCGAAATGGTGGTAGAGCGCGCCACGGGTCAGGCTCGCCTGCGCGGTGAGGTCATCCATCGAGGTATCGGCATAGCCACGTTCGCTGAAGACTTTACGCGCAGTCGCCAGCAACGTGGCTCGGGTTTCTTCCATCTCGGCGCGGGTGCGGCGAACCATTCATCCCCCTTACATACGGACTGCATGTTTATTTACATTCACTGCGTATGAATATAGGCTATTTATTCATACGCGCTGTATGTATTGTCGCCGCGCCGCCAGACCAAGGCAAGCGCACGCCCCTGGAGAACGAAATGGCCAACCCTTATCGTGAGCTTTTCAATGCACCCGGCACTACGGGTTTCGCCCTGGCGGGCCTGCTGGCGCGGATTGCGCTGCCCATGACTGGCATCGGCATCATCACCATGCTCTCGCAACTGCGTGGCAGCTACGCGCTGGCAGGCGCGGTGTCGGCCACCTTCGTGCTGGCCTATGCGCTGCTGTCGCCGCAGGTCTCCCGCCTGGTGGATCGGCACGGGCAACGTCGCGTGCTGCCCGCCGCCACTGCCGTCAGCGTCATCGGCCTGCTGCTCCTGTCCGCCAGTACCTGGTGGCAAGCACCCGACTGGACCCTGTTCATCGGCGCCCTGCTCGCCGGCTTCATGCCCAGCCTGTCGGCCATGGTGCGGGCACGCTGGACAGCGATCTACCGGGGCCAGCCATGCTTGCAAACGGCCTACTCGCTGGAGACGGTGCTCGATGAAGTCACCTTCATCGCCGGCCCTCCGCTGTCGGTCGGGCTGTGTGTGGCAGTGCTTCCCCAGGCAGGCCCGCTGGCAGCGGCGCTGTTGCTGGTGGTGGGTGTGTTCGCCCTGGTGGCGCAACGCGGTAGCGAGCCGCCGGTACTGATGCAGGACGCCGACATGGGCCGCCAGGGATCGGTGATCCGCTCGGCAAACGTGCGCTTGCTGACACTGTTGATGGTGGCCATGGGCATCATCGTCGGTACCGTGGATATCGTCAGCGTGGCCTTTGCCGAGCACATGGGCCAGCCGGCGGCAGCCAGCCTGGTGTTGTCTGCCTATGCCCTGGGATCCTGCCTGGCCGGCCTGCTGTTCGGCACGCTCAAGCTGCAAACCCCGTTGCACCGGCTGTTGTTGCTGGGCGGCCTGATGACGGCCGCGACCACCCTGCCCCTGCTGCTGGCCGGCAGCATTCCCGCGCTGGCTGCCGCCGTGCTGGTGGCGGGCCTGTTCTTCGCCCCCACCCTGATCGTGGCGATGTCGCTGGTCGAGCGCCTGGTGCCCGAGCAGCGCCTGACCGAAGGCATGACCTGGTTGCTGGCCGGGCTGAACATCGGTATCGCACTGGGTGCTGCGGCATCCGGCCATGTAGTGGATGACGACGGCGCGCGGGCCGGATTCGATGTCGCGCTGTGCGCCGCAGTCCTGGTGCTGCTGGTGGCGCTGTGGGGGCATCAGCGCCTGCGTGCCCATGGCTCACCCGCCGCCAGCGCAGCGATGGACGCCCTGGCGAAATGAAAAAACCGGCCCTTGGGCCGGTTTTTTTTACGCCGTCGCCTGTATCAGTGCACAGGCAACTCGACGCCTTCGAACAGCTCTTCAAGCTCTTGCTTGTTGTGGCACTGGATGGCCTTGGCCATCACTTCGCGGGTCAGGTGCGGGGCGAACTTCTCGATGAAGTCGCACATGAAGCCACGCAGGAAGGTGCCACGGCGGAAGCCGATCTTGGTCACGCTGGACTCGAACAGTTCGCTGGCATCGAGCACCACCAGGTCACTGTCAAGCTTGGTGTCGACGGCCATCTTGGCCACGATGCCCACGCCCAGGCCCAGGCGCACGTAGGTCTTGATCACGTCGGCGTCGGCGGCGGTGAACACCACTTTCGGGGTCAGGCCGCGATGGCTGAACGCCTCGTCGAGCTTGGAGCGGCCAGTGAAACCGAACACGTAGGTCACGATCGGGTATTCGGCCAGGGCTTCGAGGGTGAGCTTCGGCAGCTTGGTCAGCGGATGGCCTTGCGGCACCACCACGCAACGGTTCCAGCGATAGCACGGCATCATCACCAGGTCACCGAACAGCTCCAGGGCTTCGGTGGCGATGGCGAAATCCACGGTGCCGTCAGCGGCCATTTCGGCGATCTGCATCGGCGAGCCCTGGTGCATGTGCAGGGCCACTTCCGGGTACTGCTTGATGAAGCTGCTGATCACCGGCGGCAGGGCGTAACGCGCCTGGGTGTGGGTGGTGGCGATCGACAGGGTGCCCTTCTTCTCGTTGGAGAATTCCTGGGCGATCTGCTTGATGCTCTCGACCTTGCGCAGGATTTCGCCTGCGGTGGTGATGATCCGCTCACCCGCCGGGGTGACCCGAGTCAGGTGCTTGCCGCTGCGGGCGAATACTTCCACGCCGAGTTCGTCTTCGAGCAGGCGGATCTGTTTACTGATGCCCGGCTGGGACGTATACAGGCTCTGCGCTGTCGCGGAGACGTTGAGGTCGTGGTGCGCCACTTCCCAGATGTAGCGCAATTGTTGAAGCTTCATAGGTATCCCTCAAATCAGCGGGGGCGTCACCGGCAGCAGCGACGATTTATAACTATATTAGTGGTTTGAAGAATAAATCTAGAACTATTTTGGCAGTGTAATCGGAAATCCCCTACATCGCCCTATCAGGCTCTCCTACGCCCAAGATGTTGGGCCAGCGGCACCATGTACACCGGCACCGGCGACAGTTGCAGCAGGCGCACGGCCGTACGGCCGATGGGAATATCCACGCCCGCCCCCTGGCTGTGGCTGCCGAAGATCAGCAGGTCGACGCTCAGGCGCTGGGCCTGCTCGAGAATCACCTGGGCCGGGTCGCCCTGGCGCACGCGCACCGCCTTGATCAGGGCGAGGTCCGCCTCCTCGCCCAACTCGTCACGAAAGTTTTCCAGAACCCGCTGCTCGATATTGGCCATGACCGTGTTGACGCCCTGGCTGTGCAACTGGTCCAGGGTCTGCTCATCCAGATAGCTTTGCAGCAGCGACTCGGCGAACTGCCCCATGGGTTCGACGGCATGAATCACATAGAGCTCCGCACCGAAGGTACGCGCCAGGGCCAGCGCGTGTTGCATGACAAAAGGCGCATACACACCGAGGTCGGTGGCGTAGAGCATGGAGCGGATCATTCGACCTCCTTGACTGCCGCCTGGGCAGCGCAAGCTTCAGCTTAGCAGCGTGCAGATGATGCGCCGTTTCCGTCCGGCGCACGGCACCTGCGGCCTAGCCCGGGGTCGGCTCGTTGCTGATGCCATGGGGTACATGGCCTGTTGCGACCACACTGCGCGCCCGCTCGCAGTGACCGACCTGGTCATCGAAAAACACGTCGGCGGCAAAGGCCTCGAGGAATGCCGACTTGTCCAGGCCACCGAGGAACAATGACTCGTCCAGGCGCACGTCCCACTCGCGCAAGGTGCGGATCACCCGCTCGTGGGCTGGCGCCGAACGCGCCGTGACCAGCGCCGTGCGAATCGGACAGGCACCGTCGGGAAACTCCTTCTGCAACTGGTTGAGCGCGGCCAGGAACGGCTTGAACGGACCACCGTGCAACGGCTCGCGAGCCGACAGGCGTTCACTGGCCTGGAAGGCTTCGAGCCCGCCCGACTGGTAGACCCGTTCGGACGCGTCGGAAAACAGCACCGCATCACCGTCGAAGGCGATGCGCAGTTCATCACTGGCCTCGCGCCGAGCCCCGCCGGAAAGAATGGTCGCGGCGGCGAAGCCGGCATCCAGGGCACTGCGAACGTCATCGGCATCGGTGGACAGGAACAGGTGGCAACCGAAGGCCGCCAGGTACGGATACGGACTGCGGCCACCGACAAAGGCGGCGCGGTAGATGCCCAGCCCGTGCTGCTCGATGGAGTTGAACACCCGCAGGCCGGTGTCGGCACTGTTGCGCGAAACCAGCACCACCTCGACCCGGGGCTGGCCCAGGTGGGCATTGAGCCCCAGCAGTTTCTGCACCAGTGCAAAGGCATCTCCGGGTTCGAGCATTTCGTCCTCGTGCTCGATCTGGTACTGCCGATAGGCTTCGACCCCTTGTGCCAGGTAAATCCGATGGCTCTCGCTGAGGTCGAACAGCGCTCTGGAGGAGATGGCGACCACCAGCTTGTCGCCCAGGTTCTTGCTCATGCACGCTTCCTCTTGTGCGGTGAATGCAGGCCTCATCGCAGGCTTCGCCAGCTCCCACAATGACTCGGCGCACCCTCCTGTGGGAGCCTGCGATCGACCGCGCAGCGGTCGCAACCTCACGCCCCTTTCAGGTTACTCCGGTCGATGAACGCCAGCGCCTGGTACAGCGCCTCGATGCGCGGCAGGCTGCAACCGGCCTCGCGCGCCCGGGCCAGGGGCTCGGCATAGATCACCTCCAGCTCCAGCGGCCGGCGCTGGGCATAGTCGTGGTACATGCTCGGCCAGTAGTCAGGCATCTTTTCGGTGACCGCGAACAGATGCTCAGCATAGCCCTGGGGCAGCTCATGGCCACAGGCCTGCGCCCCTTGCACCACCTCGGCCATCAGCGCCTGGATCAGTTCACGGCTGTCCGGGTCGGCCATCAGCGGCGTGGTGCTGGCCTTGAGCAGCACCGACAGGCCGTTGTAAGGCACGTTCCACACCAGTTTCTGCCAGCGTGCATGGTCCAGGTTGGCCATCGCCTGGGAGTCGATGCCGGCCGCCCGGAACAGGTCGGCCCCGGCTTCGGCAATCGCCTGGCGCGCCGCCGCGTCCGCCGCAGGACCACTGTGATAACCCAGGTTCACCGCCCCCAGGGCCTGGTGGCGGATCACCCCCGGCGCCTCGCGGTTGACGCAGATGAAGCACAGGCCGCCCAGCAGGTGCAGGCTGTCAGGCAGCAAGGGGCGCAGCTTTTCTTCCGCGCCCAGGCCATTCTGCAGCAGCACCACTTTGGCATCCGCCGCGCCAGCCGTGGCGATCAATGGCGCCAGTTCGGCATTGCTGGTGGACTTGGCGCCTACCAGCAGCCAGTCACAAGGCGGCATGTCGGCGACGTCGGCATAGGCCTGCACCGGCATCTGCAGGGTGCCATGCAGCGCACTCTCGATCCGCAGGCCCCGGGCATTGACGGCGTCGAACTCACTGCGCAGGAGAAAGTGCACATCGAATCCGGCCCTGGCCAGCATCAGGCCGTAATAGCCGCCGATGGCGCCAGTTCCGATGATACCGATACGCGGCTTGCTCGTGTTCATCCCGCCCTCCTCTTATTGTTCACTTTTTATTCAATTATTTTTCACGCAAATCAAACGCTTTACCCAGCTTCACTATACTGAGGCGAACAAGGTCAAAAAAACGACACGGAGTCGAACATGCGTGGCTTTCTGCCTCACCCGGACGATGTACCGGTCGAACTGGCCCTGCGCCCGTCGCCGAGTCTGTTTCGCCAGCGCCTGCACACTATCAGCCTGGGCGGTATCGCCTGCAACCACCCTCGCGCCTACCGCCGCGGCATGGCCGTGGAAATGATCATTCCCTCACTGGGCGACGGCGCACGTTACCCCGGTTACGTGGCCTGGTGCCAGAAGCAGCAGGACGGCTACCGGGTCGGCATCGCGTTCATTGACGAGCAGGCATTGTTCGGCGCACGGATGAGCGAACAGGTGTGCCAGATCCAGCACCTGTACCAGCAACAGGCACTCGACGCCAGCGCCCCGGCCGACCTTGAGGCCCTCGCCCAGCAATGGGTGAGCCTGCACGCCGGTGAGTTCTCCGAGGCCAGCCTTGAGGCCACCCATACCCGCCAGATCCTCGTTTAACGACAAAAACCCCGTCCCTGCGGGCTCTGCCCATTGTCGAGCCACGGTGTAACGCGCTAAGGTTCGGCTTCCCGCTGCGTACAATCTTGCTGCTCCGCCGCACGGGGATCGCTGGCGGCCGGCACCCGTGACCTGACGAGTAACACGATGGCTGATTTACCGATCGATGACTTAAACGTTGCCTCCAACGAGACCTTGATCACCCCTGATCAGCTCAAGAAGGAAATCCCCCTGAGCGCCACTGCGCTCAAGACCGTGACTGCGGGCCGCGAAGTGGTGCGCAATATCCTCGACGGCAAGGACCACCGCCTGTTCGTGGTGATCGGCCCCTGCTCGATCCATGACATCAAGGCCGCCCACGAGTATGCCCAGCGCCTCAAGGCCCTGGCCGCCGAAGTGTCCGACACCCTGTACCTGGTCATGCGCGTGTACTTCGAGAAGCCGCGTACCACGGTCGGCTGGAAAGGCCTGATCAACGACCCGTACCTGGACGACTCGTTCAAGATCCAGGATGGCCTGCACATCGGTCGCCAGCTGCTGCTGGACCTCGCGGAAATGGGCCTGCCCACCGCCACCGAAGCCCTCGACCCGATTTCCCCGCAGTACCTGCAGGACCTGATCAGCTGGTCGGCGATCGGCGCCCGCACCACCGAATCCCAGACCCACCGCGAGATGGCCTCGGGCCTGTCGTCGGCCGTGGGCTTCAAGAACGGCACCGATGGTGGCCTGACCGTGGCGATCAACGCCCTGCAGTCGGTCTCCAGCCCGCACCGTTTCCTGGGCATCAACCAGGAAGGTGGCGTGTCCATCGTCACCACCAAGGGCAACGCCTACGGTCACGTGGTACTGCGCGGCGGCAACGGCAAACCCAACTATGACTCGGTCAGCGTCGCCCTGTGCGAGCAGGCGCTGGTCAAGGCGAAGATCAAGCCGAACATCATGGTCGACTGCAGCCACGCCAACTCCAACAAGGACCCGGCCCTGCAGCCACTGGTGATGGAGAACGTCGCCAACCAGATCCTCGAAGGCAACCAGTCGATCATCGGCCTGATGGTCGAAAGTCACCTGAACTGGGGCTGCCAGGCCATTCCGAAGAACCTCGACGACCTGCAGTACGGTGTATCGATCACCGACGCCTGCATCGACTGGGAAGCCACCGAGAAGACCCTGCGCAGCATGCACGCCAAGCTCAAGGACGTGTTGCCCAAACGCAACCGCGCCTGAGGGGCGAATACAAGAACGCCGGGCATTGCCCGGCGTTTTTGTGTGTGCGGTGAATGGCAGCCCGCTGGCTACCCTTCGCGATTCTCAGGCCTTGGTAGAGTGCCGCTGCTGGCGCTCCATGTAACGTTCCACGTACGAGCATGACGGAATCACGGTGTAGCCCATGTCTTCTGCGTACTGCAGCGCCTTCTCGGTCAGCGCCGCGGCAATACCCCGGCCCCGCAACGCATTGGGAACAAAGGTGCGGTAGATATCCAGGGTTTGCTTACCCAGGTCCATGTAGGTCAGGTAAGCACGATGACCGTCCACACTGGTCTCGAATTGATGACCAGCCTGGTCATGGTGGATGGACAACGCCTCGCTCATCACTACTCCTCGCGGGTCTTATGATCTGACCCCTACCTTACCGATGTTTGTCCGGCGAAGGAACCTCTACGCCACCCCGTGCCCGTTTGGACAGCAAGAATTGCAGGGGCGTTCTCTGGCCATTGAGCACGTACAAATAGTAGGCGCCCCCGGCCCGGATACTCAAGGCGACTGGTCGCAAAAATTCGCGCACTTGCAGCGGGCGAACCAGGCGCCGGGCGCGGGCCAGATCTGTCACCGGATGTTCTAGTGCTATGACGCCGGACGACACTTCAAGTCACTATTAGTTCAACAAAAAACAAGTTTGCTACACTAATTCAGGCCCGTACAGGAAACGCCATCAGGGTTTCCCTGAAACCAGGATGGCGAGTCCGGCGCAAGCGCATTTTTTTGCAGTTCTTGCGCTCTGTCAGTTTACTTACTACAAGTAATGGGTACTATGTACGCCGGCCAGTTTCTCTTTCTTGAGAGATGGCTATTTAATAGAAAGTCCTTGAAGGGGAACACGATGAACAACGTTCTGAAATTTTCTGCTCTGGCTCTGGCCGCAGTTCTGGCTACCGGTTGCAGCAGCGTATCGAAAGAAACCGAAGCTCGCCTGACCGCTACCGAAGACGCAGCTGCTCGTGCACAAGCTCGCGCTGACGAAGCCTACCGCAAAGCCGACGACGCTCTGGCTGCAGCTCAAAAAGCTCAACAGACCGCCGACGAAGCTAACGAGCGCGCTCTGCGTATGCTGGACAAAGCCAGCCGCAAGTAATTATCCCTCGGGATTTTTATTTGGAGCCGACCCACTTGTGGGTCGGCTTTTTTATTGGCTCTTCACGGACCTTGGGTGTTGAGGCCACGCGGTCTACGACTCGCGTTCTTCGGCTACGCCGAAGGTGCTGCGCACGCCCCTACAGGCACCTACGCTCGGCCTCCTGAAGTCGCGTTCTGCGGCGCCTGAAATGACGCGCATGAAGATCAAGATCAAGAGCGGGTCGATACCGCGATAGCGTCAACCATGTCCCCGCACACCTGTCCACCTTGTCCGCTCCATACGCCCGGGAAAAGTAACCGCCAGAAACGACGAAGCCTGCACAATGGCAGGCCTCGGGTGCAGCAGTGCAGGTTACTGAAGGTCTAGCGGTACGCTCGAGACCATCGGCTGCTGGGCCGTGTTGGGCACGGCGATTTCCACCGGCATGCCGTCTTCGGCGGCGATCACATCACGCACCATGTCCCAGTTCATACGCATGTTGTTGGCCAGGTCTTCGCGCTTGAGCATGGCGTTGATCACTGCGGTGTGCTTGTCGACCACCGATGGATCGCCCTTGTCGTTCAGCGGCGTGTGCGCCTCAAGGTAGACCTTGCCGGCGCTGAGACCGAACTTGTACGGCTCGTTGATAATGCGCACCGACACACCGACCGGGGCCATCTTGGCCAGCTCCAGCACGTTGTTGTTGAACATGCGGAAGCAGCCGTGGCTGGTGCGCATGCCGATGCCGAACTTCTTGTTCGAGCCGTGGATCAGGTAACCCGGTACGCCCAGGGTGAACTTGAACGGCCCCAGCGGGTTGTCCGGACCTGCCGGTACCACGGCTGGCAGGATGTCGCCATCTTCGGCGTGCTCCTTGCGGATCGAGGCCGGTGGCGTCCAGGTCGGGTTCGGCGTCTTGGCCGTGACCTTGGTGTTGGCGATCGGCGAACCCCAGCCTTCACGGCCGATGCCCAGCGGGTAGGTGTGCACCACGTTCTGCCCTTTCGGGTAGTAGTACATGCGGTACTCGGCCAGGTTGATGACGATGCCTTCGCGCGGACCCGGCGGCAGGATGAAGCGGGTCGGCAGGATGATCTCGGTGCCGGCGCCAGGCAGCCAGGGGTCGACGCCGGGGTTGGCGGCGATCATTTCCAGGTAGCCCAGGTCGTTGGCGGTGCCGATATCGGCGAAGGTGTCTTCGTACTTGGCCTTGATCACCTGGACCTGGCCAATGACGTCTTCACCAGGCGGTGGCAGGGGAAACTCCAGCGCAGCAGCAGGCCCTGCCGCCAGCAGGGCGGCCAGGGACAGGCAACGGGTGACGGCGGGAAAGCGCGGCAACATCCGGGAAATCCTTCGCTAATTCAGTGAGGTCAAGAAGACGATTGTACACCTACGCCAGCACAATCGGGAGTGATCCGGGCCGTTGAAGGCGTTACAGGGGATGAAAGGCTATGTCGACAGCTGCAGCTCCGGCCACACTGGCCGTGTGCCACGCCGCTGGGCGTCGAGAATGGCCCGACACAGCGCGCACAGGCGGCGGTCGCGGTAAATACCGCGTTCGACCATCGACCAGCGTGGCTGCGCCGGCAGCAAGGTGCCGCACAGGGTGCGGTCGGCCGAGCCACCCAGCTCGAGCTGACGGGCCACCAGATGGACGCGGATCTCCTGGCAGGCGAACAGGTCAAGCTGTTCGTCAGGCTCGATCAATTGATAGGCATACAGGGACCAGGCGGGACGCGGCATCGGGGGCTCCAAATCGGGGGCGCAACATTAGCCGAAAGCCGGTCACTATAAAAGCGTCAAAGCAGCGGTTTTAGTTGTGGCCAGGCATTTTCCAGCAACCTTGCCTGCGCCCCCTGCCCCGGATGGATGCCATCGGCCTGCATCAGCTCGGGCACACCGCCCACCCCTTCAAGGAAAAAGGGCACCAGCGGCACCTGTTTCTCGCTCGCCAGGTTTTCATAGACCTGGGCGAACGCCGTGGTGTACCGCACGCCATAATTGGGCGGCAAGCGCATGCCCAGCAACAGCACCTTGGCGCCGGCATCGCGGGAGCGGTCGATCATCGAAGCAAGATTTTGTTGCAATTGCTTGGGCTGCTGCCCGCGCAGGCCATCGTTGCCCCCCAGTTCCAGCACCACCAGCTCCGGCTTGTGCTCTGCAAGCAGCGCCGGCAGCCGTGCCTGGCCTCCTGCACTGGTGTCACCACTGATCGAGGCATTGACCACTTTACTGTCGAAACCCTCGGCCTTCAGCCGCTGCTCCAGCAAGGCAACCCAGCCGTGGCGGGTATCCAGGCCGAAAGCGGCACTGATACTATCGCCGACAATCAAGACGGTACCCGCTGCTGCGCCCTGGGCCATGCACATCAACGCCAGGCCAGCACTCAATAACCACACTCGCATCGGATTCTCCATGGGCCCCAGCATTCTCACTGCGCGGAACCTTAGCAAAGTGGTTCCCAGCGCGGAAGGCGACCTGACCATCCTGCACGAACTC
>Ga0247821_10002116_pt1 | contig 10915 bp, 6 predicted proteins | sample 13C_Glycerol_Day_FD_192481 | JGI IMG/M metagenome (GOLD analysis project Ga0247821, IMG submission 192481) | Soil microbial communities from agricultural site in Penn Yan, New York, United States - 13C_Glycerol_Day14 | ecosystem: Environmental > Terrestrial > Soil > Agricultural land | place... | reverse complement strand
TTTGCTGCGGCTGTGTCCTTCGGCGCCATTACTCAAGCCCAGGCTGAAAGCCTGCGTATCGGTTATCAGAAATACGGCACCCTGGTGCTGCTCAAGGCCAAAGGCACACTGGAGAAGCGCTTGGCTGCTCAGGGCGTACAGGTGCAATGGACAGAATTCCCCGGCGGCCCGCAGCTGCTTGAAGGCCTGAACGTTGGCTCCATCGACTTTGGCGTGACCGGCGAAACCCCGCCGGTGTTCGCCCAGGCTGCCGGTGCCGACCTGCTGTACGTGGCCTATGAACCGCCTGCGCCACACAGCGAAGCGATCCTGGTGCCCAAGGGTTCGCCGATCCAGTCGGTGAAGGAACTCAAAGGCAAGAAAGTCGCGCTGAACAAGGGCTCCAACGTGCACTACCTGCTGGTGCGAGCGCTGGAAGATGCCGGCCTCAAATACACCGACATCCAGCCGGTGTTCCTGCCCCCAGCCGATGCCCGCGCCGCCTTCGAGCGTGGCAGTGTCGATGCCTGGGTGATCTGGGATCCCTATCAGGCCGCTGCCGAGCAGCAGTTGCAGGCACGTACCCTGCGTGACGGCAAAGGCATCGTCGACAACCATCAGTTCTATCTGGCGACCAAGCCGTATGCGCAAAAGCACCCTGAAGTGATCAACACCCTGGTCGAGGAAGTGCGCGCAGTGGGCGAGTGGTCCAAGGCCAACCCGCAAGAGGTCACCGACCAGGTGGCGCCGCTGCTGGGCCTGCCGGCCGACATCACCCTGACCTCGGTCAAGCGCCAGGGTTATGGTGCTCACTTCCTGACCCCGGACGTGGTCAGCGCGCAGCAGAAAATCGCCGACACCTTCCATTCGCTCAAGCTGATTCCCAAGCCGCTGAGCATCAAGGAGGTGATCTGGACGCCCCCGGCCAAGGTCGCCACTGCGCCTTGACGATTCGCCCGTGCCGGGACGCGCTCCCGGCTTGCGTTCCCCTTAGGAGACAACTCCAATGAGCCTCAACGTTTTCTGGTTTCTTCCTACCCATGGCGACGGCCACTATCTGGGCACCGCAGAAGGTGCGCGCGCCGTCGATCACGGTTACCTGCAGCAGATTGCCCAGGCGGCCGACCGCCTGGGCTTTGGCGGCGTGCTGATTCCGACCGGACGCTCCTGCGAGGACTCCTGGCTGGTCGCCGCGTCGCTGATTCCGGTGACTCAACGTCTGAAATTTCTGGTCGCCCTGCGTCCGGGCATCATTTCGCCGACTGTGGCGGCACGCCAGGCGGCAACCCTGGATCGTCTGTCCGGAGGCCGGGCGCTGTTCAATCTGGTGACCGGGGGTGATCCGGAAGAGCTTTCCGGTGACGGCCTGTTCCTCAGCCATGAAGAGCGCTACCAGGCGTCGGTGGAGTTCACCCGTATCTGGCGGCGGGTGTTGGAAGGCGAAACCGTCGATTACGACGGCCAGCATATCCAGGTCAAAGGTGCCAAGTTGCTCTATCCGCCGATCCAGCAGCCGCGTCCGCCGCTGTACTTCGGCGGCTCTTCGGAGGCTGCACAGGATCTCGCCGCCGAGCAGGTCGAGCTGTACCTGACCTGGGGCGAGCCCCCGGCTGCCGTCGCCGAGAAGATCGAGCAAGTACGTGCCAAAGCCGCCAAACAAGGCCGCAGCGTGCGCTTCGGGATTCGTCTGCATGTGATCGTGCGCGAGACCAATGCCGAGGCCTGGCAGGCCGCCGAACGCCTGATCTCGCACCTCGACGACGACACCATTGCCCGCGCCCAGGCATCGCTGGCGCGCTTTGACTCGGTGGGCCAGAAGCGCATGGCCGCCTTGCATGGCGGCAACCGCGACAACCTGGAAGTCAGCCCCAACCTCTGGGCCGGCGTCGGTCTGGTGCGCGGCGGAGCCGGCACGGCGTTGGTCGGTGATGGACCGACGGTGGCTGAGCGGGTCAAGGAGTACGCGGCACTGGGCATCGATACCTTCATCTTCTCCGGTTATCCCCACCTGGAAGAATCCTACCGGGTCGCTGAACTGCTGTTCCCGCACCTGGATGTGGAGCGCCCGGAACTGCCGAAAAGCGGGGGTTACGTGAGCCCCTTCGGCGAGATGGTCGCCAACGACATCCTGCCCAAATCCGCAGCATCACGCTGAGGAGCTGGCCATGAGTCGTGCATCCACTCCCTGGCCGCAGCGCCTGGCGCCTTGGGCGCTGCCGCTGCTGCTGTTGGCGGTTTGGCAATTGGCGGTCAGCGTCGGCTGGCTGTCGACGCGCATCCTGCCGGCCCCGAGCGCGGTGTTCAGCGCCGGCGTCGAGCTGGTGCGCAGCGGCGAAATCTGGACCCACCTGGCAATCAGCGGCTGGCGCGCCGCGTTGGGCTTTCTGATCGGTGGTGCGATCGGCCTGGCCCTGGGCTTTATCACCGGCCTGTCGAAATGGGGCGAACGCCTGCTCGACAGCTCGGTGCAGATGATCCGTAACGTCCCGCACCTGGCGCTGATCCCGCTGGTGATTCTGTGGTTCGGCATCGATGAGTCGGCGAAGATTTTCCTGGTGGCGCTGGGCACCCTGTTCCCGATTTATCTCAATACCTACCACGGCATCCGCAACGTCGATCCGGCGCTGGTGGAGATGGCGCGCAGTTATGGTTTGTCCGGCTTCGAGCTGTTTCGCCAGGTGATTCTGCCCGGTGCTTTGCCGTCGATCCTGGTCGGTGTGCGCTTCGCCCTGGGCTTCATGTGGTTGACCCTGATCGTTGCCGAAACCATTTCGGCCAACGCCGGCATCGGCTACCTGGCGATGAATGCCCGTGAGTTCCTGCAGACCGATGTGGTGGTGCTGGCGATTGTTCTGTATGCCGTGCTCGGCAAGCTTGCCGACCTGGCGGCGCGGGGCCTTGAACGGGTCTGGCTGCGCTGGCACCCGGCCTATCAACCGACCCGGGGAGAGGGCGCATGACCATCCTCAAAGCACCACCCGCACGGCTACTGCGCGGCATACCACTGGCGGCGCATAACCTGCAGAAAACCTTTGGCCAGCGCCAGGTGCTGCGTGACATCGACCTGCATATTCCTGCCGGGCAATTCGTCGCCATCGTCGGGCGTAGCGGCTGCGGCAAAAGCACGCTGTTGCGCCTGCTCGCGGGGCTCGATCAGCCCAGCGGCGGCGAGCTGCTGGCAGGTTCGGCGCCATTGAGCGAGGCCCGGGAAGACACCCGGCTGATGTTCCAGGAAGCACGTCTGCTGCCCTGGAAGAAGGTCATCGATAACGTCGGCCTGGGCTTGTCCGGCAACTGGCGAGCACAGGCGTTGCAAGCGCTGGAGGCGGTCGGCCTGGCCGAACGTGCCAATGAATGGCCGGCGGCGTTGTCGGGTGGGCAAAAGCAACGTGTGGCGCTGGCCCGTGCCCTGATCCATCAGCCGCGTCTGCTGTTGCTCGATGAACCGCTGGGCGCGCTGGATGCGCTGACCCGTATCGAGATGCAGCAACTGATCGAGCGGCTCTGGCGTCAGCACGGTTTTACCGTGTTGCTGGTGACCCACGATGTCAGCGAAGCGGTTGCAGTCGCTGACCGGGTGATCCTCATCGAGGACGGCGAAGTGGGCCTGGACCTGATCGTCGACCTGCCGCGCCCTCGTGTGCGCGGCTCCCATCGCCTGGCGGCGCTGGAAACCGAAGTTCTCAACCGCGTGCTTGCGGTGCCGGCCGCGCCGCCGGAACCGGAACCCGTAGCACCTTTGCCAACGCAGTTGCGTTGGGCTCACTGACCAGAAGGAAGCAAGCAGATGACCATCAAAGCGATCAACGTACGTAACCAGTTCAAAGGCACTGTGAAAGAAATTCTCGAAGGCCCGGTACTGTCGGAAATCGACGTGCAGACCGCTTCGGGTATTGTCACCTCGGTGATCACCACCCGCTCGGTGCGCGAGCTGGAGCTGAGCATTGGCAGTGAAGTGATCGCCTTTGTGAAGTCCACTGAAGTGTCCATCGCCAAATTGTGATGACAGCGCCCGGGCCAGGCACTGGCCCGGGCGTGATCAACACGCTCAGGCGTCGTTCGGCCGCAGGCCACCGAACAGCGCAGTCGCCTGACTCTCCGTAACCGGACCGCGCCATACCCCGCTGCTTTGGTTCACCTCACTTGCCAGCTTCAGATGACCTGCCTCCAGACGGGCGAAGCCGGTGCCTGGCTTCTTCTTGAAGTGAAAGTGGGCATACCACAGCGGTGTCTGGGTTGAGCTGTCGTCGATGCGGTACTCCTCCAGGTACTCGACAGGGCTACCCTGCTTGTTTTTGGCCGGCTCCAGTGTCCGCGACCAATGGATGCTCACCTCTTTGTGCTCATGCAGATATTGCAGGTGAGCGATGTTGGGCTGTTGGCTGGTCTTTATCTGTTCAATACGCAATTGCCGACCGAACGCGTCCAGATCATCGGCTGCCTGCTCAAGACGTTGCACCAGTACGCGCTGGGTGTCGCTGAGCTCATCCGCGGCTTTGCGGGTAATATCCGCGGCCAGATCCCGCAGCGTAGTGGCGTGCCCTTGCGCCAGATCTTCCAGGTCGGCCGGCAGCATGTTCAGCCGTTTGAACTGCTGCAGTTTGCTGCGTTGCGCGGAAACACCCGCCAGGTGTTTGTTCGCAGTGGCGACCAGTGACGCCAGCGGGCTAGAGGGGATGGCCGGGGTATTCGGCGCCGGTTGCCATTTACCGTCTGCAGCGGCGGTATAGGTGGTGTGTGCCTCGCTGTTCACCGTTTGCTTGACGACCATTGTTCGCTGTCCCTGCACCGTGACCTCGCGGCCGATCAGTAATTGCTGATCGACCGTTTCGAACAGCCGTGGCTTGCTCGGTCCACGGTGACTGGCCGGTTTTTTCACCGGCGCGGTCGCCGAAAGTGCGCTGTCGACATCCTTGATCAGGCTGCTCAGTGCCTGACGCATTTGCCGGGTTGTTTCGCTGGTAATGAAGTCGGGAAAGCTGTCTTGCCAGCTGAGCATGTGGTTATTGAAGCGTTGATAGCGTTGCTTGAGCTGCAGCAGGAAGCGGTGCTCCTGGGTGCGACTCAGACCTGCGGCGGCGAGGTCGCCATGACTGTACAAGCTACTGCACAGCTTCAAAATCTCGCGGTTTATCCGGCGCAGCATCAGCAGGAAGTCATAACTTTCAGCGCTTGGTATCTTGAATATGCCAAGTGCCAGCGACGCTAAGCGGACCACTCGATACCCGTGAGGGTCCAGTGGGATGTTGAGTTTAGCGAGGTCCTGGTCGTAAACGGTCAGGTTGTCCCTGTGTAGCCGGTTGCGCAGCTGTCCGATGCGGCGGACTTCTGCTTCCATCTGCTCCAGGGCGACAGCCAGTTCCTTTTTAGTACTTTGTACCTTCCTGAAATGCTCCAAAATATCGACAGTTGTTTCATCAAGCGCTTGGTCGAGTCGAGCCAGTTCGCGAAAGTACCCGTTCGCCTTGGTGTGGCGCTGGCGAATCAGCACCGGGTGCTGCCGTCCGAGATTGAAGGCCAGCTCATCGTACATACCCCGGAACTGCGCGGGGCGCACTTGTGAGCGGATCGTCTGCAGACGGTCCAGGCTTTGCTCATGGAAGGTGGTGAACTCGTCGAGCTGGTCGATGACTTCCTGCAGTGCCCGCTTGATGGTTGCGGCATCGGCGGGTGTGCCTGGCTGACCGTTCGAGTCAAAGCCACGAGCCCTGTTCAGGGCGTCGGTTTTTGCTGTCATCCGGGCTTGCTGGGCCAGGAGACCGGTCTCGATGCTGCGCACCACCTCTACCGGTGACAACAGCGCAGGCTGTGGTCGGAGGTAGCCACGCAAGGTTTGCCAGCCGCGGTTGTAGAGCGTGCTCAGGTAGGCGCCACCGCCGGCCAGGCCGTTGTCGATGATCTGTCCGCTAAGGCTGCCATGGGTTTGCCAAAGACCCGCCTCGCTGAGCTTTACAGGTTGTTTGTAGGTGCGTGAAGCGGTGCCTTTGAGTCGCCAGGTACGATAGCTTGCGTCCCATTCGACCTGGTAGAAGCGTCCCTGGTGGGTGATGTAGTCGGCGCCGGTTTCGGCATGCCGAAGTACACCCTTACCGTAGGCCTGCGGATGATCCAGCCAGCGGCCAGCAGGCACTTCCGATGCGTAGCCTGTGAACGGCTCCGGAGAGTGGCGGCGTGTCACCGTGGTGCGCGGAATGCCGATCGAGGGCAGTTGCTGTCGGGTGCCGGTGCGGGCCACAGCCTTGCTGCTGACCGCCAGAGAACCGGGGGTCAGGTCGAAGAGGGCATCTATCAACGACAGGAACACACTGTTCAGGTGCTCGATGCCTTCGCCGGCGTCACCGCGCAGGAAAGCTTCCACGCTTGCGTTGGCCGCGTTCCAGCCGTCGTAGAGGGCGATGCCGGCGCCCACCAGAGGAACCAGGCCCAAGGCCATCTTGATGTAGTTGTATACGCGCCCATGGCGGATGGCTTCCTGCTCGAGAAACAGGTCGCGCTGGCTGCGCGATGATGTGCGGTGCTCAAGGATTGACCGGCCCATCTGCAGGTTGGCCTGGAACTGCGCCAACGGCTCCTGGCGTGTTGACCCAAGGCCAATGAAGCCGCTGTACTTTTGCACTACGGCAGTATTGATGTAACTGAGGTGTGCAGCGGCGTCGCCTTCCAGGGGGAGATTGGCGAGGTAACTGCGCACCTGGGTGTCGACGGCCTGGTCTTCCAGCGCCCGGCAGGCCTCCTCTGTGCTGGCGTACTGGCTGATGACCATGGATCCGGGCATATCGGGTAGCAGCAGGAGGACCGGGCCGGTAGCGGCCTTGAGTATGAACACCCCGGACAGGTCGACCCGGTTGCTCGAACCGTCCGCAGCAACACCGGGCTTGAGCTCCAGGGTGTAATAGTCGACGGTCCTGGTCAGGCTGCTGTCACCTTGCTCCTGGCAGAAGAGCTCCAGCAGTTGCTGGCCTTGCGCGTCCAGGTGCGTCGACCTGCTGAGGCTGATAATTGACAACTGGTGTTCAAACGGTAAGCGCAAGGTTTCCTGGCGCAATTGTGCTGCCCATGCCGTCTCGTCGGTTTGCCCCTTGAACGCATCGAGTATCTGCTGCTCGTATGCTCCGGCCAGGTCCAGGTTTTTCACCAGGTTGGCGACGAAGCTCAGATTCAGCTGTTCACGCATTGCCGTCGGCGCGCTGTCGTCGAACAGGATCGTGGCGTTGCCCAGGCGTAACGTCAGGTCGTCGTCCAATGCCCACAACAGGAATTTTTCCAATGGGACCTTACTGCGTTCCGGGCTGAACGCCACGACTTCCTTGAAGGCATTGGCGAAGCCGGACTCGGGCAGAGGCACCCGTTGTTTACTGGTTTTGTCGGCGATGTCGAGGCTGATTTCCGGCACTGTTGACAGAGAAAATGCCTGACGCAAATGCGCATGCAACTTGTTGCGCGCAAAGCGGCCACGTTCAGGCAGGTCGCGCTCGAGCAGGCGGCTCGATACCAGCATGGCACGACGAAACGCCTCCAGTTCCGCGGCCAAGGCTATACGCTCGGCATCGTTCAAGTGGGACAGTGCCTGCAACTGAGTATGGATGTGAGCGGTTCGATTCTTTTCCGCTAGCCGCTCGAAAGCCTGGATCCGTGCCACGTTGGCACTCAGCCCCAGGTTTCGGATCTGCGTTGGGGATGTGCTGGCGAACGAGGTCAGCTGGGTCTGGGTCTGGTAGTCGAAGACATGGGTGGTGATCGGCACGATGCCCACAGAGGGCACCTCGGTGCTTTCGTCCAGGTGCTTGAGCAGGTCTTCTGTGCCCATTGGCCAGGCACTTTCAAGCAGGGTCTCTGGCCAGGCGCCATACAGGGTTTTGAGCAGGGCATTGGTCAGTTGGGTCTGATCGGTGAAGGTACTCAGCCCGCCATCATGTCCGGCCTTGTACAGCAGCCATGCGCTGTCAGGCGTATCGTCGTCATCGTTGGCAATTGCATGGATCGCCAGATAGCCGGTCAGCGTCCAGGCGCGCGCGCCAATCATCAGTGTCACGGCGTTCACGACCACCGGGCGTTGCAGACTGGGCTCGGGCCGCTCGATGAGGTTCTCGATCCACTGCAGGCGAGTTTCTGAAAGATCACCGAGCAGTTGCTGGAAGCGGGCCTCGAGCAAGAGATTCTGGGCGAAGTGCTGACTGAGCTGATCGAAGCGGCTGGATTCGCTTTCGCCAGTCTTTTGCCCCCAGGTTTCCGGCGTGAGTGTGTCAGGCAGTTCGGCCAGCAGCTTCTGCAGGGCGGTCTCCTCTTGGTCCAGCTTTGCCTGGTACTCGCGCAGTGCCTGCATTTTCGCGGAGGCGGGCTCGGTCTCGCTGCCCAGATAGTCGGCCAGGCACTTTTCCTGACGTTCGATCCTTTGCTTGCGCCAGCCCAGCGGCAGACGCTCGTTGAGCGAGTCGAAGTGCAGTTCTTCGGCGGCCAGCGAGTCGTCGGCGCTGACCAGAAGATCCAACGATTCTTTCAGCGATGCGGGCAGCGTCGCTTTCAGTTGCACGCCGCGCTTGGCTTCCCAGGTTTCGATCAGCGACCAGTCCAGCGGGTCGGTTTCGCTCTCCTTGGCGGCCTGCAGAAGGTACTTTTCGGTCAGACGCTGGTTGTCTTTGAGGACACTGTCCAGCAGACCGGCGAGGCCATCAGTGGCAAGGTCCTTGACGACGACACTGGTACTTTCACTGGTGCTATCAAGCGGTGTGTCCGGGTTCGGCCAGAGCCGTTGGCGATGTTCGTGCGACCAGCTCAGCAAGGCGGCCTGGCTCTGGAATGAACGGATCGGGTTGTTGGCATCGGGCCGGTAGAGTAACCACGGTGCATCGCCGCCAGGTGGTTTGATCAGCAAGGCGCCCGGAGCAACCTCGGCAGCGGTGCCTGGGTGCTGCCAGTAAAGCTGCGCATACTGGCTGCTGCTGTCCAGCTTGCCGAGCTGCAAGGCTTTGTCATTGATGCCGTCCAGTCCGTAATTGAGCTCCAGCGTGCTCTGGAAATGTTCCGCCAGGCGTTGCTCGGTGTAGCTCCGACGTGACACCGCATGACCTGGCATGCGCATGTCCCAGTAGGCGGCATGAGTGTCGGCCAGCCACGGTACCAGCAGCGGGTTGAGCAATTGCACCCAGTCGCGGCCGGTCCAGGTCTGGTAGGTCGGGTGGTCCGCCAGCCCCCAGGTCGACCACTCGGCAAACGGGTTGGCGAATACGGCGCTGCTGAGCACGCGGGCAGCGAAATCCAGCAGGGTCACCTGGCTGTCGTCGCTGTTCAGGCCGCAGGCGTCGGGATCGATTTTCAGGGTTTTTTGCAGGTAGCTGCGCAACGCTGTGCGCAGCAGCGGCGCCTGCTCCAGTACGCTCTGCAGGGCTTTTACCGTTTGCTCGCGCTGCTGCTCGGTCTTGACCAGGGCGTTGGCGCGGCCGGCGGTTATCCAGGCGTCGTCGGGAACCGTGAGAGCGGCGGCGGTCTCGATGTCGAGGTAGGCGGCAGTGTCGTCAGGAAGAATATTTTCTGTCATGAACATGACCTCTGAAAGGATGAGCACGGGAAGTGGGTGCTCATTTCAGCGGTCAATTCATGATCAACTGCGGTACATGTTGCTCGCTCAGGCAGCGCTGCGTTTTGCTAGATAGGGCGGCAGGTACAATCCCAGGTACGCATCGAACACGCGCATGCCTTCTTCAGCCATGCGCGGGGTTATCTGCCCATGCAATTGCACCGAGCGGGCATAGACCCGGTCCCCCAGCTCCATCGCCAGGGCAAACACATCGACATCATCCGGTAGCACCGGCAACTGGAAGTGTTGGGCGAACAGCTTGTGCATCAGGTCACCCAGTTCGATGTCGTGCTGACGGTCGGCCTGGGTCACTTCGCTCAGGCCATGCTGGGCGAGGATCAACTGGCGGGCTGCGGCGTCCTGGTTGTAGATGCTCAGCATGCGCAGCTCGACCAGGCGCGAGAGATCGTGCCAGGTGTGCAACGTGCTGGCTTCGATCGGCTCGGCCAGGCAGGCCCGGAATGCACCATGCACGTCAGCGGTCAGGGCCTCGAGCAAGGCCGGGACACTGGCGAAAAAGTGGTACACCGAGGACGGCGGAATCTGTGCCCGCTCGGCGACACTGTAGATCGACAGGCTGGCCACGCCTTCGCTGGCCAGCAGGGTGCGCGCCGCTTCCAGAATCGAGTCGATCCGCGCCTGGCTGGCGGCGCGGGGTTTACGCGTGGTGGCGGTACGGCTCATATCAGTTGCTGATCGCCAGGATGCTGGCCTGGTAAGCGCTGACGAACAGGTCGAAGTCGGCTTTGTCTTCTTCGCGCTCAAGCCTGGCCTGGGCCTCCAGCGATTCACGCGCTGCGCTTTCGAAGCGCTGCTGCTCGTCTGCCGGCAGATTTTCGGCGCGGAAGAACTCGGCATGCGCCTGGCTCTGACGCAAGGCAAAGCGGCTGAAGCTTTCCTTGTGCTCGGTCATGCTCGCCAGCACCTGGGCCGACGGCGTCAGCGACGGGTCGCTGACCTTGGCCTTCTGCAGTTCAACAGACCTGGCGTGTTCATCGCTGTCCAGGCTGCGGTCCAGCAGCGCGGCCAGTGGCGCAATCCGCTCAAGCAGTTCATTGGCCCATTCCTTGAGTTCCACCGGCTTGCCGTGGCGTTGCAGGATCAGGCCCGGGCGGCGACCTTCCTTGACCACGCTGAGGAAGTTGCCGGTGCAGTTGCCACACTCCAGGTAACCCAGCAGCGGGCTGTCTTCCAGAGCGCAGAACAACAGGAAGGCATCGAGGAAGCGCGACTCCGGCAAATCGATGCCGGTCGGCAGGAACGGGTTGATGTCCAGGCACCGCACTTCGACGTACTGGATACCGCGGGCCATCAGGGCCTGGATCGGCCGCTCACCGCTGTAGGTCACGCGTTTGGGGCGGA
>Ga0247821_10002114_pt1 | contig 10927 bp, 10 predicted proteins | sample 13C_Glycerol_Day_FD_192481 | JGI IMG/M metagenome (GOLD analysis project Ga0247821, IMG submission 192481) | Soil microbial communities from agricultural site in Penn Yan, New York, United States - 13C_Glycerol_Day14 | ecosystem: Environmental > Terrestrial > Soil > Agricultural land | place... | reverse complement strand
GACCTTGAGCTTGCTGGCGCTGTAGCCCAGTACCAGAGTGATAAGAATGAACAGCGCGAGCAACGGCTTGCGCTGATGGAAAATCCAGTAGGACACCCGGCCGACCAGGCCCTGGGAAAAGGCCTGAGGTGCCAGCTGATCGGTAGTGCCATCCAGTTTCTGATGCATGCTCATGGATCATTCCCACCCTGTGAGCGCATTCGCGCCAAGCGGCAAGACGCCGCGATCACCGACTGCCAGCAAGGTGCCGTCATCCTGCTCGATGGCGCGGGACAGGCTTGCATGGGTGGAAGGCAGTGCCTTGAAACTGTGCCCCTGGTCGTCGCTGGCCAGCAGCAGGCCGCTGTTGCCAAGCAGCACCACGCGGCCGCCGCGTTGCTGTAGCGCCCCGTTGAAGGCAAAGGTGGTGTGGGTGTTGCGCTGCTGCCAGGTGTTCCCCGCATCGGCCGAATACCAGAGGTTGCCGCGCATGCCATAGATCAGCAGGCTGCCATCCTGCAGCTGCAGCGCGCCGAACAGGCTGCCGGCATACGGGCTGTCGAGTGCCTGCCAGGTTTCCCCGCGGTCCGTGGAGCGGGCCAGGGTGCCGCTTTCGCCAACCAACAAGCAATCGCCATTGGCCAGCGCGAGCACTTGCGAGATGTGTCGGTCGAATTCCTCGCTTAGCACGCTGCGGCGTTGCCACGTCATGCCGTCATCGGTCGACAGCAGGTACAGGCCGAAGGCTCCCCAGGCAACCATGCGCCCTCCCCCCAGCGCGGCAACGCCGAGCAAAGCATCTTCGTTGCTGTCGACCTCGACCGCCTGCCAGTGCAAACCGCCGTCGTCAGTACGCAAGAGCGTGCCGCCGTGGCCAACGGCGATGCCGCGGTGCGGGTTGACGAAGGCCACGCCGGACAACGTGCGGGTCGTCGCGGTACGTACGCTGTGCCACTGGCCGTCAGCATGTTCGGCACGCAACACCACGCCACGCTCACCTACCGCGATCAGGTTTTCACCGGTGTCGGTGAGGTTGAGAAGAAACACCCGGTCCGGACGGACGGCGTAGTCCGCCAGCGGCGCCTGGGCACAAGCGAATGTAACGGGCAGGCACAGGCCTGCCAGCAGCAGAAAATGACGTGGAGACATGCGCGCGATTCCAGCGAACGGCCGGACCGCCAGCGGCGGCCCGAGCCTGGTTCAACGAAAGTGTTGGAGAATTACTTGCCCATGCGACGCAGCGCGTCTGGCTGGAAGTCGGCAAAACGGCCCTTGCTGCCGAAGGTCCATGGCTGATTTTCCTCATTGGCAAGGCCAGCAAGGTAGTAGCTGCCATTGCTCAGGTCGTGCCAGATGTTCGCCCGGTACCATGGCACCTGGGCGTCGTAGAACTGCACCAGCGGGTGCACACCGACACGCCACAGGGTACCGCGGGTGTCATAGGCATCACTGGCCAGTACGGTCCAGGAGTCTTCGTCCAGGTACATCACACGCTTGCCGTACACATGCTTGGCATCCGCACGCAGCGTACCCTCCACCACCCACACCCGATGCAGTTCATAGCGCATGAACGCCGGATTGGGAGTATTGGCTGTGAGCAGGTCCTTGTACTTCACCTCTTTGGCGCCGAGTTTGTAATCGTTGTACGGAACGTACATCTCCCGCTTGCCCACCAGTTTCCAGTCAAAGCGGTCCGGTGCGCCGTTGTAGCCGTCGAAGTCGTCGGTCACCCGCAGGCCTTCGGTGCCATCGTTGACGTTGTCGTAGGCCAGGTCCGGCGCACGGCGGACGCGGCGCTGGCCGACGTTGTAGATCCAGGCCGAACGCACTTCCTGGACCTGGTCGATGGGCTCGTGCACCAGCTGCACAGTGCCGGCCAGCGTGGCGGGCGAGATGAAGCGCGCCGAGTAATTGAGCAAGCGGTTATCCGACTGTTTGTCCATGTTCGAATCGAACACGCGGTTTTCCTGGATACGCAAGGTGTAGTAATCGCCGCTGCCGCGTACCGGGAAGGACGCGTAGGTACGCTGCAAACCGCCGCCCAGGTAGCGCAGGTTGTGGTTCCAGATGGCTTCCAGACCGTTCTGTGGAATCGGGAACGGTGTGGTGGTGCCATTGAGGTTGCTTACACCAAAGCCATTGAGCTGGGCATTCACCGCTTCCTGACGGACCTTTGCGGCGATGTCTGCCGGCACTGCGGCGGTGCGGTGCGTCGGGTACACCGGCATGCTGAACGCCGGATACTTGGCCAACAGTGCCTGCATGCCCGGCGTGACCTTGTCCTTGTACTGCGCCAGGTTGGCAGCGCTGATAGTGAACAGTGGCTTTTCATTGGCGAACGGATCGACGTAGCCCTGGGCCGGCGTCCAGCCTGCCGGTGGCTGAGACATGCCGCCGGTGTAAGCCGGGATCGAACCCTCGGCGTTGCCGGCCATTTCGCCACCCAACGGGGTGAGGTCCTTGCCCAGGCGCGCAGCCTGTTCGGCGGTGATCTGGGCATGGGCCTGGCTGCACAGGGCGAGCAGCATGGCAGCCGTCAGGCTTCCCAGGCGCGTGATACGCAGAGACTTGTTCATCGAAAGCACCTCTTGTTGTTGTTTTGTCAAAAGCTGTAGCTGTAGCTGGCGGCGTAGAAATCGCGGTCGTGCAGCGGGTCGTATTCAGCGCTGTTGTCGAAACTCACGTAGCTGAAGTCGAGCTTGTGCTGCTTGTTGTAATCGAAGGTAATGCCCAGCGCGGAGGTGATGCGGCCCTCGTTGAACTGGCCATCCATCGACACGCCGTCGACATCCTGGCCAACGAAGGCGTAGGGCGAGGCGGTGACGCTGGTCCCGAGGAAGTTGTTGTAGTCGAGCTGCCCGCGCAGGCGGTAACCCCAGGCGAAGTCGGTGATGTAGCCATCGTTCTTGCAACCGGCCGGGCTTGAGTTCACCAGGCCTGCCACTGGGTTGCTGCAGGTACTGCCACCGGCGGGAACCGAAGGCGCCGATCCCAGCCCATAGATAAAGCCGCGCCCGTAGCGACGGTCATCATCACCCTGCCCGACGTTGTTCCACTGGAAGCCGGCTTCAGCAATCACGGTCAGGTTGTCGGCCTTGAGGACGTTGGGGAAGACGTTGACGCCGTTGATCTGGAACTGGGTCTTTTCAAAGCGATCCCAACCAGCGGTAAACGGCGAGCTGGCCAACCGCACCTGCTGCAACAGGTCAGCCGCCGGGCCGATACCGGCCAGGGCGCCGTTGAGCAGGTCGGCGCCGTTGATCTGCACCGGCTGGTTGGGCGAATAGCTGAGTTCCGAGCCGATCGACCAGCCGGCCAGGGTGGTGGTGAAACTCAGGCCGAACAGGCGGATGTCCTCGGGGTATTCCCAGCTCGGGCCGACAAACTGGCCGTTGGCATTGCGCGCAGCTGGCGTCCCCGCATTCGGGAACTGCGACAGACTCGCAGAGTCGGTGCTGCGCAGGCCCAGGTAAGGTGTGCGCGAGTGGTAATTGAGGTAATACAGGCCGACTTCGCCATCCAGCGCGTCGACCGGCAGACGCAGTGCCACACCCCATTGTCCGCTGTCGTGCGGCTCCTTGCCCTTGACTTCGGGGAGGTAGGCACCGGCGGCGATCTTGTCTGGCGACGATGGGTTGGTACCGCCCAGAAAGGTACCGAGTTGGCAGTCACCGAAGTCCTGGCCGATTGCACTTTCGGTCACCGACCAGTAATGGCCGCAGCCTTCAATGGCGGTGCTCTCATATTTGAGCTGGTAGAAGGCTTCCATGGAGATGCCTGCCGGCAGGCCGATGTTCATATAGGCCATCCACACCGGAATCAGGGCTTCCTTGAGTTCGGTGCCGGGCCGGCGCAGCGCCGGCACATCGAGGGGGTTGATCTGGTTGACGCCCTGGATGAACACACTCTCGCCCCAGTTCACCACCTGGCGACCGAGGCGCACTTGCACCGGGGTTTCCTCGAGATAGAAAGTGTTGTAGGCGTATGCGTCGAGCAGGTAGACACCGCTGAACTTCTGCAGGTCGGCGGTACCGTCGTCATTGAGTGGCTTCTTGCGGTAGCCGTTGTTGGCACTGCCGAAATTGACGTCTTCGTCCTTGAGGGCATAGTCGTACCAGCCCTTGACCCGAACCAGACCGCCCATATCGCCGTTGCGCAACGACAGGTCGGTGACGAACTTGCCGATGGTCGAGAAACGGTCGCCCTTGTCATAGTTCAGGTTGCCGGCGTCCACCGAACCGCCGGTACCGCCCGACTTGCCCCGCAGCGCACCGTTGGCCGCACTGAACAGATCATGATCCTGATTTTCTGCACGCCATTGCGAACCAATCGACAAGGTGGTGTTCCACTCCCCGTCCCAGCCGTTATCCAACTGGAAAGGCAGGGCGTTCGCCGTGCTGGCGCTTGCCACCGCGATGGCCACGGCAAGCGGTTTGAACAGGCAACGGCCAATGACTGTGTTGTTGTGCATGCAGGTCTCCGGTACCGCCCTTGCCATGCCAGGTCATTACGACCTGCACGGTGAGCGTTCTTGTTGGTTTGCCCAAGCATGCCCAGAGGTCTTGCCTATTCATTTGTCGGCGTATGTCAGGACTTTGTCATTTGATGTCACACATCGCTTTTTTCTGTTGCCGCAGGTAAAAACTGGAGAGGATGGCGTATGCCTCTGTGGGTGCGGGCTTGCCCGCGAACAAGCCAGCACGGCCTTCGCGGGGCAAGCCCGCTCCCACAGGTAGTCAATTCTGTTCTGTAGAAGACCGACAACCATGACAGCCTTGATCAAGACCACTGCATTGACTGGATTCCAGGATCTGGTCCGGGACCTGGGCGGCGATCCCGAGCGCTTGCTGCGCCAGCTGCAGATCGACCCGGGCCTGTTGAACAGTAGCTCCGCGGTAATGCCGTACCGGGCCATGATCAACCTGCTGGAGCGCTGCGCCGAGCAGCTGGACTGTGTCGATTTCGGTCTGCGCCTGGCCGAACGGCAGAGCCTGATGATTCTCGGCCCGCTGGCGGTCGTCGGGCAGAATGCGCGCAACGTCGCCGAAGCCGTTGCAGCGATCACACGCTTCCTGCACACCTACAGCCCCGGCGTTCTGGTGCACCTGGACAGCGACACTGATCCCGGCCGTCCGCACCTGGTCTATGAAATGCGCTTGCGCCCGGCGCCGCGCCAGACACAAATCATCGAACTGACCCTGGGCGTGATGTTCAAGGCCCTGCAGATGCTCTACGGCCCGGGCTTCCGGCCCCATTCAGTGCTCTCACGCACCGAGGCACGCCTGCCACAGAGCCGCTACCAGCGATTCTTTGGGGCACGTACCTACTTTGGCCAGGCACAGAATGCATTGGTGCTGCTACCCGAACATCTGGCAAAGCCGATTGACCAGCATAACCGGCAGTTGCACGACACGATGATGGACTACATCAGCAGCCTGAGCGCCGCAAATCCGCTGGAAGTCCACAGCCAGGTCGAGGACGCCATCCGCCGCCTGCTGCCAACCCAGCGCTGTGCCCTGCCGTTGATTGCCGAGCAGTTGGGCATGCGTGAGCGCTCCCTGCAACGGCGCCTGGCCGAGCAGGGTCAGGTGTTCGAGGATATGGTCGAGCAGGTACGCCGCGAGCTGGCCGAGCTGTACCTGGCCGAGGCCCAGATGCCCATGGCGCAGATCGCCGGTTTGCTCGGCTATGCGGAGCAAAGCTCGTTCAACCGGGCCTGCCGACGCTGGTACGGGATGCCGCCACGGGAGCGGCGCGTGCAGTTACGCGCGGCGCCCGTGGTGACAGAGGATCACTCGTAGCTGATCATGATCTTCGCGTGCTGCTCCGGTTGCGCCAGCGAGCCGAAGGCATCGCTGACGCCATCCAGCGTGACGCGTCCGGTGATCATCGGCGCAGCGTCGAGCTTGCCGTCCGCCAACGCCCACAGGGTCTGGCCGAACTCCTCGCCGGTGTAACCGAAGGAGAAATGCACGTTCATCTCCTTGCCAATGCCAATCAATGGTTCGATCCGGTCGCTCTCCATGCACACCCCGACCACGATCAGGCGCGAACGCGGCGGCGCGTTCTGCAGCACCTGCTGGATCAACCCGGGCACACCGACACACTCGAATACCACGCAGGGCCTGGGTTGCGGACCCAAGCCAAGCAGCGCCATCGGTCCATTGATGTCATAACCCTCGGGTGCGGCCACTTGCAGCCACGAGGTATACGGCGACTGCTCGGCGGGATTGACCACCACGTCGGCGCCCAAGCGCTCGGCCAGCGCGCGGCGCCCGGCACTGAAGTCCGCCGCCACCACCGGGCCGATGCCGCGCGATTTGAGGATGGCGATCATCGCCAGGCCAATCGGGCCACAACCGATCACCACCGGCACTTCACTGCCGTCCAGGCGGGCACGGTTTACCGCATGTGCGGCGACCGTCAGCGGCTCGGTCAGGGCGGCGATATCGGCTGGCAGGTCGCCAGGCACCGGTAGCAGCATCTGCTCGGCCAGCACCATCTGCTCGCCATAGCCGCCAGGGTAGCGGTTGGAAAAACCGATGTGATGGAATTCTTGCGGGGTGATCACGAACGGCAGCGAACAGACCCGGGTGCCGACCTTGAGTCGCTTGTCGCTGCCCGGGCCGTGATCGAGGATCTCGGCGCAGTACTCGTGACCGAACACCACGTCCTGGCGGTCATCGAAAGCGATCGGGATGTTCCCGCGCTTGAAATTGGCCAGCACGTGCTGGCAGTGGTGGAACATGTGCAGGTCCGAGCCGCAGATGCCACAGGCCAGCGTTTTCACCAGTACTTCGCCCGCACCGGGTTCAGGGCTGGCAAGTTGTGCGACCTGCAACTGTTGGTCGCGCATGACGACTGCTTTCATCGAGTATCTCCTTGTTCTGGCGCGGGCCACCGTGTTGCGGCAGCCCGCAGCAATGTCAGTGCAATTGGCCGACTTCCCGCAGCCAGGCTTCGGAACGGCGCAGTCCGTCTTCCAGGCTGACCTTGGGCGCATAACCCAATAGCGTTCGCGCCTTGTCGATGGAGATGCCACCGGTTCGGGAGAACATGTACATGGCGTCCGGGCTGACCTCGTTGGGCCGGCCCAGCAGGCGATTGCAGTACCAGATGCCACGGGTCAGCAGCGTCGCCAGCCACAGGGGCAGGCTGCGGGGTGTGCCGGAGCGTCCCGCCCACTGCCAGTGATGGCCAAAAAACTCCGCGCAACTGACCGACTCCGCTGCGCTGATATGGAAGATCTGCCCTTTCGCCTGATCGAGCCCCGCCGCCAGCATCACGCCGTCCAGCAGGTCGTCGATGTACACCGGGGTCCAGCGTCCAGCGCCGCCATTGGGCAGGATCAGCGCTCCCGCCCTGGCCATCTTCAGCGGCTCGGTCAGCCAGGCACGCGAACCGGGGCCGTAGACGTCCCCCGGCCTGACGATGGTGCACGCGATCTCCCCCGCCGCATGGGCCGCCAGCACCAGGTGCTCGCTGGCACCCTTGGCCACGCCATAGCGGTACTGCTCGCCGATGACCACGTCGCAGCGTTCGTCGGCCTGCTCCGGGTACTGCCAGCCGAGTGCGGCAATCGACGAAAACTGCACGAAACGCTTTGCACCACCGGCAATGGCGACGTCCAGGCAATTGCGCACACCGCGTACGGAGACATCACGGTACAGCTGCCAGGGTGCCGCCAGCGAAACCACCGCTGCAGTATTGATAAACAACTCGCAGCCCCGGGCGGCTTCGGCCCACTGCTGCGGGCTGCTCAGATCGCCCGCTACCACGGCGTTGGCCGGGTCGGCACGCAGGTCCATGCCGCGCACCTCGGCGCCCAATGCGCGGTAGCGTCGGGCAAGCGCCTGGCCGATAAATCCGCTGGCACCGGTAATGAAAACCGAGCGTGGCACCTCAGGGCTTTGCCCCTGTACCCCGACCGGCATTGCAGAATTGCTCATCGAGCGCGCTCCAGGAATGATCGTGAAGGACGGGCACCCGCGTGCCCGCAGGATTCAGCCGGCGCTGTAGTCGGCCTGGCCAGGGCGGATATAGCGCGCCGGCTCCAGGCCGCGTTCCTTCACCAGGCGGTCGATGATCTGCATGATGTCGGTCGCGTCCATCACGTTGACGAAGTTGCCGTCCTGGTCGAAGTTGACGTTCGCGCCGTGCACGACCATCACCGCTTCGGTGGGCTCGGAATTGTCTGCGGGCACGCTGAGGGTATGGATCGAGCCGCCCGGCTCGTAGAGGTAGCTTCCGGCAGTCTGCGGCTGGTCCGGGTACTCCACGTAGTTCCAGCGGCCGCTCAGGGTGAAGAAGTGGACCGGCCCGGTGTGATAGTGACAAGGCAAGCGCACGCCTGGCTGGAAGATCACCCGCAGGGTCCATACACCCAGGTTGGGGTCGAGGTACAGCGGCTGTACGTCGACCCCCGGGAAATAAGGCGCAAGTGCGTCCTCGTAGATTGGCAGCTCACGGGTATTGAGCGTCAGCAGTTCCTTGTGTTCGAACGCGGGCGTGGGCATTGGCATTGTTATTCTCCTCAGGCGGCGATGGGCTGGGACGCAACGTGCGTCCCGTCTCCATACTGCTGCCGCGCAGGTATTGAGAATTGTCACTTGCTGTCATGCAGTTGGCATTTGCCGCCACCGCTCCAATCAACGGCACAAGCGACATCAGCGGGCCCCTCGATGGTGACCTTGTGCACAGCCTGATGCTTGTCATTTGCCGTCCTGCATTTGGCGTTTCATGCCACTGAAAAATTCAGCCTCACCAAAGGGTTGTGGCGCTTTACTTCGGGTAAATCTCGGTGCTACCTAAAAAAAGAAAGACTAGGCACGCAGATTGCCGACCAACCGCCGAACCTGCAGCTAGGCTTCATCGGTGTGCTGCTGTTCAGGATCTAAGACCAATCAAAAAGGAGTGCGTATGAATCGATTCGTCCTCGCTGCTTCTCTGCTGTCGCTGACGGCGCCCACCTTCGCACAGATACCGGACAAACTGGCCGAAGATGCCTACATCTATGCTTACTCCATGGATGAAGCCTACAAATTCTTCTACGAGACGGCCGTCAAAACCGACACGCCGCTCAATCGTTTCCAGAACATCCGCCACCTGGCCGATGACACCTACACCGACCACCCCACCATCAACAACGACACCCTGCACCTGATGGGCTGGCTGGACGTCGCCGCCGAGCCGGTCATCGTCAGCGTGCCGGACATGGACAAGGGCCGTTACTGGATCCTGCACACCATGGACATGGGGCACTACACAGTAACCATGATCGGCTCGCGCAACCGAGGCACCAGACAGCCTGCAGTCGACCAACATCGCCAGCATTCTCCTGGCTGTCGGCGAAGGCGAGTTTGATGGAGTGCCGACCGATCGCGACATCTATCTCGACAACACACCAATCATGGATGCCGGCGGCAACGTGAACCTCACCGGCGTGAAGTGGGAGTGGCGCCCGGGCAGTATCGATCAGGATTACATCAAAGGTATTCCAGCCGTCGAGAGCGAGACCACCGTCAACGTTGAGTTGCGTAGCGACACCCCGTTCACTCGCGCCCTGAGCAATACCCAGCTGTCTCGCTTGCGCCTCCGCTTTACTTGGCCTCGCCTGGTCAGCCAGGACCGCAGCGGCAACACCAATGGCTACCGCATCGAGTACGCTGTCGATATCGCCACCGATGGCGGCGCATACGTCGAGGCTTATCGCGGCGCTGTGGATGGCAAAACCACCAACGGCTATCAGCGATCGGTCAGCGTTGATCTGCCGGCCGCCGATTCGGGCTGGATGTTCCGCGTCCGTCGGATCACCCCAAATGCTAACAGTGGCACCATTGCCGACACGATGCTGGCGCCGAGGACACCCAGCGCACCGAGATCTGGTATGGCCCATCCAATGATCTGTCAGTGGCCACCAAGCTGACCGATGTGGCCTACCCGCAGAGTGACTGGAAGCTGCTGGGTCTGGGGGCTGGCGTGCGGTTCTTCTTCTGGGCGCGCCTGGTGGATCGTACCGGCAACATCGGGCCTTTCTTTCCGGTTGCGCCGAACGCGGTGCAGGGGATATCCAGTACGGACCCTTCACCGGTTCTCGGGCTGATAAGTGGCCAAATCACTGAGAGCGAACTTGGTCAGGATCTACTGACGGAAATTCAGAAAATTCCAGGCTTGCAGCAGCAGATCGATAGCCTGGATGGCCTCAAGGACTACAACCCGAATGAGGCATATACCAAGGACAAGATGGTCTTTTCCGACGGGAGGATTTATCAGGCCAAACAGGCTGTTCCGGCTAACTCGTCGGGAGCAAACGGGCCGCCAAACCCCACCTACTGGCTGGATGTCGGGCAGTCCGTGGTATCGGCTAATGGCCTGGCCCAGCAGGTTGCGACCAACACGGCAGACATAACCGAGCTGGACGGTGTTGTTACCGCTCAGGCCACGTCCCTCGAAGTGTTGCGGGCATCTTCCCGTGATGACGGCGTGGAGGGCGAGATGGCGGACGCACTTAATGGCTGGGCCAGTACTGTCGCCATCGCAACGGAAAGCAAGGTAAGAGCGACGGAGAATCGAGCCACTGCTGAAAGGCTGACCACCTTTGATGCGAAAGTGGCCGCGAGCGAGGCGAATATCTCTCAGCTTGAGCGAGTCGTTGCCACCAACGAGTCGGCGACGGCTACCAAGCTTGACCAGCTGAACACCTCGGTTGGTCAGACGAACGCTGCCGTGCAGACGACCAGCCAGGCGCTGGCCGTATTGGACGGCAACCTTCATCAGTCTCGGCCATTGAAGAGTCCGTGCGTGATACCTGCCATTTAGGGAAAACGCAAAGGGCATATCGCTTTGGATCTTTCGCAGTATTGGCCGCGATACTCGGCTTGTTCTGCTCCAAATCAGCAGTAGATACACACCCCGCCAGCAAGCCTACAGCCAACGTCCCAATCAGAAT
>Ga0247821_10002113_pt1 | contig 10930 bp, 9 predicted proteins | sample 13C_Glycerol_Day_FD_192481 | JGI IMG/M metagenome (GOLD analysis project Ga0247821, IMG submission 192481) | Soil microbial communities from agricultural site in Penn Yan, New York, United States - 13C_Glycerol_Day14 | ecosystem: Environmental > Terrestrial > Soil > Agricultural land | place... | reverse complement strand
ATCCTGCGCATTCTATGCCTCACTCCAGCCATAGAATGACACCCAGCCGGCATGCGTCTGTTTCTCTGCGAAAAGCCCTCCCAGGCCAAGGACATCGCCAAGGTCCTCGGCGCCAACCGCCGCGGCGATGGCTGCTGGGTGGGCACTGACGTCACGGTCACCTGGTGCATCGGCCACCTGCTCGAAACCGCCCCGCCCGACAGCTACGACGCCCGTTACAAACGCTGGGCACTGGCTGACCTGCCGATCATCCCGAGCCAGTGGAAGATGCTGGTCAAGCCGAAAACCGCCAGTCAGTTCAAGGCGGTCAAACGTCTGCTCGGCGAAGCCCGGGAACTGGTGATCGCCACCGACGCCGACCGCGAGGGCGAGATGATCGCCCGTGAACTGGTCGAGCACTGCCGCTACCGCGGGCCGATCCGCCGCCTGTGGCTGTCGGCCCTGGACGATGCCTCGATCCGCAAGGCCCTGGCTGCGCTCAAGCCCGGCAGCGAAACCTTCAGCTTGTATCACTCGGCGCTGGGCCGCTCGCGCGCCGACTGGCTGATCGGCATGAACATGAGCCGCCTGTTCACCCTGCTCGGACGCCAGTCCGGCTATCAGGGCGTACTGCCGGTAGGTCGGGTGCAAACCCCTACCCTGCGCCTGGTCGTGGATCGCGACCGCAGCATCGCCGACTTCGTGCCGGTGGCGTTCTGGGCCATCGATGTTCTGCTCGACAGTGCCGGAACCCGCTTCAGCGCACAATGGCGCGCCGCCGAAGACACCTGCGACGACCAGGGCCGCTGCCTCAACCAAGCCCTGGCCCAACAGGCCGCTGTGGCTATAGGCAATGCCGCCAGCGCCCGTGTGGTCAAGGTGGCCACCGAGCGGGTACGTGAAGCTGCGCCCCTGCCCTTCGATCTCGGCACCCTGCAGGAGCTGTGCTCGAAAAAGCTCGGCCTCGGTGCTCAGGAAACCCTCGACATTGCCCAAGCGTTGTACGAAACCCACAAGCTGATCACCTACCCGCGCAGCGACTGCGGTTACCTGCCGCTGAGCCAGCACGCCGAGGCAGCAGCCATCCTTGCCGCGCTGCTGCGTGCCGACGCCAGCCTTGCACCACTGCAGGGACATCTTCAGGCCCAGCGCCGCTCACGCGCCTGGAACGATGCCAAGGTCAGTGCCCACCACGGTATCATCCCCACTGCGGCGGCCAGCGACCCTTCGCGTTTGCCGCCCAAGTACAAGGCGGTCTACACCCTGATTCGCGCCCGCTACCTGGCGCAGTTCCTGCCCAACCACGAATACGACCGCACCCAGGCCGACTTCGACTGCGCCGGCCAGGCCCTGCGCGCGGTGGGTAAACAGATCGTCGAGCCGGGCTGGCGCCGCGCCCTGCCTGAGGCGCTGACCCCGGCCAAAGGTCGTGAGGCTCCGGTCGCGCAAGTACTGCCAGCCTTGCAGCAAGGGCAGGACTGCGCCGTGGCCGAAGTCAATCTCAAGGACCTGTGGACTCAACCGCCCAAACCCTTCACCGAAGGCGACCTGATCAAGGCCATGAAAAACGTCGCCAAACTGGTGGACGACCCACGCCTGAAACAGAAGCTCAAGGACACCACTGGCATCGGCACTGAAGCTACCCGTGCGGGGATCATCCAGGGTCTGCTGGACCGTGGTTACCTGATCAAGCAGGGCAAGGCACTGAGTGCCACGCCAGCAGCCTTCAGCCTGATTGACGCCGTGCCCCGGGCAATTGCCGATCCGGGCACCACGGCAATCTGGGAGCAGGCGCTGGACATGGTCCAGAGTGGTGAAATGAGCCTGGAAGACTTTGTTGCCAAGCAGTCGGCATGGATGAGCAAGCAGGTGGAGCGCTGTGCCGGGTTGAACCTGACCATCAGCGGTCCGGCGCTGCCGCGTACACCGTGGAAGAAGAAGCGCAAAAGTAATGCGGGTGCGGGTAAGCGGGTGCGGGCATCATCGCGGGGCAAGCCCGCTCCCACGGCTTCGCGATAAAGCTACATAGCCTGCTTGATCGCCTGCAAGGTGTAGCTCAACGGCAACCGCCAACGGTCCTTGTCCAGCGACCATTCCCCTTGCGCGTTCTTGCTCATCTGCCCCGGCAAGGCCTCCCAGGGGATGCTGTCGTGCTCCACCAGTGCGGTGATCTGCAAACCATGGCGCAACAAGGCACTGATGACCTCACCCAACCCATGGTTCCATTCATGGGTCACCGTGTGGCTGAGCGCGGTGTCCGTCTCGACATAGGTCTGGTCACTGTCCCAGACCGTCGGGGCTTCGCGTTCGAAATAGGGATACTCGATCAGCAGTCGATCCTGATGATCTTCGTTCACCGCCAGCAGCATCGGATGACCCTCGCGCAGGAACAAGCGGCCACCTGGCTTGAGCAAAGCCGCTACCGTGCGCGCCCAGCGATCGATGCTCGGTAACCAGATCAAAGCACCGATACCGGTGTAGACCAGATCGAAACTACCGGGAGTCAGTACCTGGTCAGCGGCATAGACATCCGACTCGACATAGTCGATTGACGTGTCACAGCGTTGCGCCAGGACACGGGCCTGGGCCAGCGACTGCGAGGAAAAATCCAGTCCGCTCATCCGCGCCCCCAGCCGTGCCAGCGACAGGGTGTCGGTACCGATATGGCACTGCAGATGCACTGCGCGCAAGCCGCTAATGTCACCCAGGCGTGGCAGGTCGAAACGTACAACTTCGGAGAGGTGCTGCGGATCGGCAATGAACCTGTCCACTTCATAGTCAGCGGACGCCGCATGCAGTGACGCCCGCTCATCCCAGCTGCGGCGGTTGAGTTCCTGCGAGTCGCTCATCATCAGCCTTCCTTTGGCAAACACCTGAACGCGCGACTATAGCCCGCTCACAGCGCCAGGTTCAAACTGACCATCAGATTGCGCGGCTCGCCCGGCAGGTTCCACACCGCGTTGTAGCCGCGCTCGTAGTATTTGCGGTCGAACAGGTTATTGAGGTTCAGGCCGACGGTGGCGTGCTCGCTGACCTTGTAGTGGGCCAGCAGGTCGAGCGTGCTGTAGCCCGGCAGGCGAAAACTGCTACCGGCCTGACCGGAGCGATCACCGACATAGTTGGCCGCCGCGCCGATATCCGACCCCTGCAGCACGCCCTGCTGAAACTCATACACCGCCATCAGGCTGCCGCTGTGCCGGGGAATGCCAAGCAGGTCGCTGCCCTCGGGCAGGCTGGCATCGCCCTTGGTCACCTCGGCATCGATATAGGCATAGGCACCGATCAGGCGCACGGCATCGCTCAGCTGGCCACTGAACTGCAAGTCGACGCCCTGGCTGCGGGCCTTACCGGCAGCAACGCTGTCGCCGAAAGCATCAGTGGTGATGACGTTTTCCTTGTCGATCCGGAACAGCGCCAGGGTCGCGCCCACGCGGCTGTCGAACAGATCGAACTTGAACCCGGTTTCATAGCCCAGGCCCTTCTCCGGCTTGTACACCTGACCCTGGGTGCCGATGCTGTTGGGCTTGAACGAGGTCGAGGCGTTGGCGAACACACCGACTTCAGGGGTGAGTTGATACAGCAGTCCCACTCGCGGCGTCGCCACGTCTTTTTCCTGCGTGTTGCTGACCTGGCTGCTGCGGTTCTGTGCAGTCTGCTCGATATGCTCCAGGCGCACGCCGATCAGACCGCGCAGGCGCTCGGTGAAGCTGATCTGGTCTTGCAGGTTGAGGGCGTAGCTCCGCGTGCGTTCAAAAAAGTCATTGGGCTTGACCAGCGCTGGCTTCGGCTTGCCATACACCGGGTTGTAGATATCCAGGCCATAGGCCAACGAAGTGGCGCTCTGCGGGTACTTCTGGCTGTTGCGGTAGTTCTCGTACTCCAGGCCGATCAGGCTCTGGTGTTGCCAACCGGCGAAGTCGAACTGGCCATGCAGTTCAGCCTGGCTGATGTTGTCGTTCCACTCGAAATCCCGCTCGCGGTAGAAACGGCTGAGGGTGGTGCCAACCAGGCGTTGGGGCTCGGAGCTGTTGCCCTTGAGTCGGCCCTGGGTGTAGTGATTGGCCAGGCGCAGCTTCCAGCTGTCATTCAGGTAGTGCTCCAGGGTCAGGTCCAGGGTCTGGTTGTCGTTGCGGATGCGCCCGTCGTTCGGCTCGCCAAAGAATGTCGAGCGGCTGACCGGGCCCAGTTCGTTGTTCACCGCCGGGACCCCACGATCAAACACCGACTCGGTGCGCGAGAACTCGCTGTCGATCGATAACAGCGTGTCCGGGCTCAACTGCCAGCTCAGCGATGGGCTGACGATACGCCGCTCACTGCCAACGTAGTCGCGAAAACTGCCGTTGTCCTCCACCGCCATGTTGACCCGCGACAGCACGCGGCCGTCTTCGCTCAGTGGCGTGTTCACATCCAGGCTGCTGCGATAGCGGTCCCAGCTGCCGGCGCTGGCCTTGAACTGCGTGAAGGTTTCGGCCTGGGGACGCTTGGTGACGATGTTCACCAGGCCACCTGGATCCCCCCGCCCGTACAGGCTGGCCGCCGGCCCCTTGAGCACCTCGATGCGCTCGATGTTCGAGGTGTCTGGGGCGCTGTAACTGCCGCGGTTGACGGCAAAGCCATTCTTGTACAGCTCGCCGGTGGTGAAACCGCGCACGCTGTAGTTGAGAAAGGTCAGGCCACCGAAGTTGTTCTGCCGGCTCACCCCGCCGGCAAAATCCAGGGCCCGATCGATACGGGTGCTGTTGAGATCTTCCAGCACCTGGCTCGGCACCACGGCGATGCTCTGAGGGGTGTCACGGATGTCGGTGTCGGTCTTGGTCGCAGTGCTGGAGCGGTTGGCGCGATAGCCTTGCACCGGACCTGTAGCGGACTCTTCGACGTGGCGCTCACTGACGGTCAGGGTATCGAGCAACACAGGCTCGGTGGCGGCAGCGGGCAGCGCCAACAATGAGGCAGACAGGCCGAGAGATAACCTTCCTGGGGGGTAGTTCATGGGGGCTCTTTAATGATTATGTAATAACATAACAATTAATGGAGCCATTTGAAAATGATTGGAAAGCTTCATCGCGGGGCTAGCCCCGCGATCAAACCTCAGGCATGCACCCAACGCCGATGCAGCCCACGCGCCAGCGCATCGAGCATGAACCCCAGCACCCCGATCAACAGCACCATGGCCATCAACTCCGAGTACGCCAGGCGGTCACGGGTATCGAGGATGAAGTAGCCCAACCCGGCACTGACCCCGAGCATTTCGCACGGCACCAGCACGATCCACAGGATGCCGATCGCCAGGCGCACACCGGTCAGCACATGGCCGATCACGCCAGGAATGATCACCTTGCACAGCGTCTCCCAACGGGTGGCACTGAGGCTGCGGCTCAGTTGCAGCCAACGCGGGTCAAGCTGACGCACACCAGCCGCGGTATTGAGCAGAATCGGCCACAACGCGGCAAAGGCCAGGAGGAAGTAGATCGGCTGGTCGCCCACGCCCATCAGCATTACCACCACCGGCATCCATGACAGCGGCGAGATCATGCGCAGGAACTGAAACGCCGGAGAAGTGGCCGACTCCAGATGGCGATAGCTGCCCACCAGCAAACCCAGCGGCACGCCAATCAGCAACGCCAGCAGCAAGCCGATCAGGATACGCTTGAGGCTGACCCAGACATGCTCGTAGACCTCAGCCTGCCCCAGCAACTCGACAAGACTGGCCAGGGTGGCCTCAGGCGAAAAACGTGCCGACAGCCCATCAGCCTCACCAAACAGGTGCACACCCAACCACCACAGCAGTAGCAATCCGAGCAAGCCGGCTGCCCCCAGGGCGCCATGCAGTACATGCTTACCCATCAGATCGCAAACTCCTCGCTACGCTCGAAGCTGTCCGGCAAGCCGAAGGCCTTGAGCCCACCCACCGCCTCGATGCTTTTACGCACAAAACGGTCATCGACCAGGTCGCGGGCCGTCTGTTGCGGGTCGAGGCCGGCAAGGAAGCCCTTCTCACCTTCAATCAGGGTGTTCTGCAAGCGACGCACCAGCTCCTCGGTGTAGCTGGGGAACGGATACGGCTGGAAGTCGATGCGCTTTTCATCCCACTGCGCATGCTGGATCGCGCCACTGGCAATGTAGGCCGCACGGTCATCGGCAGACGGTGCCAGCACCTGGCTCAGCACCTGCGGGGTATGCGGGGTGTAGCGGTTGGGACCGGCCTTGGACAGCAGGGCGGCGGCTTCGGCACGGTGATCGCGAGTCCACAGCTGGGCTTTGACGATGGCGTTGACCACCTTCTGCGACCATTCCGGGCGGTTGTTGAGGTCATGCTCGTGCATGAATACCACGCAGCAGGCATGGTTACGCCAGATATCACCGGTAAAGCGTTGCACGCGGCCGACCTTGAGGTCTTCGGCCAGGGCATTGAATGGTTCGGCAACGATGTAGCCGGCGATGCGCTTGCTGGCCAGGGCTGGCGGCATGTCCGACGGCGGCAGTACCACCAGGTTGACCTCGTTGGCGGCCAGCTGCGCGGTGGTCGGCTTCGAGACCGGCGTCAGGCCATGGTCGCGGAACAGCTGCTGCACCACCACGTTGTGAATCGAATACCAGAACGGAATCGCCACGCTCTGCCCGCCCAGCTGCTTGACCTCGGTGATGCCCGGGGCCACGGTCAGGCCCGAGCCGCCGACATGGTTCCAGGCCACCACCTTGGCCGGGACCTTGCTGCCGTAGCGCGCCCAGACGGTCATCGGCGAGAGCAAGTGAATGACGTTGACCTGGCCGGAGATGAACGCCTCGATCACCTGCGCCCAGCTGCGCAGCAGCACCGGCCGCTCGGCCTTGATGCCTTCGGCTTCGAACAGGCCATTGTTGTGGGCCACCAGCAATGGTGTGGCGTCGGTGATCGGCAAGTAGCCGATGCGCACCGGGGCATCCGGATCGCTGGCGGCGCGCGCCTGCAAACTGCTCAGCAGCGGCATGGCGCCACCGGCCGTCAGCAAGGCGCTGAGTTTGATGAAATCACGACGAGTGTGGGTAAAGTCGTCCAGGCACATGGGCAGTCTCCAACGGCAGCGGCAAGGGTTCAGAATCAGGTTCAGGAGTGCGGCTGGCCCGCCGAAGGGTTTTGAGGATGTCGATACGCAGCGCGCCCAGTTCCTCGACCCGTTGCTCGCGCGGTTGCGGCAGGTCGATGTGCCATTGGCCGAGGGTGCGCGCCGGGTGATTGCCCAGTAGCAGCACGCGATCGGACAGCAGCAGGGCTTCGTCGATATCGTGGGTGATCAGGACCGCCGCAGTGTTGTGCCGGGCGATCAACTGCAGCAACAGCTGCTGCATGTCGGCGCGGGTCACTTCATCCAGCGCGCCGAAGGGTTCATCGAGCAACAGCACCTGCGGCTGACGCGCCAGGCAGCGGGCCAGCGCGGTACGCTGCGCCATGCCACCGGAGAGCTGCGCCGGGTATTGCTCGCGAGCGTGCTGCAGGCCGACCGCCTCGATGGCGTGGTCAATCCGCGCACGGCGCTCACTGGCCGCCAGTTTGGGCTGACGGGCAAAATCGAGGCCGAAGGCAACGTTCTTTTCCAGGCTCAGCCAGGGCAACAGGCTGGGGTCCTGGAATGCCACTGCCAGGCGCGGATGCGGCCCCTGCAGCGGCTCACCGAGCAGGCTGACGTTGCCACTGCGCGCTTGCTGCAGACCGGCCAGCACCCGCAACAGGCTCGACTTGCCGACACCGCTGGGGCCGAGGATAGTGATCACCTCCCCCGGCGCCAGTTGCAGGTCGAAGTCTTCCAGCACGCTCTGCCAGCCTTGCTCACGCGGGTAGCCGAGGCTGATTCCGCGGGCTTCAAGCAACACCTGGGTCATGCTGTCGACGCCTGCCGTTGCAACTCGGCGCGCAACTGCACCAGGCTTGGCGTGACGATCGGCACGAATGCCGACTCGCGCCAGCGCCGCGCGAAGCCTGCGCCATAAGCACTCAGGTAGGCCTTGCCACCGCTGGCCTGCAACTCCAGTTGCACGGCATCGGCAGCCGTCTCGGCCAAGGTGATGCGCAACTTGAACAGTGCGGCGGGCTGGGTCAGGAAGCGCCCCTCGAGCAGGCCCTTTTTCAATTCGGCAACGGTGTTTTCCAGGCGTTCGCGCAACACGCTCAACGCTTCGCCGAGGAACGAACGCACACCTTGCAGGTGGCCTTCCACTTCGTCCAGCGAACGCCGCGCCAGGCCGATGGCCATGCCACATTGCAGCCCCAGGAACGAAGGGCGAACCGCAGGCAGGAACTGCTTGGCGTTCTCGTGCAGCAGCCAGTCACGACTGAGGGCGACCTGCTCGAAATTCAACGCTGCGGTATTGCTCGATTGCAGCCCCATCAGTTGCAGGTCGTCCGAGCGGGTGAGCCCGGCAGCGTTATCCGGGATCGCCAGCACAAACGGTGAAGCGCCCTCTTCTTCAATCGCTGCCGCCACGACAAAACCACCCTTGCGCAGATTGGTGACCCAGAACAGGCGTCCGTCGAGGGTCCAGCCCTGTGCATCGGCAAGGCCTTTGACTTGCAGCGCTTCGATGCCGGACAGGTATTTCATGGCGTTGGACAGCCCGGTAGCGCCGGCCAGCTCACCGCTGAGCAGTTTCGGCAACAAGCGCTCGCGCAAGGCGGTATTGGGACTGTGCAGCAGGTATTCGATAAAGGCACGCTGGCCCCAGAATACGAAGGCAGCGGCCAGGGAATGACTGGCGACGTTGGCCACGGTTTCCACCGCGTCGGCGACCGTGCCGCCACTGCCACCCAGGGTTTCGTCGATACCGACGCGCAACACCTGCGCCGCGGCCAACTGCCCCAACACTGCCTGCGGGTCGCAGTGGCCCAGATCGAGGGCTTCAGCCTCGGCATCCAGCCAGGTGACCAATGCAGGATCGAGCATAGTGTTTACTCCTTTAAAAAAGCGCCAGCCTGCGCCGGCGCCAAGGGTTCTTATGCCGAAGGCTGCCAGCGGTACTTGCTCAGCTCGTCATTGAGCGGCGTCTGGGCGAACACATTAGCAAAGTTGCACAGGGTGGCGAGGCTCACACCGAGAATCACTTCCAGGGCGTGACCTTCGCCATAGCCGGCTTCACGGAAGGCGCTGTAGCCGGCATCGCTGACATTGCCACGGGTGGCGATCACTTCACGGGTGAATGCGGCCAGGGCTTCAAGCTTTTCCTGCGGCAGTTCGCCGCGGGCGCGCAGGGCGTCGACCACCTCTTGCGGCAGCTTGGCCTTGTTCAGCGCCACGGCGGTGTGACCGGCCACGCAGAAGTCGCAGCCATGATTGGTGGCGGCCACCAGCTGCACCACTTCGCGCTCGGCCAGGCTCAGCTCGGCCTTGCCGTTGAGGGCCGAAACGGTGACGTAGGTTTCCAGCGCGGCCGGGGCATTGGCCAGCACGCCGAGCAGGTTGGGAATGAAGCCCGAGTTCTTCTGGGCGTTTTCCAGGAAAGGACGAGCGGCTTCAGGGGCGCTTTGCAGCGTGTGTAGAGTAACGCGCGACATGGAGTGGACTCCTGCATACTAGGGTGTCGCACAAGTCTGTTGGTTATAAGAAATACCTTCCATATTCTAGAGTCGTTATTACTTGCTCCTGAGTCTTTCCCTTAGATGATTTCCTCCAGCCCACTTGTCGATTGGTTATTAGAAAGCCTTGAGCTAGACGCCAGCCTGTTCCATGTCGGGCGTTATTGCGGTGGCTGGCACGCCAGCACCCAGGGCCTGGCACGGGCCAGTTTTCACCTGGTGGTGCAGGGCCATTGCTGGCTGCACATTGCCGGCCAGCCCCAGGCCATTGCCCTGGAAGCGGGTGATGCAGTGTTCCTGCTGCGTGACCTTGAGTACCGGTTGTCTGGCACCGCCGACTGCGAACTGGCCCGCCAGCAACCGCGCATGGCCATGCTGCCGCTGGAGCATGACGCCAGTGACGGCGTCGGCCTGGTGTGCGGGTTCTTTCATTTCCAGCCGGGCCTGTCGTCGCTGATTATCGAAGGGCTGCCTGACTGGCTGATCCTGCGTGCCGGCGACCCGGCCCTGAGCGCCGCCACCGCGCTGTTCGAGCTGATCCTCGCCGAATGCCAGCGCCAGCCTGCGCCCTCCTCGGCTTTGCTTGAGCGTCTGAGCCATCTGCTGTTTCTCTACGTACTGCGCCAGCAGGTGCAGGCAGACCTGCCCATGGGCGGCCTGGTGTCATTGGCCCGCCACCCGCAATTTGCCGCCCTGGTCGAGCAACTGATCAAGCATCCCGAACAACCCTGGCCGCTGGAAAGCATGGCAGCCTGCACCGGACTATCGCGTTCGGCCTTCTTCAAGCGTTTCAGCGAGCTGGCCGGGCAGTCCCCCGGGCAAGTGCTGCTGGCCCTGCGCATGCGTCACGCCTGCCGCTTGCTCAAGGCGCACAACACCGTCGAACAGGTGTGCGCTGCCGTCGGTTACCAGTCCATCGCTGCCTTCACCCGCGCCTTCAGCAAGGCCATGGGCGTGCAGCCAGGTGCCTACCGGCGCCAGCATGAAGGCCGTTGAGGCAAACTGCGGGCGGTAATCGAACACAAGCGAATTCCAGCCCTCAAGTCCATCCGGGCAGACTCCGATAGCAGACCACCCACCGCCGATTGCTCGGTACAGCGTGGTGCTGATAACAATTAAAAGGAGTACTGCCAGCATGTTCGCCGACCTGAAAATTCGCACCGGAATGTTCTGGGTGCTGTCGCTGTTCAGCCTGACCCTGCTGTTCTCCACCGTCAGTGCCTGGCGCGCGGCGGTGGGTAGCGATGAGCAGATCACTGAACTTGACCTCACCGCGCATCAATCGGACCGTTTGAACAACGCCCTGTTGATGGCGATCCGCGCCAGCGCCAACGTCTCCTCCGGCTTTGTCGAACAGAGTGGCGGCCACCACGACAGCGCCAACAAACGCATGGCGCTGTCCGCACA
>Ga0247821_10002112_pt1 | contig 10932 bp, 13 predicted proteins | sample 13C_Glycerol_Day_FD_192481 | JGI IMG/M metagenome (GOLD analysis project Ga0247821, IMG submission 192481) | Soil microbial communities from agricultural site in Penn Yan, New York, United States - 13C_Glycerol_Day14 | ecosystem: Environmental > Terrestrial > Soil > Agricultural land | place... | reverse complement strand
GCGCGAGGTCCTGTTGCTGGTCACGCTGCAGGTCGAGCAGCCGCTCGGGCGACCCGTCGACCAGGCTCGGCTCGGGCTCGACCTGGTCGAGGTCCGCGTGCGGGCCGCCCTGGCGCGCCGTCCGGCGCGCGCCGTCGATGAACAGGTTGTGCATGACGGTGAACAGCCAGGCGCGCAGGTCGGTGCCCGCGCGCCAGAGGTTCCAGCGGCCGCAGGCGCGTTCCAGCGTGTCCTGCACCAGGTCGTCGGCCGCCCAGCGGTCGCCCGTGAGGGCCCGCGCGTAGCGCCGCAGCTGCGGGATCTGCGCTTCCAGTTCGCCGGTGTGCACGGCGCTAGGTTAGTGCTTCGCGCGCGTTTCGGCACGCGTCGTGCGAGTTCAAGGCTTGGCGAGCTTCCAGTTGGGGACGCTTTCGCCTGTCTTGTCGCCCGCCTTGGTGTCCTTGACCCAGTAGTAGAGCGGCTGGCCCTTGTAGGCCCACTGCTTCTTGCCGTCGTCGCGGGTGACGACCGTCCAGTCGCCCGTGGGCTTGGCGGAGGCCTCGGCCATCAGCGGCGGCCAGTTGGTGGCGCACTGGCCGTTGCAGACCGACTTGCCGCTGCCCTTTTCGTCCTTGTCGAAGGTGTAGAGCGTCATGCCCTTGTCGCCGACGAGGACGCCGCCGGATTCCTTGGCGGGCGCGCCATTGGCCATGACGGTCGAGCAACCGAGCAGGGCGGTGGCCAGGATGAGGGGGGACCAGTGCGAGGGCAGTTTCATGGACTTCTCCAGGGGGTTGAACCTGTAGGGATGAACGCCCCGTAGCCCCGGTTTATTCCGCCCGGCCCGATCTTTTCTTCAGCGGCTCTTCATCGCGCGCTCCACCTCGCGCTTGCCTTCGCGTTCCTTGATGACGTGCCGCTTGTCGTGCTCGGCCTTGCCCTTGGCCAGGGCGACCTCGCACTTCACGCGGCCGCCTTTCCAGTGCAGGTTGATCGGCACCAGGGTGTAGCCCTTCTGCTCGACCTTGCCGACCAGGCGCCGGATCTCGTCCTTGTGCATGAGCAGCTTGCGGCTGCGGATGCTGTCGGGGTTGACGTGCGTGGACGCGGTCTTCAGCGGGTTGATCTGGCAGCCGATGATGAAGAGCTCGCCGTTCTTGATCACCACGTAGCCGTCGGTGAGCTGCACCTTGCCTTCGCGCAGCGCCTTCACTTCCCAGCCTTGCAGCACCATGCCGGCCTCGAACCGCTCCTCGAAGAAGTAGTTGTAGGCTGCTTTCTTGTTCTCGGCGATCCGGGTGGCGCCGTCTTGCTTGGTGGACATGGACTGACAGATGGGGGACGCGGGCCCTCTCTACAATCCCGCGCAGGCCCGCAAGGTCCCGCATTCTGTATGAAAACCGTCCACCGTTCCGTGCTCATCTGGTACAGCGCGGAAGAGATGTTCCGGCTCGTCACCGACGTGGCCCATTACCCCAGGTTCCTGCCGTGGTGCGACCACGCCAAGGTACTGGAGGAAGACGCGCACGGCATGAAGGCCGAGGTCGGCATCTCCTTCGCGGGCGTTCGCCAGAACTTCACCACCCGCAACGAGCACGTGCCCGGTCGCCGCGTGGCGATGAAGCTGGTCGACGGCCCGTTCTCCAACCTGGACGGCCGCTGGAACTTCGTCCCGGTCGGCAGCGACGGCCAGCGCGCGTGCAAGGTGGAACTGGACCTCACGTACAGCTTCAAGAGCGGCACGCTGGCGGCGGTGGTGGGGCCGGTGTTCGACCGCATCGCGGGCAGCCTGGTCGACGCGTTCGTCAAGCGTGCCGAGCACGTGTACGGTTGAAGAAGGCATGCCGCGCGTCGTCGTCTGCCATTCGCCCGGACCACGCCGGGTGCTCGAACACTCGTTGAACCTGCCGCAGGGCGCGACCGTGGCCGATGCCTTGCGCGGCTGCGGTGTCGAACCCGCGCCGGACGAAACGGTGGGAATCTGGGGACGCCGGGCGGAGCTGTCGCAGCTGCTGCGCGAAGGCGATCGGGTCGAGCTGGTCAGGCCGCTGCTGGTGGATCCGAAAGTGGCCCGGCGGGAGCGTTTCCGGCAGCAGGGCAGCCGGGCGGCCGGCCTGTTCGCGGGGCGCCGGCCGGGCGCCAAGCCGGGTTACTGAGCCGCCTTGCAGTCGGCGGCGATGATGCCGTCGATGCGCTTGACCTCGGACGCGCGCTGGGCGTCGTCGAGGATCTCGCGCTCGCCCTTGGCGTTGGTGCGGGCGATGCGCTGGCCCGAGTCGTAGGTGGCCTTCATCTGCCTGGCGCGCGTGCAGTTCTCGGCCTGGGTCCTGGCCTGCGCTTCGGCCTGGGCCTTGTTCTTCTCCGCTTCGGCGGCTTCGGCCTGCTTGCGGCGCTGTTCCAGCTCCTTGTCCTTGCCGCTGATCTTCGGCGCGCTGGCGGCGGCGGTGGCGGCTTGTGCCGGGACGTCGGCCTGGGCCGCGTCGGCCGCCGGCTTCTTCATGCCGGGCTGGCGAAGGATCTTGCCGGGCGGCGTCTCGGGCGGCGGCGCCTTGTCGCTGAACACCTTGCGGCCGTCCTTGTCGAGGTACATCCATTGCGCGCCGGCAAGCGCGGGAACGGCAAGGAGGCAGGCGAGGGTGAGGGCGCGGAGCGGGGTCATCGCGGCAGTGTAGCGGCGCAACTCAGCCATTGGACAGCGGTGTGCAGCCACGCGACGCGCACTGCTTCACGACTTGCCGCTCGCCATGCACTGGGGTTAGTACCAAGGTGCTGAGTACAATCCTTCTTTTGGAGCACTGACATGCGCCTTCTCGGCAATGCGCTGACCTTCGACGATGTGTTGCTGGTCCCGGCGTTCTCCCAGGTCCTTCCCAAGGACACGTCGCTGGCCACGCGGCTGTCGCGCAATATCCCCCTGAACCTCCCGCTGGTGTCCGCCGCCATGGACACGGTGACCGAAGCGCGCCTGGCCATCGCCATCGCGCAGGAAGGGGGCATCGGCATCGTCCACAAGAACCTCACGCCCCAGCAGCAGGCGGTCGAGGTCGCCCGCGTCAAGCGCTACGAGTCCGGCGTGCTGCGCGACCCCGTGGTGATCACGCCCACGCACACGGTCCGCCAGGTGCACGCGCTCTCCGAGCAGCTGGGCATCTCGGGTTTCCCGGTGGTGGACGCGGGCAGGGTGGTGGGCATCGTCACCAACCGCGACCTGCGGTTCGAGACGCGCTATGAAGTGCCGGTCAGCCAGATCATGACGCCGCGCGAGCGCCTGGTGACCGTTCGCGAAGGCACCAGCCCGGCCGAGGCCAAGGCGCTGCTGAACAAGCACAAGCTCGAGCGGCTGCTGGTGCTCAACGACGCCTTCGAGCTCAAGGGCCTGATCACCGTCAAGGACATCACCAAGCAGACCAGCTTCCCCAACGCCGCTCGCGACCCCTCCGGGCGCCTCCGCGTGGGCGCGGCGGTCGGCGTGGGCGAGGGCACGGAAGAGCGCGTCGAGGCGCTCGCCAAGGCCGGCGTCGACGTCATCGTGGTGGACACCGCGCACGGCCACAGCAAGGGCGTGATCGAGCGGGTGCGCTGGGTCAAGCAGAACTATCCCAACGTGGACGTGATCGGCGGCAACATCGCCACCGGCAGCGCGGCGCGCGCGCTGGTGGAGGCGGGCGCCGACGCGGTGAAGGTCGGCATCGGCCCCGGTTCCATCTGCACCACCCGCATCGTGGCGGGCGTGGGCGTGCCCCAGATCACCGCGATCGACAACGTGGCCACCGCCCTCGAAGGCAGCGGCGTGCCGCTCATCGCCGACGGCGGCGTCCGCTACTCGGGCGACATCGCCAAGGCCATCGCGGCCGGCGCCAGCACCGTGATGATGGGCGGCATGTTCGCCGGCACCGAGGAAGCGCCGGGCGAGATCGTTCTGTACCAGGGCCGCAGCTACAAGAGCTACCGCGGCATGGGCTCCATCGGCGCGATGCAGCAGGGCAGCGCCGACCGCTACTTCCAGGAAGCCACCAGCACCAACCCGAACGCCGACAAGCTGGTGCCCGAGGGGATCGAAGGCCGGGTGCCGTACAAGGGCTCGCTCGTGTCCATCGTCTACCAGCTGGCCGGCGGCGTTCGCGCCGCGATGGGCTACTGCGGCTGCGCCAGCATCGACGACATGCGGTCCAAGGCCGAGTTCGTGCAGATCACGGCAGCGGGCATGCGCGAGAGCCACGTCCACGACGTGCAGATCACCAAGGAAGCGCCGAACTACCGGGCGGATTGAGCTTCAGGCTCGCACCGCTGACGAGAAAAGGACCAGAATCTTCTGGTCCTTTTTTCTTGGTGCGCGTAAAATCTGGTCAGAATCAATCAAGTCGGGCCAGAAAATGCAGACGATTCCCATCCATCAGGCCAAGAGCCAGCTCTCCGAACTCATCCGTGCGGTGGAGCAGGGCGAGGAGGTGGTCCTCACGCGCCACGGAAAGCGAGTCATCCGCCTGATCAAGGAACCCGAAGCCGAGCAGCCCAGCCTCGAGGCGCGCCGCCAGGCCGTCATCGCGGAACTGCAGGCACTGCGCGCCAAGGTGGGAGGCGGCCAGCCTGGCTTCCAGGAGCTGTGGGCCGAGCACAAGCGCGAGCTGGAAGAGCGCACCGAGCGCTGGCTCGATGCCAAGGGTGGCGATGCTGGTCGTTGACGCGTCCGCTTTCGCGAGCTGGGCCTTCCCCGACGAGCACGGGGATCGGGTGTCGCAGGCTCTCATCCGCGTGATGACAGAGGAGGAGAGCGCCACCAGCGCCGCCATCTTTCCGCTGGAGGCGCTGCACGCCGCCGGACGTGCCCTGGGCCGTGGACGTTTCACGCCGGCCGTGCACCAGCACGTCTTGCGGCTCCTGAGCCGCCTTCCGGTGGCCCTGGCGCCGATGCGCGTGTCGCCGCTGGAGTTCTGGACCTGGGCACAGGATCTCGCGCTCACCCCTTATGACGCGGCCTACCTGAAGCTCGCCGTCGACCTCAAGGCCCCCCTCGTCACCATGGATCTGGCGCTGCAGCGAGCCTGCCGGCAACTGGACCATCCCCTGATCACCGACCTGCCCTGACCCCATGCAACACGACAAGATCCTCATCCTCGACTTCGGCTCCCAGGTCACGCAGCTGATCGCCCGGCGCGTGCGCGAGGCGCACGTGTATTCCGAAGTCCATCCCTGCGACGTGAGCGACGAGTGGGTGCGCCAGTACGCGGCCGACGGCAGGCTCAAGGGCGTGATCCTCTCCGGCAGCCACGCCAGCGTGTACGAGGAGACCACCGACAAGGCGCCGCAGGCCGTCTTCGAACTGGGCGTGCCGGTGCTGGGCATCTGCTACGGCATGCAGACCATGGCCCACCAGCTGGGCGGCAAGGTGGAGGGCGGCCACAAGCGCGAGTTCGGCTTCGCGGCCGTGCGCGCGCGCGGCCACACCGAGCTGCTGCGCGACATCGCCGACTACACCACGCCCGAAGGCCAGGGCATGCTCAACGTCTGGATGTCGCACGGCGACAAGGTCGTGGAGATGCCGCCCGGCTTCAAGCTGATGGCGTCCACCGAGAGCTGCCCGATCGCCGGCATGGCCGACGAGGAGCGCGGCTTCTACGCCGTGCAGTTCCACCCCGAGGTCACGCACACGGTGCAGGGCCACGCGATGCTCGAGCGATTCGTGCGGGGCATCTGCAAGGCCAAGCCCGACTGGGTGATGCGCGACCACATCGCCGAGGCGGTGGAAGCCATCCGCAAGCAGGTCGGCGACGAGGAGGTGATCCTGGGCCTGTCGGGCGGCGTCGATTCGTCCGTGGCCGCGGCGCTGATCCACCGGGCCATCGGCGACCAGCTCACCTGCGTGTTCGTCGACCACGGCCTCCTGCGCCTGAACGAGGGCGACATGGTGATGGACATGTTCGCCGGCAAGCTGCACGCCAAGGTCGTGCGGGTCGACGCCGGCGAGCTGTTCCTGGGCAAGCTGGCCGGCGTGAGCGATCCGGAGCGCAAGCGCAAGATCATCGGCGGCCTGTTCGTCGACGTCTTCAAGGCCGAGGCCGCGAAGATCAAGCAGACCCACCAGCGCCACGTGGCCTGGCTGGCGCAGGGCACGATCTACCCGGACGTCATCGAGTCGGGCGGCGCCAAGAGCAAGAAGGCCGTGACGATCAAGAGCCACCACAACGTGGGCGGCCTGCCGGAACAACTGGGCCTCAAGCTCCTGGAACCGCTGCGCGACCTGTTCAAGGACGAGGTGCGCGAGCTGGGCGTGGCCCTGGGCCTGCCGCCGGAGATGGTCTATCGCCACCCGTTCCCCGGCCCCGGCCTCGGCGTGCGCATCCTGGGCGAGGTGAAGAAGGAATACGCCGACCTGCTGCGCCGGGCCGACGACATCTTCATCCAGGAGCTGCGCAACTTCCGCGACGAGTCCACCGGCAAGACCTGGTACGACCTCACCAGCCAGGCCTTCACCGTGTTCCTGCCGGTCAAGAGCGTGGGCGTGATGGGCGACGGCCGCACCTACGACTACGTGGTGGCGCTGCGCGCGGTGCAGACCAGCGACTTCATGACGGCCGACTGGGCCGAGCTGCCGTACGGACTGCTCAAGCGCGTGTCGGGCCGCATCATCAACGAGGTGCGCGGCATCAACCGCGTCACCTACGACGTGAGCAGCAAGCCTCCGGCGACGATCGAGTGGGAGTGAGCGGTGGTTGAAAGAAGTGCGGGCGGGCGGGGCGCGGCCGTGCGCGTCACGGTCGTGGTGGTCGAGGACAACCCGCTGCACGCGCAGCGGTACCGCGAGAACCTCGCGCGCGATCCGGCCCTGTCGCTGGTCGCGGAGTTCTCCAGTGCGCAGGACGCCCTGGCGGCCGTCGGGCCGCTGGCGCCGGACGTCGCGCTGGTCGACCTGGGCCTGCCCGACGGCAGCGGCTTCGACGTCGTGCGGCACATCCGACGGGTGTCCCCGTCCACTTCGATCATGGTGGTCTCGGTCTTCGGCGGCGAGCGCAACCTGTTCGAGGCGATCTCGGCCGGCGCCACCGGCTACCTGCTGAAGGACAGCCTGCCGGAGGACTTCAACGCCAGCATCCATTCGCTGCAGGCGGGCGAGTCGCCGATCAGTCCGGCGCTGGCGCGGCTGCTGCTCGAGCGGCTGCGTCCGGCCGGGCCCGGGACCGTGAACGTCGCCGAACCGAAGGCTCCCGCCACGGAGGCCGCGCAGGAATCGCCGCTGTCGCGGCGCGAGTCGACCATCCTGGAGTCCATCGCGCGCGGCAGCAGCATCGCCGAGATCGGCGAGTCGCTGCACATCTCGCCGCTGACGGTGAAGAGCCACGTGCGCAACATCTACCGCAAGCTCGAGGCCACTTCGCGCCAGCACGCCGTGTACCTGGCGCAGCAGCGCGGCCTGCTCAAGCTGTGAACCGGCTGCTGCGCCGGCTGTCGCTGACGCTGGTCGTCGGCCTCGCGCTGGCCGCGGCGCTCCTGCTGTTCACCACGCCGCGCGAGCCGCGCGGGCTGGTGCACCTCACCGAGATGGCTTTCCTGAAGTCCGACGCCCCCACGCCACCGGGCGTCGAGGGCGAGTGGGTGCCGCGCAGCCTTCCGGACAACTGGCGGCGCAGCAATCCAGGCCAGTCCGGCTACGGCTGGTACATGGCGCATTTCGACCTGCCGGAGGTGCCCGCCGTGACCTGGGCCGGCTACCTGCCGACGGTGGCCACGACGCACCGGCTGATCATCAACGGCGTCGACGTCGGCGGCGGGCCGATGACGGGCCCGCACCAGCGCTCCTTCGGCACGCCGCAGTTCGACACCATCGCGCCGCAGCTGCTGCGGAAAGGGTCGAACGAGGTGCTGGTCCGCCTGCGCGTAGCGCCCAACCTGCGCGGCGGCCTGGGGCCCATCATCCTCGGGCCGCGCGAGCAGGTCGAGCCGCTCTACGACGACGCCTTCCAGGTCCGGGTGACGCTGCCGCGAGCCATGAACATGGCGGTGCTCTTCGCCGGCGTGCTGGTGCTGCTGTTGTGGCTTCGGCGGCCGGCGGAATCGATCTACGGCGTGTTCGCGGCGCTGGCGCTCGTCTGGGCGCTGCGCAACTTCCACTACACGGTCTCGCCGGCGGTGCCATCCGGGGTCTGGGAGGCCTTCATCCTCGGCAGCCTCGGCCTGGTGGTGGTGCTGATGTGGATCTTCATGCGGCGCTACACCGGCGAGCCGCCGCGCCGGCGCGAGCGGCTGGTGCTGACGGGCGCGGCGCTGTCGCTGCCCGTACTCGCGCTGCTCGATCCGCAGACGACGAGCGCCGTGCGCCTTCCCTGGTACATCGCCTGCGCCCTCTTCGGCACCTGGTCGATCGTGCTGCTGGTGCGGCACGTGTGGCGCCGCGGCGCGGAGGGTGGGGCGGGCCCGTGGGTGATCCTCGGCGCGCTGGTCCTGACGCTGTTGCTGGGATTGGCGGACCTCGGCGTGTCGGCGCAACTGCTGCCGTTCGGTCCCGCGGCGCGCATGGCCTACGGCGCTCCGCTGCTGCTGTGCGCCCTCGTGTATGCGCTGGCGGAGAACTACTTCCACACCTTCGACCAGGCGCGGGCGCACAGCGCGGAGCTGGAGCGGCGCGTGCAGGAGCGCACCGCCGAACTGGAGCGCACGCACGCGCGGCTGCTGGCGCTGGAGCGCAAGGCTTCGGTCGCGGCCGAGCGCGAACGGCTGATGCGCGACATGCACGACGGCATCGGCTCGCAGCTGATCACCACGCTGGAGGCCGTGGAGCGCGGCAGCGCCGACGCCGGCGAGGTCACGCGGCTGCTGCGCGACTGCATGGACGACCTGCGGCTGATGATCGACTCGCTGGAGCCGGAGGAGTATTCACTGCTGGTCGCCCTGGGCAACCTGCGCTATCGGCTCGAGCCGCGCCTGCGAGCCGCCGGCATCGAGCTGGAATGGGCGGTGGAGGAGGGCGTGCGCGCGCCGTCGCCCGACGCGACGCTGAACCTGCTGCGCATCGTCCAGGAAGCGGTGACCAATGCGCTGAAGCATGCGCGCGCGAGCCGCCTGCGCATCGCCTGCCGCTGCGAGGCCGACACCCTGGTGCTGGAAGTGGCCGACAACGGTCGCGGCTTCGGCGCGGCGCAGTCGCGGCCTTCGCCGAACACGGCGCACCGGGGCCTGGGCAACATGCTGGTGCGGGCGCATCAGTTGAGGGGCTCGCTTCAGCGCGATCACGCCGGCGGCGGCACCACCTGGGTGCTGCGCGTGCCGCTGGGCGCCTAGCGGGGCGGGCGGCACAATGCGGCTCATGTACCAGCCGCCCCAATTCCGGTCCGAGGATCCCGCGATCGCCGCGGAGCTGATGCGGGCCTACCCGTTCGCGAGCCTGATCTCCAATGATGACGACGGCTTTCCCTTCGTCACGCACCTGCCGCTGCACCTGGAGGAGCGCGAGGGACGGTTCACGCTGCTCGGCCATTGCGCGAGGCCGAACCCGCACTGGCGGCACCTGCGGGCGCGGCCGGACGCACTGGCCACCTTCATGGGGCCGCACGCCTACCTGTCGCCCAAGGTGTATCCGGACCTGCAGCGCGTGCCGACCTGGAACTACCTCACCGTGCACTGCAAGGTGCGCGCGACGCTGGTCGAGGAACCGCTCGCGAAGGACCGCCTGCTCAAGAAGCTGATCGGCGACCACGAGCCGCCTTTCGCGGAGCAATGGCGCGGCCTCGGCGAGGAGTTCCAGCACAAGATGCTGGCCGGCATCGTCGGCTTCGAGCTCGAGGTGGTCGAGTGGGCCTGCAAGCTGAAGCTGAACCAGCACCGGCCCGAATCGCACGCCAAGATGCTCGCGGCATTCCGTGCCGGCGGCGACGACGGAAGGGCGCTGGCCGACTGGGCGGAACGGCTCGGCATGGAGGGCAAGTGATGCGCGCGATCTTCGGAATCCTCGGGCTGCTGGCCGTCGTGGCCATCGTCGGCGTGCTGGCGAAGGGGCAGCTTTCAGCGGGCGTGGCTCCGCAGGCGGCCGGCGCGCCGCCGGCAGCGTCGCCCAGGCAGCAGGTCCAGCAGTTCGAGCAGGCGGTGCAGGGCGTGATGCAGCAGGCCCGGCCGATGCCCACCGACGACAAGTGAGTTCCGCGGACCGCGACCCCGTGTTCATGCGCGAGGCGATCGCGCAAGCCCATCTCGCGCTCGCCCAAGGCGAGGTGCCGGTCGGCGCCGTGGTCGTCCAGGGCGACCGCATCATCGGCCGCGGCCACAACGCGCCGATCGGCAGCCACGATCCCACGGCCCACGCGGAGGTGAGGGCGCTGCGCGAGGCGGCCGCCGCGCTCGGCAACTACCGGCTGGACGGCTGCGAGTTGTTCGTGACGCTGGAACCCTGCGCGATGTGCAGCGGCGCGATGCTGCACAGCCGCCTCAAGCGGGTGGTGTTCGGCGCGGCCGATCCCAAGACCGGCGCGGGCGGCTCGGTGTTGAACCTGTTCGACGATCACCGGCTGAACCACCGCACGCAGTTGACCGGCGGGGTGCTGGCCGCCGAATGCGGCGAGCCGCTCTCCCGGTTCTTCGCGTCGCGCCGCCAGGAGGCTCGCATGAACCAGCATCCCTTGCGCGAGGACGCCTTGCGCACGCCCGAGGAGCGCTTCAGCGGCCTGCCGGGCTATCCGTGGGCGCCCAACTACGTGAGCGACCTGCCCGCGTTGGCCGGTTTGCGCATGCACTACCTGGACGAGGGCCCGCGCGATGCACCCGTCACCTGGTTGTGCCTGCACGGCAACCCGGCGTGGAGCTACCTCTACCGCAAGATGATCCCGGTGTTCCTGGCCGAAGGACATCGCGTGGTCGCGCCGGACATGATCGGTTTCGGCAAGAGCGACAAGCCCAAGAAGGACGCGGCCCACGGCTTCGACTTCCATCGCCAGGTGCTGCTGGAATTCGTCGAGCGGCTCGACGAAT
>Ga0247821_10002108_pt1 | contig 10940 bp, 12 predicted proteins | sample 13C_Glycerol_Day_FD_192481 | JGI IMG/M metagenome (GOLD analysis project Ga0247821, IMG submission 192481) | Soil microbial communities from agricultural site in Penn Yan, New York, United States - 13C_Glycerol_Day14 | ecosystem: Environmental > Terrestrial > Soil > Agricultural land | place... | reverse complement strand
TCGCCGCACCGCGCGCATGCGCTGAATACAATCTCGGATTCCCCGCACGACGTTTCGTCGCGCGCCCTCCACAGCCCCTGGATCTACACCATGCACCGCTGTGTATCCTGCCGCCTCTGCGCGGTCTCGGTCGTCGTTTCCTCTGCCCTCCCCCGGGCCTCGTCGCTCGCGACCGCGGGTGAACGACCCAGCCTCCCGGCCCGTGTGCCGGCGCGGAGCGCGCGATGAGCGGCGGGCAGGAGCCGAAGGCCAAGAAGGTGTTCATCCGCACCTTCGGCTGCCAGATGAACGAGTACGACTCGGACAAGATGGCCGACGTGCTGCACGAGGCCGAGGGCTACGAGAAGACCACCGATCCCGAGCAGGCCGACCTGATCCTGTTCAACACCTGCTCGGTGCGCGAGAAGGCGCAGGAGAAGGTGTTCTCCGACCTCGGCCGCGTCAAGCACCTCAAGGCGCGCGGCGTGAAGATCGGCGTCGGCGGCTGCGTGGCCAGCCAGGAGGGTGCCGCGATCATCGAGCGCGCGCCCTTCGTCGACGTGGTGTTCGGCCCTCAGACGCTGCACCGCCTGCCGCAGATGCTGGCGCGCCGCGACGCCGAGCGCCGCCCGCAGGTCGACATCAGCTTCCCCGAGATCGAGAAGTTCGACCACCTGCCGCCGGCGCGCGTCGAGGGCGCGACGGCCTTCGTCTCGATCATGGAGGGCTGCTCCAAGTACTGCAGCTACTGCGTCGTGCCCTACACGCGCGGCGAGGAGGTGTCGCGGCCCTTCGACGACGTGCTGACCGAGATCGCCGGGCTGGCCGACCAGGGCGTCAAGGAAGTGACGCTGCTCGGCCAGAACGTGAACGCCTACCGCGGGACGATGGGCGACACGGCGGAGCTGGCCGACTTCGCGCTGCTGCTCGAGTACGTGGCCGAGATCCCCGGCATCGAGCGCATCCGCTACACCACCAGCCACCCGAAGGAGTTCACGCAGCGCCTGGTCGACGTCTACGCGCGCGTGCCGAAGCTGGTGAACCACCTGCACCTGCCGGTGCAGCACGGCAGCGACCGCATCCTGGCCGCCATGAAGCGCGGCTACACGGCGCTCGAGTTCAAGTCGACCGTGCGCAAGCTGCGCGCGGTGCGGCCCGGCATCAGCCTGTCGAGCGACTTCATCGTCGGCTTCCCCGGCGAGACCGACGAGGACCACGCGCGCACGATGAAGCTGATCGAGGACGTCGGCTTCGACCACAGCTTCAGCTTCGTGTTCAGCCCGCGGCCCGGCACGCCGGCCGCCGCGCTGCACGACGAGACGCCGCAGGCCGTGAAGCTCGCGCGCCTGCAGCAGCTGCAGGCGGCGATCGAGGCCAACGGCCGGCGCATCGGCGAGAGGCGCGTCGGCACGGTGCAGCGCATCCTGGTCGAGGGGCCGTCGCGGCGCGACGCCTCCGAGCTGATGGGCCGCACGGAGTGCAACCGCATCGTCAACTTCGCCGGCCCGGCGCGCCTGGTGGGCCAGATGATCGATGTGACGATCACCGAAGCCTTTCCGCACTCGCTGCGCGGGGCGGTCATCACGCGCGAGGTCGCGTCGGCCTGAGCGGGCCGCCGCGCGGGCTCCGGTCGCGCGCCGGAAGGCGCGCGATCAGTCGGGCAGGCGCTCGAAGCGCAGCGTCGCGGGCTCGGCACCGGGCTGCCACGGCCAGTCGGCGAGCAGCGGCGCGTCGAGTCGGCGGTGCAGGAAGTCGAGGTTGGCCTCCTGCTCCGGCATCGCCGGGTCGAGCCGGTTGACGATCCAGCCGGCCAGCGCGAGGCCGCGCGCGCGGACCGCCTCCTGCGTCAGCAGCGCATGGTTCAGGCAGCCCAGCCGCAGACCGATCACCAGGATCACCGGCAGGCCGAGCGCCACCGCCAGGTCGCCACCGGTCGCCTCGGCCGACAGGGGGACCAGGAAGCCGCCGGCGCCCTCCACCACCACGGCGTCGGCGCGGCACGCCAGTTCCCGGTAGGCGGCCACGAGCGTGTCGACCTCGATCCTGCGGCCGGCGCGCTCGGCGGCGATGTGCGGCGACACCGGGTCGGGCAGCGCCACCGGGTTGTCGAGCTCCGGCGGCACCGCCACGTTGCCGGCCGCGCGCAGCGCGAGCACGTCCTCGTTGACACCCGATGCGTCGGTGCCGGCCGCGACCGGCTTCATGCCGACGCAGCGCGCATGGCGCGCGCGCAGCGCGTGCAGCAGCGCGGCGCTGGCGCGCGTCTTGCCGACGCCGGTGTCGGTGCCGGTGACGAACCAGGCGCGGGTCATGACGTCGATCCGGCCTGGGGTGAGTGGCCTTGTCCCGGCGCGAGCGCCCGACCGCCGCGCGACGCGGCGTGACGGCGCGGCCGCCCCATGTTCTTCATCGCCCCACCACCGCCTCGAGCGCGCGCAGCGCGCCGCCGGCCAGCTGCCCGAGCGCCTCGTCGTCGAGCACGTAGGGCGGCATGAAGTAGAGCGTGGAGCCGATCGGGCGCAGCAGCAGGCCCTCGGCGCGCGCCGCCAGGTGGTAGGCGCCGGAGAAGCCCTCGATGCCTGCGTCGTCGAGGTCCCAGGCCCATAGCATGCCGAGCCGGCGCCGCGCGCGCACCCGCGGATGCGCGTCGAGCGGCGCGCACAGCGCGCTCAGCCGCTCCGCCGTGATGCGATTGCGCTCGAGCACCGGCACGCCGTCGAGGCCCTGCTCGAACAGGTCGAGCACCACGAGTGCGGCGCGGCAGGCCAGCGGGTTGCCGGTGTAGGAATGCGAGTGCAGGAAGCCGCGCGCCGTGGAGTCGTCGTAGAAGGCGTCGTAGACGGCGTCGGTCGTCAGCACCACCGACAGCGGCAGCGTGCCGCCGGTCAGGCCCTTGGAGAGGCACAGGAAGTCGGGGCGGATGCCGGCCTGCTGGTGCGCGAACAGCGTGCCGGTGCGGCCGAAGCCGACGGCGATCTCGTCGCAGATGAGATGCACCCGATAGCGGTCGCACAGCGCGCGGGCGCGGCGCAGGTACTCGGCGTCGTGCATCGCGAACCCGGCCGCGCACTGCACCAGCGGCTCGAGGATCAGCGCCGCGGTGCGGTCGTGGTGCACCTCCAGGTAGGCCTCCAGCTCGGCCGCGCAGCGGCGCGCGAAGGCCGCGGCGTCCTCGCCCGGCGCGGCCCGACGCGCGTCGGGCGACGGCAGCGCCGCGCTCAGCCGGACCAGCGGACCGTAGGCCTCGCGGAACAGCGCGATGTCGGTCACCGACAGGGCGCCGACCGTCTCGCCGTGGTAGCCGCCCTGCAGGCCGACGAACTCGCACTTCTCCGGCAGGCCCGCGTTGCGCCAGGAATGTGCGCTCATCTTCAGCGCGATCTCGGTCGCCGAGGCCCCGTCGCTGCCGTAGAAGGCATGGCCGAGGCCGGTCAGCGCGCCCAGCCGCTCGGACAGCCGCACCACCGGCTCGTGCGTCAGCCCGGCCAGCATCACGTGGTCGAGCGTGCCCAGCTGCTCCACCAGCGCCGCGCGCAGCGACGGATGGCCATGGCCGAACAGGTTGACCCACCAGGAACTGATCGCGTCGAGATGGCGCCGGCCGTCGACATCGATCAGCCACGGGCCCTCGGCGCGCGCGATGGCGAGCAGCGGCTCGCGCTCGTGGCGCTTCATCTGCGTGCAGGGGTGCCACACCGCGCGCAGGCTGCGTGCGGCCAGCGCGTCCGGCTCAGAAGCCACCGCCGCCCTTCGCGCCGCCGCCCGCCGTGACATCGGGCCGGTAGACGCAGCGGTCGCCGCTGCTCTGCCGCGCCACGCTGACGCGGGCCACCCCCGGCACGGCGGCGCGCACGTGCTCGTGGATGAACACGCACAGGTGCTCCAGCGTCGGGGTCTGGAGGCCCGGCACCTCGTCGAGGAAGTGGTGGTCGAGTCGCTCGCGCACCGCGGCGATCGCGGCGCGCAGCACGGCCAGGTCGACCAGCATGCCGGTCGCTGGATCGAGCGGCCCGCGTACCGTCACCTCGGCGGTGTAGGTGTGGCCGTGCACGCGCCGGCTGCCGTCGGCCTCGTTGCGCTCGACCCGGCGGCGCAGCGTGTGGGCCGACTCGAAGTAGAAGGACTGGCTCAGTTCGAACATGGATTCAGCGGATGCCGAGCACCTTGTGGGTCTGCAGGCTGAGCTGCCACTGCGGGTGCTCGAGGCACCAGCGCACGGCCCACTCGGTGTTGGCGGCCAGGGCCGGGCCGTCCATCGGCTGCACGCGGCGGTGCGAAAAATCCAGACGCTCGAGGGCCGCAAGGTCGATGCCCTCCTGCGGCACCACCACCTTCAGCTCCTGCCCGCGGGTCTGCACCAGCGGCGCGCCGGCCTTGGGGCTCACGCACAGCCAGTCGATGCCGGGCGGCGCGACCACGGTGCCGTTGCTCTCGACCGCGACCTCGAAGCCCTGGTCGTGCAGCGCCGCGGTCAGGGCCGCATCCACCTGCAGCAGCGGCTCGCCGCCGGTCAGCACGACGAAGCGCCCGGCGCGGCCGGCGGCCGCGGGCCAGTGCGCCGCGACGTGGGCGGCCAGTGCCTCGGCGCCGGGGAACTTGCCGCCGCCCGTGCCGTCAGTGCCGACGAAGTCGGTGTCGCAGAAGCGGCAGACCGCGCCGGCGCGGTCTGCCTCGCGGCCGCTCCACAGGTTGCAGCCGGCGAAGCGGCAGAACACGGCCGGGCGGCCGGCGTGGTGACCCTCGCCCTGCAGCGTGTAGAAGACTTCCTTGACGGCGTAGCTCATGGGTGCGGCGCCGGCCTGCCGGGCCGGCGCGTCGACGGGGAGGCCGCTCCGGCGGGCGGGCGGTCGGGTTTCATCTCAGCGCCGCCCCCAGCCGGCCCAGGCCAGCGCGGCGGCGCAGGCCAGCACCATGGCGGCGTAGGTGGACATGGCGCCGTCGCGGCCGGTCAGCAGCAGTCCCGCCAGCAGGGCGAGCGCCGCCGCGCCGCTCGACCAGGCGGCCAGGCGCACGATGGCGACCTCCTGCAGCGAGCGGCGCCACAGCAGCTTCGCGCCGGCCGAGGCGAGTCCGCCCAGCAGCAGGGCGGGAAGCACGAAGTTGGCGAGGTGGTTCAGGGCGTCGAGCGCGTTCATGGAAGGGCCGGCGGTGGGCCGGAGAGGGGGCGTCCCGGCTCGTCCCGGCGCCCTGACATGACGCAGCGCAAGCCCGTCATGCGATTGGAAGTCCTTGTGCCGAAAGCACATTTTATAATTTCGCCATGTCGGTGTTCACCCTCGGCCTGAACCATACGACCGCGCCGGTGGATCTGCGCGGCCGTTTCGCGTTCACGATCGAGCAACTGGCGCCCGCCTTGCACACGCTGCGCGAGCGCATCGCCGGAGCCGGGCGCCCCGGCGCGGTCGGCGAGGCGGCCATCCTGTCGACCTGCAACCGCACCGAGCTCTACTGCGCCGCCGATCCGCAGCTGGTGGTGCCCGCCATGGAATGGATGGCCGGCCTCGGCGGCGTCGGGCGCGACGTGCTGCACCACCACGCCTACGTTCTGCAGGGCGGCGACGCCGCCCGCCACGCCTTCCGCGTCGCCAGCGGGCTGGATTCCATGGTGCTGGGCGAGCCGCAGATCCTGGGCCAGATGAAGCAGGCGGTGCGCGAGGCCCATGCCGCCGGCATGCTCGGGAGCACGCTGCACCAGCTATTCCAGCGTTCCTTCGCCGTGGCCAAGGAGGTGCGCACCTCCACCGAGATCGGCACGCACTCGATCAGCATGGCCGCCGCCTCGGTGCGGCTGGCCGCCCAGCTGTTCGAGGACCTGCACGACATCAAGGTGCTGTTCGTCGGTGCGGGCGAGATGATCGAGCTGGCCGCCACGCACTTCGCCGCCCGCTCGCCGGCCCACATCGCGGTCGCCAACCGCACGCTCGAGCGCGGCGAGAAGCTGGCGCTGCGCCTCGGCGCCGAGGCGATCCGCCTGGCCGACCTGCCCGCCCGCCTGCACGAGTTCGACGCCGTGGTGTCCTGCACCGCCAGCTCGCTGCCGCTGATCGGCCTGGGCGCCGTCGAGCGTGCGCTGAAGGCGCGCCGCCACCGTCCGATGTTCATGGTCGACCTCGCCGTGCCGCGCGACATCGAGCCGGAGGTCGCGCAGCTCGACGACGTCTACCTCTACACCGTCGACGACCTGTCCGGCATCGTGCAGAGCGCCGGCGAGAAGCGCCAAGCCGCGGTGGCTCAGGCCGAGGTGATCATCGAGACCGGCGTGCAGAGCTTCGTGCACTGGCTCGGCCAGCGCGGCACCGTGCCGCTGATCCAGGCCCTGCAGGCGCAGTCCGACCAGTGGCGCGCCCTCGAAATCCAGCGCGCGCACCGCCTGCTGGCGCGCGGCGCCGACCTGGAGTCGGTGCTCGACGGGCTCACCCGCGGCCTGACGCAGAAGCTGCTGCACGGCACGCTCGCCGAGCTCGGCGCCGCCGCCCCGGGCCAGCGCGAGGCGCTGCACGACACGGTGTCGCGCCTGTTCCTGCGCGGCGCCGACCCGCGTCCCGCCGCGTCGGCCGCCGCGAAGCCCGCGACCGACGACAACGGCGAGGCGCTCTAGCCTCGCTCCCGCACCGCGCCGCCGTCGCGCGCGGCGCCCGCGCGCCAGCCGCCCATGAAGCCCGCCCTGCGCCAGCAACTCGACCGCTATGCCACGCGCCTTGCCGAGCTCGACTCGCTGCTGGCCGACCCGGCCGTCGCCCGCGATGCCGCCGGCTTCCGGGCCCTGGGCCGCGAGCACGTGGAGGTGAGCGGCATCGTCGAGCGCTCGCGCCGGCATGCGCAGCGCGAGCGCGATCTGGCGAGCGCGCGCGAGCTGGCCGGCGACCCTGAGATGGCCGAGATGGTGGCCGAGGAGATCGAGGCCGCCGAAGGCGAGCTCGAGCGGCTGGAGGCCGAGCTGCAGCGCCTGCTGCTGCCGCGCGACCCGGACGACGCGCGCAGCGCCTTCCTCGAGATCCGCGCCGGCACCGGCGGCGACGAGTCGGCGCTGTTCGCCGGCGACCTGCTGCGCATGTACACCCGCTTCGCCGAGCGCCAGGGCTGGCGCGTCGAGCCGCTCAGCGCCAGCGAGAGTGAGCTGGGCGGCTACAAGGAGGTGGTGGTCCGCATCGAGGGCGAGCAGGTCTACGGCACGCTCAAGTACGAGTCCGGCGGCCACCGCGTGCAGCGCGTGCCGGCCACCGAGGCGCAGGGCCGCATCCACACCAGCGCCTGCACGGTGGCGGTGCTGAGCGAGCCGGACGAGGCCGAGGAGGTCACGCTCAACCCGGCCGAGCTGCGCATCGACACCTTCCGCGCCAGCGGCGCCGGCGGCCAGCACATCAACAAGACCGACTCCGCGGTCCGCGTCACCCACCTGCCGACCGGCCTGGTGGCCGAGTGCCAGGACGACCGCTCGCAGCACCGCAACAAGGCGAAGGCGCTGGCCGTGCTGGCGGCGCGCCTGCGCGACCGTGAGCGCATCGAGCGCGAGGCGCGCGAGGCGGCTGCACGGCGCAGCCTGATCGGCAGCGGCGACCGCAGCGACCGCATCCGCACCTACAACTTCCCGCAGGGCCGGGTCACCGACCACCGCATCAACCTGACGCTCTACCAGCTCGGCGCGGTGATGGACGGCGAGCTCACGCCCCTGGTTCGCGCGCTGGTCGCTGCACGCGAGGCCGAGTTGCTGGCCGAGATGGAGATCGGCGACCGGTGAGCGGCGCGCCGACGGTCGCGGCGGTGCTCCGGGCTGCGCGTGCCGCGGGGGTCGAGCGCCTGGACGCCCGCCTGCTGCTGGCCTTCGTGCTCGGTCGCTCGACGGGCTGGCTGCTCGCGCATGACGACGCGCCGCTGGAGCCGGCCGTGCATGGCCGCTACGACGAACTGGTGCGGCGCCGCGCCCGCGGTGAGCCGCTCGCCTACCTGGTCGGCCGCAAGGAGTTCCACGGGTTGGAGCTGGCGGTCACGTCGGACGTGCTGGTGCCGCGCCCCGATACCGAGACGCTGGTCGACTGGGCGCTGGAGTGCCTCGACGACGCCGCGCCGGCCCGCGTGCTGGACCTCGGCACCGGCAGCGGCGCGATCGCCCTGGCCTTGGCGCATCGCCGGCCGCGGGCCCGCGTGACGGCGGTCGACGCCAGCGCCCGGGCGCTGGCCATCGCCGCCGGCAACGGCCGGCGGCTCGGCCTGGCGGTCGAGTGGCTTGAGGGCGACTGGTTCGCCCCGCTGGCGGGTCGGCGCTTCGAGCTGATCGTCGCCAACCCGCCCTACGTGGCGGAGGGCGATCCCCACCTGGCGGCGCTGGGGCACGAGCCGCGCTCGGCGCTGGTCTCCGGGCCGGGGGGCCTGGATGCGCTGGGCGGCATCGTCCGCGCGGCACCCCGCCACCTGGAAGCCGGCGGCTGGCTTTTGCTCGAGCACGGCCACGAGCAGGCCCCGGCCGTGGTGCGGCTGCTGGCGGAGGCCGGCTTCGGCGCGCTCGCGACGCGCCGCGACCTGGGCGGCCAGCCGCGTTGCACCGGGGGCACCTGGCCGGGCTGAGGCGCCGGCCATGCAAACTGTGGCGGCGGCGCATCGCCGGCGCAGATCCCGTACCCGGGCCGTCGACACCTGCACGTCGCATTCGGGTTTGCCCTGAGCAGGGAGGGCCTGGGCGCGCTACGATTTGTTCCCGGAGACACCGACCCCGTCGAGGCCGGGCCGCCCGGATGGAGGAGGTTGTCATGGCCACGCACTCCAGCGTTTTCCGTTCGACCGTCCTGGCCGCGCTGGCCGCAGTCGGTGCCGCGAGCTCGCTGCCGGCGGTGGCCGACGATGCCCTCGCCGCCGAGGCCGAAGGTTCCGGCCTGCGCGCTCCGGGTGAGGCGCCCTGGCCGCGCTGGCAGGCACGGCTCGGCGTCGTGACCGCTGCGCCGGCCCCCGGCGGGCGCCACGCGGCCGGCGACGATGCCATCGCCCTTCAGCACCAGAGCCTGAGCCTGCTCGGCGACTACTACATCACCCAGCAGGGCCTGGCGCCGCAGAGCAGCTACGGCGGCGGCTTCCGCGCCACCGGCGGGCTGCTGCTGGGCAACCGCGGCATGCCGTGGTCGGCGCCGCCCTCGGGGCTGGGCGGTTTCAGCGTCGAGCGGCGCCAGCTCGGCTACTGGAACGTGAACGCCACGGACGACGGGTCGGACGCCGGCGGCGTGCCCTACGTCGGCGTGGGCTACACCGGCCTGCGCTCGCTGCGGGCGACCGGCGGTGGCTGGGCCTTCAATGCGGACGTCGGCGTGATGGCGCTGCAGCCCAACACGGCGTTCCGCCTCGGCCAGCAGGCGGTGTCCGACACGCTGCGCGACCTGCAGTTCAGCCCGCTGCTGCAGGTCGGGGTGTCCTACAAGTTCTGAGCCGCGACGCCCTGGGGTCAAGCGCCGCCGCCGCGGCGCGCCACGGGCGCTTGGCTTAAGCTCTCGACCGCGCCGAAGCCGGTCGGCCCGCCCGACCCCTACAGCCCCGAGCGAGACAGCCAGACATGACCATGACCTCCCAACCCACCTCCGCCGCCGACGACGTGCAGCAGCGCATCGACCACATCGTGAAGAGCCACCGCGTCGTGCTGTTCATGAAGGGCACGGCGCAGTTCCCGATGTGCGGCTTTTCGGGGCGTGCGATCCAGATCCTGAAGGCCAACGGCGTGGAGGACGTGACCACGGTCAACGTGCTCGAGGACGAGGCGATCCGCCAGGGCATCAAGGACTACGCCAACTGGCCCACCATCCCGCAGCTGTACGTGAACGGCGAGTTCATCGGCGGCTCGGACATCATGATGGAAATGCACCAGGCCGGGGAGCTGCAGACGCTCCTGCACAGCTGAAGCTGCACCGCCTCGTCGTCGGACTGACCGGCGCGAGCGGCGCGGTCTACGGCACGCGGCTGCTGGAGCGGGCCCGCGCCCTCGGCATCGAGACGCACCTCGTTGCGACGCCGGCGGGGTTGCTCAACGTCCACCATGAACTGGGCCTCGACCGCACGGCGCTCGAGGCCCTCGCCGACCATGCCCACCACCCGGGCGACGTCGGCGCCTGCATCGCCAGCGGCAGCTTCGCGACCGCCGCGATGGTCGTCGCGCCCTGCTCCATGAAGACGCTGGCCGCGATCGCCCACGGCTACGGCGACAACCTGCTGACCCGCGCCGCCGACGTGACGCTCAAAGAACGCCGACGCCTGCTGCTGATGGTGCGTGAGACGCCGCTTACCCTGGCCCACCTGCGCAACATGATGGCCGTGACCGAGATGGGCGGCATCGTGTTCCCGCCGCTGCCGGCCTTCTACCACCGCCCCACGAGCATCGACGAGCTGGTCGACGACACGGTCGAGCGGGCGCTGGCGCTGGCCGGCTTCGAGGCCGCGGCACCGCGTCCCTGGGCCGGGCTCTGACCCCCCTCGTCCGGCCTCACGCCGAGCGGTCGCGGTACTCCCAGCGGCGCCGCGCCCCAAAGACGGCATTCGGGTACTCCGCCCGCCCGCGGCTGCCGTTGTAGCGCCCGAGCGCCAGGAACAGGTCGCCGCGCTCGCGGTCGAGGTAGTGCCGAAGGATCGTGCAGCCGAAGCGCAGGTTGGTCTGCAGGTGGAACAGGCGGCTCGCGTCGCCGTCGCCGATCAGGCGCGACCAGAACGGCATGACCTGCATGTAGCCACGCGCCCCGGCGATCGACACCGCGAACTTGCGAAAGCCGCTCTCCACCTCGATCAGGCCGAGAACCAGCGAGGTCTCGAGCCCGGCGCGGCCCGACTCGTACCAGACGGTCTGCAGGAACTCGAGGCGCGTGCGCAGGTCAGCCTCGCGCCGCTGCAGCCGCGGGCTCATCTCGCCGAGCCAGCGCAGGTGGGCGACGCGCGCCTCGGTGGTCCCGAACTGCGGCCGCGGCGGCGCGCCCTGCGCCACGGCCGCCCGGGCC
>Ga0247821_10002107_pt1 | contig 10945 bp, 5 predicted proteins | sample 13C_Glycerol_Day_FD_192481 | JGI IMG/M metagenome (GOLD analysis project Ga0247821, IMG submission 192481) | Soil microbial communities from agricultural site in Penn Yan, New York, United States - 13C_Glycerol_Day14 | ecosystem: Environmental > Terrestrial > Soil > Agricultural land | place... | reverse complement strand
GCGGCAGCGTTCTGGATCGGCGACAGTGGCGGTACGTACCAGACCATCGGCAGCGTGCGGTACTCAGGGTGCAGCGGCAGCGCCAGCTTCCAGTCAACGGCCATCTTGTACACCGGCGAGCGTTGCGCGGCGTCGATCACCGACTGCGGCACGCCATCTTTCAGGGCCTGGCGAATCACTGCCGGATCGTTCGGATCGAGGAAAATCTCCAGCTGCTTCTCGTACAGGTCATGCTCATTGGCAGTGCTGGCCACTTCGCTGATGCGGTCGGCGTCGTACAGCAGCACACCAAGGTAACGGATACGTCCGACACAGGTTTCGGCACAGACCGTAGGCATGCCGGCTTCGATCCGTGGGTAGCAGAAGATGCACTTCTCGGACTTGCCGCTTTTCCAGTTGAAGTAGATCTTCTTGTACGGGCAGCCACTGATGCACATGCGCCAGCCGCGGCACTTCTCCTGGTCGATCAGGACAATGCCGTCTTCCTCACGCTTGTAGATCGCCCCGCTCGGGCACGATGCCGCACAGGCCGGGTTCAGGCAGTGCTCGCACAGGCGCGGCAGGTACATCATGAAGGTGTTTTCGTACTCTCCGTAGATGTCGGCCTGGATCTGGTCGAAGTTCTTGTCTTTGCGGCGCTTGGCGAACTCGGTGCCGAGAATCTCTTCCCAGTTCGGACCCCATTCGATCTTTTCCATGCGCTTGCCCGACACCAGCGAGCGCGGCCGCGCCGTCGGCTGATGCTCGCCCAAAGGCGCGGTATGCAGGTGCTGGTAATCGAAGTCGAACGGCTCGTAGTAATCGTCAAGGCCCGGCAGATCGGGGTTGGCGAAGATGTTCGCCAGCACCCGGAACTTGCCGCCGATGCGCGGGTTGATACTGCCGTTGCTGTTGCGGACCCAGCCGCCCTTCCACTTGTCCTGGTTTTCCCACTCTTTCGGGTAACCGACCCCAGGCTTGGTTTCGACGTTGTTGAACCAGGCGTATTCCATGCCTTCACGGCTGGTCCAGACGTTCTTGCAGGTGATCGAACAGGTGTGACAGCCGATGCATTTGTCCAGGTTCAGGACCATGCCAACTTGTGAACGAATCTTCATGACAGCACTCCTTATTCCATCTCGGTCGGCAGCGGACGTGGCAGCTCATCGCCGCGCGATCCGTCGAGCCAGTCGACCTTGGCCATCTTGCGTACCACGACGAATTCGTCGCGGTTGCAACCGACCGTGCCGTAATAGTTGAACCCATAGGCCTGCTGGGCATAGCCGCCGATCATGTGGGTCGGTTTGAGCACCACGCGGGTCACCGAGTTGTGGTGGCCGCCGCGGGTCTTGGTGGTTTCCGAGCCGGGTACGTTCACGATCCGTTCCTGGGCGTGGTACATCATCACCATGCCTTCCTTGACCCGCTGGCTGACCACCGCGCGGGCGGTCAGCGCACCGTTGGCGTTGAAGCACTCGATCCAGTCGTTGTCCTCGATACCGGCGCGCTGTGCGTCGATTTCCGAGAGCCAGACAATCGGCCCGCCACGGCTGAGGGTGAGCATCAGCAGGTTGTCGCTGTAGGTGCTGTGGATGCCCCATTTCTGGTGCGGGGTGATCCAGTTCAGGACGATCTCGGTGTGGCCGTTGCTGCGCTTGCCTTTCACTGCGGCGATGGTCTGGGTGTTGACCGGCGGCCGGTAGCTCATCAGCTGCTCACCGAAAGCCTGCATCCACGGGTGATCCTGGTAGAACTGCTGGCGGCCGGTGATGGTGCGCCACGGGATGTTCTCGTGGACGTTGGTGTAACCGGCGTTGTAGCTGACATGATCGTCTTCGAGCCCCGACCAGGTCGGGCTGGAGATGATCTTGCGCGGCTGCGCCTGGATATCGCGAAAGCGAATCGCCTCGTGCGCCTTGGACAGCGCCAGGTGGCTGTGGTCGATGCCGGTGAACTCGGACAGTGCCGCCCAGGCCTTGACCGCCACATGGCCGTTGGTTTCCGGGGCCAGCGAGAGGATGACTTCCGCCGCATCGATCGCGGTATCGATCTTCGGCCGGCCCTGGCTGATGCCCGCATCGTTCTCGCGGTAGTTCAGCTCGCCGAGGAATTTCACTTCCTCATCGGTGTTCCAGTTGATGCCCTTGCCGCCGTTGCCGAGTTTTTCCAGCAGCGGGCCGAGCGAGGTGAACTGCTTGTAGATGTTCGGGTAGTTGCGCTCGACCACCTGGATGTTCGGCGCGTTCTTGCCGGGCTGCGGCGCAACGCCCGCGGTTTTCCAGTCGGTGCCGCCGAACGGCTGGGCCAATTCGCCGACGCTGTCGTGCATCAGCGGTACGGTGACCAGGTCCTGCTCGATGCCCAGATGACCCTCGGCCATCTTCGAGAACGCCTTGGCGATGCCCTTGTAGATTTCCCAATCGGAACGCGATTCCCAGGCCGGATCGATAGCCGCCGACAGCGGGTGGATGAAGGGGTGCATGTCCGAGGTGTTCATGTCGTCCTTCTCGTACCAGGTCGCGGTCGGCAGGACGATGTCGGAATACACGCAGGTCGAGGACATGCGGAAGTCCAGGGTGGTGACCAGGTCGAGCTTGCCAATGGCGCCCTCATCGACCCACTCGGCTTCCTGCGGCTTGCAGTCGCCGACCTGGCCGATGTCTTCGTTCATCACGCCGTTGCGGGTACCGAGCAGGTACTTGAGCATGTACTCGTGGCCCTTGCCCGAGGAGCCCAGCAAGTTGGAACGCCAGATGAACATGTTGCGCGGGAAGTTCACCGGGTTGTCCGGCTGTTCGCAGGCAAAACGCAGGCTGCCGTCCTGCCAGCCCTTGACCACGTAGTCTTTCGGCGCCATGCCGGCGGCGGCGGCATCGCGGCAGATGTCCAGTGGGTTGCGGTTGAGCTGTGGCGCGCTGGGCAGCCAGCCGGCGCGTTCGGCGCGGATGTTGTAGTCCAGGGCGTGCTCGGGGAACTGACTCTTGTCGGCCAGCGGCGAGAGCACGTCGTGCATGTTCATCTTCTCGTGGCGCCACTGCGAGCTGTGGGCGTAGAAGAAGCTGGTGCCGTTCATCTGCCGTGGCGGACGGTTCCAGTCCAGGCCGAAGGCCAGTGGCAGCCAGCCGCACTGCGGACGCAGTTTTTCCTGGCCGACATAGTGGGCCCAGCCACCACCGGTCTGACCGACGCAACCGCAGAGCATGAGCATGTTGATCAGCCCGCGGTAGTTCATGTCCATGTGGTACCAGTGGTTCATCGCCGCGCCGACGATGATCATCGAGCGGCCACGGGTCTTGTCGGCGTTGTCGGCAAACTCGCGGGCGATCTGGATGGCTTTCTCGCGGCTGACGCCGGTGATCTGCTCCTGCCAGGCCGGGGTGCCGGGCACACTGGCGTCGTCATAATCGCGGGCGACGTTGGCGCCACCCAGGCCGCGGTCGATGGCCAGGTTCGCTGCCGACAGGTCGAACACGGTGGCGACCTTGACCTGGCTGCCGTCGGCCAGGGTCAGGCTGCGCACCGGTACGCGGCGGTATTGCACGGCATCACCGGCGACATGCTGGAAGTGCTCGTGGGATTCGCCGGCGAAGTACGGGAAGGCCACTTCGGCGACGTCGCCACCGATCAGGCTCAGGGTCAGGTCGATGTCGCGACCGGCGCCGCCTTCACGCGGCAGGATGTTCCACTTGCCCTGCTCGCCCCAGCGATAGCCGATCGAACCCTGCGGCGACACCAGCTCGCCGTCGGCATCGAGGGCGATGGTTTTCCACTCGGGGTTGTTCTCCTGGCCGAGATTACCGGCCAGGTCCGAGGCCCGCAGGAAGCGGTCCGGCTGATACCCGGCGCCCGGTGCGGTGCCAAGCATGGGCTTGAGCAGCACCAGCACCGGCAGGTCGGTGTAACGCTTGGCGTACTCGGTAAAATAGGCGCTTGGCTGGTTGAGGTGGAATTCTTTGAAGATTACATGGTTGAACGCCTGGGCCAGGGCCGCGTCGGTGCCCTGCTTGGGGTTCAGCCACAGGTCGGTGAGCTTGGCCACTTCCGAGTAGTCGGGGGTGATGGCCACGGTCTTGGTGCCCTTGTAGCGCACCTCGGTGAAGAAGTGTGCATCCGGGGTACGGGTCTGCGGGACGTTGGAGCCCCAGGCGATGATGTAGTTGGAGTTGTACCAGTCGGCCGATTCCGGCACGTCGGTCTGCTCGCCCCAGACCATCGGCGACGCCGGTGGCAGGTCGCAGTACCAGTCGTAGAAGCTCAAGCAGGTGCCGCCGATCAGCGACAGGTAACGGGCACCGGCGGCATAGCTGACCATCGACATCGCCGGGATCGGCGAGAAGCCCACCACCCGGTCAGGGCCGTACTGCTTGACGGTATAGACGTTGGCCGCAGCGATGATCTCGGTGACTTCATCCCAGCTGGAGCGGATAAAGCCGCCCATGCCGCGCTTGCTCTTGTACGAGTCGGCCTTGGCCTTGTTCTCGACAATGCTCGCCCAGGCCTCGACCGGCGCCATGCTCTGGCGCGCCTCGCGCCACAGCTTGAGCAGCGGCTTGCGGATCTTCGGGTACTTGAGACGGTTGGCGCTGTAGATGTACCAGCTGTAGCTGGCGCCCCGCGGGCAGCCGCGCGGTTCGTGGTTGGGCAGGTCGTTGCGGGTCCGCGGGTAGTCGGTCTGCTGGGTTTCCCAGGTGATCAGGCCGTTCTTTACATAGATTTTCCACGAACAGGAGCCTGTGCAGTTCACCCCGTGGGTGGAGCGCACGATCTTGTCGTACTGCCAGCGTGAACGGTAGACGTTCTCCCAGTCGCGCGACTCTTTGCGAGTCTCGCCGTGACCGTCGGAAAACTCGTTTTGCTTGCGGTTGAAGAACCGCAATTGATCGAGCAGATGACTCATGATGCTTTCCTCTCAGGCTTGCTGCGGGGTTCTGTGCCCCACCCACGCAAAAGTTGAATTCGGGTCCTGTCAGCAGGGTGCTTCGGCGCCTTTGCGCGCGTACCACCACCAGGTCACGACAATGCAGCTCAGGTAAAAACCGACGAACATGTAGAAAGCCAGCGCCGGGCTACCGGTCATGGCCATCGAACTGCCGAACGTCTTGGGAATGAAGAAGGCGCCAAAGGCCCCCATGGCCGAACTGAAACCGAGCACTGCAGCGGATTCCTTGCCGGCGTTTTTCAGCGCCTGCTCGTGGCCTTTCGCGCCTTTACCGGCTGCGGCCTTTTCATGCAGGGTGCGGAAGATCACCGGGATCATGCGGAAGGTCGAACCGTTGCCGATGCCGGTGGTGAAGAACAGCAGCATGAACATACCGAGGAAGCCGTAGAAGTTGCCGGCCGCGCCCTGCTGCGGGATGAAATGCAGCACACCGAAGACCATCACGATCATCAGCACGAAGTTCCACAGGGTCACCCGGGCGCCGCCGAACTTGTCGGCCACCCAGCCGCCCAGAGGGCGTACCAGGGCACCGACCAGCGGACCGAGGAAGGCGAAGGCCAGGGCGTTGACCTCGGGGAACGAGGTCTTGATCAGCATCGGGAAGGCCGCGGAGAAGCCGATGAACGAACCGAAGGTGGCCAGGTACAGCCAGCACATCAGCCAGTTGTGCTTGCGTTTGAAAATCACCGCCTGCTCGCTGAACGAGGCCTTGGCGCTGGACAAATCGTTCATGCCGAACCAGGCCAGCAAGGTCACGGCAATGATGAACGGCACCCACAGGAAGCCGGCGTTCTGCAGCCACAACTGGCTGCCGTCGGCCAGCACCTGGGATTGCCCGCCGAGTACACCGAACACACCGAAGGTGATCACCAGCGGCACGGCGAACTGCATCACCGAGACGCCGAGGTTACCCAGGCCGGCATTCAGGCCCAGTGCCGTGCCTTGCTGCGACTTGGGATAGAAGAAGCTGATGTTGGACATGCTCGAGGCGAAGTTGCCGCCGCCAAAGCCGCACAGCAGGGCAATCATCACGAACACACTGTAAGGGGTGCTCGGGTCTTGTACGGCAAAGCCCATCCACAGCGTCGGCAGCAGCAGCGAGGCGGTGCTCAGGGCAGTCCAGCGGCGGCCGCCGAAGATCGGCACCATGAACGAGTAGAACACCCGCAAGGTGGCGCCAGACAGGCCCGGCAAAGCCGCCAGCCAGAACAGCTGGTCGGTGCTGAAGGTAAAACCGATGGCGTTCAGGCGCACGATCACCGTGCTCCAGACCATCCACACGGCAAAGGCCAGCAGCAGTGCGGGAATCGAAATCCACAGGTTGCGGGTGGCGGTTTTCTTGCCGCTACGCCCCCAGAATGCGGGATCTTCAGGGCGCCAGTCGTGTATGACCGGGCCTGCGTCAGGCTGTTTAAGAACCGACATGGTCTTCTCCTTGGGCAATGCTGGAAAACGGGCTTGAGGTCGCCTGCGGCTGTTTGCCGAGCAGCGGGCGTTTGCGGATTTCGCTGAAGTACATCCAGATGAGCGACACCCAGACCACGCCGTACATCAGCATGAAGGCCGAGGAGCGCACGCCGGTCAGGTCCACCAGGGCGCCGAACATGATCGGCAGGATGAAGCCGCCCAGGCCGCCCGCCAGGCCGACGATGCCGGACACGGCGCCCATGTTTTGCGGGTAGTCATTGGCGATGTACTTGAACACCGAGGCTTTGCCGAAGGCGAAGGCAATGCCGATGATGAACAGCAGGACGGTGAACAGCACCGGGTTCAGGCCGATGTGGAAGTCCAGCGGGCCATTGAGGGTTTGCACCTGCAGCTGGGTCTGCGGGTAGGACAGCAGGAACAGGCAGATCCAGCTGACCCACAGCACCCACCAGGTCACGCTCTGCGCGCCCCAGCGGTCCGACATCCAGCCACCGACGGCGCGCAGCACGCCACCGGGCAAGGAGAAACAGGCGGCCAGCAGCGCTGCGCTTTGCAGGCTGAAACCGTATTCGGCGACGTAGTACTTGGTCATCCACAGCGCCAGGGCCACGTAACCGCCGAAGACGATCGAGTAGTACTGGCAGTAGCGCCACACCGCAGGATCTTTCAGGGCCTTGAGCTGCTCGCCGAGGTTGGCGCCCTTGGCGCTGCGGTGGGCCTTGTTGTCGGCACTGAGAAACCAGAACAGCAGCGCGGTGATGAACAGGATCGCACTGAAGACTTTCGGCACCAACTGCCAGCTGCCCGCGGCAATCAGCGCCGGGGCGAGAAACTTGGTCACTGCCGAGCCTGCGTTACCGGCACCGAACACGCCCATGGCAAAGCCCTGGTTGTCTTTGTCGAACCATTTGGCGACGTAGGCGATACCGACCGAGAACGAGCCCCCGGCCAGACCGACAAACAACCCCAGCACCAGGAACTGCCAGTAGGCGGTGGCGTGGCTGATCAGGTACAGCGGCAGCACACAGGCGAGCATCAGCAGGAAGAACACGCTGCGTCCGCCAAAACGATCGGTCAACAGCCCCAACGGCAAACGCACCAGCGAGCCGGTCAGCACCGGGGTGGCGGCCAGCAGGCCGAACTGGGTTTCGTTGAGCTGGAGCAGTTCCTTGATCGGTACGCCGAGCACGGCAAACATCATCCAGACCATGAAACAGACGGTGAAGGCCAGCGTGCTCATGCCCAGTACCAGGCCTTGTCGTACACGCGGTGGGGTCATGTTGGGTCTCCAGTCAGTTCGCTATGGCCGCAGACTAGAGAGGCAAACCCCGGAAAAACTTGACCCGGATCAAAGATCCCTGGACGCCTCCAGGCCTATGCTTGTACTGCCTACCTCCAACGAGGTAGGTCCGAAAAACCTCTAAACCCTTTGTTTATCAGTGTCTTGCCGGTTTCATGCAGGATATTCGGGCGAAGCCTTCGGACAAGAACTCTTTAGAGGTAGAGCGCCAGGGACCGGTCGCCAAACCATCGGCAGCCCCCCAATGGAGCCCTGCATGTGCACTTTCCCCCTCCTGCGCTCAGGCCTGCGGCCATGACCCGCTGGCTACGTAGCTCGCTGCCCGCGCGTGCGGGCGTGGCGGTGATCCTGATCGCGGTGCTGGCGCTGGCCAGCTCGCTGAGCGCCGGCCTGATCGCCTGGTTCAGCCAGGGCGATGCGGCAGCGATCAACACCGCAGGCTCGGTGCGCATGGAGACCTACCGCCTGAGCTGGAACCTGGCCTCCGGCGCCGATCGCGAAGCAATCGACCGCATCCGTGAAAGCCTGCAACAACGGCTCAACAGCCAGACGCTCAAGAGCGTGCTGGAAGACGGTAGCAACGAGGCGCTCAATGGCAGCTACCAACAGCTGCAGGACTACTGGCAGAACACCCTCGGCCCGGCCCTTGAGCGTGGCGACGCCATAGCGTTCCAGGCCAGCACCCTGCCCTTCATCGAGCAGCTCAACCAGTTCGTCAACCTGCTGCAGCGCCAGAGCGAACACAAGCAATCCTGGCAACAGATCATTCAAGGCGTGGCACTGTTCATCACCATGATCGTCCTGCTGGTTGGCCTCTACGAACTGCAAAGCAGCGTGATCAGCCCGCTGCAGGAACTGGTCGACGCCACCCAGCGCTTTCGCCGCGGCGAGTACCAGGCGCGGGTCAACCATCAGTCCGAGGATGAGTTGGGCCAGCTGGCCACCAGCTTCAACGCCATGGCCGAGACCATCGAGCAATCCCACCGCACCCTCGAAACCCAGGTCCGGCAAAAAACCCTGAACCTGCAGCAGGCCAACGCCGCCCTCGAACTGCTGTATCAAAGCAGCCGCAGCCTGGCCACGCGCCTGGCCAACGCCGAGGGGCTGGATGAGTTGATCCGGCGTTTTCAGCAGCGCCTGCCCGGCCTGCGTCTGTCGCTGTGCCTGCAGGGTCAACTACAGGCCCCGGCCCAGCAATTGCTCGCCCTGGACGGCGCCGACAGCCGCAAGGTCTGCGCCAGCAGCGATTGCGCCACCTGCCAGCGCCATGAGCAACTGAATCCGCACATCTACAGCATCAGCAACCAGGGCAGCTCACTGGGTGAACTGAAGGCGCACTTTATCGATGGTCATGCGCCGCAGGCCTGGGAAACCCAGCTCATCCAGGCCCTGGCCAACCTGATCGGCACCTCGCTGTCACTCAAACGCCAACGCGAGCAGGACCATCGCCTGCTGCTGCTCGAAGAGCGCGCCATCATCGCCCGCGAGTTGCATGACTCACTGGCCCAGGCGCTGTCCTACATGAAACTGCAGGTCAGCCGCATGCAGACCCTGATGCGCCGCGGCGAGCCGGTAGAGACCCTGGAAGGCGTCACCGCCGAGCTGCGCGAAGGCTTGAACAACGCCTACCGCCAGCTGCGCGAACTGCTCACCACCTTTCGCCTGCAGATTCACGACGCCGGCCTGATGCAGGGTCTCAAGGACACCGCGAAGGAGTTCAGCCGCCGTGGTGATTTCCAGGTTCACCTGCACGTCGACAACCTGGCCTTCGAGCTGTCGGCCAGCGAACAGATCCACATCCTGCAGATCACCCGCGAGGCGCTCTCCAACTGCCTGCGCCACGCCCATGCGCAAAACGCCTGGCTGCAACTGCGCCAGGATGGTGAAACCGTACGCCTGTCGATCGAAGACGACGGACGCGGCTTCATCGGCAGTCGTGACCCGCGCGAACATCACGGCCTGAACATCATGGATGAGCGCTCGCGCAGCCTGCACGGCCAGTTGCAGATTCTTTCCAGGGAGCCGCAAGGCACCCTCGTCCAGATGGAGTTCCGCCCGGAATTCCTCGGCCGCCATCCCCAAGGAAATGTCACATGAATACCCCTGCGCGTTGCCGCATCCTCCTGGTCGACGACCATCCCATGATGCGTCGTGGCATCCGCCAGATGCTCGAACTGGAAGACGATTTCGAGATCGTCGGCGAAGCCAACCACGGCGAAGAAGCCCTGGCCATGATCGAGCCGCTGCAACCGGACCTGGTGCTGCTCGACAACAACATGCCGCAGATGAATGGCATCGAAACCCTGCGCCATCTGCGCAGCCTGGCCTTTGGCGGCAAAGTCCTGCTGTTCACCGTTTCCGATGCCGAAGACGATATCCGCGATGCCCTGCGCCTGGACGCCGATGGCTATCTGCTCAAGGACATGGAGCCGGAGTTGCTGATCCAGTACATCCGCGATGCCATGAACGGCGCGCTGGTGATCAGCCCCGGCCTCACCCAGGTCATGGCCCAGGCCCTGCGCTCACCGCCCCGGCATGCCGAAGTGGAGCTGACCGAACGCGAGCGCCAGGTGCTCAAGACCATCGCCAGCGGCTACAGCAACAAGGTCATCGGCCACAAACTGGGGATTACCGAAGGCACGGTCAAAGTCCACGTGAAGAACCTGCTGCACAAACTCGGTTTGCGCTCACGGGTCGAGGCGGCGGTCTGGGCCATGGAGCATCTGCGTCAACACGGCTGACTGCCCCTTTGGAGGTAGACCTGCGGAGGCATAGGCCGCAGGTGCCGGGCGTTCTACCATGGCCGGCAGGAGGTACGCCATGCTGACCCACCCTTCCCTCGTACTGTTTTTGCGCCGCCATCACCTGTTCAGCCACTTGCCCGAACGCATTTTCGAACAGGTCTGCGGCCTGGCCATGCAACGCCGCCTCGGTTGTCACGACACCCTCATGCACCAGGGCGACCCGGCCAAACGCTTCTTCCTGCTGGTCAGTGGCCAGATCAAGCTGTACCGCATCACCGCCCAGGGCCAGGAGAACCTGGTAGAGATCATCCAGCCCGGGCAATCCTTCGCCGAAGCCCTGCTGTTCAGCCAGACCCGCTACTACCCGGTGAGCGCCACCGCGCTCAAGGACAGCGTGGTGGTCAGCATCGAGGGCGGCCACTACCGCAATGCCCTGGAAGACCAGCCGCAAGTGTGCCTGGCGATCCTCGCGAGCATGAGCATCCACCTGCACCAACGGCTCAAGGACATCGACACCCTGACCCTGGCCAGCGCCAGCCAGCGGGTGATCAGCTT
>Ga0247821_10002105_pt1 | contig 10950 bp, 8 predicted proteins | sample 13C_Glycerol_Day_FD_192481 | JGI IMG/M metagenome (GOLD analysis project Ga0247821, IMG submission 192481) | Soil microbial communities from agricultural site in Penn Yan, New York, United States - 13C_Glycerol_Day14 | ecosystem: Environmental > Terrestrial > Soil > Agricultural land | place... | reverse complement strand
GGGGTGCGTTGTCCTCGACACCCCCATCGAGGACGAGTTCCGCGTCAACACGCTCAGCCTGGGCTGGGACGACGACCGCAACGTCATCATCATCGAGTGCATCGACCGGGATCCCGACGAGAGCCCCGAGGAGGCGACGGCCGACGAGGTCCTCCCGGCCGAACCGCGGCTCATCCGCGTCGTGCTCAGCCCCGCCCGGGCGCGGGCTTTCGCCCGCCGCTGCCAGGCTGTCGTCGCCGCCGGCCGCCCACCGTGCCCGTTCTGCGGGGGACCGCTCGAGGTCGAGGGACACATCTGTCCACGGGCCAACGGGTACAGGCGCTGAGCACATCCGAGGTCCTCAGGCTGCTCGCCGACGGTGAGATGACCCTCGTGGGCCGGCTCGCGGAGGCGTCCAACCACGCGTTCCTTGTGACCGTCTCGCACGCGGACACCTCGGTGGCGGCCATCTACAAGCCGGTGGCGGGGGAGCGGCCACTGTGGGACTTCCCCGACGGGACGCTTGCCGGACGGGAGACCGCCGCCTTCCTGCTGTCGGACGCGGGCGGCTGGGCGATCGTCCCCGAGACGGTCATGCGCGAGGGCCCGCACGGCCCGGGATCGGTCCAGCGGTGGGTCGGCAACCCGTATGCCGCGCAGGAGTACGTCGTCGACGTGGTCAGCCCCGACGCGGTGCCAGAGGGCTGGGTGCCGGTCCTGCGGGGGGAGGGTGAGGACGGCAGCCCGGTGGTGGTCGTGCACGAGGACTCGCCGGCCGTGGCCGCGGTCGCGGCCTTCGACGCCGTGATCAACAACAGCGACCGGAAGGGCTCGCACCTCGTGCGCGAGGGCACAGCGGTCCGGGGGTTCGACCACGGCGTCAGCCTGCACGCCGACGACAAGCTGCGCACCGTCCTGTGGGGTTTCGCCGGGCGTCCCCTGCCTGCCGAGGAGGTCGGCAGGGTCCGGCGCCTCCAGCGGGCCCTGGCCTCAGGAACCGCGAGGGATGCGGCGCTCGTCTCGGAGCTGCGGGGACTGCTCACCGACGCCGAGCTGCAGGCCCTCGAGACCCGGCTGGCGCGCCTGCTGGAGCTGCCGGCATACCCGCTGCCCGGCGAGGGCTGGCCGGCGATCCCGTGGCCACCGCTCTGAGGCGCGCCCGTAGGCTTCCCCTGTGATCCCCTGGCCCGCCCCCTTCATCCCGGCCGTGCCCGGCACCGGCCTGCCGGTCCGCGTCTTCGACACCTCCACCGGTACGGTGCGCCCCATCACGCCGGGACCGACAGCGCGGATGTACGTCTGCGGCATCACGCCGTACGACGCCACGCACCTCGGCCACGCCGCCACGTACGTCACGTTCGACGTGCTCGGCCGCGTGCTGCGGGACTCGGGGCACCAGGTGCAGTACGTGCAGAACATCACCGACGTCGACGACCCGCTGATCGAGCGTGCGGAACGGGACGGCCTGCACTGGGAGCACCTGGCCACAAGCGAGATCGCACTGTTCAGGGAGGACATGACCGACCTCGCGATCATCCCCCCGGACCACTACATCGGCGTGGTCGAGAGCATCCGGCCGATCGCGGCGGCCGTGGGGGAGATGCTCGACCGCGGGCTCGCCTACCGGGTCGCCACGGCGGAGTCGGACCACGACGACATCTACTTCGACCTCTCCCAGGACCCCGGGTTCGGTGCGGTCTCCAACTGGACCCGTGAGCAGATGCTGGCCGTCTTCGCCGACCGCGGGGGCGACCCCGACCGGCCCGGCAAGCGCGACCCGCTCGACCCCCTCCTGTGGCGGGCGGCCCGCGACGGCGAGCCCTGGTGGGACAACGACCGCCTCGGCGCGGGACGGCCCGGCTGGCACATCGAGTGCAGCTGTATCGCCCTCGAGTTCCTCGGCATGTCGTTCGACGTCCAGGGCGGGGGAAGCGACCTGGTGTTCCCGCACCACGAGATGAGTGCCTCGCAGGCGGTGGCCCTCACCGGAGAGCGCCCGTTCGCGCGGACGTACGTCCACCAGGCCATGGTCGGGCTCGACGGCGAGAAGATGAGCAAGTCCAAGGGCAACCTCGTGCTCGTCTCCAAGCTCCGGGCCGACGGCGTGGACCCCATGGCCATCCGGCTCGCCCTGCTCGGCCAGCACTACCGCACGGACTGGGACTGGACCGACCGGCACCTCGAGCGGGCCCAGGAGCGGCTCGAGACGTGGCGCTCCGCCCTGTCGGTCAATGCCGGCCCGGGCGCGGAGGCGACGCTGCAGCGGGTCCGCGAGCTGCTGGCCGACGACCTCGACACCCCTGGCGCGATCGCGGCGGTGGACCGCTGGGCCCAGGACTGCCTCGCGCGCGGAGGCACGGACATCGCCGCGCCCGGGATCGTGGCGCGCATGCTCGACGCCCTGCTCGGCGTCAGGGTCTGACGGACGGCCGCCCAGAGGGCGGTACCCCTGGGACATCGCCAGACAGGCGGGTCCTCAGGACGACACGGTCCACGCAGGCGCGGGGTCTCAGGCAGGTCCCGTGCCGTCCTGTCCGCGCCGACGCAGGTAGCGCTCGAACTCGCGCGCGATCGCGTCTCCGCTGGCCTCGGGGAGATCCGCGGTGTCCTGGGCCTCCTCGAGGGACTGGACGTACTCCGCGACCTCCTCGTCGGTCTCCGCGAGCTCGTTGATGCCGCGCTCCCACGCACGCGCGGTCTCGGGCAGGTCGCCGTGCGGAATGGGGGAGTCCAACAGCTCCTCGAGCTTGGAGATCAGGCCGAGCGTGGCCTTCGGGGACGGCGAGTGCCCTGCGTAGTGCGGCACCGCGGCCCAGCACGAGATGGACTGCAGGCCTGCCTGGGTCGCTGCGTCGGCGAGGACGCCCACGATGCCCGTGGGCCCTTCGTACTTGCTCGGCTCGAGGTCATAGCGGTGCAGCACGTCGTCGCTGTCGGAGGTCGCCGTCACCGGGATGGGGCGTGTGTGCGCCACGTCGGCCATGAGCGCGCCCAGGGTGAAGACGGCCGTGACGCCCACCTGGTGGGCGAACTCCATCAGCTCGATGGTGAAGGCCCGCCACCGGAACGACGGCTCGATGCCCTGGACGAGGATGACGTCGCGGTCGATGCCGGGGGTTGTGGCGAGCAGGATCCTGGTCGTGCGCCAGCTGATCCGGCGCCGGCCCTCGTCGAGGACGACGCGCGGGCGGTTGACCTGGAAGTCGTAGTAGTCCTCGGGGTCGAGGGCCGCGATGGGCTCGGCATCCCAGATGTCGACGAGGTGGTCGACGGCAGCGGTGGCCGCCTCTCCCGCATCGTTCCACCCTTCGAAGGCGGCGATCATCACCGGGTTGCGCAGCTCCGGCACGTCCTCGAGCTCGATCACCCAATGCCTCCTCGTCGGTCTGCCTGCACTGCCCAGCCTACGGAATGCGCCGCTGCCCGCGTGGGGGTGTCTGCGTAGACTCGCCGGGAACCCTCGCAACGACCGTAAGGCAGACGACAGTGAGCAGCCGCTCCGACCTCTTCCGCAGCGTCTTCGGCGACCGGGTGCTGGTGGCCGACGGGGCCATGGGCACCATGCTGCAGGCCGCCGATCCCTCCCTCGACGACTTCGAGGGCTACGAGGGCTGCAACGAGATCCTCAACGTGACCCGACCCGACATCGTGCGGTCGGTCCACGACGCCTACCTCGAGGTCGGCGTCGACGCCATCGAGACCAACACCTTCGGCGCGAACCTCGCCAACCTCGGCGAGTACGACATCCCCGACCGGATCTTCGAGCTGGCCGAGGCCGGCGCGCGCATCGCGCGGGAGGCGGCCGACCACTGGACGACGGCGGAGAGGCCGCGGTTCGTCCTCGGCTCGATGGGGCCGGGCACCAAGCTGCCCTCCCTGGGCCATGCGCCGTATGCCGCGCTGCGCGACGCGTACGCCGAACAGGCTCGTGGGCTGCTGGCGGGCGGTGCCGACGCCTTCCTCATCGAGACCTCCCAGGACCTGCTCCAGGCCAAGGCCGCGGTCGTCGGCTGCAAGCGGGCACTCGCCGACGCGGGTGAGACGCTGCCGATCCTCGTGCAGGTCACCGTCGAGACCACCGGCACGATGTTGCTCGGCTCGGAGATCGGGGCCGCTCTCACGGCCCTGCAGCCACTCGGGATCGACGCGATCGGCCTGAACTGCGCCACCGGGCCGGCCGAGATGAGCGAGCACCTGCGCCACCTCTCCCGGCACGCGGACATCCCCGTCACCTGCATGCCGAACGCGGGGCTGCCCATGCTGACCAAGGAGGGCGCGGCATACCCCCTCAGTCCCGAGGAGCTCGCCAAGGCGCACACGCAGTTCGTCGCGGAGTTCGGCCTGGCCCTCGTGGGTGGGTGCTGCGGGACCACTCCCGAACACCTGCGCCAGGTGGTCGAGGCCGTCGGAGGGGCACCGGTCAAGCGCCGGCGTCCGCGCTCGGAGGCCGCGGTGGCCTCGCTCTACCAGTCCGTGCCGTTCCGGCAGGACGCGTCCTACCTCTCGATCGGGGAGCGCACCAACGCCAACGGGTCCAAGGCCTTCCGCGACGCGATGCTCGAGGGCCGGTGGGACACCTGCGTCGAGATCGCCCGGGACCAGACCCGCGACGGGGCCCATCTGCTCGACGTGTGCGTCGACTACGTCGGCCGCGACGGTGTCGACGACATGAAGCAGGTCGTCAGCCGCCTGGCGACCTCGAGCACCCTGCCGCTCGTGCTCGACTCGACGGAGCCGCCGGTCATCGAGGCCGGCCTGGAGATGCTCGGCGGCCGCGCGGTGATCAACTCCGTGAACTTCGAGGACGGCGACGGCCCCGGCTCGCGCTACGGGCGGATGATGCGGCTGGTCCAGGAGCACGGCGCCGCGGTGGTTGCCCTGACCATCGACGAAGAGGGCCAGGCACGGACCTGGGACACGAAGGTCGCCATCGCCTCACGGCTCATCGAGGCGCTGACCGGCGAGTGGGGCATGCGCGTCGAGGACATCGTCGTCGACACCCTGACCTTCCCGATCGCGACGGGCCAGGAGGAGACCAGGCGCGACGGGCTCGAGACCATCGAGGCAATCCGCGAGATCAAGCGTCGCTACCCCTCGGTGCAGACCACCCTCGGCGTCTCGAACATCTCGTTCGGGCTGTCGCCCGCCGCTCGCATCGTGCTGAACTCGGTGTTCCTCCACGAGTGCGTGAAGGCCGGGCTGGACTCGGCCATCGTGCACGCCGCGAAGATCCTGCCGATGAACCGGATCCCGGACGAGCAGCGCGACATCGCCCTCGACCTGGTCTACGACCGGCGCCGCGACGGCTACGACCCGCTCGAGCGCTTCCTGGAGGTCTTCTCGGGCGTCGACACCGCGTCGATGAAGGCATCCCGTGCGGACGAGCTCCTCGCCCTTCCGCTGGAGGAGCGGCTGGCCCGGCGCATCATCGACGGTGAGCGCAAGGGCCTCCAGGACGACCTGCAGGCCTCGCTCGACAAGGGCACCGGCCCGCTGGACATCATCAACGACTACCTCCTCGACGGCATGAAGACCGTGGGTGAGCTGTTCGGTCGGGGGGAGATGCAGCTGCCGTTCGTGCTGCAGTCCGCCGAGACGATGAAGGCGGCCGTGGCCTATCTCGAGCCCTTCATCGAGGAGCAGCTCGGCGGGGGCAAGCGCGAGGCGAAGGCGCGCGTGCTGCTGGCCACCGTTAAGGGTGACGTGCACGACATCGGCAAGAACCTCGTCGACATCATCCTGTCCAACAACGGCTACGACGTGGTCAACCTCGGAATCAAGCAGCCCATCTCGGAGATCATCCGGGCCGCCGACGAGCACGACGTCGACGCCATCGGCATGTCGGGCCTGCTCGTGAAGTCGACCGTCGTCATGAAGGAGAACCTCGAGGAGCTCAACTCCCGGGAGCTCTCCACCCGGTGGCCGGTGCTGCTCGGCGGCGCGGCCCTGACCCGGGCCTACGTCGAGAACGACCTCGCCGAGATCTACCAGGGACAGGTCCGCTACGCCCGTGACGCCTTCGACGGACTGCGGCTCATGGACGCCATCGCCCTGGCCAAGGCCAGCCCCGACGTGGACCTCGCAGACGCCCTGCCGGAGCTGCGCCCGCGCCGGGTCCGACAGGTCGCCCAGGACCTCGACGACAGCGCCCTCAGCGACACCACCCGCTCCGACGTCGACGCCGACAACACCGTCCCGACGCCACCGTTCTGGGGGACCCGGGTGGTCAAGGGCATCGCACTGGCCGACTACACGGCCTACCTCGACGAGCGCGCGACCTTCCTCGGCCAATGGGGGCTCAAGCCCGGTCGCGGCAAGGACGGCCACTCCTACGACGAGCTCGTCGAGAGCGACGGCCGGCCCCGGCTGCGGATGTGGCTCGACCGCATCAAGACCGAGGACCTCCTCGAGGCAGCGGTCGTCTACGGCTACTTCCCCTGCTACAGCGAGGGCAACGACCTCGTCGTGCTGTGGCACGAGGAGGGCCCGGACGGCCAGGCCGAGGGCAGCGAGCGGGCGCGGTTCACGTTCCCGCGCCAGCGCCGTGACCGCCGGCTGTGCCTGGCCGACTTCTTCAAGAGCCATGACCGGTATGCCGCGGACGGGGTCCCCGACGTCGTGGCCTTCCAGCTCGTGACGATGGGCTCGAAGGTCGCCGAGGCGACGGCAGAGATGTTCGCGGCGGACTCCTACCGGGACTACCTCGAGCTGCACGGGCTCTCGGTGCAGCTCACCGAGGCCCTTGCCGAGATGTGGCACGCCCGGGTCCGTGACGAGCTCGGTTTCGGCGACGAGGACAGCCCGGAGCTGGCCGAGATCCTCCGGCAGCGGCACCGCGGCTCGCGCTACTCCTTCGGCTACCCCGCCTGCCCGAAGCTCGAGGACCGCGCCACGCTCGTGGACCTGCTCGAGCCGGGCCGCATCGGCGTCTCGCTGTCCGAGGAGCTCCAGCTGCACCCCGAGCAGTCGACCGACGCGCTCGTTGTCCACCACCCGGAGGCCAAGTACTTCAATGCCGGCTGACCCCCCCGCCATGACGACCGCCGCCCAGCTGCCCGCGGCGGTCTTCTGGGACATGGACGGCACCCTCGTCGACACCGAGCCCTACTGGATCAATGCGGAGCACGAGCTCGTCGAGTCCTACGGCGGCACCTGGAGCGAGGAGTACGCCCACGAGCTCGTCGGCAACGACCTCATGGTGTCCGCGGAGTTCATCAAGGCGCACTCGCCGGTCACGCTGACGCCGGTCGAGATCATCGAGGAGCTGCTGGCCAGGGTCATCGCCCAGGTCCGCGAGCACGTGCCGTGGCGGCCGGGCGCCCGGGAGCTGCTCGAGGACCTCGGCGCGGAGGGTGTGCCGTGCGCACTCGTCACCATGTCGTGGCGCTCGCTCGCCGACGCGGTGGTCACCGCTCTGCCCGAGGGCAGCTTCCGCGCACTCATCACCGGAGACGAGGTGGAGCACGGCAAGCCGCACCCTGAGCCGTACCTCGCTGCTGCCCGTCTCCTGGGCGTCGAGGTGGAGGACTGCGTGGCGATCGAGGACTCGCCCACCGGGGTTCGCTCCGCCGTGGACGCGGGTGTGCCGACCCTCGCGGTTCCGCACGTCGTCCCGGTGCCGATCATCTCCGGCGCCGTGCAGGTCCCCTCGCTGCGCGGACTCACCGCCCGGGACCTCAGCGCGGTCTTCGTCGGCCGCTGAGGCCAAACCCTGCTCGGCCGCCGGCGCGAGCCCTGCTCTGCCGGTGACGCCGACCCTGCTCGGGCGTAGGCACCGGCATCTCTCGGCCGGTGGTGCGGCCGCCCGCTCGTCACCGGTCCACTCAGGTCGGTCCACTCAGGTCGGTCCACTCAGTCGTCGGCCTTCTCGGCCTCCCCGGAGCGCCGCGGGTCCAGGGCAAGGAGGGAGGCGTGGTCGGGCAGCGGCGGCGGGGTGCCACCCCAGGCCGGGCACAGCGCACGGTGGTCGCACCAGTCGCACAACCGCGAGGTGCTCGGCCTCCAGTCGCCGGTCTCGGCGGCCCGCTGGATGGCCGTCCACAGCGCCTTGATCTTGCGCTCCGTGGCCAACAGGTCGGCCTCGTCGGGGCTGTAGCGCACAGTCTCGCCGTTGCCGAGGTAGACCAGCTGGAGCATGCGCGGGACCTCACCGCGCAGCCGCCACAGCACGAGGGCGTAGAACTTCATCTGGAACAGCGCCTTGCCCTCGAACAGCTCGGACGGCGACCGCCCCGTCTTGTAGTCGACCACGCGCATGGCGCCGCTGGGCGCGACGTCGAGCCGGTCGACGTAGCCGCGCAGCACCAGGCCGTCGAGGTCGGCCTCGACGTAGAGCTCCCGCTCGGCAGGCTCGAGGGCCGTCGGGTCCTCGAGGGTGAACCAGCGCTCGATCAGCGCTGTGGCCTGGGCGTACCACGAGTCGTGGGAGGGAAGGCCGTCATCGGCGTCGTCCACCAGGGCCGCCAGCTCGGGCTCGGACTCCTTCAGCGCTGACCACTCGGGGGCCACCAGGGCCGCCGCGGCCTCTGGGGTGCGCTCATGCGCAGGGAGGTCGAACAGCCTCTCCAGGACGGCGTGGACCAGGGTGCCGCGGGCGGCCGCTGCGCTCGGGGGCGAGGGCAGGCGGTCGATGACCCGGAACCGGTAGAGCAGCGGGCACTGCATGAAGTCGGACGCCCGGCTGGGTGAGAGTGCGGCAACCATGCAGCGCACTCTAGGAGAGAGCGCTGACATAGGGTCTGCCCCATGCAGCCGAGTGAGCGACCCCCAGGCGTGCGGGTGGGGAGCATCGCCGGCGTCCCCGTGTACATCGGGCGGGGGTGGGCCCTGATCGCGCTGGTCCTCGTCGCCCTCATCGGTCCCTCCACTGCGGCGCAGCGCCCCGACCTCGGCCTGCTGGCCTACGGCGTCGGGGTCCTCTATGCCCTGCTGCTCCTGGTTGCCATCCTCGTGCACGAGGCGGCGCACGCCATCGCGGCCCGGGCCTTCGGGCTCCCCGTCCTGCGCATCGTCGCCGACCTCTGGGGTGGGCACACCGCCTTCGAGTCCGGCCGCTCGACCCCCGGTTCCGCGGCGGTCATCGCCATCGTCGGCCCGCTGTCCAACGCCGTCCTGGCCCTCGTCGCCTGGCTTGGCCTGCAGGCCACACATGGCGGCATACCGGGCACCCTCGTCGGGGGCTTCGCGATCCTCAACGCCGCCCTCGCGGGGTTCAACCTCCTGCCGGGACTCCCGCTCGACGGCGGACAGCTCGTCGAGTCGGCCGTCTGGAAGGCGACCGGCAGCCGGACCAAGGGGATGGTCGTGGCCGGCTGGTGCGGGCGCACCGTCACGGTCCTGGTGGTTGCCTGGTTCCTCGTGCGGCCGTCGCTCATGGGACGCGACGTCGACATCCTGGACCTCGTGTGGGCGCTGTTCATCGCGTCCTTCCTGTGGGCCGGCGCATCGGCAGCCATCCGCGGGGGCAGGGCGCTGGCCGCAGTGAACCAGGTCCACCTACGCGACGTGCTGAGGTCGGCCCTCGCCGTGGGCGCGGGCGAGCGGCTGAGCGATGCCCTCGCGCGGTGGGTACCGGGCCAGGCAGTCGTGGTGCTCGACCCGCAGGGCCAGCCGACGGCCCTCGTCGACCCGCAGGCGGTGGGGCACGTGCCGCAGCACCGCTACTCGGAGACGGACGTCACCGCGGTGTCGAGCCCCCAGCCGCGGGGCTGGGCAGTGGAGGCGGACCCCAGCGGCGACATCGTCCCCGTCGTGACCGCCATGCAGACCGTGGGCGCGTCGCTGGTGGCCGTCACCCACCAGGGCAGGTTCCTCGGAGTGGTCTCCCTCGCAGACGTCAACCGGGCTCTCGAGCGCCTGTGATGCACAACTAGACTCCGCGCCATGAGCAGCCCTCACACCGACGCGCCCGCACCCGACGAGTCCGGACCCGTGGGAGCCGAGCTGCGCAGGGGGGCGTTCTCCGTGGGGGAGCGGGTCCAGCTCACCGACCCCAAGGGCCGCCTGCACACCATCACCCTCGAGCCGGGCCGGGAGTTCCACACCCACCGCGGCCGCCTGGCCCACGACGAGCTCATCGGGGCACCGGACGGATCGGTGGTCCGCAACACCGCGGGTGTCGAGTACCTCGCGCTGCGCCCGCTGCTGTCCGACTACGTCATGTCGATGCCGCGCGGAGCGGCCGTGGTCTACCCCAAGGACGCCGGCCAGATCGTCACGATGGCGGACATCTTCCCGGGGGCGCGGGTGGTCGAGGCCGGCGTGGGCTCCGGTGCCCTGTCGATGTCCCTCCTGCGCGCCGTGGGGGAGCACGGCTCCGTGCACTCGTTCGAGCGGCGCGAGGACTTCGCCGACATCGCCAGGGGCAACGCCCGCGCGTTCTTCGGGGTGGACCACCCCGCCTGGGAGGTGACCGTCGGCGACCTCGTCGACGAGCTCCCGAGGGCGGTGGGGAACGGCAGCATCGATCGGGTCGTGCTCGACATGCTGGCGCCGTGGGAGTGCCTCGACGTCGTCGCCGACGCGCTGCTGCCCGGCGGCGTCCTGATCTGCTACGTCGCGACCGCCACCCAGCTCTCGCGGGTGGCGGAGGCGATCCGGGACCACGGTGGGTTCACCGAGCCCGAGGCGTGGGAGTCGCTGGTCCGCGGCTGGCACCTCGAGGGACTCGCGGTCCGGCCGCAGCACCGCATGCACGGCCACACCGGCTTCCTCATCACGACGCGCCGGCTCGCCCCGGGGGTCACGCCGCCGCTGCGCAAGCGCCGGCCGGCCAAGGGTGCCTACGGCGAGGAGGGCGCACCGTCCTCGGACCACGAGTCCTTCGGGCAGAGCGGGGACTGGACGCCCGAGGACATCGGGGAGCGCATCCCCTCGGACAAGAAGGTGCGCCGGATGCGCCGATCTGTGACCCAAACCTCCCTCACGTCCGAGTAGTTCGGCGTTAGGGTCGGTTATCGGCCGCCGAAAGCG
>Ga0247821_10002104_pt1 | contig 10958 bp, 9 predicted proteins | sample 13C_Glycerol_Day_FD_192481 | JGI IMG/M metagenome (GOLD analysis project Ga0247821, IMG submission 192481) | Soil microbial communities from agricultural site in Penn Yan, New York, United States - 13C_Glycerol_Day14 | ecosystem: Environmental > Terrestrial > Soil > Agricultural land | place... | reverse complement strand
GTGGTCGCGACCATGGCCTTGGCCCTGCGCGGGCTGGGCCAGGATCGCGAGCAGGCATTTGCCACGGCACGCGGTTACTGGAGCGCACGGAACCAATCGAATAAGTAGATGGTTACCCCGCAGTCTTTGCACTAGTTGTTCGAACGATTTGCCCTAGACTGAGCTCCAACGACAAACGACTTTGTTCCGAGGAGCTCACCATGGGCCTTTTGATCGACGGCCGCTGGCATGACCAGTGGTACGAAAACGGCAAGGACGGCGCGTTCAAGCGCGAGAATGCCCAACGCCGCAATCAACTGCCCGCCCCCGAGGCCGGCCGCTACCACCTGTATGTGTCGCTGGCGTGCCCGTGGGCTCATCGCACGTTGATCTTCCGCGCGCTCAAAGGCCTGGAGCCGCTGATCGATGTGTCGGTGGTGAGCTGGCTGATGCAGGAAAGCGGCTGGACCTTCAACCAGCAGCAAGGCTCCAGCGGCGACCACCTCGACGGCCTCACCTACCTGCACCAGCGCTACACCCAGGATGACCCGCACTACACCGGCCGTGTCACCGTGCCCGTGCTGTGGGACAAGCAAGAGAAGCGCATCGTGAACAACGAGTCGTCGGAGATCATCCGTATCTTCAACAGCGCCTTCAACGAGCTGACCGACAACCACCTGGACCTGTACCCCGAGCCACTGCGCCCGGCCATCGAGGCGCTCAACGCGCGCATTTATCCGGCGGTGAACAACGGCGTGTACCGCGCAGGCTTCGCCACCACGCAAGAGGCCTACGAGGCCGCGTTCGATGACGTGTTCAACGAGCTGGATTATCTGGAAGATCTGCTAAGCCGTAATCGCTACCTGGCCGGTGAATACCTGACCGAGGCCGACGTGCGGCTGTTCACCACGCTGGTGCGTTTCGATGCGGTTTACCACGGGCACTTCAAGTGCAACCTGCGCCGCTTGAGCGACTACCCGAACCTGTCCAACTGGCTGCGCGAGCTGTATCAGTGGCCGGGGGTGGCGCAGACGGTGAATATGGAACATATCCAGAAGCACTATTACATGAGTCACAAGACCATCAACCCGAATGGGATTGTGCCCAAGGGGCCGTTGCAGGACTTTAGCCAGCCGCATGATCGGGGGCGGTTGGCGGGCAAGGGGATTTGGCAGGCTTGAGATCGTCGGGGGCAGCAGTGCCTCTGTGGGAGCGGGCTTGTCCCGCGAACACCGGCGAAGCCGGTGCCATGCACCGAGTTGCCTGCTTCGCGGGGCAAGCCCGCTCCCACAGCAATCGCGCCAACTTCAAGAAGTTGAGCAAGACAGTTGCTCCCACAGGATCAGCACAGCTCTCAAGAACGGTGTAGTACCTGTGGGAGCCGGCTTGCCGGCGATGGGCCGCAAAGCGGCCCCAACAATTTCAGTCCTGCTGCGAGCCTTCGAACCAGGCCAGCTTCTCGCGCAACTGCACCACTTCCCCGACAATCACCAGGGTCGGCGCATGCACCTCATGCTGGGCCACCAGCGCCGGCAAGTCCGCCAAGGTGCCGGTGAACACCCGCTGATTGCGCGTAGTTCCCTGCTGCACCAACGCCGCCGGCGTACTGGCCGCACGACCATGACGAATCAGCTCGGCACAAATGGTCGGCAACCCCACCAGCCCCATGTAGAACACCAAGGTCTGCGCCGGTGCAACCAGGTCATCCCAAGGCAGATTACTGGTACCGTCCTTGAGATGCCCGGTCACGAACCGCACCGACTGGGCATAGTCCCGGTGAGTCAGCGGAATACCACCATAGGCGGAACAACCACTGGCCGCAGTAATGCCCGGCACCACCTGGAACGGGATGCCATGCTCGGCCAGCTCCTCGATCTCCTCGCCACCCCGGCCGAAGATGAACGGGTCGCCGCCCTTCAGGCGCAACACACGCTTGCCCTGCTGCGCCAGGTCGACCAGCAGGCGGTTGATCTGGTCCTGCGGCACGGCATGGTCGGCGCGGCGCTTGCCCACATAGATGCGTTCGGCATCGCGCCGGCACATCTCGATGATCGCAGGCGCCACCAGGCGGTCGTAAAGCACCACATCGGCCTGCTGCATCAGGCGCAAGGCGCGGAAAGTCAGCAAGTCCGGGTCACCCGGTCCAGCGCCCACCAAATACACCTCGCCGCCCTGCTGTACCGGGGCACCGTCGACCATGGCCTGCAACAACTTTTCGGCCTCGCCCCCCTGCCCGGCCAGTTGGCGCTCGGCAATCGGGCCCTGGAACACGGTTTCCCAGAAGCCGCGGCGCTGGTTGACGTCGGGGTACAACGCCTTGACCTTGTCGCGAAAACGCGCGGCCAAGCCGGCCAGCTCACCATAGGTAGACGGAATCCAGGCCTCCAGCTTGGCGCGGATCAAGCGCGCCAGCACCGGGGCGTCACCGCCACTGGAAACCGCCACCACCAAGGGTGAGCGGTCGACGATCGCCGGGAAGATCACCGTGCACAGGGCCGGCGCATCCACCACGTTGACCGGCAGGCTGAGCGCCTGCGCATCGGCCGACACCTGGGCATTGAGCCCCGAGTCATCGGTGGCCGCGATCACCAGCCGGCAACCGACCAGGTCGTCCGCCCGATAGCCACGTACCAGGACCTCGCCGCCACCTTCACGGGCCAGCGCGGCCAGCTGGCCATCGACGTCGGGCGCCACCACCCGCAGCGCGGCGCCGGCATCGGCCAGCAGGCGCGCCTTGCGCAAGGCGATTTCGCCGCCGCCGACGACCAGCACGCGGCCGCCCTGCAGCTTGTGGAACAGCGGCAGGTAATCCATTTAGCGGATGACCTCGACACCACCCATGTACGGCTTCAGTACTTCCGGCACGCGAATCGAGCCGTCGGCCTGCTGGTAGTTCTCCAGCACCGCCACCAAAGTACGGCCCACCGCCAGGCCGGAGCCATTGAGGGTGTGCACCAGCTCAGGCTTGCCGGTTTCCGGGTTGCGCCAGCGGGCCTGCATGCGGCGGGCCTGGAAGTCACCGCAGTTGGAGCAGGAGCTGATCTCGCGGTACTTGTCCTGGCTCGGCACCCACACTTCCAGGTCGTAGGTCTTCACGGCGCCGAAGCCCATGTCGCCGGTGCACAGGGCCAGCACGCGATACGGCAACTCCAGCAGCTGCAGGACGCGCTCGGCGTTGGCGGTCAGGCCTTCCAGCGCTTCCATCGACTTGGACGGCTCGACCACCTGGACCATCTCGACCTTGTCGAACTGGTGCTGGCGGATCATGCCGCGGGTGTCGCGGCCCGATGCGCCGGCTTCACTGCGGAAGCACGGGGTGTGGGCGACCAGCTTGAGCGGCAGCTGCTTGGCGTCGAGGATCTCGCCAGCCACCAGGTTGGTCAGCGACACTTCGGCGGTCGGGATCAGGTAGAAGTCGGCTTCGCCTTCGCGGCTGATCTTGAACAGGTCTTCCTCGAACTTCGGCAGCTGGCCAGTGCCTTGCAGCGCCGGGGCCTGCACCAGGTACGGGGTGTAATGCTCTTCGTAGCCGTGCTCGCCGGTGTGCAGGTTGATCATGAACTGCGCCAGTGCGCGGTGCAGGCGGGCGACCGGGCCACGCAGCACGGCAAAGCGGGCACCGGACAGCTTGGCCGCGGCTTCGAAGTCCAGGCCACCGCTGATTTCGCCCAGGGCGACGTGGTCCTTGATCTCGAAATCGAAAGCTTTCGGCGTACCCCAGCGGCGCACTTCGACGTTGTCGTCTTCGCTGGCACCGACTGGAACGCTGGCGTCCGGCAGGTTCGGAATGGTCAGCAGGATGCCGTCCAGTTCAGCCTGGATACCGTCCAGTTCGACCTTGCCGGCCGCCAGTTCATTGGCCATGCGCTCGACGTCGGCCATCAGCGGCGCGATGTCTTCACCCTTGGCCTTGGCCTGGCCAATCGATTTGGAGCGGGCGTTACGCTCGGCCTGCAACTGCTCGGTACGGGTCTGTACCGCCTTGCGGCGTTCTTCCAGCGATTCGATGCGCGCGACATCCAGGCTGAAGCCACGGGAGGCGAGGCGGTCAGCCACTTCCTGGAGTTGGCCGCGTAACAGTTTGGAATCGAGCATGTCGTTCTCTCGTTATGTATAGAGGTTGGTTCAGAGTCGGGTCAGGGACAGGCCGGCCCAAGTGGCCAGGAGCCCGCCCATCACGCTAATACCGGTATAGCCCACGGCCAGGGGCACCTGCCCACTTTCCATGAGGCGCACGGTATCGAGCGAAAAGGAGGAAAACGTCGTCAGCCCGCCCAGGAAGCCGACGATCAGGCCTGCGCGCAGCTCCACGGGGGCCATCGGCTTGTGCAGGAACAGGCCGTAGAGCAGGCCGATCAGCAGGCAGCCAACCAGGTTGACAGCCAGCGTACCGAGATAGAAATGCCGGGGCCAGTGGGCCGACACGAAGTTCGAGGTGGCGAAACGCAGCAAAGTGCCGGCAATACCGCCCGCGCTGACGGCGGCGACGAGTGCGATCACGGTTTTCTCCGCTGTCGGGGGCTGTTGCGGTCGAGCTCGTGCAGATGGCGCAGTTTTTCGCCGATCTTCAGCTCCAGGCCACGGGGAACAGGCTGGTAGTAGGGGCGCGGCTCGAGCTGGTCGGGGAAGTAGTCTTCGCCGGCGGCGTAGGCATCGGGCTCGTCGTGGGCGTAGCGGTATTCATCGCCATAGCCCAGTTGCTTCATCAGCTTGGTCGGCGCATTGCGCAGGTGCAGTGGCACCTCCAGCGAGCCGTGCTCGGCCGCCTCGCGCAATGCGGTCTTGAAGCCCATGTACACGGCGTTGCTCTTCGGTGCGCAGGCGATATAGGTGATGGCCTGGGCCACCGCCAGTTCACCCTCCGGGCTGCCCAGGCGCTCCTGCACGTCCCAGGCAGCCAGGCACAGGCTCAGCGCGCGCGGGTCGGCGTTGCCGATGTCTTCGCTGGCCATGCGCACCACGCGGCGGGCGATGTACAGCGGGTCGCAGCCGCCGTCGAGCATGCGCGCGAACCAGTACAGCGCGGCATCGGGATTCGAGCCACGCACCGATTTGTGCAGCGCGGAAATCTGGTCGTAGAAGGCCTCGCCGCCCTTGTCGAAGCGCCGGCGGCTGTCACCGAGCAGGCTTTGCAACAATTCGACGGCGATCTCGCCACCGTCTTCGGCCAGGTCCGAGGCGTTCTCAAGGAAATTGAGCATGCGCCGGCCATCGCCATCGGCGGCGGCCATGAGCATCTTGAAGGCCTCGTCGCCGACCCGCAGGTTGCGCTTGCCCAAGCCCCGCTCTTCGCTGAGCGCACGGTCGACCAGCTTGCGCAGCGCGACTTCGTCGAGGCTCTTGAGCACATACACCCGCGCCCGCGAGAGCAAGGCGTTGTTCAGTTCGAACGACGGGTTTTCGGTGGTGGCACCGATGAAAATCAGCGTGCCGTCCTCCACGTAGGGCAGGAAGGCGTCCTGCTGGGACTTGTTGAAGCGGTGCACCTCGTCGACGAACAGGATGGTGCGCCGGCCGTACTGGGCGGCCTGCTGCTTGGCCACCTCGACAGCCTGGCGGATCTCCTTGACCCCGGCCAGCACCGCCGACACTGTTTCGAAGTGAGCATCGCAGAACTGCGCCAGCAGCCGCGCCAGGGTGGTCTTGCCCACGCCTGGCGGGCCCCAGAAGATCATCGAGTGCAGCGCACCCTGCTCCAGCGCCTCGCGCAGCGGTTTGCCACGCGCCAGCAAATGCTCCTGGCCGACGTACTCGCCCAGGTTGGAGGGGCGCAGGCGAGCAGCCAGGGGCTGGGCGACGGGTTCGCTTCGAAACAGGTCCATGACGAGCTCCGGTTACTCCTTGATCACGTCAGCGCCTTTGGGGATGTCGAACCTGAACTTGCTGTCCGGCACCGCCTGGTTGGCCTTGACCCCGTTGAACAGGATGTTGGTGCGCTGGCCGACGCTGTCGATCAGCTGCATGTCGTTGATCAGGCCCTTGCGGAACGACACGCGCAGCGAGTCGAACAAGGTGTCCTTGGTCTTCGGCTTGAGGGTGAAGTCCATCACATCGCCCTGCTCCTTGGAGGTGATGTCGAAGCTCTGGCTGATTTTCGACACGTCACCGGACAGCAGCAGCGCCGGGGTCTGGTTCAGGCGCACGTCGAGCTTCTTGATGGTGGCCTGTTCCAGGTCCGGGTCCCACAGGGTGACGTTCTTGCCATCGGACACCACCACCTGCTCCTGCGGAGCATCGGTGTGCCAGTAGAACAGGCCTGGGCGCTTGACCGTCATCTTGCCGGAGGTTTCCTGCAGGCTGGTGCCGCCGGCATCCAGGGTCAGCTGGGAGAAATTGGCTTCGATGGTCTGCGACTTCTCCAGCAACTGGGTCAGGCGCTGTACATCCTGCTCACCGGCATAGGCCGACACAGTGGTCGACACAGAGGCCAGGGTCAGGGCAGAAACCAACAGCATGCGAATCGCGCGCATGTTTATCCTCATTGAGCATTGAAGGAGCCGGGCGCCACCGTTGGCGCCCGGCAAGGTGTTCATCAGTCGCGTGGGCCGCCTGGGGCGATCACTTCCCGCGAGCCGTTGCTGTTCATCGGGGTGACCACGCCGGCCATTTCCATTGCCTCGATCATGCGGGCAGCGCGGTTGTAGCCGATCTTCAGCTTGCGCTGCACGGCCGAGATCGATGCACGGCGGCTTTCAAGCACGAATTGCACGGCCTCATCATACAGCGCGTCGCTCTCCGAATCTTCGCCATCGCCACCACCGCCGCCGCCTTCGAAGCCGCTGCCGGCCTCTTCCACGCCATTGAGGATGTCGTCGTTGTAGTCCGGCGCGCCGCGCATCTTCCAGGCTTCCACGACCCGGTGCACTTCGTCGTCGGAGACGAACGCACCGTGAACACGGATCGGCAGGCTGGTGCCCGGCGGCATGTAGAGCATGTCACCGTGACCCAGCAACTGCTCGGCGCCACCCTGGTCGATGATGGTCCGCGAGTCGATCTTGCTCGACACCTGGAACGCCATGCGGGTCGGGATGTTGGCCTTGATCAGGCCGGTGATCACGTCCACCGACGGGCGCTGGGTGGCGAGGATCAGGTGGATACCGGCAGCCCGCGCCTTCTGTGCGATACGGGCGATCAGCTCTTCGACCTTCTTGCCGACGATCATCATCATGTCGGCGAATTCGTCGACCACCACCACGATGGTCGGCAGGGTCTTCAGCACCGGCGGCTCGTCGTCCATGCTCTCGCGGCGGTACAGCGGGTCGTGGATGACTTCGCCGGCCTCCTGGGCATCCTTGATCTTGCGGTTGAAGCCGGCCAGGTTGCGCACGCCCATCGCCGCCATCAGCTTGTAGCGCCGCTCCATCTCGGCCACGCTCCAGCGCAGGGCGTTGGCGGCGTCCTTCATGTCGGTGACCACCGGGCACAGCAAGTGCGGGATGCCTTCGTAGATCGACAGTTCAAGCATCTTCGGGTCGATCATGATCAGCCGCGCGTCTTCCGGGCCCGACTTGAACAGGATCGACAGGATCATCGCGTTCACGCCCACCGATTTACCGGAACCGGTAGTACCGGCCACCAGCAGGTGCGGCATCTTGGCCAGGTCGGTGATCACCGGCTTGCCGCCGATGTCGTGGCCCAGCGCCAAAGTGACCGGCGACTTCTGTTCATCGTACTGCGGCGTCGCCAGCACTTCGGAGAAGCGCACCATCTGGCGGTTCTCGTTGGGGATCTCGATACCCACGGTGGTCTTGCCGGGGATCACCTCGACCACCCGCACGCTGGTCACCGCAATGGACCGTGCAAGGTCCTTGGCCAGGTTGGCGATACGGCTGACCTTGACCCCGGCCGCCGGCTGGATTTCATAACGGGTAATCACAGGGCCCGGGTGGATGGAGTCCACCGAGACTTCCACGCCGAATTCCTTGAGCTTGATCTCCAGCAGTTGGCCGACACCGGCCAGGGATTCTGGCGAATACTCGATCTTCTTCTGCTCGGCCGGGTCGAGGATGGAGATCGACGGCAGGGTACCTTCCACCGCGCTGTCGACGAACAGCGGTGTCTGCTTCTCTTTCATCACCCGCTTGCTTGGCTCGGGCGCCTTCACCGCAGGCGGCATGATCACCGGTGCCGCAGGTTGCTCACGGGGCACCACCGTCTCACGTGGCACCACGGGTTCGCGCGGCGCAGCCGGCCGGGCCGGGGTTTCTTCGCGCTCGACGATGCGCTCGCGTGGCTGTGGCTTGATCGGCTCGCGCTTCTCGGCAGGCGTCGGCGCCGCGTCGAATTTGGGCTCGTCGACCTCGCGCAACTGCGCCTCCAGGCGTTTGCGCTCGTTGCGTGCCTCCCACCAGCGGTTGGCCGCACCCTGCACCAGCTCGAACAGGTCGAGGGTGATCTTGCCGGTCATGTCCATCACCTTGAACCAGGACAGGTCGGTGAACACGGTCAGGCCGAACAGGAACAGGGCAATGAACATCAGCGTGCTGCCCTGCACGTTGAGCAGGTTGCGCGCGAGCTCGCCGAGGCTTTCGCCCAGGGCACCACCGGCGGAGAACGGCAGGCTTGCCGGCGGATGGAAATGGATATGCGCCAGGGCCGCACCGGACAGCACCAGGAACACCAGGCCGATCAGCCGCCAGGAGAACAGCCAGCCACTCCACTGCCACGGCTGGTGCCGCTCGCGGAAGATCTGCCAGGTCTTGATCGCCAGCAACAGCGGGAAGATGTAGGCGAAATAGCCAAGCACCATGAACAGGATGTCGGCGAAATAGGCACCGGCACGCCCGGCGGCATTCTGCACCTGCTCAGCGTTGCTGGTGTGGCTGAAGCCCGGATCGGAGGTGTCGTAGGTCAGCAGTGCCATCCACAGGTACAGGCACAGGGCGCCGACAGCGATCAACGCACCTTCCTTGAGGCGGTAATGCAGCTGCTGCCGCCACAGGGGCACGGGCAAAGGAGCTGGAGTTGCGGTGGATTTCTTCAAAACGCGTCTATTCCTGCGCGTGCTGCGCGTCCAGTAGTGATCGGCCGGTGTCTGGCCAATGAACCCCTACTTTTAACATTACTGCCCGCCGGCCGCCATGGCGGCACGCCGTATGGAGCTAGGCTGGGGGCGACTTTCGTATAGCTGCAATTTGAGCATGCATTTTCTTTTGTGACAAAGGCTTATGCTGTGTTTTTGCACAGGTGTGACAGCAAATGCGCCCAATGGTGCCTGCTGCCTCATGAAAGCGCAGGAAATTGCCTGCCTCGCGGCCAGAACCTGCGCATTGGCGGGCAAGCATTGACCCTCGAAGCCTTGCGCGCCATGCTGCCCTCTCCCCTCCCCCACCGCACGATAGACCATGCTCACCTGGCTGACCCGCGACTCGCTGACCTTCCCTCCCCTGGAAAAGGCCCTGCACGACCCCAACGGTTTGCTCGCCGCCGGCGGCGACCTGAGCCCCGACCGCCTGGTGCAGGCCTATCGCCATGGCTGCTTCCCCTGGTACCAGGACGGTCAGCCAATCCTCTGGTGGTCGCCTGACCCGCGCACGGTGCTGCTCCCTGACGAACTGCACGTCTCGCGCTCGCTGGCCAAGCTGATGCGCCAGGGCCGCTACCAGGTCAGCTTCGACACCGACTTCGCCGCCGTGATCGCCGCCTGCGCCGCGCCCCGCGACTACGCTGACGGCACCTGGATCACCGACACCATGCGCGATGCCTACTGCGAACTGCATCGGCGCGGCATCGCCCATTCGGTGGAAGTACGCCAGGACGGCGAGCTGGTCGGCGGACTCTATGGCCTGGCCATGGGCCAGCTGTTTTTCGGCGAATCGATGTTCAGCCGCGCCGACAACGCCTCCAAGGTCGGTTTCGTAACCCTGGTCGAGCACCTGCGCCAAGCCGGCTTCGTGCTGATCGACTGCCAGATGCCGACCAACCACCTGCACAGCCTTGGCGCTCGCGCCATCAGCCGCGCACGTTTCGCCGAATACCTCGCACAGCACCTCGACCAGCCCAACAGCGCCACCTGGGTGGCCTAGGCGAGTTTTGCCAGCTGGCTTACACTTAAAACAAAGTCTCACCGAAGGGGTCGATCATGACAGAGTTGGCGCGGTTGAAGTTCTATGCCACTCAGCCCCACTCCTGCAGCTATCTGCCGGACGAGCAGGCGACCACCCTGTTCCTCGACCCCAGTCAGCCGATGGACGTGCATGTCTATGCCGACCTGTCGGAGATGGGCTTTCGGCGCAGTGGCGACCACCTGTATCGCCCGCACTGCCAGAATTGCAACGCCTGCGTGCCGGCACGCATCCCTGCTGCTCGCTTCATTCCCAACCGTCAGCAGCGACGCATTCTCAAGCGCAATGCCGACCTTACCGTGACGGCCGCGCGGCCGGCCTTCAAGGAAGAATACTTCGACCTGTACCGGCGCTACATCGAGACCCGCCACGCCGATGGCGACATGTACCCGCCGAGTCGCGACCAGTTTTCCACCTTCCTGGTGCGCGACCTGCCGTTCTGCTGGTTCTACGAGTTCCGCCTGGCCGGGCGCCTGCTGGCGGTGGCCGTATGCGACCTGCTGCCCAACGGCCTGTCGGCGGTCTACACCTTCTACGAACCCGACGAGGAGCGTCGCAGCCTGGGGCGTTTCGCCATTCTCTGGCAGATTACCGAAGCCCTGCGCCAGGACCTGGAAGCGGTCTACCTCGGCTACTGGATCAAGAACTGCAAGAAGATGAACTACAAGACCCAGTACCGCCCCATCGAGCTGCTGATCAACCAGCGCTGGGTCACCCTCAATTGAAAGCATTGGCTTGACACACTATTTTCCGGCATAATCCACGCCACTTTTTTGCCCGCTGCGGTTATGCGTCGGGCTAACACTGGATACCTGAGGGCTCTACTGCATGTCGAAAGAAGACAGCTTCGAAATGGAAGGTACTGTCGTCGACACCCTGCCCAACACCATGTTCCGCGTGGAGTTGGAAAACGGG
>Ga0247821_10002101_pt1 | contig 10966 bp, 7 predicted proteins | sample 13C_Glycerol_Day_FD_192481 | JGI IMG/M metagenome (GOLD analysis project Ga0247821, IMG submission 192481) | Soil microbial communities from agricultural site in Penn Yan, New York, United States - 13C_Glycerol_Day14 | ecosystem: Environmental > Terrestrial > Soil > Agricultural land | place... | reverse complement strand
CGCATCAACATGCGGCGCTTGGCTGGCAAGCAGCTGCGGCGAGAGTGCCAGGCTGCTGTCACGGCCCAGGGTTAATTCGGCGCCATTTTGCAGATGGACCGCGATTGCTCCCGCAGCGCCCGTCTGCAACTGCTCGCCGGCAAACAGCCGGTCACCTTCGACCAGCGCCCGACGTGTGCCGTCACTGGCGACTGCGAAGACCTCTCCGACAACTTTGCTGACAACACCGATTAACTTGGCCATGAGCGCTCTCCTCCGCTGCGGAACGGTTTTTCGCAGAAAAGCACTCTGAATCTCGCGTGATTGGCCCGCTGCGCCTGCCTTGAACGACTACCTGACAAACGCTAAAGGCGAAGGTGGATTTCAATGAAATCAACACCTTCGCATTCCAGACTCCCAGTGAACGTGGAAAACGACCTGGCCACTTGGCATCTGCCAAAAATTTGTCGCCAAATCTGATCTTCCTCCATCCCCTCCGCTACATCCGTGCCCTTTGCCGCAAAAAATACTGAACTTGTTTCCGACGCCCGAAAAATGCACCCCAGCGCACAATCAACGGTCGCCTTGATATGAACAATGTCGTGGATTCCTTAGACCGCATAAGTTTTTTTTCGCATAACCCTTATGAAAATTTCTTCTTAGCTCGCCTTATAAATGTTCTTAGCTCTGTTGTTACAAGCCTGAAACGGTTTGCTCTTAAAAGTTCGTCATTTTTTTGACGACAGCAATACATAAATTAGAAATCAGGGAGAAGTACCCCATGCGCGTTTTGACCCCCATCACCGGCGCAATTCTATTGGCCATGGCGTGTGCCAATGCCCAGGCGATGTCGATTACGGAAGCTGTACAAAGCGCCGTGGACCAACATCCTGAAATCAATGCCAGCCGCAACAATCGCTTGTCCGCCGACGAAGACGTCAATGTTGCCAAAGGCGGTTGGTACCCTCGCGTCGACCTGGTGGCCGGCTACGGTCGGCAGAAGTCGGATAACACCAACACGCGCTTCACCAATCCCGACGGCACCTCCAATCACAACAAGGAAACACTGAACTACACACAGTCCGACCTGCGCTTGCGGCAGATGCTGTTCGATGGTTTCAACACCCCGAACGAGGTCGCTCGCACTGAAGCCGTGGTCAACTCCCGTGCCTACTACACCCAGGCAACCGCCCAGAGCATCGCCCTGCGCGCTATCGAGGTTTACCTGGAAGTGCTCAAGCGGCGAGAACTGGTGACCCTGGCCAAGAACAACCTGCAAGCCCACCTGCGCGTCAACGACCAGATCGGCTTGCGCAGCGAGCGCGGGGTGGGCAGCACTGCCGACCTTGATCAGTCGACTGCGCGTCGCGCGCTGGCGGAAAACAACCTGTACACCGCCGAAGTCGACCTGGCAGACGCCGAGGCCAATTTCTACAGCGTTATCGGACGCGTTCCCGATGAGCTGGAAACACCGGTCACCATCAAGGGCGAAATGCCTGCGAGCCTGCTGGACGCGCGCCAGGACATGCTTGAACACAACCCCTACCTGAAGTCGGCCCAGGCTGACGTGCAAGCCGCCGAGCAACAGTACGAAGTAGCCAAGTCGCCGTTCTACCCACGTCTGGATGCAGTGTTGGCCACCGGTGCCAACAACAACACGGCGGGCCAGGTCGGTCACGACAACAATGACTGGCAAGCCGGCGTCGAGCTGAGCTACAACCTGTTCCGCGGCGGCAGCGACAAGGCCCGCCTGCAGTCGGACGCGCACAAAATCAACCAGGCGATGGACATCCGCAACAATGCCTTGCGCACCCTCAACGAGGACCTGGCACTGTCCTGGAACGCCATGACCAACGCGCGCAAACAAACCCCGACCGCTCGCGAATACGCCGACACCACCACCCGCGTGCGCGCGGCCTACCAGGATCAGTTCGGTCTCGGCCAACGGACCCTGCTCGACCTGCTCGACAGTGAAAACGAGCTGTACAACGCCAACCGCCGTTACACCGAAGTGCGTTACACCGAGGAGTTCTCGATGTACCGCGTGCTGTCCAACATGGGCGAGTTGCTGAACAAGCAGCGGATCTCGTTACCGCCTGAAGCCATTGCAAAGAGTGAAGTGAGAAGCGAAGCACGTTTGCCCGATATGCGCTAAGCCTCAACCCTCTGCAGGAGTAGGCCATTGTGACCAGCATGCAAGCTGCGAGCTCGACTGTAGATCCGCGTCTGAGTTTCGATGATCCGCTACTCGATGGTTTACTGATCCTTTGCAAGCTGCACGGCTGCACGGTCAGTCGCGCCGGCCTCAGTGCCGGCCTGCCCTTGGCCCAGCAGCGCCTGAGCCTTGACCTGCTACCGCGGGCAGCCGCTCGCGCCGGTTTACAGGCTCGTGTGCTGCGCCGGGAGCTGAGCGCAATTTCGGCGCTCAACCTGCCAGTGTTGTTGCTGCTCAAGGAAGGACGCTGCGCCGTGCTACGGCGCTGGGGCGATGACGGCAAGGCACTGATCCTGCCCAGCGAGGCCGAAGGCGGTGAGCAGTGGGTCAGCCGTGAGGAGTTGACCGAAGCCTACAGCGGCGAGGCATTGTTTGCCCGCCCCCGGCATGAACTCGAAGACCTGCGTGCGCCGTTGATGCCACGGGTCAATGCCTGGTTTCGCGACACCCTGAAGCTGTCGCGCTGGCTGTACAGCGATGCGGTCCTGGCCAGTTTGTTGATCAACCTGCTCGGTCTGATGGTGCCACTGTTCGTCATGCAGACCTACGACCGGGTGGTGCCCAACCAGGCGATCTCAACCTTGTGGGTACTGGTGGTCGGCCTGTTGATCGGCACCCTGTTCGAACTGATTCTGCGCGTAGTACGCGCCCATCTGCTGGATCAGGCCGGGAAAAAGACCGACCTGATTCTCTCGGCCACGCTGTTCGAGCGCATCACCGGGATGTCGATGAAGGCCCGCCCGGCCACCGTCGGCGGTTTTGCACAGAGCATCCATGACTTCCAGGGCCTGCGCGAGTTTCTCACCGCCGTGACCCTGACCAGCGTCATCGATCTGCCGTTCGTGGTGCTGATGCTCCTGGTGATCGGCCTGCTCGGGGGCTGGCTGGTGGTGATTCCGCTGATCGCCTTCCCGGTCACGATCATATTTGCCCTGTTCATTCAGGTGCGCCTGCGCGACACCGTGCAAAAAAGCCTGGCCTTGGGTGCGGTGCGCCAGGCTTTGCTGATCGAAACCCTGGGTGGCCTGGAAACTCTCAAAGCCTGCAGCGCCGAGAGTGAGCGCCAGTACCAATGGGAAAGCACCCACGGCGCGCTGACCCGCCTCGACGCCCATGCTCGCAACCTGTCGGCCCTGGCCACCAACGGTACCTTGTTCATCCAGCAATTCTGCGGCATGGCCACCATTGTCGCCGGGGTCTACAGCATCATTGCCGGCAACCTCAGTGTCGGCGCCCTGGTCGCCAGCTACATGCTCGGCAGCCGGGTGCTGGCACCGCTGGGCCAGATCGCCGGGCTGATCACCCGCTATCAGCAAGCGCAACTGACCATGCGCAGTACCGATGCGCTGATGGCGTTGCCGCAGGAACGCCAGGCGGGCCAGCAACCACTGGAACGTACCCAGCTGCAGGGCGCGCTTGAAGTCAGCCATGTCAGTTTTCGTTATGCCGGGCAGAACGCTGCGGCACTCAATAGCGTGAGCTTCAGCGTCAAGCCCGGCGAGCGTATCGGCATCATCGGTCGCAGCGGCTCGGGCAAAAGCACCCTGGCCCGCCTGCTGATGGGCTTTTACGAGCCTGACGAAGGGCAGATCCTGCTCGACAATCTCGACCTGCGCCAACTCGACATCGCCGACTTGCGTCACCAATTGGGCTACGTCGCCCATGACCTGCCGCTGCTGGCGGGAAGCCTGCGCGACAACCTCACCCTCGGTGCCCGTTATGTCAGCGATGCACGCATGCTCGAAGTGGCCGAGCTGACCGGCGTCAGCGAGCTGGCACGCCAGCATCCGCAAGGTTTTGACCGGCCGGTGGGCGAGCGTGGCCAGTTGCTCTCCGGGGGGCAACGCCAAGCCGTGCTGCTGGCCCGGGCGATGCTGCTGGAACCGCCGATCATGATCCTCGACGAACCCACCAGCCACATGGATAACGCCAGCGAAGACCAGTTGCGTCAACGCCTGCATGGCTGGGTTCAGGGCAAGACGCTGCTGCTGGTGACCCACCGTACTTCCATGCTCAGCCTGGTCGACCGCCTGCTGGTGCTGGACAACGGCAAGGTCGTGGCTGACGGGCCGAAAGAAGCGGTTATCGATGCGCTGCGCAAAGGCCGGGTCGGTTCGGCCATCTAGGGGGTCCAGTCATGTCCATCAGCCACGGCTTGCGCAGTTACTTCCAGAGCTTCGGCAAGACGGCCGAACACGACTACATGCCGGATGTGGCCGGCGCCACCCTGCAGGACTCACCGCGCCTGTCGCGCGTCACCGTGTGGCTGGCGGCCGCGTTGTTGCTGGTGGCCGTGCTGTGGGCTTGGTTCGCGGTGCTCGACGAAGTCACCATGGGTGAAGGCAAGGCGATTCCGTCGAGCAAGATCCAGGTGATTCAGAACCTTGAAGGTGGCATCGTCACCGAGATTTTTGTCCGTGAAGGGCAGATGGTGAACAAGGGCGATACCTTGCTGCGCCTGGACGATACCCGCTTTCAGTCCAACAAAGGCGAGAGTGAAGCCGATCGCTATGCCCTCACCGCCCAGGTCGAACGCCTGTCGGCCGAGGCCGAAGGGCGCCCGTTCCAGGTCTCTGAAGAAGTACGCGAGAAGGCGCCGCAAGTGGCTGAAGACGAGCTGTCGCTGTATCAGTCGCGGCAACGGCGCCTGACCAGCGAGAAGCAGACGCTCAGCGAACAACTGCGCCAGAAGACCCAGGAGCTGGCCGAATTTCGTTCCAAGGCCGAGCAGTACCGCTCGGCGCTGGCGCTGCTGCAACAGGAACTGAACATGTCGACGCCGCTGGTGGGCACCGGGGCGATTTCACCGGTGGAAATCTTGCGCCTCAAGCGCAGTACCGTGGAGGCCCGAGGCTCGCTGAATGCCACCACCCTGGCGATTCCCCGGGCCGAGGCGGCGGTGGCGGAAATCAAGAGCAAGATCGAAGAATCGGAAGCCGGCTTCCGTTCGGAGGCAGCCAAGGAGCTCAACGAAAAACGCACCGACCTGTCGAAGATCACCGCTTCGAGCATCGCCATCGACGACCGGGTCTCGCGGACCACGGTGGTCTCGCCGGTGCATGGCATCATCAAGCTGCTCAAGGTCAACACCATTGGTGGCGTGGTTCAGCCGGGCAGCGACCTGCTGGAGATCGTGCCGCTGGAAGACAATCTGCTGATCGAAGCCAAGGTGCGCCCACAGGACGTGGCCTTCCTGCACCCGGGGCAAGCGGCAATGGTCAAGTTCAGCGCCTATGACTACACCATCTATGGGGGCCTGAAGGCCAAGCTGGAGTTGATCAGCGCCGACACGGTGACCGACGACAAGGGCAATTCCTTCTACCTGATCCAGGTGCGTACCGACAAAAATCACCTCGGCGGCGACAACAAACCCCTGCTGATCATCCCCGGCATGACCGCCACCGTGGACATCATCACCGGGCACAAAAGCGTGCTGGATTACCTGCTCAAACCGGTGCTCAAGGCACGGACTGAAGCCATGCGCGAGCGCTGATTATCGCGGGGCAAGCCCGCTCCCACCGGAGGGGGCTCTGTGGGAGCGGGCTTGCCCCGCGATATTCAACGCAAATGATTACGCTCGTAGGTCTCGCGCCCCATCGCCTCGATCTGTCCTTCGATCAAGGCTTCGAACGGCTTGAGCAGCGCATCGAAAGACCGCGGTGCCTCCAGCACATTCAACGCCTGCACCACTGCCTCCAGGGTAGACAGCGCACCTTCAGCCGGTGCCTTGCGCAAGCGGTAGCGTGAAGATTGCAATTGCCCCAGGGTCACCCGCGGCAACGCGGCCAGCAGCGGGTTCACGTGCAGCAGTTTGCTTGCCTTGCGCCAGGTGCCATCGGGTACCACCAGCAGCCATGGGCGCTCATCGGCGTCGTCGCTATAGGCACCCAGCGCCTGCGCGCCGTCTCCCGGAAACAGGAGTGCACTGCGATAGCCGGGCACTTCGATCAGCTCGGCGAGGCCGTCGAACACCTCACCCACCCGCAACTCGGCATTACGTAGGCCCAAGGCCGCCAGTTTCGCGGTGTTGAGTGCGTGGCGCACCTCACTGGGATGCTGCAACACCAGCACCCGGGTGCGGCTGTCGAGGGAGGGGATCAACGGGCAAAGGCAATGGGCTTGTGGGCGCAGGCAGCGCTCGCACTGAATTCTGGACATCGGGTTCTCCTGGGCCGACAAAGTGTGCCACAGCAGTCCCGAAAAAAGCCCACTTCCCTGTGGGATAAGCGCACGATGTTAACGGTTGAAACGTTCGGCCAGGCTGTACAGGTAGTCGGCCATGCGTTCCAGGTCCTGACTGATTTCGGCACCCTGCTTGGCCTGCCCGGCACTGTGGTCGCAGAGCTGGGCAATGCGAGTGATCTGCTGATTGATGTCTTCAGCGACATGGCTCTGTTGCTCGGACGCAGTGGCCATCTGCTGACTCATACCGGTGATGCGGCTCACCGCCTGGCTGATCCCCACCAGCGCCGACTGCACCGCTTCGACCCGCTGCACGCTTTCTCTGGAGATCTGTTCGCCCTTGCTGGCGGTCGACACCGCCCGCTGAGCGCCGTCACGTAACGATGCAATAATCTGATGGATCTCCTCGGTGGACGACCGGGTACGTTGGGCCAGGGAGCGGACTTCATCTGCCACCACTGCAAACCCACGCCCCTGCTCACCGGCCCGCGCGGCTTCAATCGCCGCGTTGAGGGCAAGCAGATTGGTCTGCTCGGCAATCGAAGTGATCACATCCACCACGCTACCGATTGACTGGGTCTGGTCGGCCAGGGCGTTGACCGCCTGACCGATGTCATTCACCGCTTCGCTCATGCTGCCCATGGCGCGCAGGCTTTGCTGGGCCAGGTCACTGCCCTGCTGGGCCAGTTGATCGGCATCGGCAGCGGCGGTCGCTGTGGTTTGCACGTTGTGGGTGACTTCCTGGATTGTCGCGGCCATCTGCGCGATGGCCGTTGCCGATTGATCCGTTTCACTGCGCTGGCGATCGAGCATCTGCGCCTGGGCGCCCGATAGATCCGAAGATTGTGCCGCCCGCGCCTTGACCCCGACGCCGGCATCCACCAGACGAGTAAGGGCCGTTTGCAAGCGCGCTTCCTCACTGAGAATGGCCAGGTCCAACTGCCCCTGCAGGCCTTTGTTGTCACTGTAGGTCAGCGCCACGATCGGGCTGGTAAAGGCTTTCGGGTGCTCAGCCAGGGTGCGTTTGATCACCCGGTTCTGACGCGACTCGATCAAATACCAGGCACTGAGCAGGCTGGTCATCAGCACGCCAAGCGCTGCGTATTGCGCTAACCACAGGTACCCTGCCGCCGACAGCAGACCGGCGCCAAGCAATGGCCAGCCGTGCTCGCCCCACTCCCCCACGCGCGCGGCCCAGGACACCGCCGCACGCCCTTGCCGCAAACGTGCATACAAGGCTGTGGCACGACGGATCTGCTCGCGACTCGGTACAGAGCGTACCGATTCGTAGCCGCTGATCCGGCCGTTCTCGTAGATCGCCGTCACATAAGCGCTAACCCAGTAGAAATCACCATTCTTGGCGCGGTTTTTCACCACGCCCATCCATGGTTTGCCCTGCTTGATGGTTTCCCACATATGCGCGAACACCGCCGGCGGCATGTCCGGGTGACGCACCAGGTTATGCGTCTGGCCGAGCAATTCATCATAGGTAAAGCCGCTGATCGCGACGAAGGCATCGTTGCAGTAGGTAATACGGCTGTTGAGATCGGTGGTGGAGATCAGGCGTTGTTCGTTGGGAAAAGTTCTTTGCTGCTCAGTGACGGGCAAATTCATCCGCATAGGTGCGATACCTGCCGAAGGAAGATGGGGGAAATATCATCAACGCAGTACAGGTTTAGCAGAGCTTTTATCGGGAAGTAGCCAGGATATTGAGGAAATTTCCGGTGCTAACCGAATTTTTCAGAGGTCATTTCGGTCAGGTCGGGGTGAGCTGCGCTTTTAGCAGGTCGCGGAAGGTCTGAATCAAGGGCTCGCGACTGCGTCCACGGCGGATGATCATCGAAAATGGCGCCTGATAACCGAAGGTCGCCGGCGACAACACGCGCAGATCACCCTTGTCGGCCCAGGCCTGGGCGTAGTGTTCCGGCAGGTAGCCGATGTAGGCCCCGGACAACACCAGAATCAGCTGCGCCTCCATGCTTTCCACAGTCGCGGCACTGTGCTTGAAACCATGTCGGGCCAGCTCCGCCTGGCTCCAGTAGCCACGTCCGACCATGCGTTGCTGGGTGATGACCTGCTCGGGAATGCGCCGTTCGTGAAACAGCGGATGACGGTTGCTGCAGTACAACCAGTGTTGCTCCCGGTACAAGGGTTGATAAACCAACCCGCTCATGCGCGTGGAGAACGCGCCGATGGCCAGGTCCAGGCGATTGTCCTGGACGCCCAGCTGTAACTCGTAAGGGCTGGACACCGACAAGTGCAGGTGCACTGCGGGGTGTTCCTGGCTGTAAGCGCCGATGGCTTCGGCGAGCGGCAAGGCGCTGTCGCCGACGGTCGAGTCGATCACCCCGAGATTCAAGGTCCCGCGCAACTCGCCCTTGAGCGCAGCGGCGTACTGCTCGAAGCCGTCCATTTCCGCCAGCAGGCGCAGGGTTTCCTGATGAAACAGTTCGCCCTTGCTGGTCAGGCTGAAGCCCCCGCGCCCGCGATGACACAGCACGATGCCCAAGGCCGCTTCGAGCTGGCTCATGTAGGTGCTGATGGCCGAGGTGGAAAGGTTGAGTTCACGCTGGGCATTGGCGAACCCCTGATGGCGCACGACGCTGACGAAAATGCGCAGGAGTTTCAGGTCAGGCAGTGCAGAAGCCATGGCTTGTCGGGTCCGGAAAATCGCTGAATGGCCAAAGTCTAACCAGATCCCGGCGATTAGTTTAGAAAAACCTGAACTAAGTATTTGCCTGTAGCGATTCTTTTTGCCCACTACCTTTTGCAGACTCTGCCGCAATGCACCTGCTTGCCAGCTTTCCAGGGTTATTAGCCGACCCGCAAGACAGGTTCCAACAACTAAAACAATCGAATCGATGAGGCCCGACCGTGGACAAGATTCTGCACCAACCACTGGGCGGCAACGAAATGCCGCGTTTCGGCGGCATCGCCACCATGCTCCGTCTCCCTCACCTGCAAAGCGCCGAAGGCCTTGATGCGTACAACATGGCCACGGGTGCTGCCCCCTTCGATTCGATGTCGGTGGCCGATATCGGCGACGTCGCGATCAACACCTTCAACCTGCTTGATGCCGTGCGCATCATCGAAGAAGCCTACGACGAAATCCTCGAGCACAACGTCATCCCCATGACCATGGGTGGCGACCACACCATCACCCTGCCGATCCTGCGGGCAATCCACAAGAAGCATGGCAAGGTAGGCCTGGTGCACATCGATGCGCACGCTGACGTCAACGATCACATGTTCGGCGAGAAAATCGCCCACGGCACCACCTTCCGCCGCGCTGTGGAAGAAGGCCTCCTCGATTGCGACCGCGTGGTGCAGATCGGCTTGCGCGCCCAGGGTTACACCGCCGAAGACTTCAACTGGAGCCGCAAGCAGGGCTTCCGTGTGGTCCAGGCCGAAGAGTGCTGGCACAAATCCCTGGCGCCGTTGATGGCCGAAGTGCGCGAGAAGGTCGGCGGCGGTCCGGTCTACCTCAGCTTCGACATCGACGGTATCGACCCGGCCTGGGCCCCAGGCACCGGCACCCCGGAAATCGGCGGCCTGACCACCATCCAGGCCATGGAAATCATCCGTGGCTGCCAGGGCCTGGACCTGATTGGCTGCGACCTGGTGGAAGTCTCGCCACCTTACGACACCACCGGCAACACCTCGTTGCTGGGTGCCAATCTGCTCTACGAAATGCTCTGTGTCTTGCCGGGCGTTGCTCGCCGCTGACCGACAGATACCAGGAGCTACAACGAGGCAGGAGCCATGATCGCCGGGGCGCGCACGCGCCCTGAGCAGTAGACGAATGACCGGCGTCGGCCTTGCCTGACGCCAGGATCGATCTCACCATAAAAAAGATAATCGGAGACACCCATGGCCTTAGACTTATTCGTTGTCTTGATTTACGCGGCCGGCATGCTCGGGCTCGGTTGGTATGGCATGCGCAAGGCAAAAACCCATGAAGATTACCTGGTAGCCGGACGCAACCTCGGCCCCAGCCTGTACATGGGCACCATGGCGGCCACCGTGCTGGGCGGCGCTTCGACCGTAGGTACGGTGAAACTGGGCTACGTTCACGGTATCTCGGGCTTCTGGCTGTGCGCAGCCCTGGGCCTGGGCATCATCGCCCTGAACCTGTTCCTGGCCAAACCGCTGCTGCGCCTGAAGATCTTCACCGTGACCCAGGTGCTGGAGCAACGCTATAACCCAATGGCCCGTCAGGCCAGTGCGGTAATCATGCTCGCCTATGCGCTGATGATCGCAGTGACCTCGACTCTGGCTATCGGCACCGTTCTGCAAGTGCTGTTCGATATGCATTTCTGGGCCGCGATTCTGCTCGGCGGCGGTGTGGTTGTGGTGTATTCCACCATCGGCGGCATGTGGTCGCTGACCCTGACCGACATTGTCCAGTTCGTAATCAAGACCGTTGGCCTGATGTTTGTCCTGCTACCGATCTGCCTGTACCGCGTAGGCGGTTGGGATGAGCTGGTCGCCAAGCTTCCAAGTGCCAGCTTCAGCCTGACCACCATCGGCTGGGACACCATCATCACCTACTTCCTGATCTACTTCTTCGGCATCCTCATCGGTCAGGAC
>Ga0247821_10002100_pt1 | contig 10966 bp, 9 predicted proteins | sample 13C_Glycerol_Day_FD_192481 | JGI IMG/M metagenome (GOLD analysis project Ga0247821, IMG submission 192481) | Soil microbial communities from agricultural site in Penn Yan, New York, United States - 13C_Glycerol_Day14 | ecosystem: Environmental > Terrestrial > Soil > Agricultural land | place... | reverse complement strand
CAGTCGACGCCGACGACATCCGCGCCAACCTCGCTCATCAGGCCGAGCAGCTCGCCGGTGTTCACGCCGAAGTGCACCCGCGGGACGCCGTACCCCGCCATCGCGTCGAACACCTTCGCAGAGTGTGGCAGCACGAACCGCTCGTAGTCCCGCGGCGACAACCCGCCGGCCCAGGAGTCGAACAGCTGGATCGCCGACGCGCCCGCCTCGACCTGCACCGCCAGGTACGCGATCGCGACGTCGGCCAGCCGGTCCGCGAGCGCGTGCCACAGCGCCGGGTCGCCGTGCATCATCGCCTTGGTCTTCGCGAAGTCCTTGCTCGGCCCGCCCTCGACCAGGTACGACGCGACGGTGAACGGCGCGCCGGCGAACCCGATCAGCGGCGTACCGCCGAGCTCGGACACCAGCTGCTGCACGGACTCCGTGGTGAACGCCACATCGGCCGGCGTGACCGGACGGACCCGGGCGACCCCGGCGGCGTCCCGGATCGGGTCGGCGACGACCGGACCGACGCCCGGCTTGATCTCGATGTCGAACCCGGCCGCCTTCAGCGGGAGCACGATGTCGGAGTAGAAGATCGCCGCGTCGACGCCGTAACGGCGGACCGGCTGCAGCGTTATCTCGACGACGAGATCGGGCCGCATACACGACTCCAGCATCGAGATTCCCTCCCGCACCGCACGGTACTCGGGCAGCGCCCGGCCGGCCTGCCGCATGAACCACACCGGCGTGTGCGGCACCCGCTCACCCCGGGCAGCGAGCAGATAGGCGGAATCGTCCAGAGCGGAGGGTCGCGTCACACAGCGATGATCCCACGCGCTCCCGAACGCCCGGACAGCCCCCGACCACGCCGCGCCGCACGCGCGGCCACACACAGCTACCGGCGCGTCTTGACGCGCGGCGGTGAGTAATCGGTCGTAGGCTGCCGATATGGGTGCCCGCAAGCAGGTCGACGCGCCACCCGCGGAGTTCACCGAGGCAGTCTCGCAGTTACGAGGTGCCCGGTTCCGGCCCGAGGTTTTCGTCGAGGAGATGCCCGCACCGCAGCGGATCGCACCGCATGCGGCGGCGGTCAGCGCCGACGTGACGGTCGACGGTGACGATGTCGCCACCGGCCGTCTGGTCGTCCTCTACGACCCGGCCGGGAACGACGCCTGGCAGTCGACCTTCCGTTGTGTCGCGTACGTGCGTGCCGCCGTCGAACCGGAGATGGTGACCGACGCGCTGCTCGGCGGCGTGGGCTGGACGTGGCTGATGGAGGCCTTGGCGGACCGGGGTGCAGACTTCCTGGCGCCGAGCGGTACCGTCACCAGGGTGGTATCGGAAAGCTTCGGCGGCATGGCCGACGACGACGCGACGGCGGAGATCGAGATCCGCGCGTCCTGGAGCCCCGTGCCCGGCCCCGGCGGCCTCGTCGACGTGACCCGCCACGCCGAGGCGTGGGGCGAGGTGCTGTGTACGGCGGCCGGACTGCCGCCCGTTCCGCCGGGGGTAGTCGCGATGCCGACCCGGCGCGGACAGCGGGGCCGATGAGCCCAGCCACCCAACAGCCGTCCGTCCCCGACGACCCGACCGCGCATCTGCCCCTCCTGGAGCTGAGGGACGGGCTCTCCGACGTCATCGACACCGACCCTGCCCTGACCGGCACGGTCGAGGCGTTCCGGTCCGGCAGCGGCCCGGTCGCGGTCGACGCCGAGCGCGCCTCCGGCTACCGCTACTCGCACCGGGCGTATCTGGTCCAGTTGCGCCGTGAGGGCTCCGGCTCCGCGCTCGTCGACCCGATTCCGTTCGGGGACCTGTCGGCGCTCGGCGACGCGATCGTCGACGCCGAGTGGATCATCCACGCCGCGAACCAGGACCTGGCCTGCCTGGCCGAGGTCGGCATGGTGCCGCGGCAGGTGTTCGACACCGAACTGGCCGGTCGCCTGCTCGGCTACCCGAAGGTCGGGCTCGCCTCGCTCGTCAGCGAGGTGCTCGGCTACCGGATGCGCAAGGAGCACTCCGCCGCCGACTGGTCGACGCGGCCGCTGCCGGCGCCCTGGCTGGTGTACGCCGCGCTGGACGTCGAGATGCTGATCGAGCTGCGGAACGCGATCGAGCAGGAGCTGCACCGCGAGGGCAAGTGGGAGTGGGCGGCGCAGGAGTTCGCCGCGATCCTCGACGCGCCGCCGCGGGAGCCGAAGCCGGACCCGTGGCGCCGCACGTCGGGCATGCACCGGGTCCGGAACCGCCGTAGCCTGGCCGTCGTCCGGGCGCTGTGGGAGGCCCGGGACCAGATCGCCGAGTCCGCCGACATCTCCCCCGGCCGGGTGCTGCCGGACGCCGCGATCGTCGAGGCGGCGTCCGCGATGCCGACCGACCGCGACACGCTCCAGCGGCTGACCGCGTTCAAGGGCCGCGGCGCGCACCGCCACATGCGGACCTGGTGGGAGGCGATCGACCACGCCCGCCGGCTGCCCGACTCCGAGCTCCCCAAGCAGGGCCCACGGTACGACGGCCCGCCGCCGGCCCGCGCCTGGGCCGACCGCGACCCCGACGCGGCCGCCCGGCTGTCGGCCGCCCGCGCCGCGGTCGCCGAGATCGCCGAGGCGCACCGCCTCCCGACCGAGAACCTGCTCGCGCCCGACACGATCCGCCGGCTCGCCTGGTCCCCGCCCAAGGAGGTGAACCTCGAGGTGGTCACGACCTTCCTCCGCGACCACCACGCCCGCGCCTGGCAGATCGCCCTCACCGCGGAGGTCCTCACCGACGCGATGGCATCGGAAGCCGCCACCCTCGACTAGGTCCGATTCAGCGAGGCAGTGGCTCCGGGCGCCGATGATCGCCGGCCGTGAGATCACCGCGGATCTGGTCGCGCAAGGTGAGGACGATCTGGAGTGCGCCGAGCAGGATCACCGTCGCGATGACGACAAAGATCTGGCGGTAGCTGAGCAGGCTCACCAGCAGGCTGCCGAGGGCCAGTGAGATCGCCTGCGGCGTCGCGACGAGTACCTCGACGGCGGTCGACACGCGCCCGATCAGGTGACCCGGCGAACGGCGCTGCATCAACGTCGTGAACGAGACGAACGTCCACGGCAGGCCGACACCGCAGATCGCGGCGCCGACGAGCACCACGACGATGCTGGGGGCGACCACACAGACGACGGTCGACGCGGCGAGCACGACCAGTCCGAGGGCGCAGGTGGCGATCTCGCCGAGACGGCGTACGGCGCGGCTCGCGGTCAGGCCGCCGACGATCGCGCCGACCCCCTGACAGGTCACGAAGACGCCGGAGAACGTCGGCGGCTTGCCGAAGGCGTCCATCAGCGCGTAGATCGACGACTCGAAGAAGCCGATGACGAGGATCGAGATCGCCAGCCCGGCCAGCACGTGGCGGAGCACCCGGTCACCGGCGAGGAAACGGACACCGCCGAGCAGGTCTTCGCGGAAGGTGCTCTTCGACGGGGCCGTTGTCTCGGTGACCTTGATCGTCGCGATCAGCAGGCCGGCCAGCACGAAGGTGGCCGCGTCGACGATCGCGACGAGCCAGCCGCCCGCGGTGGCGAAGATCGCGGCCCCGGCCAGCGGGCCGAACAGCCGGTACCCCTCCTTGATGGTGGCCAGGCTGGAGTTCGCGTCGACGAGCAGTTCGTCCGGCAGCAGCTCTTTCAGCAGTCCGTTCAGCGCCGCGGGCAGCACGACGAACGAGACGCCGTACAGGAAGGCGACCACCCAGATCAGCCATACGTCGCCGGAGTCCCGGACGAGTACGAGCGGGAGTACGGCGGCACCGCTGGCGACGTTGCCCCAGACCAGGATCGGCTTGCGCGGCAGCCGATCCACCCAGACGCCGAGCACCGGAGCAGCCAGCGCCGGCAGCACCATGAAGAAGAACGTCAGGCCGGCCAGTGCGTTCGAGCCGGTGAGGGTCTTCACCCACATACTCAGCACCAGCAGCATCACCGAGTCGCCGAGCATCGACGTACTCAGGCCACCGAACAGGCGCGGGAACCCTGGCTGCGCGAACAGTCTCCTCATGAGGTCTCCACCCCCGGAAAGTACGTCGGCACGCCCCAGGCGACGAACTCGCACAGCCGCGCGTTCGCCGGGCGTTGCGACGGATCGGTCAACCGCTCGGCATGGCGGTCGAGCACCGCGTTGATCGCGTCGTTCATCTCCTCGAGCTCATCCGCGGTCAGCCAGGCGACCATCTCGGTATTGCTCCGCGCGGCACGCCACTCCTCGGTGTCCTCCGTGGCGCGCTGCTGCGACTCCCGCAGACGGTCGATCGCCCGCCCCATCATCACGTCGGACAGTGCCTGCGCCGCGCGGCGTTCCTCGAGCGACGGTGATGCATGCTCCTCGTCCCAGCGGAACCCGAGTCCTGGCACCTTCCAGGGGCGTTGCCGGCCCTTCCCGCCCTCGGCCTCCTCGACGAACCCGTGCTGCGCCAGCTTGCGGAGGTGCCAAGAGCAGTTCGCCGGGGTCTCGTCCAGCCGGTCGGCCAGCTCGGTCGCAGTCAGTGGCCCGCTGAGCGACAGCAGCTCGATGATCGCCATCCGCACAGGGTGCGCCAGGGCGTTGAGTTCCCGCGGGTCGCTGAGTCGGCGGTGAGGATTCGGCATCCATCGAAAGTACTCTTTCGAAAGAGTTGTTGCAATGCCGCACAGAAAAGATCCCCGCCGCGCGCCTGCGGCGGGGATCTCAGATGGTCAGGCTGGGAGCTGGGCCTCGATGGCGGTGACGATCTCGTCGGACTCCGGCTCGGTGCGGGGGCGGAAGCGGGCGGCGACGGTGCCCTCGGGGCTGAGGAGGAACTTCTCGAAGTTCCACTGGATGTCGCCGGCGTCGCCGTCGGCGTCGGGGGTCTGGGTGAGTTCGGCGTACAGCGGGTGCCGGTGGTCGCCGTTCACCTCGAGCTTGCCGAGCATCGGGAACGTCACGCCGTACGTCGTCGAGCAGAAGGTCTCGATCTCCTCGGCCGACCCGGGCTCCTGACCGCCGAACTGGTTGCACGGGGCGCCGAGCACGGTGAAGCCGCGGGACGCGTACTTCTCCTGCAGGTTCTCCAGGCCCTCGTACTGCGGCGTCAGACCGCACTTCGACGCCACGTTCACGACCAGAACGGCCTTGCCCTTGTACTCGCCGAGCGAGGTCGGCGCGCCGGACAGAGTGGTCAGCGGAATGTCGTACAGGCTCATGCTCATCCTTGGGAGGTTGGGAGGTGACGGGCAAGGAAGTCTTCGGTACGGCGCCAGGCCAGCGCGGACGCCTCGGCGTGGTGGAACATCGGCAGGGGGTTGTCGAACGCGTGACCGGCACCGTCGTAGCGGTGGATCTCGGCGTCGCCCAGCCCCGGCACCACCGCATCGACGTCCAGGTAGGCGTCGTTGTTGCCGAAGTGGTGCAGGCTCGCCGCCCGCACCTTCGGCGCGAGCTCGAGCAGCCCAGGCAGGGCAGAGCCGTAGTAGCTGACCAGGACGTCGGGCGACGACACCGCGGCCACGTTGAAGCCCAGTCCGCCGCCGAAGCAGAAGCCGACCACGCCGGTGCCCCGACCGCGCGCCCGCAGCCGGTCCAGCACCGCGACAGCGTCCTTGACCGCCAGGTCCCAGTCGAGGCGGCCGACGATGCCCATCGCCCGTGGCAGCAGGTCCGGCGAGGACTCGTCCAGGTCGGTGTCGTCGAGGCGCCAGTAGATCTCGGGCGCGATCACGTAGTACCCGAGGGCGTGCAGATCCGCCGCACGGCGCCTGATGTAGTCGGAGACTCCGAAGATCTCCTGCAGCACAAGGATTCCAGGCGCCCCGGAATCAGCGGATCCCCACTCGTGGACTGGTATCTCCGACGTCACACAGTGAAGCGTACGACCTCAGGAGTAACCGGCTCCGTTGCGGGCTCGGGCGCTGGCTCGGGTACGGGCGCCGGCATCCACGCGGTCGTCTCCGCGATCGCGTCGACGAGCAGCTTGTAGAGCCGGTCGTCCGGATCCGTCACGCACGCCTGCGAGATGCCCTCGACCGCGCACGACACCGCGCGAGGCGCCGTCCGGCGGGCGAAGTCCGGGGTCGCACGGCGCGCGCGGGCGGTGAACGACCGCGCCCACTTGGTCGCCGACGGCACCGACTGCAGCACAGCGAGCGAATCCGGCTCGACGTCGTCGAGCGGCCTCCCGTCGAGCGCCGCCAGTTGCTTCTCCCCCACCAGCAGCGCGACGGCCAGGATGTACTGCCGTTCCTGCGAGACGACCGGCAGCGCGTGCTGGATGCAGCGCGCGGTCACCCGCGGTACGACGTGCGGGTCGTCCGGGGTCAGCCCGATCACCGACGGGATCAACGGAGCCAGGCGCGAGCGCCCGGCGTCCGTGGTGCAGTCGTTGACGTCGCGGGCGACGCCCGCGAGCAACGGATGCGTGCAGGACGGATGGTCCGACCACGGCTCACCGGCCAGGTAGGACGCGAACTCCATGAAGCAGGCACCCTTGCGTGGGTTCCGATGTTTCCCCCGGCTCAGGACCGGCACGGACAGATCAAAATTGTTCATGGAACAACTCCAGTAACGCGGACCTTGAACACAGCATGCGCTCATTCGCGTCGCTTTTCCACGGGTCACGCTTTTGTGAGCGGACCCACACGCGCGGCTACTTTGGCGGTTCTGTTACTCACGGGTAGCATCGGGGTAGCTTTCCCGACCCCAGAGGAGGGCCCTCGTGCCCCGTGAGATCCGCGATGTCGTGTACGTCGACGGCGTTCGCACCCCGTTCGGCAAGGCCAAGGGCCAGTACGCCGAGACCCGCGCCGACGACCTGGTGATCAAGTGCATCCGGGAGCTGCTGCGGCGCAACCCGGGCCTCCCCCCGGAGCGGGTGGACGAGGTCGCGATCGCGGCCACCACCCAGATCGGCGACCAGGGCCTGACCATCGGCCGGACCGCCGCGCTGCTGGCCGGCCTGCCGAACACCACGCCCGGCTACGCCATCGACCGGATGTGCGCCGGCGCGATGACCGCCGTCACCACCACCGCCGCCGGAATCGCGTTCGGCGCGTACGACGTGGTCGTGGCCGGCGGTGTCGAGCACATGGGCCGGCACCCGATGGGCGAGGGCGTCGACCCGAACCCGCGGATCATCGCCGAGAAGCTCGTCGACACCTCCGCGCTGGTGATGGGCTCCACCGCCGAGAACCTGCACGACCGGTACCCGGGCATCACCAAGGAGCGTGCCGACGCGTACGCCGTGGCGTCCCAGGAGAAGGCCGCCAAGGCCTACGCGAACGACCTGATCCAGCCGGACCTGGTGCCGGTCGCGACCCGGTCCGCCGAGCAGGGCTGGGGCTATGCCAGCACCGACGAGCCGATGCGCCCGGGGACCTCGCTCGAGGACCTGGCGGGCCTGAAGACGCCGTTCCGTCCGCACGGGCGGGTCACCGCCGGCAACTCGGCCGGTATCAACGACGGCGCGACCGCGTGTGTGCTGACGTCGGCGGAGACCGCCGAGGAGCTCGGCCTCACCCCGAAGATGAAGCTGGTCTCGTACGCCTTCGCCGGGGTCGAGCCCGAGGTGATGGGCGAAGGCCCGATCCCCGCCACCGAGAAGGCGCTGCGGCTGGCCGGCCTGACCATCGACGACATCCAGGCCTTCGAGGTGAACGAGGCGTTCGCCGTGCAGGTGCTGGCGTTCCTGGAGCACTACGGCATCGCCGACGACGACCCGCGGGTGAACCCGTACGGCGGTGCGATCGCGTTCGGTCACCCGCTGGCGTCGTCCGGGGTCCGGCTGATGAACCAGCTGGCCAAGCAGTTCGAGCAGCGCCCCGAGGTCCGCTACGGCCTCACCACCATGTGCGTCGGCCTCGGCATGGGCGGCACGGTCATCTGGGAGAACCCGAACTGGGAAGGTGCGGCCTCGTGAGCGCAGCGAACAATATGCAGAGCAGCAATCTGGCTCATTTGAGCTCGGAGCGAAGCGGAGAGTTCAAATGAGCCTGCAGGAACTGATCGACAGCGCGTCGGCGCTTTCCACCGACGAGGTCGTCACGCTGGCGCACTCCCGGGACGTCGTACTGCCCGGCAAGGCCGGCACGATGGCGCTCATCACGCTGGACAACGGACACGACCACACCAAGCCGAACACCTTCGGGCCCAAGGGTCTGGGGTCGTTGAACGCGGCTCTGGACGCGGCGCTCGCCCGCGACGAGATCGTCGCGATCGGCGTCACCGGCAAGCCGTTCATCCTCGCCGCGGGCGCCGACCTGACCGGCGTACCGAAGCTCACCGACCGGGAGCAGGCGCTCGCGCTCGGCAAGATCGGGCACGGCGTGATGCGCAAACTCGTGGACGGCGGCAAGCCGTCGTTCGCGTTCGTGAACGGCGTCGCGCTCGGCGGCGGGCTCGAGGTCGCGCTGCACGCCACCTACCGGACCGTCTCGACGGCCGCGGGGATGCTGTCGACGCCCGAGGTCTTCCTCGGGCTGATCCCGGGCTGGGGCGGCAACTTCCTGCTGCCGAACCTGATCGGCGCGGACAACGCGGTGAAGGTCGTCGTCGAGAACGCCCTCAACCAGAACAAGATGCTCAGCGGACCGGAGGCGGTGAAGCTCGGCATCGGCGACGTGCTGCTGGAGTCGGCGGACTTCCTCGAGCAGTCGCTGCTGTGGGCTTCGAAGGTCCTCACCGGTGCTGTCACCGTCGAGCGGCCTTCGGTAGACCGCGGCGACGCGTGGGACGCTGCCGTTGCCCGGGGCAAGGCCTTCGCCGACGTCAAGGTGAGTGGCGCGGCGCCCGCGCCGTACCGGGCGCTGGAGCTGATCGCGGCCGCTCGCGACAACGATCGGGACCGTGGGTTCGCGGCCGAGGACGAGGCACTCGCCGACCTCATCATGAGCGAGGAGCTGCGCAGCGGGCTGTACGCGTTCGACCTGGTGAACAAGCGGGCCAAGCGGCCGGCCGGTGCGCCGGACAAGTCGCTGGCGCGGCCCGTTTCCAAGGTCGGTGTCGTCGGTGCGGGTCTGATGGCGGGTCAGCTGGCGCTGCTGTTCGCGCGGCGGCTCGAGGTTCCCGTCGTACTCACCGATCTCGACCAGGAGCGGGTGGACCGCGGCGTCGGGTACGTGCACGGTGAGATCGACAAGCTGCTCGCGAAGGGCCGGGTGCGCCCGGACAAGGCGAACCAGCTGAAGGCGCTCGTCACCGGGTCGGTGGACAAGGGCGTGTTCGCGGACGCCGACTTCGTGATCGAGGCCGTGTTCGAGGAACTTCAGCTGAAGAAGACGATCTTCGCCGACCTGGAGAAGATCGTCCGGCCGGACGCGATCCTGGCGACCAACACGTCGTCGTTGTCCGTGACCGAGATGGCCGCAGACCTGGAGCACCCGGAGCGGGTCGTCGGGTTCCACTTCTTCAACCCGGTCGCGGTGCTGCCGCTGCTGGAGATCGTCCGCGCGGACCGGACCGACGACGCCTCTCTCGCGACCGCGTTCGCCGTCGGCAAGCAGCTGAAGAAGTCCTGCGTGCTGGTGAAGGACGCACCGGCCTTCGTGGTGAACCGGCTGCTGACCCGCTTCCTCGGCGAGGTCAGCGCGGCGGTCGACGAAGGCACGCCGATCCTGGAAGCCGATCGCGCCCTGTCTGCGCTCGGGCTGCCGATGCCGCCGTTCGTCCTGCTGCAGTTGGTCGGGCTGCCGGTCGCGCTGCACGTCGCGGAGACCATGAACCGGGCGTACCCGGAGCGGTTCGCGGTATCGGAGAACCTGGCCAAGGTCGTTGCCGCCGGCAAGAGCTCGTTCTACGTGTGGCCGGAGGGCAAGCCGGTCGTGGACCCGGAGGTCGAGGCGCTGGTGACGGTCGGCGACACCCCGTCCACCGCCGACGAACTGCGCACCCGGGTGCTGACCGCGCTCGCCGAGGAGATCAAGATCATGCTCGACGAGGGCGTGGTCGCGGAAGCCCAGGACATCGACCTGTGCCTGCTCCTCGGCGCCGGCTGGCCCTTCCACCTCGGCGGCATCACGCCGTACCTGGACCGCACCGGCATCGCCGAGAAGGTCAACGGCACCCGCTTCCTCCCCCGAGGCGCAGCCAGCCTCGCCTGACAGACCTGCTGGGGGGCGGTACGGAGCCGGAAGCCCGCTCCGTCCCCCAGCAGCACTACAGCAGAGATCTGGGTGGCTGACTCAGGTGCCTGCAAGCCCTCCGAGCAGCTAGCGGAACTGGGCCTCGCAAGTTAATTCACGCCAAGCCGCCGACGGCGTCGCAGTCCGAGAACGCCAAGCCCTGAGGGCTGTTGCGTTCACATCCGGGCGGTGCCACATCACCAACGGACACCTGAACGCTCCCCGCCGCCTCCCGAAGCCACACCCACGGCTTCGGCGCCCGGTAGCGCGGCACCCGCCGACACAACCCCGTACGCCGGATACGCCAGGAACGCCGGTACCGCTCGAACGGCAGGACCGCCGGGCACCGCAGGTACGCCGGGCACCGCAGGTACACCGGGCACCGCAGGTACACCAGGCACCGCAGGTACACCAGGCACCGCAGGTACACCAGGCACCGCAGGCACGCAGGTACGCCGGTACCGCTCGAACGGCAGGAACGGCGAGCACGCCGGCTACACCGGGCACCCGCACCGCAGGCACGCCCGGCACCGCAGGCGCGGCGGGAACGCCGCGCACCGCACGGCGGGCAGGTCGGGCACCTCGGGCACATCAGACCCGGCAGGTACGGCGGGCGCCACCCCGGCATGGCAGCAACGCCCGACACCGGTACCTCGGGTCCGGCGGGCACCTTGAGTACGGCAGGCACGAGTACGGCACGCACCTCGAGTACGGCGGAGCACGGCAGGGTACGGCGGGCGCCCCCGGCGCGGCAGGAACGCCCGGCACCGGCACCCCGGGTACGGCAGGCACCCCCGGGTACGGCGGGCGCCCCGGCACGGCAGGTACCCCAGCACGGGCACCTCGAGTGCGGCAGGCACCTTGGGTACGACGGGCAC
>Ga0247821_10002098_pt1 | contig 10972 bp, 20 predicted proteins | sample 13C_Glycerol_Day_FD_192481 | JGI IMG/M metagenome (GOLD analysis project Ga0247821, IMG submission 192481) | Soil microbial communities from agricultural site in Penn Yan, New York, United States - 13C_Glycerol_Day14 | ecosystem: Environmental > Terrestrial > Soil > Agricultural land | place... | reverse complement strand
TTGGTGTTCAGCTCCACGAACAATGGAACGATCAGTGTCGTCGTGTCCAAGGTCGAATGCCATTCCGTGCGGAATGGGTTGGCCGCATCGCCAGCAGTCGACGCTTCCGTCACATTCTATCTGCGCAAGAATGGCCTTACGTATCCGCTGGTGGTCCGGCCCGTATCCGGCCTGCCCGGTTGTTGGGCGCCCTGCTTGCCGGGCCCGCCATTTCGCCCGGGTATGCGCCGTGCAATAGCTGCCCGTGGATAATGCGCCGCATGTCAGGCATGGGCGTTTAGCCATTATCGGCTGCGGCGTTTCCGGGTCCTCGCGCCCTTCTTGGCCATAGCGCTTCTCTCACCCCGGGAATCTCCGCGGTTCGCGATCATGGCCGCGACCTTCTTGGTCATGCCCTTGCGGCGCAGGGCCCGGTAGGTCGCGTGACGCGCCCTGAAGACGAACCCGAACTTGCCGCCCCGGGATGACACGAACAGCCCGATCAGCGCCAGCAGTCGGGGGGTCATGGCCGTGCGCTACTTGCAGGCGGGCGAGTCCGTCTGGCTGGGAGGGTGGCAGATGGCGCCGGGGTCCTGTGGTCCCTTGCTGCTGTTGCCGGGCCCGAAGTCCGGGTCGGCGTACGCGGCTACCGCTCCACCGGCGGCGAGGGCCCCGGCGGCGAGGATGGCGGCGAGGACGCGGCGGATGACGTAGCCGGTGGTGACGGCAGAGTGGCGGGCCATGGCTCAGCTCCTCGGGGGGTGCGCGGACGGAACGCCCACGTCTCGGCGAGACGGGGCGCGTGGACGGCCAGCCAGCAGAACAGGCGGGCGCTGAGGCGGGCGTGGACGAGGCGCAGCCCGAGCGGGCTGAGCACGGGGACGTCGAGGTACCGGACGGCGTGGTGCCGCACGACGGGGCCGACCATCACGCCTCCTGACCGCCGGTCGCGGTTCGCACGTCGTCTTCCTCGCCGCGGTAGACGGCCATCGCGGTGACGGGTCCGATGAAGGCGACCTTCACGCCGGGGAGGTGCTCGCGGAGCTGGCCCTGGACGTGGGCCGCCTGCTCCGCGGTGTAGCGCTCGGAGAAGCCGATGAGTACCCGGTCACCGGGGCGAATGACGAGCGCGGTGCCGATCAGCGGCTCGGTCACGCGAGCCTCTCCCAGCGGGCCCGGTCCACCAGCCGCCACCGCAACACCTTGCCTTCGATGGTGCGGGCGACAGCGGTCATGGTGTCGTAGTCGACACCGACCCGCACGATCCCGCGGACAGACTGATCGAGCGGGCGCCCGAGGATGGCCGTGGCCAGGCGGTTGGGGTCGCCGTCTTGCTTGATCAGGCTGGGCGGGTCGTCGTCGGTCACCGGGAGGGCAGCCCTGCGGGCTTCCTCGCGGGACTGCTCGACGAGCATCTCGACATAGGCGAGTGCGGCGCTCATGCTGCCCATTGTCACGCCTGCTGTCCGGCGGCGACGCACCAGGTGGTGCACGGCCAGCGGGGCGGCTCGGCGTCGTAGCCCTCGGCCTCGCAGCCGTGGCACTGCAGCCAGAGCGCGTACTCGGGCAGCTGCGGGCGGTGCAGGTCGAGGACGTCGACGAGGCGGCCCGAGAGCTGGGTGCGGGCCGTCTCGTGCCGGGCCACAGCGGCGGCCAGCTCTTGGGCTCGCCGAGCGGCGGCGGCCCGCTTCTGCTCGGCGGTGGGTGGTGGCGCGACCAGCGCCGCACGGAACGCCGCGGCGAGCTCGTCCGCCTGCGCGAGCATCTCCGTGCTGACCGGCACGTAGTAGCTCAACCGCTTGACCTCGGTCATGCCACCCATTGTCCGCTACACGCCCTGTGCACCGGGTTCACACCCGGGGGCTGCGGATGAGCGCGACGAGGCCGAGGACGGCAAGCAGGACACACACGATCCAGGCCACAATCGCGACGATGCGGTCGCCGGGGTCGGGGATGAGCGGGGCCAGCAGGATCGCGACGAGCGCGGCGATGACGGCGCCGAGGATGTAGCTCAGCCAGGTGGGCATGGTGTCTCCTCGTAGACGAACATCTCGGCCCCCGCGCGGCGCAGCTCCGGGACGTGCAGGGCGATGAAGTGCTGGTCGCCGCGGGATTGCCGCATGTAGCGCAGGCGGCCGTCGATCAGGCCGGCCAGGATCGCCGGGATGCTGAACGCCGACGCACGGACGATGACGTCACGGGTGTCGTCGTAGAAGCCGTAGACGAAGAGTTGGGCGCCGAACTTGTGCAGCTCCGACGGCTGGTCGCTCGCCAGGTTCCATTCGGTGATCGTGATCTCGTCGCCGTAACGGTCGAGGTCGTGGACCCGCCGGTACCTCTCCTGCACCGACAGTCGCAGTGGCCCGCGCAACGGCCGTGTGGTGCACCCGCGGAACGGGGTGCGCATGCAGGTCGCCGCAAGCTGGCAGTCGATGGCGTAGTCAAGGTCCCGGGCCGTGAGGACGGTGTCCTCGAACTCAACACCGTCGGGGAACCACTGCCGGTACACCTGCCCTCGCGCAGCCTGGTGGGCCGCGCGAGTGAACGCCATCCGCGCTTCGGAGAAGGCGGTTGCTGTCATGGGAGGCGCACGGCACCGGCGCCGTACCGGGCGATGATCTCGGCCTGGTACGTGGGGTTCAACTCTGCGCCGATGCAGGCCCGACCGGTCTGATCTGCCGCGAAGAGCGTGGTGCCCGACCCGAGGAACGGGTCGACAACTGTGTCGCCTTCGTCGGTGAACAGGTCGATCAGGTTGACGAGTAGGCGGGCGGGCTTGCGCGATTCGTGCCCGGACTCGGGGGTGGACGAGGCGTCGACCGACAGGGCCATGTGGTCCTGCGCGTTGCGGTGGATGCTCCGGGCGTTGGAGAACACCGCCGTGTAGATCCAGTTGCCGAACCCGAGCGCGCCGCGGGTCATGCCGTTGGTGATGTGCGCGGCGATGGACCACCGGTAGGGCATGCGGGTGACGGCGAAGAAGTCGGCGACCGCGGATATACCGGGGGTGACGAGCACGACCTCGGCGGAGTCTGCGAGGTAGTCGTGGGCCCACACGAATCCGTGGTCCCAGTCGGCCTTGCCTGCGTTGTACGGCGGGTCGGCGAACGCGAGGCGGGCGCCGCGGGTCCGCTCGACGAACTCGGGGTCTGTGGAGTCGCCGCAGTAGAGCAGGTGACGGCCGAGCTGCCACCAGTTCGATAGCGCTGCGGGCGGCTCCGGCTCGTCGACTTCGGGCAGCTCGTCGTCAAGGTCATCGACGATGACGAGCGGGCGGGTCTCGATCTCGGCGGCCATCCGCTCGGCGACCTTCGTCGCCTTAGCCGCGGCCTCTTGCCGCTTGGCGAGGTTAATCGCCTTGTTTAGTGACGGCTTGGGGCCGGACAGTACTTCCTCGACGGCTTCCGGGTGCTTCGCGAGCAGTCGGGCGCGGGCGCGCTCCTGCCGATCCCTCTGATCTGCTGCGTTACCATTTTCTAACGCAGCAGATGCGGTGTGCTGATTCCCTCGGAACTCCGCTTTCGGCGGGCCGAGGAGTTCACCCTTCCGCTTCCAGGCGAGGATGCGGGACCGCTCGGTTTCGTCGATGTCCTGCCCGAGCTGCCGCAGGCGGGTGCGCAGCGCGATCAGCAGCGCGTCGACCTGGTTCAGCTCGTCCTCGGTCATCTCGGGGATGCGCGTGCGCACCGACACTGCCCACTCGCGGATCTGAACGGTGGTCGCTGCCGCTGGATCGAGCTCAGCGAGAGGCTGGGCCTCGTAAGGCACGACGGTTCCGGCCAAAACAGATCTCCCTAGACATGCGGAAACCCCGGCGGTCTAGAGCGCCGGGGTTTCCTTCCCTCGGGGATCAGCCGAGGGCGCTTATTGGCTGTGCAGGGTCTCTTCGGTGGCGAGCTCCTCAAGCCTCTTGCACGCCGACGTGGTCAAGGGTGTAGCGGGCGGCGTCGAGGAGTCCCCGCTGACCGATCCAGTCCAGACCTTCGCTGGTACCGAGGACGAGACCGGTCCCGCCCGACTCGAAGTCAGAGACCTTGCCGATGACGAACGCCTCGGTGAGCTGCTGGCCTTCGTCGAGGTCAAGGGTGACGCCGAGCGCGTCGAGCATCGGGCCGGCGGGCTGGTCGGTCATTGGCCGCTGCGGATGATGTCGGTGCCGCTGTGGTCGGGGTCGAAGAAGCTCCCCGTGGCGATCACGTAGTCGCACGCGGCGCACTCCAGCACAGCGGCGGGCGGGGCCGTGTCGGTCTCGGCAACATCGAACCAGACGAGCGGGCCGGAGCAGGTCACGGCCGTCAGTCCTCGTCGTCGTCGGCCGGGACCTGGGAGCGGAGGGTGACGGGCTTGCCGTCGGGGGTGGTGCCGACGGTGACCGGGTCTGGGTAGGCGTCGCGGACCGTGTCGACGGTAGGCGCGGTGACGTCGGGGCACATGGCGGCGGCGAACTTGACGGCCTTCCCGGGTGGGAGGCCGGCCTCTTCCCCGCCGACGGACAGCAGCAGCCAACCCTTCTGGTTGGCCTTGCCGGGCTTGGCGGGCTTGGGAGGCTTCGGCACGGGGGCTCCCTCTGGTCAGGCTGGACGGTTGATGCCGACCGCGGTGCGCACGGTGACCCGAGGCTTCGGCGCCGGTTCGGGATCGCCGGGCAGGGGCGAGCTCATCGCATGCTCGACCAGCCGGTGCATCGCGCCGTCAGCGTCGAGCCGGTAGCCGAGCTCTTCCCAGGCGAGCAGCTCCCGGGACAGGACCTCACCGGCGACACCCGGGTACAGGCGGGTCAGGCGGAACGCCGCCGCCCGGAATCGGGCCTTCTCGTGGTGATCCATGGTCGCGGGCCGGTCACCGGGGGAGGACGTGAGATCGCCCGACACGGTGTACACAGGCGGCGGGGTCGTCAACGGCGCCTCCTGCGCGGAGATGACCGGGGCGACGGCGGAAGCGGACACGCCGAACACGCGGCCAGAGTGACAGCCAGCCGGGGTGATCGTCAAGCGCGGGCGGGTTCGGTGTCGAGGTGCCCTCGGTCGGCAAGGTAGCGGACCACGCTCGCGCCGTCGATGGCCCCGCAGGCGTTGCGTTGGACGTGGCCGCGTTGCACCCACTGCCGGACGGTGTTCGCCGAGACTCCTGCCATGGTCGCGACCTCGGCCGCGGTGAACTCGGGGCGGCGCCGCGGCTTCGTCACGCGGTAGGTCGCGGGCCGAGCCGCCGGCGCACCTCCCGCGCATCGCGGCGGATGCGCAGGGGGTAAGCGGCACCGACACCGCGCTCGCGGTCCTGGGTGGGTGTGCGCTGGCCGACAGGGACTGGCTGGTACTCCACCCGACCGGCGGTGGTCCACACGTAGTTGTTGTAACGGTGCGGCTCCGTGTGGTCGCGCCGCAACGCGCACCGCCAGAACGCGTAGCCGCCGCGTGACCGGAACTGGTCGACGGGGCAGTCGTTGCAGTAGCCGAGCAACCCGGCGCGGACGTCGAGGTACGCCGTACGGATCTCCCAGCGCGTAGGTAGCCACCACGCATATCGCCACCGAACCCACCTCGCCAGCGGCCAGTCATCGGGGCGTCGTCGCAGCAGACGCGGGTTGATCATCAGCTCGCCGCCCTCTCTTGGCTGATTTCCTCCGCGGGTGGGTCACCGCCGCGGTGCCGACCGTCCGCACCACGTGCAGCGGCCGCTCAACGAGTCGGCGGACCTGTCGTGCAGGTTCAGCCGATGCCGCAGACGCCGGGTCGTTCGGTACAGCCAGAACCACGCCCAATACGACCGCGGGATCGGATCATTGTCGTCCCCGGACCACGGGCACGGGACGCCTAAGACTGTCGACCGCTCATGGCTCACGATGCGGCCCGTTCTTGGCTGATTTCTTGCCGGAGCAGCATCAGCGCGGTGTAGGGGCGGTCGCAGCGTCGGCAGCGGGTGACCGGCCGGCGCGGGTCGACCTTCGCGGGCTGCGCGGGGCCGCTGTGGACACCCGGGTCGGGTGGGGGCAGGTACAGCGGCGCGCCGCACTCGACCCGCTCACCGGTGTCCCGGTCCCGGACCCAGCCGGTGCACTCGGCGACCGGCCGCGGTTTCGGCCACCCGGCGGCGGGGCGGAGCTGGTCGTGCAAATCCTGCACGTCGCGGTACACCTCGTCGGCGTCGTCCCGGGAGGTGAGGTGGTCGAGGTGGGCGTGGAGCCACCCGCAATGCTGCGCGACCGTGCGGGGGGCGCGGGGGCCGTGGTAGTCGAGCTCGTCCCACACCACATCGACGAGCCCGGCGACGGCCTTCTCCACCGCCCGCGCCGCCGAGTCGTCCTCAAAGTGGGGGGCGTCCCAGTCGGGCAGGTTGGTGCCGGGCAGCAGCTCAAACCACACGTCGACGACCGGGTACGCCTTCGACCGGGGGTCGCGCATCACGACACGGTCGAGGTTGCACGGCGGGGCCGACCCGAACCCCGGGGGGCGGACCTCAAGGCCGCCGGAGCGGCCGGGGGTGGGGTCGAGCAGCGCCCACAGCTGCGGGATCGACCCGGCCCGCTCGAGGAGCCGCTCACCCAGGTAGTCGGGGTCGAGCATCCGGCCCAACTCGTCGCAGTGCTCGCCGCACAGCCGGCCGCCGGGGAGGTGGTCCTCCCTGCAGAGTTGGCAGCGGCGGCCGTCGCGGATCCGCTGCGCAATGTCGTCGTCCGAAAGGGCGCCCGTCACAGCGCGGATGATCTCACATCGGTGTAGAAGGACATGCGGCTGAAGGGTCGAGGACGCAAGCCCGGCCCCAAGCCGAAGGCCCGCAGCCGGAAGCGGTAGGCCATGGCGCGACGTCGAGCTGGAGTTGGCCCAGCTCCACGGGTGGCGCCGGGTCCACTTCCGGGCGGCCCGCGTCCAGGTCGACCCCGTCACCGGGGAGGAGCGGTGGGCCACTCCGTACGACGGGGAGGACGGGTTCCCGGACCTGGTCCTGGCCCGCGACGGGGAAGTGATCTTCCGGGAGTTGAAGTCGCACACCGGGAAGCTCGCGAAGGCTCAACAGGAGTGGTTGGACGAACTCGGCGAGTTCGGCGGGTTGTGGCGTCCCGGGATGGAAGCCAAGATCCTCCAGGAGCTGTCGCGGCCATGGAAGGTTCAGCGCACCATGGAGCAGCGCGGCCTACGGCTGGTCGACCTGGTGGCGATGGAGGAGAGACTGACGAAGCGGGAGGCGTACCTGGCCGGGTCGGAGGACGATCTAGGCGAGTTGGCCGCGTTGCGTTGGATCCGGACAGGGAGCACATCATGATCCAGCCGATGGTCGGGGACATCCTGGTCCGGCCCTACCGGGACGGTGAAGCCGTACTGCCGGGGTGGACGGTGTCAGCGCTGGGTAGGCCCGGCGAAGACCCGGTCCCGGTGGTCTACACGATGCTGACCCAGCAACCGGCGAGCGTGTCCACGCCTCCGGACGAGTTCGTGATCGACGACGATGGTCCACGCGCTGGGGTCATGCGCCGCGCAACCCCAGCCGACTACCGGACGTAGGTACTAGGGGGACCGGCCCATCTTGCCCCGCGAGGGCGGGGATCACTGCTCTCGTGCACACCGCTCGGGACCACCCCCGCGTGTGCGGGGACCTCGCCCGACTACTCGCCCGCGGCCGCCGGTCTGTTACTCGCGTCGAGCCGCTTCCGCAGCCCTCGCGCGCTGATACCGAGCAGCGCGGCGACCTGGCCCTGCGTGACGCCGGGGACGGCGAGCGCCTCCCGGATAGCGCGGTCGAGCCGCTGCCGGGCGATCCGGTCGGCGGTGACAGCCTCGCGCACGCTGTCGAGGGCCGCCTGGGCGGCGCGGTGGTCGACCGCGCCGCCGGACGTCGCCGCCATCAGTCCTGGGCCGCATCGAGGACAAGCCCGATGGCGTGCTCGTCGATGGCGCTGCGCATGTCGTCGAGGATCTCCGTCACGAACTCGGGGGTGAGCGTGGCGCCGTCGGTCTCGTCCTGCCAGAAGGCGAGCGCCTCGCCGAGCACGGCCGAGCGGGCGGCGTCCCGGGTGATCGCCCGGCGCGGGTCGTTGCGGAGGGCGAGCGCGAGCGTGTCGTCGGCGACCGGGATGAGGTCGAGCAGCGCAGCGGCGAGGCGGGTGGTCGGGTAGGTGGCGGTGCGGCTCATCGGGGGCTCCTTCGGTGTTCCGTCCTGCTGACACGAGGAACTTTAGTACCGTGTCATGCGGACCGCAAGTTCCTCACTCGGACGGCCTAGTCGACCGCCGGGCCACGACCCGTTACGGCCAGCTCTGTCCCCCGCCGCCGCTGTCGCGTCCCCGCCCGATCAGCCTCGCGCCCAACCGGCGCCAGTCCTTGCCCTTGCACACCCGGCAGGCCCGCCGTCGGCGGTAGTTCCCCCGCCGGTCCCGGTCCAACGGCCGCCCCCGCGAACACCACGGGTTCGGGCAGCGACGCGCGAACGGCCGCCACGCACAATCCAGCAGATACCAGACCAGGACGGCCGCAGCGACGCCGATCAGGGGGTCCACAGCGGCGCCGCCCTCAGCTCAGCGGCGCGCGGCCCCTCTGCGCAGCCCTCCGAGGGCCCGATCGGGGGGTTTGCGGGCGGGCGTCGATCAGGCTGAGGCGACACGTTTCCGCAGGTCAACATCATCAGCGAGTCCCCTCAGCGGCGGCTGAGGTTCCCTCAGCCACTGAGGTCACGTGTCGTCGCCCGCAATCAGCCACTCGCGCTTCACCCCCTGCATCGAACGCCCCTCGACCGGGCACCACACCGAGTCCGGCTCGACGTGCTTCCCCCGCAGCAGCGCGCCGAGCGCGTTCTGATCGAGCCGGTCCCACGTGGCCGAATGCCTCTCGCGGAGCCGCTCGGCGAGCATCACCAGCGAGATGTTGCGGCCGTCGTGCCCGGGGGCGTCGACCACGGCCAGGCTGTCCGCGACGACGTCGACCACCACCGCGTCCTCGACACCCTCGCCGGCGGCCTGACCGGTGAGCATCCCCAGCCGCTGCCGCAGCGCGTACGCCTTGTCCGCCAGCTCGACACCAACGTTGACGTCGACCATCGCCGACCACGACCGCACCACCTGCGCATCCACGGCGTCGCCACCCTTCAACCACGCCATGCCCCGGTCCCGTGACCCGAACATGGTGGCGTCGATCCCGTTCTTCCGCGCCGACGTGCCGAGGATCTGGTCGTTGTGGACCTGCTCGGACACCTTGAAAGCCACCCGGATCGAACAGTTCCCCATGATCGACGAGGGGATGACGCCTGTATCGGGTTTCTGCGACGCCAACACCATGAAGATGCCTGCCGAGCGGGCGATCCGCGCCAGCCGGGTCAACAGACCGGCGTACTCCCGCCGGATCTGCATGTCCTCCTTGACGCCCTTCACCCCGTACTCGGTGCCCTCCTGCACCTCGTCATAGATCACGACGTACGGCGAGAGGTCGTTCGGGTACTTGCTGGCCAGCTCGCTGGTGACCTTCGGGGACCGCTCCTCCGGCGGCAGGGCTTTGAGGAACTTCGCCCGCCGCAGACACTCGTCGATCAGCCCGCGGAGTTCGGCGAGCTGCGCGGCGACCTCCTCGTCCTCCGCGCCCTCGTGGAAGGCGTGGGCGATCTTGCGGACGTGCTCGAAGTCGCCCGACCGTTTCCCGTCGATGACGACCAGCCGGACCCGCGGGTCGAGCACGAGCGCACACGACAACTGCCGCAGCCACACGCTCTTCCCGAACCCGGACGCGCCACCGACGGCGACGTGCGTCCCAGCGATGGTCAGGCTGACCCACCGCAGCTCCTCGTCGGTGAACAGTGGCAGCGGGTCGAAAATGTCGACCGGCCGCCCGGGCATCAGCGGCCACACCGGCTGCGCAGCCTTGTTCATCGGCTTGTGCGAGAAGAACAACCGCAGATAGCCGGGGTGGCGCTCCTCGTTGCCCGACGGCCAGATACACCCCAGGTCCCGACGCAGCGCGCCGGCCAGCTCCGACCGTTTCCCCACGACCATCGCGGCGGTCACACCGGGCGGGAGTTCCATCTCCATCACGTAGCCGTGCAGGGTGGTCGCCACGCCGGGCGCCTTCACGCTGGTCTCCTCGTGGACACGTTCGGCGTTCGCGAGGGTCATCCCGGGGATCCCGATCCGGCACAGCGCGTCGACGACCATCTCCTTTGACGGCTTCTGCGGCAGCGTCGGCCCGTCGCCGGGCAGCGTGACCAGCGGCTGCTCCCGTGGCCTGCCGACCCAACCCAGCCCGAGCACGGCCGTGGCCCCGACAGTCCAGAGCGCCCACGCGGGCGGGCGCGGCACCCGGTCCGCCACGTACGGCGCACCGAAGTACACGCCGACCGCCAGGACGAACGCGAGCAGCACCTCACCCAGCGTGCGGCCGGGGATCAGCTTGATCACCCACACGAACATCAGCAGCGCACACACCGTGCCGAACCCGCGCGGCCACGTCCACGCGAACACCACCGCCAACACCAACCCCGCCACGGTGGCGTTGGTCATCCACCGGGCCGTCAGCCGTGCCGACCGCACCTCGTGCGCGGTCTTGAGTTCCTTCGTCTCATGCTCCCGGGCGTGGTACCCACCCAGGTCCGCGGTGTCGTGGTCCTGCAGATACCGCGCCCACACCGCCGACAACCGGCCCAGCCCGCGCGGGCTGTAGGCGGCCAGCAGCAGCAGCGTCCCCGGGAGTTGGCGGGTGATCTGCCACCCGGTCCACGCCCACCTGCGGGACACCGCCACCACCGCCACCCGGCGGGCGACCAGGTGGGCGCGGGCCCGCTCCCGGGCGGGTGGGCGGACCTCGATCTGCCCCGACTTGCGCAGCTCGAGCGTCACCGGTCGCGCACCTCCGCGACGATCAGGCCGACCGCGAACAGCGACCCGAGCAGCGGCAGCGACCACCCCGGCATCGACGGCCCACCCAGCCAGGCGTCGAGGATGGCGAGCCCACACAACGCGGACCCGCCCAGCACGACCAGAATCCAATCCATCAGCCCGCACCCACCCGGTGACCGT
>Ga0247821_10002095_pt1 | contig 10974 bp, 12 predicted proteins | sample 13C_Glycerol_Day_FD_192481 | JGI IMG/M metagenome (GOLD analysis project Ga0247821, IMG submission 192481) | Soil microbial communities from agricultural site in Penn Yan, New York, United States - 13C_Glycerol_Day14 | ecosystem: Environmental > Terrestrial > Soil > Agricultural land | place... | reverse complement strand
CCCTTATGTGAAGACCCGCGTTCTGCAGGACTCGCGCGGCGACGCAAGCACCCTCGACATCCGGGCGCGGGCCCGCGTGGACGACCAGATTTGATGTCGATCGAACAACGCATGAGGTGGCCCAAGGTGGACGGGGCCGCGCTGCTGTGCGCGCTGCTGTGCGCGGGTCCGCTCTTCGTGCTCACGCTGCGCGGATGGTCCAACGTGATCCTCCTGGTGGGCATGCTGGTCTGTGCCGTGCTGCTGCTGTCCACGCGCGCGGGCCCCGCGCCGGGCGGCGGCGTGCGGGTGCACCGGCAGGCGCAGGCCGTGGTGCTCGCGCTGTTCCTGCCGCTGGTCGCGGTGGCCTGGAGTGATTTGTGGCGGCAGGATCTCTATCCCGCTCCCTTCGATTCGCCGTCCCGCATGTGGGCCGCGATTCCCATCTTCCTGGTCGTGCTGCGGCTGCGCCTGAACCCGGCGCGCATGCTGCAGTTCATGCTCCCGGCGGCCCTGGCGTTGACGCTGGCGCACCAGTGGCTCGCGCCGCAGCCGCGCCTGTGGGGGCCGGAGCGCATGTCCACGCATTTTGCCGATCCGCTGGTTTTCGGCTATCTCTCGCTTGCGTTCGGCTTGATGTGCCTCATGTCCATCTCGCTGCGCGGCGATCAGCGCGAGCGTCCCTGGATGCTGGCGGTGAAGATCGCCGGCGTGGGGCTGGGGCTGTACCTGTCGGTCCGATCGGGCTCGCGCAGCGGCTGGATCGCCATTCCGATCGTCGTGGGCATCTGGCTGCACCTCAACGCGCGCCCCGCCGGTGAGCGGGGCAGGGTGCTGGTTCCGCTCGTTGCCATCGGCATGGGTTGCGCGCTCGCTGGCGCGGCTTATGGGCTGGTGCCCCGGGTGAATGTGCGCATCCATGAAGCGGTCAGCGATCTGGCTTCGTATTCGTTCCAGGGCGTGGCGCCGGATTCGCCGGTGGGGTTGCGCGTGACTTTCCTGCGCATCGCCGCCGACCTGATCGCGATGCATCCCGTGGCCGGTGTAGGCGACACCGCGCACATGCCGCCCGCTGCGGTGAACGCCTTTCCGTACGCCTCGCCCCTTGCCGTGGCGACCGCCTTCAAGTCGGCCTTCCACAACCAGGTGATCACCAACACCGTGCGTTATGGACTGCCGGGAGGCATCGCCGCCGCGCTGCTGCTGTTCGTGCCGCTCGTCGTGTATGCACGCCAACTCCGTTGCGCATGCCCTGTTGCGCGCGCCAATGCCCGCATGGGCCTGGCCTTCGCCATCTGCATCGCGGTCAGCAGCTTCACGACCGAGGTTGTCGACCTGAAATACACTGCCAGCCTTTATGCCCTGCTGACGGCGCTCCTCTGCGGCGCATCGTTGGCGAACCATGGACAAGAATAAGTACGCCATCACCTTCGCCTGCTACGGCCAGATCGACTACACGCGGCAGTGTGTCGACAGCATGGTCCGGCACGGCACGCCGCTGGATCGCGTGATCGCCGTGGACAACTGCTCTCCGGACGCCACGCGCGATTACCTGAGCACCCTGCCGCTCGGCGGGCGCATCTACAACACGGCGAACCTCGGGTGCGGCGTGGCCTGGAACCAGGGTGCGCTGGCGCTGCAGGCGGAGTGGACCATCGTCATGAACAACGATGTGCTGGTCAGCCCCGGCTGGATCGAGAACCTGATCGGGCCCGCTGAAGAGCACGGCTTGCGCGTGATTTCACCTTCGCTCATGGAAGGCCCGCTGGACTACGACTTCGAAGCCTTCTCGCCCGCCGCGAGCGCGAAGATGCGCAAGGCGATGCGCGTGGGCTGGTGCCATGCCGTGTGCCTGGCGATCCACCGGTCGGTGTGGCTGGAGATCGGCTACTTCCAGCCGGTGCCCAAGCTCCTTGGCTATGAAGACACCATGTTCTTCAACGAGATGGACAAGGCCGGCATCGCGGGCGCGACTACCGGCGCCTCGTGGCTGCACCACTACGGCTCCATCACGCAAACCGCCATGAAGCAGGAGCGCGGGCTGCGCCAGAAGGACGGCCTGGGCAATCGCTACAACTACAAGCTGCTGCAAAAAAGCTGGATGCAGCGCAAGCTGGACAAGGCCCGGCGTGTCCGCCAGATGCGCGAATGGCGTGAGCACGAGTTGGCCGGCTACGGAATGACGATGAGGGGCGTGCGCCGCGATGGGCAGTTCCACTGGGAGTAGCGGAATCAGCGGAATCAGCGGAACTAGCGGGAGCAGCCCCATGCCATCCCTCCGCGCGATGCCGCGGCTGTCCGTCATCGTCATCACCCGGAACGAGGCGACGCGCATCCGCCGCTGCCTGGAATCGGTCGCCTTCGCCGACGAGATCATCGTCGTGGACAGCGGCAGCACCGACGACACCGTGAGCATCGCCCGCGCCATGGGCGCGCAGGTCACGCAGACGCAGGACTGGCCCGGCTTCGGCCCGCAGAAGAACCGCGCGCTGGCCCTTGCGAGCGGCGACTGGTTCTTTTCCATCGACGCCGATGAGCACGTCACGCCTGCGCTGCGCGCGTCCATCGAGGCTGCCTTGCGCGAGGCTCGCTTCGATGCCTACAGCGTGTCCCGCAAGTCGAGCTACTGCGGGCAGTACATGATGCATTCGGGCTGGTATCCCGACCGCGTGGTGCGGCTCGCGCGGCGTGGCACGGCAAGGTTTTCAGACCGCCTGGTGCACGAGAAGCTCGAAGTGCGCGGCGCCGTGGGTGCCCTCGAAGGCGAACTGCTGCACGAGAGTTACGCGGACCTGCAGGCTGTATTGGACAAGGTGAACCGCTACTCATCCGCGGGAGCGCAATCGCTCGCGGGCCGCGGCGTGCGAGGCTCATTGGGGAAAGCCCTCGGGCACGGCCTCTGGGCTTTCCTGCGAACATATTTGTTCAAATGCGGATTCCTGGATGGGCGGCTCGGGCTGGTGCTGGCGGTGTCCAATGCGGAGGAAACCTACTATCGCTACCTCAAGCTGTGGCTGTCGCAGCAGGTCAAGCCTGCGGGCGGCCACCGGGATTGAACCTATCAGGAGTTGAAAAGACTAAACCCACATGAACACATCCGCACTGATCCGACGACGAAGCATGGTGGCCGGCCTGGCCGCCGCAGCGGCCTTTCCCGCATTGGCGCAGTTCCGCGTCGAGGTGACCGGCGTGGGCCTCACGCAGTTGCCCATTGCCATCGCGCCGTTCCGCGGCGAAGCGCAGGCACCGCAGAAACTTGCGGCGATCATCCAGGCCGATCTGGAGCGCAGTGGCTATTTCCGCGGCGTCAACGCAGCGGACGCCGCACTGGACGAGACCAGCCGCCCCGACCTGGCACCCTGGCGCCAGAAGTCGGCGGAATCGCTGGCCGTGGGCAGCGTGAACCGCACGGCCGACGGCCGCTACGATGTGCGCTTCCGCCTCTGGGATGTGGTGAAGGGCGCCGACCTGGGCGGGCAGAGCTATGCCGTCACCACCGCCGACCTGCGGCTGGCCGCGCACCGCATCGCCGACTTCATCTACGAGAAGCTCACGGGCGACAAGGGCATCTTTTCCACGCGCATCGCGTATGTGACCAAGTCGGGTGCCCGCTTCAACCTCTGGGTGGCCGACTCCGATGGCGAGAACGCGCAGTCAGCCCTCGCGAGCAATGAGCCGATCATCTCGCCCGCCTGGTCGGCCAGCGGATCGCAGCTTGCGTACGTCTCCTTCGAATCGCGCAAGCCCGTGGTGTACGTGCACGACGTGGCGAGCGGCAGGCGGCGGCTGATCGCGAACTTCCGCGGCTCCAATAGCGCCCCCGCGTGGTCGCCCGACGGACGCACGCTCGCCGTCACCCTCAGCCGCGACGGCGGCTCGCAGCTCTACACCATCGACGCGAACGGCGGCGAGCCGAGGCGGCTCACGCAGTCTTCCGGCATCGACACCGAGCCGGTGTTCGCACCGGACGGGCGGGCGATCTATTTCGTCAGCGACCGGGGCGGCGCGCCGCAGATCTATCGCATGGGCGCCTCCGGCGGCAGCCCCGAGCGCGTGACCTTTACGGGCAGTTACAACATCTCACCCGCCATCAGTCCCGATGGCCGGTGGCTGGCCTACATTTCCCGCATCAATGGGGCCTTCAAGCTACAGGTGATGGAACTCGCAGGCGGGAACGTGACCAGCCTGACGGACACCACCGCCGACGAAAGCCCGAGCTTCGCGCCCAATGGCAAGCTGATCGTGTACGCGACCCGCCAGGGTGGCCGCGAAGCGCTCATGACCACCACGCTCGATGGCAAGATCAAGGCCCGGCTGGCGGGCCAGGGCGGAGACATACGCGAGCCTGACTGGGGCCCTTTCCAGAAATGAACTCAAAACCCATTCTCACAGGAGGTATTCGGATGATGAAGAGCAGCTACGCGGCCCTGGCGGTCGCCCTGGTGATGGCCGGATGCTCGAGCGTGAAGCTCGAAGACGTGCCGGTCGAGAACAAGGCGCCCGCTCAGGTCGGCACTGGGCCCAGCACCCCTTCGGGCACGGCCTCGCAGGTCGCGCCGGTGGTCACGGGCACGCAGGACGGCCCGGGCGTGGGACCGCGCGTCGTGGCGCGCATCATCTACTTCGATTACGACAGCTACGTGATCAAGCCGCAGTTCCAGTCCCTCGTCGAAGGCCATGCGCGCTTCCTCAAGGCCAACCCGTCGCGGCGAATCGCCATCGAGGGCCACACCGACGAGCGCGGCGGCCGCGAGTACAACCTCGCGCTCGGCCAGCGCCGCTCGGAGGCCGTGCGCCGATCGCTGGGCCTGCTCGGCATCCCGGACAACCAGGTCGAGGCCGTGAGCTTCGGCAAGGAAAAGCCCGTGGCGCCGGGCAGCGATGAGGCGTCCTGGGCGCAGAATCGGCGCGCCGAAATCGTTTACCGCTGATGCGAGTCCTGCACCACTCCACCAGGTTGCTTCGTCCCTGCGCCGCGGCGGCCCTTGCCGCCTTGTGGCTGGGCGCGGGCAGCGTGGCAAACGCCGCGCTGTTCGAAGACGACGAGGCACGCCGCGCGATCCTGGAATTGCGTGGCCGCGTCGAGGCGCAGCGCGTGACGGCCGACCGCACGCTCGATGAGCACCGGCAGGAAATCGCGCAGTTGCGGCGCAGCCTCCTGGAGCTGCAGGGCCAGATCGAGAGCCTGCGCGGCGAGCTTGCGCGCCAGACCGGCCAGAACGAGCAGCTCACGCGCGAGCTGGCCGAGATGCAGCGGCGCCAGCGCGATCTGGCGCAGGGCGTGCAGGAGCGGCTGAGCAAGTTCGAGCCGGCCAAGGTGCAGGTGGACGGACGCGAGTTCATCGCCGACCCGGCCGAGTCGCGTGAGTTCGAGGCTGCGCTGGCGATCTTCCGCAAGGGCGACTTCCCCGCCGCTCAATCGGCCTTCGGCGACTTCATCCGGCGCTACCCGCAAAGCGGCTTCAGGCCGACGGCGTTGTTCTGGCTGGGCAATGCGCAGTATGCCAATCGCGACTACCGCGGCGCGATCGGCAATTTCCGCGCGCTGCTCACGGCCTCACCGGACCATCCGCGTGCACCGGAGGCGCTGCTCTCGATCGCGAACTGCCAGATCGAGCTGAAGGACACGCCGAACGCCAGGCGCACCCTCGACGAGCTCGTGAAGACCTATCCTCAATCCGAAGCGGCAGGCGCCGCCAAGGAGCGCATCTCGAAGCTGCGCTGACGTGTGACGCACCTGGACGAGTCCGCGGACCTCAAGCGCCGCTTCGGCGGCCTGGAGCGGCTCTATGGCATCGCAGGTGCGGCAGCCATCCGGGCAGCCCACGTTGCCGTGATCGGCGTGGGCGGCGTGGGTTCGTGGGCGGCCGAGGCGCTGGCGCGAAGCGCGGTCGGCGAGATCACGCTGATCGATCTGGATCATGTGGCCGAGTCGAACATCAACCGGCAGATCCATGCGCTCGACACGACCCTCGGCAAGGCGAAGGTTAGAGCCATGCGTGAGCGCATCGCGCAGATCAACCCGGGCTGCATCGTCAACGAGGTCGAGGACTTCGTCGATGCGGACAACTGGCCGAAGCTGCTGCCCCCCGGCGTCACGGCCGTGATCGATGCGTGCGACCAGGTCAAGGCGAAGGTGGCCATGGCGGCGTGGTCCATTCGCACGAAGACGCTCTTCGTCAGCGCCGGTGCTGCCGGAGGCAAGCGGCTGGCGCATCGGGTGGACATCGACGACCTGGCCCACACCACGCACGACCCCTTGCTCGCGCAGTTGCGCTACCGCCTGCGCAAGTTCCACGGCGCGCCACGCGAGGGCAAGAAGATCGGCGTGGCCTGCGTGTACAGCAAGGAGGCGGTGGCCCCGCCCGACGCGTCCTGCGCAATCGAGGGCGACGGATCGCTCAACTGCCACGGCTACGGTTCGGTGGTGAGCGTGACCGCCACCTTCGGTCAGTGTGCGGCGGGCTGGATACTCGATGAGGTCGCCAGGAAAAAAGTCCAGGATTCGAACGTATAATCGTAGGCTATGCTGGGGGACGTTAGCTCAGTTGGTAGAGCAGCGGACTTTTAATCCGTTGGTCGCGTGTTCGAGTCACGCACGTCCTACCACCCAAGCCGCATAGGCGCTCGAAGGCCTGCTACAAAAATAGTAGCAGGCTTTTTTGTTTGTGGGGCCGTTGCCAGAATATTGCCAGAAACACCCGGCCACCACGAAGCGCGCTATTTTGTTGTTTCCGAAGCGATGGAGAACAACATGGGCAAGACGCTTGAAAACTGGCGGGCAAGTTCCGGAAGGTGCGCGAAGTGGGTGCGCGTGATGCGCAACGCGGTGATTCCACCTTCGCTGCTCGTGCCAATTTAGATCACGCACGAGAGGAGAAAGCTAAGCATGAAAAGAAAGGCGCAGCGGCAGGGGCGAGTAGCGCAACAAGGTCCCAAGTAGCAGCCAAAGCGCCCGGACGGGGCCTAAGCCCCGCCCAGGTGACTGAGCCAGCAGGCGCAGGATCAGCACGGTCGGAACCGTAATCTTCACCACTCGTTATCGCTCGATGGAAGGTCCGGCAGTTCGTCTAGGGAAGCGCTGGTCGACTTCAGGTAGTTGTTCACCTGCTCTTCCTTGTTGTACCAAGTCGTTTGCGCAGCCTTGCATTCATTGGTTGCCTGCTCCAAGGCGGTGCGGTTCAATTCTGAAGGGTCTTTTTGGAAATTTTCCTGAAGCGCCGAGCAAGCTCGCCGTTGAGCTTGAAAACTGTCGTGCGCCGCAGCCGCCCCTGGCAGAGCAGCTGTGAGCTTGACGAAGCTCTCCTGGGCATCTTGCCAATTGTGGATTTTGTGGTGCCCTTGCTCATCGTGGAGATCGAGGCGCTCCTCGAGCTTGGCAGCTTCGGACTCAAACCATTCTGGCGTAGTCACTGACTGATTCATGATGGGTGCGGGGGAAAGCTCGAAGCATACCTCCGCAACGACGTTCGACGCGCGTCATGCGGTTCTGACAGTATTCAGCACCTCCACTGGCACAGGTTCCTCTGGATTGCCGTTGCCGGCCTCAGCGGGGCGATACAGCAGCGGCTTCAGCTGCCTACTTACTCGATGAGCATGGCCAGCGTCCGGAAGCGCCGCACTCCAGAAATCGGCCCCGCGGCTGCGTGGCAAACAGTGCACCGAAGCGCTTACCCGTGCTCTTGGAGCCCGCGTGTTCAGTCGCTCCATGCCTTCACCTTAGTGTCCGTTGCGCGCAGTGCCTGCTATACGACGGTATATTGTCACCCCCGCATGCGCTGGCTAAGGTCCGGGCTCCCGGAGGGTGCCCTCCGACTCTGGATAAGAACACACCCATGCAGCACGGTATTTCCACCATCGCGGCCGCGATCGCTCTGGCCGCGGGCCTCTTGCCCGCCACGGCCCCCGCCTCGACGATCCTGGAAAAGATCAAGTCGGGCAAGCCTCTCGTCATTGCGCATCGGGATTCATCGATCCCGTTCTCCTATGTGGACAAGACCTCCGGCAAGCCCGTTGGCTACGCCGTCGAGTTGTGCCAGTTGTTCGGCGAGGCGCTGCGCAAGAAGGCCGGTGTGAAGTCGCTGCAGATCCAGTACGTGCCGGTCACGTCGGCCAATCGCATCGAGGCGATCGAGCAAGGCACGGCGGACCTGGAATGCGGCTCCACTTCGAACACCGCGGATCGCCGCAAGCGCGTGTCCTTCGTCATCCCGCACTTCATCACCGGCGCCCGCCTGCTGGTGCGCGCCGATGCCAAGATGGACGTGATCGAAGATTTCGAAAACAGGAAGGTCGTGTCCACCAAGGGGTCCACGCCGCTCAAGGCACTGCAGCGCCTGAACACCGAGCGGCTGCTTCGCCTGGACATCCTGGAGGCGCCCGAGCATGTGAAGGGTGTCGAGATGGTGGAGAAGGGGGAAGCGGACGCCTTCGCCATGGACGATGTGCTGCTCTTTGGCCTGGTGGCTGCGCGGCCCAATCCCTCCGCGGTGCGCGTGACCGGCAAGTTCCTCACGACCGAAGCGATCTCCGTGATGCTGGCGCACGACGATGCGCAGGCCAAGAAGGTTCTGGACGACGAGATGCGGCGGCTGCTGTTCAGTGGCGAGATGTACAAGCTGTACGACAAGTGGTTCACCAAGCCGATCCCGTCGGTGTCCGTGCCGCTGAACATGCCTATGAGTTATCTGCTGCGGGCGTTCTGGAAGTTTCCGACGGACTTCGTGCCCGAATAATCACCTGGGGAATGGCGGCCCGCCGGCGAGCGGGCCCGCACCCCGCTCAGCAGGTTCCGCTTCGCATGATGGACCCGATCAGGGTCGAGCCGGTGGGGCTGAGGAAGCGGTGTTCGCGCCAGTCCTGCACGATCTCCGCGAGTTCGCAGATGCGGGCGTAGAGGTCTTGCGCCGAGCCGCCGGGCAGCGGGTACGCATACTGCAGGACGATCTCGCTGGCGGACGCGTCGCGGCCGAACGAGCACGAGTGATTCCAGAGCATCAGGCTGTTGACGTCCATCAGCGCCCGGCACACGTCGAGCGCATCGTTGGACGGCACTTCGCCGAAAGTGACGGCGACGAGTGCATCGTCGGGTGCGATGCGCGGTTCGTGTGACAGCACGATCTCCACGTCGTCCACCGTGATGGCGAGTGCCGTGTTGCCTTCATCGTCGGGAGAGAGGTCGGGCGCGGGCATGCCGGTCTCGTCGCACAGGGCTGCGCAGAGTTGCATGAAGCTGAGATTTCTCATGATGCTACCCCGAGGTGTCGCTTTTTCCAGTCCGTCGCGGTGTGGACCATGGCGGTGATCTTGGCTTGCAGTTCCTCGGGCGTGACGCGTTCGAGCGAGAACGCATGCTGAAGAACGGCTTCATTGGTCTGCGGATCGCGCGCGAAGCGTGGCGCGGAGGAGCCGCGCAGCGCGTGGTTCGCATCGAGCAGTTGCTGCCAGCCTTGCAGTTCGTCACCGGGCAGCGATCCGAGTGCGATGACCAGGCATGCCGTATCGGGGGTGGCTTCGGTAGCATGCAGCAGGAAGACGTCGACAGCCTGAAGCGGCAGCCGCAATACTTGAAGTGCGCCATGCTGGTCCGGGCCCGTGTCGGGGATGTCCAGCAGTTTGCACAAGGCGCGGCATAGCCGCGTGAAGTCCGTTCGTTCTTCCAATTCTGTCCCCCTGAGTTGCTACGGCATCCAAGATGCAGTGACACATGGTAGGCACTGGGGTCAGGCGAAATCTCTATACGAACGTCTAAGGAACCAATTCGCAAACGTGGTTTGCGCAGTATCACTCGCTGTGGACGCTCCTGCTGGCGTAGTCCACGCCCAGGCGCCTGATGGCGACGACGGCCTGCGTGCGGTTCACCACGCGCAGGAGCCGGAAGATGGCGGTGAGGTGGGTCTTGACGGTGATTTCCGCAAGACCGAGCCGCATGCCGATTTCCTTGTTGGAGTGCCCGTTCATCAGCAAGGTGGCGATCTCCTGCTGCCGCGACGTGAGTCCGTGCGCGACATCTGCTCCGATGGCCAGGGCGCCCGCGGAACGGATCCATTTCTGCTCGGGCAAGCGGTTCGTGAGGGCCTGCTCGATCACCTCCTGCAGCGTTTCCATCGACACGCCCTTGGACACGACGGCGCTTGCCCCTGCGCGAGAAACGGCCGCCACCTCCTGCCGGTGCTCGGACGCGGAGACGACCACGATCACCGCCTTGCAGGCGCGCCGAAAGAGGTTGATGGCATCGACCCCCGTGATGCCGGGCAGGCCGAGGTCCAGCAAGATGAGGTCGACCTCCATTTCGCGGACCTTCTGCAGGCCCTCTTCGGCGCTGGATGCGCCGTACACGTGACGTGCGAGGGCTCGATCCTGTATGAGGCCGACCAGGGCCCTGCGAAAGAGCGGATGGTCGTCGACGACGAGTATGGCTTTTTCCATGATGACTCCTCTTTACTCAGTGCTGCGTGGCCAGAAGGGAACCGAGCGAACTTCTCAGCGCCGTGGATTCCAGCGGCTTGTAGAGCAGTTCGATATTCATCTCGCGCGCCATCGTCTCGGCGTCGCCACCGGCGGTGTCGCCCGTGACCAGTAACGCGGGGATGTCGCTGTTGAATTCCTCGCGGAGCGCGCGGATCACGTCCGGGCCGTTCTGCGGGTCATTGAGGTTGAAGTCGCACACGATCGCGTCGGGCACACGCGGGCTGGCCGTGAGTATCTCGAGCACTTCGCGGCCCGAGCGCGCCTTGACGACGGTGCAACCGGCCTTGTCCAGAATGAACGAGGCGGCCTGCAGGATGGACAGCTCGTCGTCGACGAGCACCACGAGTTTTCCGACGAGAACGGCCTCGGGGAGGGGCGCGACCGCGGTGGCGGCGTGCACGTGAACGAGGGGCAGGTCGACCGCGAACATGGATCCTCGCCCGGGCACCGAACGCACCAGCACCTTGACGCGCAAGGTGCCGGCCAGGCGCTTCACGATGGCCAGTCCCAGGCCCAGGCCACCGG
>Ga0247821_10002094_pt1 | contig 10976 bp, 13 predicted proteins | sample 13C_Glycerol_Day_FD_192481 | JGI IMG/M metagenome (GOLD analysis project Ga0247821, IMG submission 192481) | Soil microbial communities from agricultural site in Penn Yan, New York, United States - 13C_Glycerol_Day14 | ecosystem: Environmental > Terrestrial > Soil > Agricultural land | place... | reverse complement strand
GGTCAGGCGCTGCCAGGCGCCGTCAGCCTGCCGCTCCGCGAACGCGGGCGCATCGGGCGTGTGCTCCGACCAGTGCTCCAGCCATTCGCCGATGCAGCGCGCGTACGGCTTGAGCGACTCGGGCGACCGCAGCACGAAACAGCCGTCGTCCAGCGGCACGCGCACCGCGCGCGGCGGCGCCATCAGCGAGGGATCGTCCAGCCAGTCCAGCGGCATTTCTTCCATCCGATACAGCGATGGGGCACTGTACGGTCGGGACCGGCCGGCCGGTGATAGGGAAAGTCAGGCTTCGACGCGCGGGCCCGCGGCCATGCGTTCAGGATGCGCGCCGCGCTCGCGCGGGTTGGAGCGCGCCGGCGGCTGCGGCTGCGCATCGAGGGACTCGGCCGAGGCCGAGATCGGCTCCAGCGTTTCGGCGTCGAGTTCGAGGCGGATCAACTTCACCACGGGCCCCGCCGGCAGCTCGCGCGGGATGCGGTTGCGATCGACGTACACGTTGCCCAGGCCCGCGGCGCCGTCCTTGTGCCGATACACGGGCAGCCAGTGCACGATGGAATTCGGCTTGAGCCGGAACTTGAGTCCCGGCGCTGCGCGCACCAGGGTGGCGACCGCGATGCTGGGATCCATGTCGGTCCAGCCATCGTCGTTGGGCGTGACCTGGACGACCTGGCCATCCAGCACCGCGCGGATCAACTCGGCGTTCGGGATGTTCATGTTCGGGATGCACTCGCAGAGATGGGGAAACGAAGCATTGTGGGCAATCCGCGGCAAGGGGTCCCGCTGAGCCAGCCGGCCACTATCCTGCGCGGGTGGAAATCCGGGTGGAACTCGACGCCGCCGCGCAGGCCGATCCCGCGGTGGTCTGGTTCGGCAGCCGCCGCTTGCCCGTGCTCGCGGTGCTCGACCGCTGGTGGGGCCCCGGCATGCGCTGGTGGAAAGTGGAGACGGACGACGGTCCGTACATCCTGCGGCGTTCGGAACACGACCGCCAATGGGAGCTGGCGGCGGTGCCGCGCGGCTGAGCTCAGGCCGCGGCGGCTGCGACGGCACCGGCCGGCCGACGCTCCCACCAGCGGCTGAAGAAGTGGTGCGCCACGGCGTTGGCCAGGGGCTCCACGACCGCATACGCGCTGGCGGCGATCCAGCTGCCGGTGAGCGCCCAGCCCACGGCGATCGCCACCACCAGGTGCGAAGCCGCGAGCGAGCTCGACTGCACGAGCGCGCGACGACGCGGCTCCAGGTCGGCGCGGCCCAGGTACTTCTCCAGGTTGTGCGCCACCAGCGTGTTGACCGTCGGCTCGACGAAAGCGAGCAAGCCGCCCAGCACGAATGCGCCGGTGAACGCCCAGCCCAACAGCACCGCGATGGCGAGGTGGATGACGGCGAAGGCGGCGGTCTTGGCGACGGATGAGTTGGCGGCGACGGGACGGAAGCGCATCGGAAAGATTGTGGGCGCGGATGCTGCCGAGCAGGATTGGACTTCCCGATGGCGGCGATTGCTTCGCCCCCGAAACGGCCGAGCTGGGCCATCATGGAGCCCTGAGCGAGGAGGACCCCGGATGACCCTGCCCAAGGTTGAGTTGCGCTGCCCGTTCTGCCACGCGGTGCTGGCCCCGCACGTCACCGTGTGCCATCGCTGCCGCGCGGAACGGCGCACGCGCAAGGGCATGTCGCCGACCCGCTTCCGCCTTTTCGCGGCGAGCTGGCTCATCCTGGCGCTGCCGATCATGGCGGCGACGTGCTACGCCGGCTTCGCGCCCTGGGGGCCGACCGGGCTGCCGCCCGCCTACGCAATGGCGCTGATCGGCGCCAAGCCGCCGGCGCAGGACGTGGTGCGCTGCCGCATCGAAGTGATCGAGCCGGGCGGCGCGAAGTCGGTCCGGCTGATGGAAGGCGCGTGCAGCGCGGTTTTCTCCGCTCCCGCCGCGCGGGAAGCCGCAGCCGAAACGCAGGCCTCGCTCACGCAGAGACGACTGGCGACCGCGCTGCACACCACGTTGTGCGTACTCACGGGCCTGCTGCTCAGCGCGGCGCTGCTGCCGCTGCTGCGCTTGGCCTTCCTGCGCAAGGCCAGCCCGAGCTGGGTGCGGCGCGCCGCGGCCTGATCCGGATCAGCGCGGCGGACCCAGCGCCGCGTCGGCCTGGCACTTCTGCTCGGCCTGCTGCAACAGCCGGTTGAGCCGCTCGGCCTCGAGGGGCGGCAGCTCGCATTCGGCGTGGCCGTCGGACAAACCACGTTCGGCCAGCACGCTGCAGGAGGCGGCCCAGCGCACGTCGTGCAGCATCAGCGCGCCCTCGGCGCACAGCGCCAGCGTGGGGGCGTCGAACCGGGTGGCGTGCAACTCGCGCTTCCTGCCGCCGTCCACGAACAGCGCAATGCCGAGCACGACCAGCGCGACCCCGCCGGCCGCGAGCAGGACCGCGGGGAGGCGATGCCCACCGAAGAAGGCGGGCCGGTGCAGCGTGATGCGCATGTGCGCATGCTAGGCCGATCGGACAACTTCCTTAAGCGGATGCTGCTCATCCGTTCCTACAATTCCCTCCCATGACTCATCAGGAGAGGATCGAATGAGCGGACTCACCGCCATCCGGATGGCCGCGCTCATCGCGATCGGCTATGGCTTGTGGGTGCTCTTCGGCGGGCCGGTGCGCTTCGGCGCAGGTGCGCAGGCCCTGAGCATGCATGTGAGCCTGACCAGCCCGGTCACCTGGCTGGTCGGCCTCATGGCGCTGATCATCGGTTGCTCGCTGTGGATGCGCTTCGCATGGGCCTGGTGGCTGGGATTGGCCGCCGCGCTGTTCCAGCTCTGGCGCATCCTCTATCCGATGTTCGCCAAGGCCGGCCTGCCGCGCCTGCCCGGCGCGTTCACCTTGCTGGTGATCTTTCTGCTGCTGGTGTTCGTGATCCTGCTGTTCATGCCGAAGGCGCGCGCCGCCTGCAGTCGCTGACGGCGCGCGGGCATCGTCAGATGTGCAGCGCGTGCCCCAGCGCGCGCAGCGCGGTCTCCTGCACCGCCTCCCCCAGCGTGGGATGCGCGTGGATGATGCCGGCCACGTCCTCCAGCCGCGCGCCCATCTCGATCGCATAGCAGAACGCCGCGGACAGCTCCGAGACCCCCTGCCCCACTGCCTGCCAGCCCAGCACCTGGTGCGTGTCGGGCCGGGCCACCACGCGCACGAAGCCTTCGGTGCCTTCCATGCTGAGCGCGCGGCCGTTGGCGGCGAAGGGGAACGAGGCCACCATCACTTCCAGGCCGCGCGCCTCCGCTTCGTCGGGCGTGAGCCCGGCGACTACCAGCTCGGGGTCGGTGAAGCAGACCGCGGGGATCGCCATCGGCTCGAACCGGCGGCGGCGCCCCGCGACGATCTCCGCCACCATCTCGCCCTGCGCCATGGCGCGGTGCGCCAGCATCGGCTCGCCGGCGAGGTCGCCGATGGCCCAGACGTTGCGCATCGAGGTGCGGCACTGGTCGTCCACCTTCACCGCGCGGCCGGCCATGTCCAGCTGCAGCGACTCGAGGCCGAAGCCGGTTGTGCGCGGCACGCGGCCCACGGCCACCAGCACCTTGTCGGCGGGCAGCACGAACTCGTCGGCCTGGTTGCTGCGCACGCGCAGGCCGTCGCCGGATTCCGCCAGCCCCTCGGCCTTGCAGTTCAGGTGCAGCGTGATGCCCAGGCGGCGCAGCGAGGCCAGCACGGGCTGCGTGAGCTCCTCGTCGTAGCCGGGCAGGATGCGGCTGGCCGCTTCCACCACGGCCACGTCCGCGCCCAGCTTGCGCCAGGCGATGCCCAGCTCCAGGCCGATGTAGCCGGCGCCCACCACCACCAGGTGGCGCGGCGTCCCGGTGAGCGCCAGCGCCTCGGTGGAGGTGATCACCGGCCCGCCCACCGGCAGGTTCGGCAGGTCCACGGCCACCGAGCCGGTGGCCAGCAGCAGGTGCTCGCAGGTGATGCGCAAAGGCTCGCCTTCCTGCGTGGCCACGTCCACGGTCTTGCCGTCGACGACGGTCGCCCAGCCCTTGACCACCTGCACGCCGGCCTTGCGCAGCAGCGCGCCGACGCCGCCGGTCAGCTTGCCGACGATGCCGTCCTTCCAGCGCAGCGCCTGCGTCAGGTCGAGCGTGGGGTCCTGCACGCGGATGCCCAGCGGGTTGTCGCCGGTGAAGCGATGCGCACGCTCGAACTCGCCGGCCAGGTGGATCAGCGCTTTCGAAGGGATGCAGCCCACGTTGAGGCAGGTGCCGCCCAGCGCTTCGCCTTCCACCAGCACGGTCGGGATGCCCAGCTGGCCGGCGCGGATGGCGGCGACGTAGCCGCCGGGTCCGCCGCCGATCACCAGCAGCGTCTTGCTCAGTGTCTTCATGGCCGGCTCACTCCACGAACAGCATCGCCGGGGTTTCCAGCAACGCACGGATGGCCTGGATGAAGCGGGCCGCGTCCATGCCGTCCACCACCCGGTGGTCGAACGACGAAGACAGGTTCATCAGCTGCCGCTTGACGATGGCGTCGCCGATGTAGGTCGGCCGCGCCACGATGCGGTTGACGCCGATGATGGCCACTTCCGGATGGTTGATCACCGGCGTGGTGACGATGCCGCCCAGCGGGCCCAGGCTGCTGATGGTGATCGTCGAGCCCTGCAGCTCGTCGCGCCCGGCCTTGCCGGTGCGCGCCGCCTCGGCCAGGCGCGCGATCTCCTTGGCGAAGGTCCACGGGTCCATGGCCTCGGCATGCCGCAGCACCGGAACCATCAGGCCGGCGTCGGTCTGCGTCGCGATGCCCAGGTGCACGGGCTCATGGCGCGTGACGATGCCCGCGTCGTCGTCGAAGCGGGCGTTCATCTGCGGGAAGTCCTCCAGCGCGAGCACCACGGCGCGCGCGATGAAGGGCAGCACGGTGAGCTTGCCGCGCCCGGCGCCGTGGCGGTCGTTCAATCGGGCGCGCAGCGTCTCCAGCTCGGTGACGTCGATCTCCTCGACGTAGCTGAAGTGCGGGATGCGGCGCTTGGCCTCCTGCATCTTCTGCGCGATCTTGCGGCGCAGGCCGATCACGGGCATCGGGTGCTCGCCCTGCTTCTGCCGCAGGCGCGGGCCGGTGGCCGGCTGCGCCTGTCCCCGCGAGGCGAGGTACACGTCCAGGTCGGAGTGCTCGATGCGACCCGCGGGACCGCTGCCGTGCACGAACTGGAGTTCGATGCCCAGTTCCCAGGCGCGGCGGCGGACGGCGGGCGAGGCGATGGGGCGGTCGCCGGGAGCGCGCATCGGTGCCGGCGCGGCGACGGGTGGCGTCGTGGCTTGCTCGCGCTCGGGGAGAGCGACGGGACGCGGACGCTCCGGAGCGGGCTCGGGCGCGGACACCGGAGCGGCAGCCGCCTGGGCGGTTTCCCGGACCGCGGCCTTCACGTTGCCCTCCCCCGCCACCTCGATCCTCACCAGCTCCGCGCCCACCGCCATCAACTGTCCCGGCTGCCCGCCGAGCTCCATGACCTTCCCCGCCACCGGCGACGGAATCTCCACCGTCGCCTTGTCGGTCATCACGTCCGCGACGACCTGGTCTTCCTTCACCTCGTCGCCCGGCTTCACGTGCCATTCGACGAGTTCGACTTCCGCGATGCCCTCGCCGATGTCGGGCATCTTGATCGCGTAGATCCCCATGGTTCAGCCCTCCATCACGCGCTTGTAGGCCGCGGCGATGCGGTCCGGTCCCGGGAAGTACGCCCACTCCTGCGCATGGGGGTACGGCGTATCCCATCCCGTGACGCGCTCGATCGGCGCCTCCAGGTGGTAGAAGCAGTGCTCCTGCACCAGCGCCGACAGCTCGGCGCCGAAGCCGCTGGTGCGAGTGGCTTCATGCACGATCACGCAACGGCCGGTCTTCTTCACCGACTCGACCACCGCGTCGATGTCCATCGGCCAGATCGAGCGCAGGTCGATGATCTCGGCGTCCACGCCGCTCTCGCGCGCGGCGCATTCGGCCACCCACGTCATCGTCCCGTACGTGATCACCGTCAGCTGCGACCCCGGCCGGAAGATGGCCGCCGAATCGAGCGGCACGCGGTAGTAGCCCTCGGGCACGTTGCCCAGCTCGTGCTTGCTCCAGGGCACGACGGGCCGGTCGTGGTGGCCGTCGAACGGGCCGTTGTACAGGCGCTTGGGCTCCAGGAAGATCACCGGGTCGTCGCATTCGATCGCGGAGATCAGCAGGCCCTTGGCGTCGTACGGGTTGCTCGGCATCACGGTGCGGATGCCGCACACGTGCGTGAACAGCGCCTCCGGGCTCTGGCTGTGGGTCTGCCCGCCGTAGATGCCGCCGCCGCAGGGCATCCGGATCGTGATCGGGCAGGTGAAGTCGCCGGCCGAACGGAACCGCAGGCGCGCCGCCTCCGAAACGATCTGGTCGCTGGCCGGATAGAAGTAGTCGGCGAACTGGATCTCGGCCACCGGCCGCAGCCCGTAAGCGCCCATGCCCACGGCCACGCCGACGATGCCGCCTTCGCTGATCGGCGTGTCGAAGCACCGCGGCTTGCCGTACTTGGCCTGCAGCCCTTCGGTCACTCGGAACACGCCGCCGAAATAACCCACGTCCTGGCCGAACACGACCACGCTGTCGTCGCGTCCCATCATCACGTCCATGGCCGAGCGCAGGGCCTGGATCATGGTCATCGGCTTCATCGCGCCGGCGTCGGCGGGCAGCAGTTCTTGTCTCGTCTTGGTCAGCATGCTCACACTCCCAGCTGCTGGCGTTGGGCCCGCAGGTGCGCGGGCATCTGGGCGTACACGTCCTCGAACATGGTCGCCGCGCTCGGGATGTGGCCGTCCAGCAGCGTGCCGTGGCTCTCGGCTTCCTTCTGCGCGGCCGCGACCTCGGCTTCGAGCTCCAGGCGCACCTGCTCGTGCTCCTGGTCGCTCCAGGCGCCCAGGCCGACCAAGTGCGACTTCAGCCGCTCGATCGGGTCGCCGAGCGGGAACCGCTCCCAGTCGTCGGCGGGGCGGTACTTGGACGGATCGTCCGAAGTGGAGTGCGCGCCCGCGCGGTAGGTCACCCACTCGATCAGCGTCGGGCCCAGGTTGGCGCGCGCGCGTTCGGCCGCCCATTGCGAGGCCGCGTACACCGCGAGGAAGTCGTTGCCGTCCACGCGCAGCGAGGCGATGCCGCAGCCCACGCCGCGCGCGGCGAAGGTGGTGGACTCGCCGCCGGCAATCGCCTGGAAGGTCGAGATCGCCCATTGGTTGTTCACCACGTTCAGGATGACCGGCGCCCGGTACACGTGCGCGAAGGTCAGCGCGGTGTGGAAGTCCGCTTCCGCGGTGGCGCCGTCGCCGATCCAGGCCGAGGCGATGCGCGTGTCGCCCTTGATCGCCGAGGCCATCGCCCAGCCCACTGCCTGGATGAACTGCGTGGCCAGGTTGCCCGAGATCGAGAAGAAGCCGGCGCGCTTGTACGAGTACATCACCGGCAGCTGGCGGCCCTTCATCGGGTCGCGCTCGTTGCTCATGAGCTGGCACATCAGCTCGGCCATCGAGACGTCGTCGCGGCTGAGCAGCAGGCCTTGCTGGCGGTAGGTGGGAAAGCACATGTCGCCGGACTCGAGGGCCGCGGCGTGGGCGCAGGCGATCGCTTCCTCGCCCAGGCTCTGCATGTAGAACGAGATCTTGCGCTGGCGCTGCACGACCAGCATGCGGGCGTCGAAGAGGCGCGTCTTCATCATCGAGCGCAGGCCGCGGCGCAGCTGCGCGGTGGAGATCTCCGGTGCCCACGGGCCGACGGCGCGGCCCTCGCGGTCGAGCACGCGGATCAGCCCGTAGGCCAGGTCCTGGGTGTCGAAGTGGGTGGTGTCCACCGGCGGCCTGCGGACGGCGCCGGCCTCCGAGACGTGGAGGTAGGAGAAGTCGGTCGCACAGCCGGGTCGCCCAGAGGGCTCCGGCACGTGCAGCCGCAAAGGCTGGGACGAGCTCATGCAATCGCTCCGCGCGCGGGTAGCGCGCCAAACTGGGTTTGCAAACGGAAGACAACGTCGGCGGGTGGGCCGGCGTCCTCCTCCTTCGGTCCCGCGCGGGTTGCGCGCGAGCCTGCTCAGTTTATTGCCGAAATGGAGCGATGGGGTGCTGGAGCGGGCGTCAGCCGCGCAGCACGCGCGCCAGGGCGTCGCCCTGCAGCACCTCGATCTGGCGCGACTTGGCCAGGCGCGCGGCCTGCGGGCTGAGGTCGCCCAGCGCGACATAGACGCCGTGCGGAACGTCCTGCGCCTGCATCGCCTTGTCGAGCGCCTGCACCGCGTCCTCGCCGTGGCGGGCGGCCTTCCACCGGCGGGCGGACACGAGGCGGGAGCCCTTCCCGCCCCGTTCCAGCAGGAAGTCGGCACCGCCCTGCCCGGCCTGCACCTGCCAGCCCTGGCGGGCGAAGCCGGCGCGCAGCTTCTGCTCGAATTCGGGCCAGCCCATCTTCGACGCGCCTTCCAGCAGCGCCTGGACCTCGCCCTCGCTGGGCGCGCCCATCTGCTTCCAGAACGCAATGCCCGCGATCACGAAGAACGGGAACGCGCCCATGCTCCCCAAGAGCCGGTATTCCGGCGGCAGCAGCGCCTGCACCACGCCCACGAAGCCGATCGCGATCAGGAGGCTGATCCACCACCGCGAACGCAGCAGCACCGCGAACAGCGAGTTCTCCGCCATGCGGAACTTCATTGCCAGCGCTCCCGGTGTCAGTGGTGGTGGCCGTGCTCGCCGTGCACGTGGCGGTGCTCGATCTCCTCGGCCGAGGCCGCACGCACGCCGGTCACCTTGAGCATGAACTTCAGCGCCTTGCCGGCCAGCGGGTGGTTGCCGTCGAGGTGGACGGTGTCGCCCTTGATCTTCATCACGTGGAACACGTGCGGCTGGCCGCTCTCGGTCGTGCCTTCGAGCTGGCCGCCGACCTTCACGCCGGTCGGGAATTCGGACTTCGGAATGACCCGCACCAGCGACTCGTCGCGCACGCCGAAGGCGTCCTCGGGTTGCAGCGAGAGCGTGGTCTGGAAACCGGGCTCCTTGCCGTCCAGGGCTTCCTCGATCTTGGGCAGGGTGTTGTCGTAGCCGCCGTGCAGGTAGGCCAGGGGTTCCTTGCTCTGTTCGAGCAGGCGGCCGAGCGGGTCGGCGACCTTGTAGGTGAGGGTGACGACGGTGTCTTTGGCGATTCGCATGGACGCGATTGTGCCAAGGGGCCCGCGCTTGACGAGTTGGCCCGCGCGCAGCGTGCGAAGGACGTTCCGCATCCGACAGTCGAAAGCGTCCTACAGGCGCTTGCCGTCCGCTGGCGGACAGTGGGCCCGAGCAAGCTCACCCACTACGCCCATGGCCAAAGAAGACCTCGCCTTCGAACACCTGATCGGTACCACCCAGCAGAACCACGAAGCGCGCACCGCCGAGCGGCTGAGCCTGGCGAGGCAACTGCCCAAACGCACGGTCGCGCTGGTACTGGCCGGGGGCCGCGGGTCGCGGCTGCGCGAGCTGACCGACAAGCGCGCCAAGCCGGCCGTTTACTTCGGCGGGAAGTTCCGCATCGTCGACTTCGCGCTGTCGAACTGCATCAACTCGGGCATCCGCCGCATCGGCGTGCTCACCCAGTACAAGTCGCACTCGCTGCTGCGCCACCTGCAGCGCGGCTGGAACTTCCTGCGCGGCGACGCCAACGAGTTCATCGACCTGCTGCCGGCCCAGCAGCGCATCAACGAGGCGGACTGGTACCGCGGCACGGCCGACGCGATCTACCAGAACATCGACATCCTGCGCAGCTACGGGCCCGAGTACATCCTGGTGCTCGCCGGCGACCACATCTACAAGCAGGACTACTCGCTGATGCTGCTCGACCACGTTGAATCGGGCGCGCGCTGCACGGTCGGCTGCATCGAGGTGCCGCGCATGGAAGCCACCGCGCTCGGCGTGATGCACATCGACGAGCGGCGCTGGATCACCGACTTCCTGGAAAAGCCCAAGGACCCGCCCTGCATCCCCGGCAAGCCCGACCGCGCGCTCGGCAGCATGGGCATCTACATCTTCAATGCCGAGGACCTGTACCGGCTGCTCGCCGAGGATTTCGCCGACGGCGCATCGGAGCGCGACTTCGGCAAGAACGTCATCCCGGCGCTGGTCAAGACCGGCAAGGTGCTGGCCCATCCGCTGGGCCTGTCCAGCGTGCCCGCCAGCACGCGGAACAACCCGTACTGGCGCGATGTCGGCACCGTGGACGCGTTCTGGTCCGCCAACCTGGACCTGGCTTCCAACCTGCCCGAGCTCAACATCTACGACCGCGACTGGCCGATCTGGACCCACCAGGAGCAGCTGCCGCCGGCCAAGTTCGTGCCGGACGAGAACGGCCGCCACGGCGAGATCGGCAACGTGATGGTCTCGGGCGGCTGCATCGTGTCCGGTTCGGACATCACGCACTCGGTGCTGTTCTCCAACGTGCGCATCCACTCGTGCTGCAAGATCCGCGAGGCGGTGATCATGCCGGGCTGCGAGATCGGCCGCGGCGCGCGCCTGTCCAAGGTGGTGATCGACCGCGGCTGCCGCATCCCCGACGGCCTGGTGATCGGCGAGGACGCGCGGCAGGACGCCGAGCGCTTCTTCCGCACCGAGAGCGGCATCGTGCTGGTCACGCCGGAGATGCTGGAACAGCCGTGACTTTCCCGTGGCGGCGGGCCGGCGGGCGCGGGCAGAATGCCTGCTCCACAGCCGCCGCCTCGCCATGAGCACGCCGACCGCCACTCCGCTGCCTCCGTTCCGCGCCCTGGGCGACATCGTCCGCGAGCACGCCGCCGCCCGGCCGTGGCACGCGGCGCTGGTGCAAGGCGATCACCGGATGACGTGGGGCGAGCTCGACGCCTTCGCCGATAGCGTGGCGGCCGCGCTGCAGCGCGACGGCGTGCAGCCGCGCGAGAGCATCGCGATCAGCGGCGCCAACAGCCTCGAGTACGCGGCTCTCTTCATCGGCGGCGTGCGTGC
>Ga0247821_10002091_pt1 | contig 10982 bp, 11 predicted proteins | sample 13C_Glycerol_Day_FD_192481 | JGI IMG/M metagenome (GOLD analysis project Ga0247821, IMG submission 192481) | Soil microbial communities from agricultural site in Penn Yan, New York, United States - 13C_Glycerol_Day14 | ecosystem: Environmental > Terrestrial > Soil > Agricultural land | place... | reverse complement strand
CGATGCGCACGAAAGCCGAGGGCTGCTGGAAGGCCTTGAGGCCGTCGGGCTGCGCGGCCTGCTGCGCGCCGGCAGCCAGCGGGAACAGGCCCAGGGCGAAGCCGGACGACGCGGCGCCCAGCTTCAGGAAGGCGCGGCGCTCCATGGGCGCGGTGCCCTCCTCTTCGGGGCGAGCACGGCGCGAAATGACGCGTTGCAGGTCGGCGGCGACCGTGGGATCGAAGTGCATGGTGTTGCTCCTTCTTGTGTTCAGGCCAGGTTGGCGGCCGCGTCGTGGATGGCGGCGCGCACGCGGGCGTAGGTGCCGCAGCGGCAGATGTTTCCGGCCATGGCCTGGTCGATGTCGGCGTCGGTGGGCTTGCGCTTGGACTGGAGCAGCGCGGTGGCGCTCATCACCTGGCCGCTCTGGCAGTAGCCGCACTGGGCGACGTCGTGCTTGACCCAGGCGGCCTGCACGGCCTTGCCGACGCGGTCGGCGCCGATCGCCTCGATGGTGGTGATCTTCTGGCCGGCCGCCGCGGAGATCGGCGTGACGCAGGAGCGGATGGCCGAGCCGTTCATGTGGACGGTGCAGGCGCCGCACATCGCCATGCCGCAGCCGAACTTGGTGCCGGTCATGCCCAGCGTGTCGCGCAGGGCCCAGAGGATGGGTGTGGAAGGATCGGCGTCGACCGTGAGGTCCTTGCCGTTGACGTTGAGGGTGGCCATGGGGAGTTCCTCCTGGGGAATGGGTCGAGTTGTGCCGCGGGGCGCTTTTTACTCCCGCGCCGCGACAGCCGTCTTAGCTGGTTCTTAGCCCGGTCGGCGCGCAGGGGCTCCTGCGCCAGAATAGTGCCCATGAGCAGCACCTCCGACCGCATCGCCGATTTGCGCAAGAGCTACGAGCGCGCCGAGCTGGGCGAGGACGCGAGCCACGCCGATCCCCTGCGCCAGTTCGACCAGTGGCTGACCGAGGCGATCAGCGCGCAGGTGCCCGAGCCCAACGCGATGACGCTCGCCACCGTCGGCAGCGACCTGCGGCCCAGCACCCGCGTGGTGCTGGTCAAGGGCTACGACGAGCGCGGCATCGTCTGGTACACCAACTACGAGAGCCGCAAGGGGCGCGAGCTGGCCGGCAACCCTTTCGCCGCGCTGCAGTTCCACTGGGTCGAACTCGAGCGCGTGGTGCGCATCGAAGGCCGGGTGGAGAAGACCAGCGATGCCGAGAGCGACGCCTACTTCCACTCGCGTCCGCTGGATTCGCGCATCGGCGCCTGGGCCAGTCCGCAGAGCGAGGTCATCGCCAGCCGCACGGTGCTGGTCACCAACGCCGCGAAGTACGGCGCGCAGTTCCTGCTCAAGCCGCCGCGCCCGCCGCATTGGGGCGGCTACCGCCTGGTGCCAGAGCAGTGGCAGTTCTGGCAGGGCCGCAAGAGCCGGTTGCACGACCGGCTGCGCTACACGCGCGAAGGCGCGGGCTGGCTGCGCGAACGTCTCGCGCCTTGAACACCGTCACGGAGTCGTCACGATGAACACAACGAACCTCTCTCGCCGCGCCCTCGTGCTCGGCGCTGTCGCCCTCGCCGCCTCCGGCGTGCACGCCCAGGCGAAGAAGCCCGGCATCCCGGTCGAGGTCTGGAAGGACCCCGAGTGCGGCTGCTGCAAGGACTGGGTGTCGCACCTCGAGGCCAACGGCTTCACGGTGAAGGTGCACGAGGACGGCAACAACGCCGTGCGCAGCCAGCTGGGCATCGATCGCAAGTACGGCTCCTGCCACACCGGCGTGGTGGCGGGCTACGCGCTCGAGGGCCACGTGCCCGCGCGCGAGATCCATCGCCTGCTCAAGGAGAAGCCCGCCGCCATCGGCCTGGCCGTGCCCGGCATGCCCGTCGGTTCGCCGGGCATGGACGGCGAGGTGTACGGCGGCCGGCGCGATCCCTACGACGTGCTGCTGCTGGCCCGCGGCGGCGGCGCGCGCGTGTACCAGCGCTACGAGGGCAACCGCAAGTCGGCATGATCACGCGCCGCGAGTGCCTGGCGCTCGCGCTGCCGGTGGGGCTCGCCGGCTGTGCGAGCGGCGCTTCGTCCGCGCCGCTCACGATCGTCGATCTCTTTGCCTCGCCATCCACCGCCGCGTTGCGCGGTGACGCGCATCCCGTGATGGACGTGTGGTCCTACGGCGGCGGCGTGCCCGGTCCCACGATCCGCGCCGTGCAGGGCGGCCGCCTGCGCGTCAACTTCCACAACCGCCTGCCCACCGACACCACCGTGCACTGGCACGGCCTGCGCGTGCCGAACGCGATGGACGGCGTGCCGCATCTCACGCAGCCGCCGGTGCCGCCGGGCGGGCGATTCACCTACGAGTTCGACCTGCCTGACGCGGGCACGTACTGGTACCACTCGCACATGCGCAGCAGCGAGCAGGTGGAGCGCGGTTTGTACGGCGCGCTGGTGGTGGAAGAGCGCCGCCCGCCCGTCGTGGACCGCGAGCTCACCTGGGTGCTGGACGACTGGCGCCTCACGCGCGAAGGCCGCCTGGCCGAAGGCTTCGCCGCCCCGCACGACGTGGCGCACGCGGGACGCATCGGCAACCTGGTCACGGTGAACGGCCGCGCGCCGCAGGACGTGCGCGTGCGGCGCGGCGAGCGCATCCGGCTGCGACTGGTCAACGCGGCCAATGCGCGCATCTTCGGGCTGCAGTTCGATGGGCATCAGCCGCAGGTGATCGCGATCGATGGCCAGCCGGTCGCGCCGCACGCGCCGGAGCGCGGCACGGTCGTGCTCGCGCCCGGGATGCGCACCGATCTGCTCATCGATGCAGTCGGCCGACCGGGCGACAGCCACGCTGTAGGCGACGTGTTCTATCCGCGCGCGGCCTACGACCTGCTGCGGCTGGTGTACGAAGACGCCGTGCTGCGCGAACCCACGCTGGGCGCGCCGGAAACGCTCGCCGCCAATCCGCTGCCCGAGCCCGACCTGGCTTCGGCGCAGTCGCATGAGCTGCGCTTCGAAGGGGGCATGCACGGCGGCCTGCACCGCGCGCAGATCGACGGCCGCACGGTCGAGTTCATGTCGCTGCTGCGCGCGGGCAAGGCCTGGGCGGTCAACGGCGTGGTGGCCGATTCGCACGTGCACGAACCGGTGCTCACCTTGCGGCGCGGGCAGGCGTACCGGCTGGCCTTGGTCAACGACACTCGCTGGCACCATCCCATGCACCTGCACGGCCACGCGTTCCGCGTGATCTCGCGCAACGGCCGGCCAACCCGACATCGGGAATGGCAGGACACCGTGCTGATGGCACCGGATGAGCGCGTCGAGGTCGCGTTCGTCGCCGACAACCCGGGCGACTGGATGCTCCACTGCCACATCCTGGAGCACCAGGACGGCGGGATGATGGCGGTGGTGCGCGTCACCTGAACGCGAGCCGGCGGGGCACAATCGCGCGCATGCTGCTGTTGCCCCTGCCGGGTGCGGAAAGCCTGGCCGCGCCGCTGGCGCCACTGCTGGGCGCCACGACCGCGCCGCCCGAGTTCCGGCGTTTCCCCGATGGCGAGTCCTACTGGCGCATCGCGTGCGAAGTCAACGGTGACGACGCCGTCGTGCTCGCCGCGCTGCGCGATCCCGATGCCCAGGCCCTGGGCCTGCTCTACATGGCCGACACGTTGCGCGAACTCGGCGCGCGCCGCGTCGTGCTGGCCGCGCCCTACCTGCCCTACATGCGCCAGGACGCTCGGTTCCGCTCCGGCGAGGCGATCACCTCGCGCAGCTTCGGCCGTTTCATCTCGCAGGCGTTCGACGGCGTGGTGACAGTCGATCCGCACCTGCACCGCTACCACTCGCTCGACCAGGTCTATACGATCCCCTCGCGCGTGGTGCGCAGCGCGCCGGCCATCGCGCAATGGCTGAGGCAGAACGTCGAGCGGCCGATCGTGGTGGGTCCCGACGCCGAAAGCGAGCAATGGGCCCGCGACGTCGCCGAGCGCGCCGGCTGTCCCTGGCAGGTGCTCACCAAGACGCGCCACGGCGATCGCCACGTCGACGTCACCTCGCCCGACGCCGATGGCGTGGCCGGCCGCACGCCGGTGCTGGTGGACGACATCGCCTCCAGCGGCCACACGCTGGCCGAGGCCGCGCGCCACGTGCGCGAGGTGTTCGGCGTCGCGCCGATCTGCATCGCGGTGCATGCCCTCTTCGCCCCGGAAGCCAAGCCCCTGCTGCGCGAAGCAGGCGCGGTCCGCGTGCTCAGCTGCAACACGGTGCCGGACGAGTCGAACGCGATCGACGTGCTGCCGCTGTTCGCGGAAGGGTTGCGGGAGCTGCTGGCCTGACAGACCACGCTCACGCGTGCGTCAGCTTCAACCCCACGATCCCCGCCAAGATCATCGCCACGCACAGCAGCCGGGCCGCCGTCGCCGGCTCCTGGAACAGCACGATGCCCAGGATGACGGTGCCCACGGCGCCGATGCCGGTCCAGACCGCGTAGGCCGTGCCCACCGGCAGGGTGCGCATGGCCCAGCCGAGCAGGACCACGCTGAACACCATCGCCGCCACCGTTCCCACCGACGGCCACAGGCGCGTGAAACCCTCCGTGTACTTGAGGCCGATGGCCCAGCCCACTTCGAACAGGCCCGCGATCACGAGCACGATCCATGGCATCTTCTTTTTTTCTCCTCTTCAGCGCCCGGTCACGCGCTCCAGCGTCCTTCGCAAGGTCTCGGGCTCGACGGGCTTGGTGAGGTGCTCGTCGAAGCCGGCCAGCTCGGTCTGCTCGCGGTCGTGCTCGGTGCCGCGGCCCGTGAGCGCCACCAGCCGGGTGGACTGCAGCGCGGGATCGGCGCGCAGTCGGCGGCAGACCTCGAGTCCGTCGAGCACCGGCAGCCCCAGGTCCAGCAGCACCGCGTCCGGACGGAACCGGCGCACCAGGTCCAGGCCGCTGCCGCCGTCGGCCGCCGCGCGCACGTCGTGGCCTTGCAGCTCCAGCAGGTCGACCAGCGTCGCGCGGCCGTCGTCGTTGTCCTCGACCACCGCCACGCGCAACGGCGACGCCGCGTGATCACCTGAATCGGGCGCCGTGCCCGCCACGGCCGGCACCTCCGCCCGCCACGGCAGCCGCACGCTGAAGGTCGTGCCGTGCCCCAGGCCCTGGCTGGCGACGCCGACCTGGCCGCCATGCAATTCCACCAGCGTTCGCACCAGCGAGAGGCCGATGCCCAGTCCGCCGCGCGCGCGACCGGCCGTGTGCTCGAGCTGCGTGAACATCTGGAACACGCGCGCCTGGTCGGCCGGTGGGATGCCCACGCCGGTGTCGGTGACGTCGATTCGCACGCGGTCGCCCTCGACCTGCGCCGACAGCGTGATGCGCCCGCCTTCCGGCGTGTACTTGGTCGCGTTGCCCAGCAGGTTGCCGAACACCTGCACCAGCCGCGTGCCGTCCACGTCCACGTAGACGTCCGAAGGCGGCAGCCGCACCGCGAGCGAATGGCCGGCTTCCTCGATCGCGGGTCGCATGGCTTCCACCGCTTCATTCAGCAGGTCGGCCAGCGGCTGCGGCCGGTGCTGCAGCCGGATCAGCCCGCGGTTGATGCGCGACAGGTCCAGCAGGTCGTCGATCAGCCGCGCCATCTGCGAGACCTGCCGGTCGATCACGTCCTGCGCCCGCGCCTGCCGCCGCGGATCGTCCAGCCGCCGCAGCATCGCGATGGCGTACTTGATCGGCGCCAGCGGGTTGCGCAGCTCGTGCGCCAGCGTGGCGAGGAACTCGTCCTTGCGCTTGTCCTGGTCGCGCAGCACTGCGGCGTCGCGCACGCGCTCGATGTGGGCCCAGCTGCGCTCGACCACTTCGCCGATCAGGGCGATCTCCTGCCCGGTCCAGTCGCGCGGCGTGGCCTGGTGCACCGCCATCATCGCGACGAGGCGGTCTTCCTTCACGAGGCCCGCGCACACGATCGCCTTGATGCCGATGGCGTTGAACATGCGGCCGCCGCCCTCGTCGCCGAGTTCCGCGTCGACGTCGCGCACGACCAGGTGCTGCCCGCGCCGCAGGTTGCAGGTGGCCTGCGGACCGAACAGCTCCAGCGAATACACGCCCGCGCTGCTGGGCACGCCGGGCATGCTCCAGTCGTTGCGGATGGTGAAGCGGTCGCTGTCGGCCTCGACGTCGGCGTAGGCGCAGCGCGTCGCGCCCAGGTACTCGCCCAGCAGCCGCGCGGTGACGCTCATCACCTCGCCGGCCTCGGTCAGCGACCGCGTCGCCTGGCCCAGCCGGTCCAGGAAGCGGTAGCGCAGCTCGCTCTCCTGCAGCGCGAGCTGCGCCTGCCGGCTGGCGGTGACGTCGATGCACACGCCCACCCACTCGCGCACCGCGTCGCCCTCGAGCACCGGCGTGCCGTGGGCCTGCATGAAGCGGTACTCGCCGTCGTGGCGGCGCAGGCGATAGACCTGCACGAAGGGCCGGCGGCCCGCCGTGGCGGACTGCCAGGCCTGGAGCATCGCGAGCCGATCATCGGGGTGCACCGCTTGGGTCCAGCCCCAGCCGGAGTACGCCGCGAAGTCCTGGCCGGTGAAGGCGCCCCAGGAAGGGTTCAGGTCGACCGCGGAACCGTCCGGGCCGGTGAACCAGACGACGGTGGAGGTGTTGGCGGCGAGGGTTTCGAGCCTTAGGTGGCCGTTGTTCTCCGGCTCATCCGGGCGCATTCGGGGCATGGAGGATCATGCCATGCACCCGCTAGAAATCGGCCCGCAGACCCACCCGCAAGCTGCGGCCGGGCAAGGGCACGCGGCCCGGCGCCGACTGCGTGAGGATGGACGTCGGGCTGAACGCCAAACGGTCGCCGAGGTTGTCCAGCTTCGCGTACCACAGCAGTTCGGCCTGCCCTGCCTTCGCCTTGTACGTCACCGCCGAGTTCCACAGCGTGTGGCCCGGCACCGGCGCATCGCCCGCGGGGACGCGGGACTGCCGCATCCAGTGATCGAAGCCCAGCCGCGCGCCCCAGTCGCCCGACGCCCATGCGAGCGTGGCGCCGGTGCGCAGCGGCGCGATGCGCGGCAGCGGCTGGCCCAGCGTGAGGTTGTCGGCGCGCACCAGGTCGCCGCGCAGTTCCAGGTCCAGCGTTTGCGCGCCCGCGAGCAGTCGCACCGAGCCCTCCGCTTCCACGCCGCGCAGGCGTGCGGCCACGGCGCCGTAGGCGAACTCGGGCAGCAGCTCTTCTCCGTCGCCGCGCGTGCGACCGGTCGACAGCAGTGCGATGTAGTCGCTGAAGCGGTTCTGGAATACGCCGACCTTGGCGCGGTTCGGGCCGTCGCTCCACTGCAGCGCGGCCTCCACGCTAATCGAACGCTCCAGGCCCAAGGCCGCGTTGCCGACCTCGAACGCGCCGGTCGCCACGTGCGGGCCGTCGGCGAACAGCTCGTAGTCCTTGGGCGCTCGCTGCGTCCGGTTCAGGTTCCCCGTGAGCTGCCAGGTGCGAGTGAGGTTCCACACCGCGCCGACCGACGCACTCGCCGGCCGGAACCCGCGCCGCGCCGCTTCGGTCGCCACGTCCACGCGTTCGGTGCGCGCGCCGAAGCTCAGCTTGCCCCAGTCGGTCGGCAGTTCCTCGTACACGAACAGAGCGCGCTGGCGCGTGTTCGACGAGGGCAGGAAGGCTTCCGCGCCCTCGGCCGACAGGTCGGCGTCGTCCCACTGGAAGCCGATCACGCCTTCCAGCGGCCCGATGCGCGCATGGCGGGCCTCCAGCCGCAGGTCGCTGCCGGTGGTTCGGAACACCGTGCCCGGCACGCCCGCGTCGAATTCAGTGTGGCGGTAGTCCGTGTGCGAGGCCTGGGCCTTGACCGACTGCAGCGGCCCGCGCAGGCCGCGCAGTTCGCCTTGCAGGGCGACGCGGCGCGAGCGCTGGTCCAGCCGCACCTCGTCCTCCGCCACCGAGCCGTACTCGGTGCCGAAGTCGCTCACCGACGCTCCGACGTAGCCGCGATCGAAGAACAGCGAGCCGCCGACCGCGCCACCGCCCGTGTGCCCGTCCGAATTGCACAGGCGCCGCGCGAGCACGGTCGCCTCGCCCTTCGTGCACGGGAGTCCGGCGGGCACGCGCGTGTCGCCGAAGCGGCGGCCGGAGGCGTCCACGTGCAGGCCGAGCCGGTCGGTGCCGCCTTCGACCAGCACCGCACCGTTGCGCTCGCGGCTGCCGGTCGCCAAGCCGACGTCGGCCCGGCCGGTGACGCCCTGCAGCGGCGCGGTCGGGATGCGGCCGTCGATCAGGTTGACCACGCCGCCGACGGCATTGCCGCCGTACAGCAGCGCGCCGGGGCCGCGCAGCACCTCGATGCGCTCGACCGCGATCGGGTCCAGCGACACCGCGTGGTCGAAGCTGAGGCCGGACACGTCGCGCAGCGCGCCGCCGTTTTCCAGGATGCGGATGCGGTCGCCGTCGAGGCCGCGGACGATGGGCCGGCTGGCGGCCGGACCGAAATACGTGCTGGACACGCCGGGCACGCCGCTGAGCGTCTCGCCCAGCGTGCCCTGCCGGCGCAACAGCAGGTCGTTGCCCGACAGGCTGGACACGGGCGCCGCGCCCTGGGTCGTGCCCAGCGGATTGGCGGTGACGGTGACGGGCGCCAGCGCGGCGCCGTCCTGGGCGAACGCGCCCGCGCCCGCGAGCAGCAGGCAGGCCGCGGCACAGGCGCCGCGGCGGAAGGACATCTTCATGAAACGGATCTCCGTGATCGGACCGGAACGAAGCGGCGCGCCGTTGGAAGCCGGCGGGCCACTCGGGGACGGGGGATCAGCGGAGAGCGGGCGGGCCGCGCGCGTCGAAGAGCGCCGCCTCGCGGGCGACGACGTCGCGCTCGAGGCGGCGGAACAGGAAGGGGACCAGCAGCAGCGGGAGCGCCAGCACCGGCATGGCGGGCAACGCGTCCGAATGGGTCAGCTGGTCGAACAGGCGGCAGCTGGAGTCGTCGCCGTGCGCCGCGAACAGGTCGGCGACGCAGCGGCCCTGCGCTTGCTGCGCGTGAACCTGCGCATGCGGGGTGTGCGTCTGCGGCCCGTGGACGATGCGGTGCATGTGGCCGAGCGCGGGCGCGACCAGCAAGGCCAGCGCCAGCCACCACAGGAGCATCGAACGGCTGCGGATCACGCGCGCGGTCCCGCCCTCGTCAGGCCTTGGCCAGGTCGGCGAAGGTCTTGCGGAACTTGGCGACCTTGGGTCCCGCCACCGCCACGCAGTAGCCCTGGTTCGGGTTCTTCTCGAAGAAGTCCTGGTGGTAGTCCTCGGCCGGCCAGTAGTTGGACAGCGCCTTCACCTCGGTGACGATGGGTTTGCCGAACAGCTTGTCCTGGCTCATCTCGCGGATCATGTCGTCGGCCACCTGCTTCTGTTCATCCGTGGTGAAGTAGATGCCGCTGCGGTACTGGTCGCCGACGTCGTTGCCCTGGCGGTTCAGCTGGGTCGGGTCGTGGACGACGAAGAAGATCTCCAGGATCTGCCGCAGGCTGATCTGCGCCGGGTCGTAGGTGAGCTTGACCACCTCGTTGTGGCCGGTGGTGCCGGTGCACACCTGCTCGTAGCTCGGCCGCTGCGCCGTGCCGTTGCTGTAGCCCGACTCGACGTCGACCACGCCCTTGACCTTGACGTAGACCGCCTCGGTGCACCAGAAGCAGCCGCCGCCCAGCACGATGGTTTGCAGATCGCTCATTGCAGGCTCCGTATCAAGCCCGCGACTTTAGCGCTCCGCGCGCGGTCGGGTTGCATGCCAACGGGACGGTAGCATCCGGGCCATGTCGCCGGGTGAACTCAAGCCTATCCTCGCCGCGCTGGTGCTGCCGCCGGCGGGGCCCTTGATGCTCGCCCTGCTCGGCTTGCTGCTGGTCGCGCGGCGCCGGCTGCGCACGGGACTCGCGGTGGCGACGCTGGCCGTCGTGGGCCTGTGGTTCCTCAGCTGCCACGCGGTGGCGGTGTGGCTGGCGCAGTCGCTGCTGCCTCAAGTCGAACCGGTCCGGCCGGAGCAGCTCGCGCGCGTGCAGGCCATCGTGGTGATCGGCGGCGGGGTCGAGGCGCAGGCGCCGGAGTACGGCGTCGCGCAGCCTTCCACCTTCACGCTGGGCCGCCTGCGCTACGGCGCGACGCTGGCGCGGCGCAGCGGCAAGCCGCTGGCTTTCGGCGGCGGCGTGGGCTGGTCTTCCAGCGGCACCGACATCCCGCCCGAGGCGCAGACGGCCGAGCGCACGCTGCAGGAATTCGGCGTGCGCCTGCGCTGGAGCGATTCGCGCTCGCGCGACACGGCCGAGAACGCGCGCGAGCTGCGCGAGCTGCTGGCGGCCGACGGCGTGAACCGCATCGCGCTGGTCACCGACGCCTGGCACATGCCGCGGTCGGTGCTGGAGTTCGGGCGGGCCGGGTTCGAGGTGGTGCCGGCGCCCACGGGCTTCGCGGTGCCGAAGAACCGTCCCCTGATCGAATGGCTGCCCTCCGGCGAAGGCCTGGGCCTCTCGCGGCAGGTCCTGCGCGAGGCCCTGGCCCTCGGGATCGCCCGGATTTGAGGCGCCGCCTTGACGTCTCCGGCGGGACGCAGCTATATTACTAACCAGTCAGTCAGTAACTCATGGCCCTGGACAAACTCATCGGTAAACGGCAAGCGGTCGCGGCGGCGGAAGACGCGCCCAGCGCCAAGCGCGAGCGGCGCAAGGAAGCCCGCCCCGGCGAGTTGCTGGACGCCGCGCTGGACCTGTTCGTCGAGAAGGGCTTCGCGGCCACCCGGGCCGAGGAAGTCGCGGCCCGCGCCGGGGTTTCCAAGGGCACGCTGTTCCTCTACTTCCCGAGCAAGGAGGAACTGTTCAAGGCCGTGGTGCGCGAGAACATCTCCGGCCGCTTCGCCGAGTGGAACGACGAGTTCGAGGCCTTCGAGGGCACGGCCGCCGACATGGTGCGCTACTGCCTGAAGGTGTGGTGGGAGCGGATCGGCGCCACCCGCGCCTCGGGCATCACCAAGCTGATGATCAGCGAGGC
>Ga0247821_10002089_pt1 | contig 10988 bp, 9 predicted proteins | sample 13C_Glycerol_Day_FD_192481 | JGI IMG/M metagenome (GOLD analysis project Ga0247821, IMG submission 192481) | Soil microbial communities from agricultural site in Penn Yan, New York, United States - 13C_Glycerol_Day14 | ecosystem: Environmental > Terrestrial > Soil > Agricultural land | place... | reverse complement strand
CTTTCGTAGCCGCTGGCGCCAGCCTGCGATCGGCCGCGCAGCGGTCGTGGTTCAGGCCACAACATTGGTACAAGCCGAAAGGGCCTCTCGCGGGGCAAGCCCGCTCCTACAGGATTACACCCGGTAGGAGCGGGCTTGTCCCGCGATCAGTCATCAAGCGACATCGACCAACACGATCTCGCTGTCTTCCAGCGCCACCACCCTGAGCACCTGCTCGCCTTCGATCGCCACCCCGTCCCGGGCCTCGGCGCGCAGTCCGTTGACTTCAATCAGCCCCTTGGCAGGCACCAGGTACCCGCGTCGGCCAGCCTCGAAGCGGTATTCGGCGGTTTCCCCGGCCTGCAGGGTCGCGGCCACCAGGCGGGCATCGGCACGAATGCGCAAGCTGTCCTCATCGCCGTCGCGGCCACTGGCCAGGGTCACGAAGCCTTCGCGCTCGCCCTTGGGGAAGGGGCGGGTGCCCCAGGACGGCGCCTGGCCGACCTTCTCGGGCACGATCCAGATCTGGAAAATCCGCGTATCGACGCTCTCCAGGTTGTACTCGGCGTGGGTGATACCGGTGCCGGCACTCATCACCTGTACATCACCTGCCTCGGTACGGCCTTTGTTGCCCAGGTTGTCCTGGTGGCTGATGGCGCCTTCACGCACATAGGTGATGATTTCCATGTCGCGATGCGGGTGCGGCGGGAAGCCACTGCCGGCGGCGATCAGGTCGTCGTTCCAGACCCGCAGGTTGCCCCAGTTCATCCGTTGCGGGTCGTAGTACTCGGCAAACGAGAAGTGATGGTGGGCATCGAGCCAGCCATGGTTGGCGTGGCCAAGGCTCTTGAAAGGGCGCAGTTGCAGCATGATGGGCTCTCCTGGTGAATCGGTTGATGGCGCAATCTTCGCGCAATCCATGATCGAAAATAAGCGTAAATTTCGGCTGGTTTCGATCGAGTCAGTCGATATTTATAGCTAGGGTGATTTATCCGCTTCATCACCTAATTCACTGATCTTCAAGCAATCGACTGGTGATTTTTGTCGGTTAGAGCGAACATGCGTGCTGGTTTATTTGTGTTGGAGTCGGTGTGTCTGAAGAGCGTCCCAAGCTACCCCCGGAGTTGACTCCCCCTGCGCAGTTACCCTGGATCAGACGCCTGGCGGCGCGTGTGCTCGGCCGCGGCCTGAGCCGGCTGCAGGCCCAGCACCGCGACTCCTGGTTCCAGGGCCACGCCAGCGGCCAGCGCACCGGCCATGCCGATGGCGTGCGCGAGGGCTATGAAGAAGGGCGGGTGGACGGCTACGAAGCCGGGCGCCAGGTGCTGGTGATCCGTGACACGCGTCCCGATGGCCACGGCGTGCCCGGGCAGGACGACGGTCTGTTCGACGACTGGCGCCTGCCATTGACCGCCGAGCTCAAGAAACGCTTCAAAGGCGACGTTGCCCAGCGCTTGCCGGCCCACGCCCAGCCGAGCGCCGCGCAGTGGAAGATGATCTTCAGCGACACGCCGTCCACCTGCGTGATCGCCGGGGCCGGTGCGGGCAAGTCGACCTCGCTGGTGCTGCGCATTCTGCTGTTGCGCCATTACCTGGGCTATGAGCTGGACACCATGACCGTGGTGACCTTCACCCGTGAGTCGCGCAAGGACTTCATCGCCCGCCTGGTACAGGTGTTCAGCCTTTGGCAACTGGACCTCAGCCCGCCCCAGGCCCGCGAGCTGGTGCGTACCTTCCACTCGCGCATCCTGCCACTGGTGCGTAGCCTGCCGGGGTTCAGCCAGGTGCGCGCCTTCGAGACCCTGGGTAGCGAGATGCCCAGCGGCAGTGAAGCCAGTGCCGAGAGCAACCCCTTTGACCTGCGCATCAACGACGCCCAGCGCCAGCAGTTGAACCTGTGCTACCGCGACCTGCTCAAAAGCAGCCCGCGCTTCGCCGAACTGATTGCCGGCCTGCGCCGCGAAGCCCTGCAGCTCAAGGCCCTGGATCGCGATCACCCGGACGTGCAAAAGCGCGTGGCGGTGACACAGCTATCGGCCAGCCGTGACGAAGAGCTCTGCGATACCCTCGAAGACCTCTGGTTCTCTGCCGGCGCCTGGCCCATCAAGGGGATCGAGCCGAGCCGCGAGACGGTGGAAATCAACGGCAGCCGCTTCCACTTCCACGGCCATATCAAGGAACTGGATGCCTGGGTCGTGCTGGGCTTCGATCCGGGTGAAAACCAGCAATACAAGCGCCCCGGGGCCAAGCTTCCGGTCTGGGCCGAGTGGGTGATAAAGCGCACCCTGTTTCAAGCTTTCTGCGATAAGCCTGTGATTTGGTTGGAAAATTACGCGGCTGCCAAACGTCTCACCACCTCGCTGGCTGGCGATGCCGTCGCCGGCCCGGGGTTTGATTACAAGATCAAGGGCGAGCTGTCGGCAGCCCCGTTGCTGGACGCCTTCGTCGGCGCCGCAGGCTTTATCGAGAACCTCGGGCTGGAAGTGAGCAAGGCGGTCGGCGCCATGAGCTTCCCCGCTGGCGACAGCGACGCGCTGTTCTTCGAGGCCTTGAGCCTGTACTGGAAGGCGCTGGAGGCGCACCTGCTCGGGCAGTCGCCGCCCATCATGAGCTACAACCGCATGTTCGCCCTGTTCGGCGAGAACAACCCCGAAAACCTGCGCTTGCTGCCCGACCCGCTGCTGCGCCCGCTGGCGCACCTGATGATCGACGAATTCCAGGACGTCTCGCCGCAGATCGTCTCCTGGCTGCGCGCCTGCCTGCGCGAAATCCGCCGCCGCGGCCCGGCCATGCACGTGGGCAGGGTGGCCCAGCATTCCTCGCTGCTGTGCGTAGGTGATGACTGGCAGTCGATCTACGGCTGGCGTGGCAGCTCGCCCAAGTACTTCATGGAGTTCACCAAGGAGTTTGTCTCGCCGAGCAACACGCGGGTGATGCTGTCCGACAACTACCGCAGCCACCAGCACATCATCGACGCGGCCGAACACATCGTGAAGCCGGCGCCCGCCATCAGCGGCAAGAAAGCCAAGGCCTGCGGGCCGGCGGCTGAGGAACCGCTGCCGGTCAAAGTCCTCGAACGTGACGAAGCCGCCCTGGCCCAGACCTTGATGGAACACTACCGTCGCGGTGAGTCGGTGATGATGTTGTTTCGTAAAAGTAGCGATAAGTCATTGATTTCTGAGCATATACAACCGCTGGTCAACCATGAGGCCGGGTTGCCGGCGAGCCAGCGCCGCTTCCGACAACTGACTTACCACAGCGCCAAGGGCCTGCAGGCGGATGCGGTGTTCATGCTGGGCGATTGCCAGCACCTCACCAGCTCACCCTACAAGAATCAGGTCTATCGCCAGGCAGGCTTGGGGCGCAGCGGCGACCCGCTGGCCTTCGACAACGCCCAGAAGGATGAAGTCTTGCGCCTGGCCTACGTCGCCATTACCCGTGCGGCGAAGCACTGCTACTGGTACGTGGAAACGCCAACCGGGGATGCCGTCAACCTGCCACGGGCCTCGAGCCAGGTGGATGGGCGCAAGGCGTTCTTTGAGGATGGCCGCGAGAGTCGATAGGCTTTGCCAATATCCAACACCAACAGGAGCACACCCATGGTCACCTGCTATCTGCGTTACGTCCTGGACCCGTACAAACTGGCCGAGTTCGAGCACTACGGCAAGCTCTGGATCCCCTTGGTAGAGCGTTTCGGTGGCCAGCACCACGGCTATTTCCTGCCCAGTGAAGGCGCCAACAACATTGCCTTGGCGATGTTCACCTTTCCAAGCCTTGCCGAGTACGAGCGCTACCGCCAGGACTCGATGAACGACCCTGAGTGCATCGCCGCGTTCCAGTACGCACAGGACACCCGGTGCATCCTCAGCTACGAGCGTTCGTTCTTGCGCCCGGTATTTGGCAAGGACTAAGCCCTGCCTGCCGCTGACGTTCGTCGGCGGCTTCTTCCTGAGGCGTGCCAACGCGCCTCTCGTCGACTTTAATCAAGAAATTTCCCACGCAGTGGGAATCGCGTTTCATCCCCTGGGAACATTCTGTGCACCCTGTCGACAAGGAGCACATATGACCTACACGACCCCGACCGATCGCCTGCTACAGATTCTCGTCGCCCTCGGCCAGGCCAAAGATGCCTTGTCGGCCAAGGAGCTGAGCCTGCAACTGGAGCAGCCGCTGAGCAGTACCTATCGGCATCTGAAGACCTTGCTGCGCTGGGGGCTGGCCGAAGACAACGGCCACGGCCGTTATCTGCCGGGCCCTGCCTGCCTGCAACTGGCGAAGAAGTTCGATCGCGAAGCGCTGCTGGTGTCGATTGCCAAGCCGGAGCTCAAGCGCCTGGCCGATATCAGCCAGGAGAGCGTGGCCCTGATGGTGCCGAGCAATGGCCAGGCCATTTGCATCGAGTTGTACGACAGCGTGCAGCCGCTGCGCTGCTGCTATCAGAAAGGCTTGGCCCAACCGCTGCTGGTCGGCGCCTCGGCGCGGGTGCTGCTGGCGCATATGGAGCCCGAGCGCTGCCAGGCAATTCTTCAAGGGCTGGGCGTGGATGCCGAGGGCTATGAGGCGTATTGCCAGAGCTTCATCGACATTCGCGACCAGGGCTACGCCGTCAGCCTGGGCGAAATCGACGATGGCATCTGGGGTGTCAGCGCCCCGATCCTCGACAGCCGCGACCGCCTGCACGGCGCCATCAGCCTGATGGCCCCGGCGTTTCGCGCCGAGTACAACAGCGATCGCTTGACCCGCTGGACCCGTGAGGTCGCCCTGCGCGTCGGCGCGCGGCTGGACTGAATCAACCTGGAGTACCCCGCATGACTGCACAACATGCCATGCCTGTCTGGCAGGGCCGTATCGATACCGGCGAAGGATCGTCGGCATTGCGCTGGCACCAGTGGGTGCAAGCCTACAGCGGCGCACAGCCGCCCGGAACGGCGCTGGTCGGGCTGGCCTGCGACGAGGGTGTGACCCGCAACCAGGGCCGCAGTGGCGCACGCCAGGGGCCGGGGGCACTGCGCAAGGCGCTGGCCAATCTGGCCTGGCGTGGCCAGCGCCCGCTCTATGACAGCGGCGACGTTGTCTGTGAAGGAACCGACCTTGAGGGCGCCCAGCGGGCCTATGCCACCCACGTGAGCCAGTTGCTCGACCAGGGCCACTTGCCCCTGGGCCTGGGTGGCGGCCACGAAATTGCCTACGCCAGTTTCCTCGGCCTTGCCCAGCACTTGCGTAGCCAGCAGGCGCAGCCACGCGTGGGCATCCTGAACTTCGATGCCCACTTCGACTTGCGCTACGCCGAGCAGAGCAGCTCCGGTACGCCGTTCCGGCAGATTGCCGAGTACTGCGAAGCGGCAGGCATGGCCTTTGACTACTGCTGCCTGGGAGTGAGCGAGCTGAACAATACCCAGGCCCTGTTCGACCAGGCTGCACGCTTGAACGTGCGCTATTGCCTGGACCGGGAGATGCAGCCCTGGAACATCGCGGCCGTCGAAGCGCTGGTCGATGCGTTTCTCGACGGCATCGACCACCTGTACATGACGCTGTGCCTGGATGTGCTGCCGGCCAGCCAGGCCCCAGGCGTCAGCGCGCCCTCGGCCCATGGCGTCGACCTGATGGTGGTCGAGCACCTGGCCCGGCGGGCCAAGGCCAGCGGCAAGTTGCGCATGGCCGATGTCGCCGAACTCAACCCGGGCCTGGACCAGGATCAACGTACCGCCCGTATCGGCGCGCGGCTGTTGGCGAGCCTGGTTGACTAAGCCTTCTACCCCTACTAATCCAAGTATAAAAACAAGAGTGTTTAACCATGCTGACGTTGCAACTCGATGCACTGACGACCGTTGCCCTGGCGCTGCTGCTGCTGGCGATGGGCTCACAACTTAAAAAGCACAGCTATTGGTTGCGCCAACTCTGTGTACCGGCACCGGTGATCGGTGGCTTTGGCTTCGCCCTGGTGGTGTGGCTGCTGCGTGACCAGCAATTGCTGGACATCAAGCTCGACACCGCCATGCAAACGCCGTTGATGGTGGCGTTCTTCACCACCGTCGGTCTCGGCGGCAGCCTGGGCCTGCTGCGCCAGGGTGGCAAGATCCTGTTCATCTACCTGGGTGCCTGCTGGGGCCTGGCCCTGTTGCAGAACCTGGTGGGTGTTGGCATGGCCAAGGCGTTGGGCATCGACCCCTTGCTTGGGATCATGGCCGGTGCCGTGTCACTGGAAGGCGGCTTTGGTGCGGCGGCCGCGTTCGGGCCGATCGCCGAGAACCTCGGTACTGTCGGTGCCACCACCGCAGCCCTGGCCTCGGCCACCTTCGGCATGGTTGCCGGTGGCCTGCTCGGCAGCCCGGTTGCGCGCTACCTGATCGACCGCAAGAAGCTGGCGGTGCAGGCCGACAAGGTCGACTCCCTGCAAGCCCTGGAAAAGGCCAACGAGTCGCCGAGCGTCACCCTCGATGCAGCGGTGCTGCTGCGCCTGCTGACCTGCATGCTGGTGATCATGGTGCTGGGCTTCTGGATCGGCGACGCCTTGAAGGCACACCTGGGCATCGTCCTGCCGGTGTACGTCGGTGCGATGTTCGTCGCCATCATCCTGCGCAACCTCAATGACCGCGCACGGGTGATCGAGATTCCCGACAACGCCGTCAGCACCCTGGGCGACATCAGCCTGGGCATGTTCCTGACCATGGCGATGATGAGCCTCAAGTTCTGGGAGCTGGAACAACTGGGCCTGCCGTTGCTGGTGATCCTGGTGGTGCAGGTGGTGATCATGGTGTTGCTGTGCATCTTCGTGCTGTTCCGCCTGTTTGGCGGCAACTACGACGCAGCGGTACTGTGTGCGGGTTACATGGGGCATGGCCTGGGTGCCACACCGAACGCGGTGGCCAACATGGGCGCGATCTGTGACCACTACAAAGTGTTCTCCTACAAGGCCTTTATCATCGTGCCGCTGTGTGGCGCGGTGTTGATCGACATCGTGGCCCTGCCGTTGATTACCTGGTTCATCAACGCCTTCAGTTGATGCTTGCAGGGCAGCTCCACCGATGGGTTCAGCGGTGGGGCTGGCTTGTGCCGCGATGAGGCGAGTTCTTCCTACCCATCACTTGCCAGTTGGATTACGATCGCAAGGCTTCGTTTTCTCTTCTGGCAAGGACCGCCTCATGGCACTGCATCTCTGGCTCACCTTTTCCCTCGCGTACCTGCTGACTTCCCTCACACCCGGCCCCAACGTACTGCTCACCGTGCGCAATGCCTTGCGCCACGGGCCGTCGGGAATGGGCATGACCTTGATCGGCAATCTTCTGGCCCAACTGCTGGTCATCAGCGCCGTGGCCCTGGGCGTGGGGGCGATGCTGGTCTCCCTGCCGTCCGCCTTTCTGGTGTTGAAGGTAATCGGCGCCGGGTACCTGATCTATCTCGGCCTGCGCCAATTGTTCGCTCGCACGGCCGCACCGGCCGCCAGCCCGGACGTGGCCACGCGCCCGGCACAGGCACAATGGAAAATCGGCGCCGAGGCGTTTCTGGTTTCCGCCAGCAACCCCAAGACGCTGATCTTCTTCTGCGCGTTCCTGCCTCAGTTTCTTGAGCAGGGGCGGCCCATCGTCGAGCAGTTCGGGGTGATGTACCTGACCATCTCTGCCATCGTGTTCGCCGTGCATTCGTTCTATTGCTATACCGCGTATCGCTTCAGCAAGCGCCTGAAAGCTTCGCGGCTGGTGGCGCTGTTCAAGCGCGCTACCGGGGCGTTGTTCATCGGCTTGGGCGTGCGCCTGTTGAGTGCGCGGGCGGTGTGAGCCTGATTGCCCTCTCCCGGGCGGGAGAGGGCAGGCGCAACGGCTCAGATGTGATTGATCTCGCGGTCCTTGGTTTCGGGCAGGAAGAAGGTGCCGAGGATGGCCGTCATCACCGCGATGACGATGGGGTACCACAGCCCGTAATAGATATCCCCGGTGGCCGCCACCATGGCAAAAGCCACCGTCGGCAGGAAGCCGCCGAACCAGCCGTTGCCGATGTGGTAGGGCAGTGACATCGAGGTGTAGCGGATGCGGGTCGGGAACAGCTCGACCAGCCACGCGGCAATCGGGCCGTACACCATGGTCACGTAGATCACCAGGATGGTCAGCAGCAACAGCACCATGGGGTAGTTGGTTTTGGCCGGGTCGGCCTTCTCGGGGTAGCCGGCGTCTTTGAGCGCGGTGCCCAGGGTGAGGACGAAGGCATCGTTCTGTGTCTTGAAGTCGGCCGCCGGCATGCCGGTGCCCTCGAAGCTCTGCACCACCTTCTCACCGATACGGATCTGCGCCACCGTGCCCGGCTCTGCCTTCTCGTTCTGGTAGGGAATGGCGCGCTTGGCCAGCACGCTTTTGGCCAGGTCGCAGGAACTGGTGAATTTGGCCTTGCCCACCGGGTCGAACTGGAACGAGCACTGGGCCGGGTCGGCGATCACCGTGACCGGGTTCTTCTCCTGGGCGGTGAATACGTCGGGGTTACCGTACTGGGTCAGCGCATGGAAGATCGGGAAGTAGGTGAGGGCGGCCAGGATGCACCCGGCCATGATGATGCCCTTGCGGCCGATGCGGTCGGACAGGCTGCCGAACAGGATGAAGAAGGGCGTGCCGATCAGCAGCGAGCCCGCAATCAGCAGGTTGGCGGTCTGCGGGTCGATCTTGAGCATCTGCAGCAGGAAGAACAGCGCATAGAACTGTCCGGTGTACCAGACCACGGCCTGGCCGGCGGTGCCACCAAGCAGGGCCATGATGACGATCTTGAGGTTGTCCCAGCGGGCAAAGGATTCGGTCAGCGGCGCCTTGGAGGTCTTGCCTTCGGCCTTCATCTTCTGGAACACCGGCGACTCGCTTAGTTGCAGGCGGATGTACACCGATACGATCAGCAGCAGGATCGACAGCAGGAACGGGATCCGCCAGCCCCAGGCCTCGAAGGCTTCGGTGCCGAGGATGGTCCGGCACGCCAGGATCACCAGCAGCGACAGAAACAGCCCCAGGGTCGCCGTGGTCTGGATCCACGAGGTGAAGTAACCGCGCTTGCCTTGTGGCGCATGCTCGGCCACATAGGTCGCCGCACCGCCGTACTCTCCGCCCAGCGCCAGGCCCTGCAACAGCCGCAGGGTGATCAGGATGATCGGCGCCGCTACACCGATGGTGGCGTAACTGGGCAGCAAACCAACGATGGCCGTGGACACACCCATGATGACAATGGTGATCAGGAAGGTGTACTTGCGCCCGATCATGTCGCCCAGGCGGCCGAACACAATGGCCCCGAAGGGACGTACGGCAAAGCCTGCGGCGAAGGCCAGCAGGGCAAAGATGAAGGAGGTGGTTTCGTTGACGCCGGCGAAGAAGTGCTTGGCGATGATCGCCGCCAGGGAGCCGTAGAGGTAAAAGTCGTACCACTCGAACACAGTGCCCAGGGAGGAGGCGAAGATGACTTTGCGCTCCTCCCGGGTGATCCCGCGTTTGGGTGCGCTGCCTGAAGTTGTGTTGTCGATTGCCGCCATGAGTGTTCTCCGTCTTGTTCTTGTAGGCCGGAGCACCTCATCGATATTGTCGCACCCAGGCCCTGGGGCTGATGTCTTGGACTACCGATCACGCACATATTGAACACATGCTGAAGCATAATCAGGTTTGACTAGATATCCACTCGGGTGTGTCGACTGTTCGCGGGGCGGTGGGAGCGGGCATGCCCCGCGATATCGCAGGCTGCTGAATGCGGGGGAGCCCCGCTTCCGTAGCCGCTGGCGCCAACCGGCGATCGGCCGCGAAGCGGTCGTGGTTCAGGCCACAACATCGGTGCAAGCCGAAAGGGCCTCTCGCGGGGCAAGCCCGCTCCCACAGAATTACCCCCGGAGGGAGCTGGCTTGCCCCGCGATAGCGCAGGCTGCTGAATGCGGGGGAGCCCCCGCTTCCGTAGCCGCTGGCGCCAGCCTGCGATCGGCCGCGAAGCGGTCGTGGTTCAGGCCACAACATCGGTGCAAGCCGAAAGGGCCTCTCGCGGGGCAAGCCCACTCCCACAGGATTACCCCCGGAGGGAGCCGGCTTGCCCCGCGAGAGCGAACTGTCGATTTCCCCTCCACCCGTTCGACCAGATATATCCCTCCAGCCCGAGAACCCGCCATGGCCACCCCACACTCCGGCTACGCCCCCGTCAACGGCTTGCACCTCTATTACGAGATCCACGGCGAACGCCGCGCCGACCAACCGCCGCTGATACTGCTGCATGGCGGTGGCGACACCATCGAGACATGCTTCGCCCGGCTGCTCCCGTCCCTGGCGGTCGGGCGCCAGGTCATCGCCTTTGAACAGCAAGGCTACGGCCATACCGCCGACATCGTTGAACGGCCCTTCAGCTTCGAGCAGTCAGCTGACGACACGGCAGGGCTGCTGGACCATCTGGGTATCGAGCAGGCCGACCTATTCGGTTTCAGCAACGGCGGCACCATTGCCGTGCAGGTAGCGATCCGGCACCCCCGGCGGGTGCGCAAGCTGATGCTGGCATCGGCGTTGGTCAGCCGCGCCGGCGCCTACCCCTGGCTGTGGGAACTGATCGATACCGCCAGCCTTGCCACCATGCCCAAGGAGTTGCAGGTGGCTTACCTGGCGGTGGCACCCCAGCCAGAGCACCTGCAACTGATGCACGACAAGGCCGCGCAACGGATGCGCGAGTTCCAGGACATTGCCCGGGAGGCGATTGGCGCAATCACCGCGCCGACCCTTATCGTGGTGGGGGATACCGATGTGGTAAGGCCAGAGCATGCGGTTGAGCTGTTCAGGCTGCTGGCGCATGCGCGGTTGGTGGTGCTGCCGGGCACCGATCACATGCAGGTGACAGCCCGGACCGAGTGGCTGGTACCGATGATCGAGGCGTTTTTACACCCGACCACCAGCCTGTAGGAGCGGGCTTGCCCCGCGATAGCGGTCTGTCTGGTACACCACATCGCGGGGCAAGCCCGCTCCTACCGGTTCGGGCGATCGCAGCCTCGTTCCTCGACAGCGGCTACAGCGTGCTGGCCA
>Ga0247821_10002087_pt1 | contig 10995 bp, 11 predicted proteins | sample 13C_Glycerol_Day_FD_192481 | JGI IMG/M metagenome (GOLD analysis project Ga0247821, IMG submission 192481) | Soil microbial communities from agricultural site in Penn Yan, New York, United States - 13C_Glycerol_Day14 | ecosystem: Environmental > Terrestrial > Soil > Agricultural land | place... | reverse complement strand
GCCCGACCTGGACGCGCGCTGGAGCTGGCCGGGCTTCTTCGCGGTGGCGGCGTTCGCCGCGAAGGCGTGCGGGGTCAGCGACCCGACGGAGCTCATCCGCTGGTGGCCGCTGACCATGCAGCTGCTCTACCTGGTCCCGATGTTCCTGCTGGTGCGCCACATGCGGGCGAGCTGGCGGGCCAAGTGGACCGGCATCTGGGTGTTCGTGCTCAGCGGCTGGGTGGGCCAGGACTACTTCTCGCCGCAGGGCTTCACCTATCTGCTGTACCTGGTGTTCGCGGCGGTCCTGTTGGTCTGGTTCCGCGCGCCGAGGGTGATCTGGACGAAGCGGCGGCCCGGCGAGCTGGAGGTCGAGCCGACGGACCGGCGGCAGCGGGCCGTGCTGCTGATGGTGGTCATCGGGCTGTTCGCGGCGAGCGTCCCGGCGCACCAGCTCACGCCGTTCGTGATGCTGGGCGTGCTGACGGCGCTCGTCCTGGTCGGCAGGTCCGAACTGCGCGGCCTGCCCATCCTGTTCGGCGTCATGGTGACGGTGTGGATCGGCTTCATGGCCGAGCCGTACTGGTCGGGGCACTTCGACGAGCTCTTCGGCGGGGTCGGCGGCGTCGGCTCGAACGTGTCGTCGTCGGTGTCCGGCCGGATCGAGGGCGGCAGTTCGACCCACAAGCTGGTGCTGTACGTGCGGGTGCTGCTGGCCGGCGGTGTGATGGCGTTCGCCTGCTGGGGCTGGTGGCGCCGGCGCTTCCACCACTACCGGGAGCGCTCGCTGCTCGTCCTCACCTTCGTGCCGTTCCTGGGCTTCGGGATGCAGTCGTACGGCGGCGAGATGGCCCTGCGGGTGTTCATGTTCGCCCTGCCCGGCGCGGCGCTGCTGACGGGTCTCGCGTTCTTCCCCCGCACCGGCGTCACCGCCAAGGAACGCGACAAGGACCGGGTGAGCCTCGCCCCGCTGGCCGCGCTGATGGCGGGCCTGGTCCTGATGGGCGGCTTCCTGGTGGCCCGCTGGGGCAACGAGCCGTTCGAACGTGTCAGGCCCGGCGAGGTCGCCGCCATGGAGTACGTGTACGCCCATGACGATCCGAGCCTCAGACTGCTGTGGCTGAGCAGCGACCCGGTCAACGACGTGACACCGGCGATGCCGTGGGGCTCGCGGGACATGGAGAAGGTCTCCTACCTGCCGACGCAGGCGCCGGTCGACCCGGTGCTGGTGTCGGGCCTGGTGAAGGCGCTCAAGGACGCCGGCCCGAACTCGTATCTGATGATCAACCGGGGTCAGGTCACCTATCTCCGGCTGGACGTGGGCTATTCGGCGAGCTGGGAGACGCGGCTGCTGCTGAACCTGGACAAGCGCCAGGAGCTGAAGCGGGTCTTCGCCAATTCCGACGTGACGATGTACGCGTTGCGGAAGCAGCCGGCGGGCGCGGTGCCGAAGGCCGATCCCGGGCCCATCGGGCCGCAGGTGACGTGGACGCCGTGGTCGGTGGTCGGCGGGCTCGCGGCGGCGGCGCTGATCGTGCTGCTGATGGCCCGCGAGATCCTCCGGGTGGCGACGCCGCCGAGCGTGCGGCAGCTGCGCCGGCTCCAGAGCAGCTTCTGGTTCTCGCTGCCGCTGCTGGCGGTGCTGCTGGCCTCGCTCGTGCAGCGGTTCCTGACGATCAAGTGAGGGCCGTACGAGGTCAAGTGGCTCAGCGCTCGAGCCACTTGACCTCGTACGCCTGGAACTCGGTCTTCTTCCCGTCGATCTTCACGGTCGTCTGCCGGTCGAGGGTGTTCACGGCCAGGATCACCTTGTCGGTGGCCAGGACCCGGACGTCGGGCCCGTCCACGGACACCGACCGGTACTCGGTCCCGGGCGGGAACTCCTTGCCGAACCGCGAGACCAGGTCGTACATGGGCAGCTTCGCGCCGCCGTCCGCGGTGTCGGTCGGCGTCCACAGACAGCCGGCGCACTCGGTGCCCTTCTCCTTCTCCGGGTTCCAGTAGAAGGCGGAGGTGGTGCCTCCCTCGGCGAGCGCGATCATGCCGGCCGCCTGGACGGCGCCTCGGCGGGCCTCGGACCAGCCCTTGCGTTCGTCGTTGCCGTCGGCGGGCTCGACGTAGTACTCGGCCCACCAAAGCGGCAGATCACCGGTCTGCCCGCGCACCCACCGGCTCACGGCCGTGAACTTGTCGGTGGCCGTGAACTCGTCGGGCAGGAGTTCGTCGTCGCGGGTGTAGCTGGAGCCGTCGACCACGACGAAGTCGGCGCCCGCCTTGTGTTCGTTCCAGTACCCGAAGGCGTCGACGGTCCGCTGGTCGAGGGCGCCCCAGGGGCCGGTGAGGGCCTTCGACGCCTCCGCGGCGCGCGGGTCGACGCTGTCCATCACGAGGTACGGCCCGCCGACCATGATGTCCGGGTTGACCTTCTTGAGCGCCCGGTGGACGAGGTTGTACAGCTTCGTGTAGCCCTCGTAGTCCCAGCGGGCCTCGGCGTCGTTCCAGAACCCCTTGAACTCGTTCCAGACGATGAAGTGGCGTACGTCCGGGTAGCGCTTGGCAACGGTCACGGCGAGCGCGGCGAAGTCGTCGAAGTGCTCGGGGTCGGGCGCCGTCTCCAGGGCGGCCTGGCTCCAGTCGGTGTTGTCGACGCCGGCCTCGCCGCCCTTCATCCAGTCGGGGGCGCAGCACAGGGTGACGACCGGGGTGCTGCCGGAGGCGCGGACGAAGTCGATGCGGCGGTCCATCGCCTCGAAGTCGTAACGCCCCCTGACCGGCTCGGGGTTGTCGGCTCCCCAGCCCATGACGTGCTGGATCTGCGGCAGCCCGCCGGCGTCCGCGAGCCGTCCCTCGACGCGTTTCACGGCGGCGGAGGCGCCTTCGTCGGCGCTGTGCTGGGTGTGCGTGAAGCCCCAGCCCACCTGCGGATCGGTCGCGTCCGGCGTGGCCGTGGGGTTGCCGTGCGGCTTGTCGCCGTCGCGTGTGGTGCCGTCGGTGTTCACGCCGTTGCCCGGAAGCGTGTTGAGGAGGGTCACGAGCAGGGCCAGTGCCGCGGCGCCCACGCCGAGCAACGCGGTGAGCCGCCACCGCCGTGTCCCCGAATTCCACCCATGACGTCCCATCAAGGACAACGGTAACGGGGGTGTCGCCCGCTCGGGCAGGTTTCGTCCCCACACGGTCCTGTAACAGAGCGCGGGAGCGCCGGGGGAATGCGACGCACGCACCGGACGTGCACCGTTGGCGGGATGTGGCACGGAAACGGGGTGCACGGGGCCGCCACGTGCCGGATCATGGCCGCATGTCTGCGAACCCACACGACGCTCTGCCGATCCGGCTCAACGTCGACGACAGCGACTCGCCGTCCGACGTCGTCGACGCGCTGTTCCTCGGCCGCTTCGCGACGGGCGAGCAGCCGTACTCGCACGCGGCGAACATCGACCGCGTACGGTCCGGGGCGACGCTCCTGCCGCCGGGCGCCCGTGTGCTGCGCACCGCCCGTGACGACGACCGCAGCGCGACGCTGGCGGAGGGCGACGGCTGGACCCTGCTGATCTCCCGCTGGAACCGCGGTGCCGACGTCACCGTGACCGCGACCAGCGAGGAACTGGCCGAGCGGGTGCTGGGCGAGGCGACGGACGGCGCGGCCGACGAGCCCGAACCGCAGCCGGAGAACGTGACCATGGGCTTCTGGTACGTCTCCCCCAGGCGCGGCCCGCATCGCACGACCCGGCAGATCTCGGCGGGCACCTGGGACGAGGTGCGGGCCAACTACACCGCGCCGGTCGCGGACGCGATGGACCGCCTGATGAAGACGACCCCGGAGGACATCGCCGGCCGGCTGCTCCTGCTGCACGGCCCGCCGGGCACCGGCAAGACGTCGGCGCTGCGGACCCTGGCGCGCTCCTGGCGGGACTGGTGCCAGGTGGACTGCGTGCTGGACCCGGAGCGGCTCTTCTCCGACGTCGGCTATCTGATGGACATCGCGATCGGCGAGGAGGACTCGGCGGGCAAGGGCCGCTGGCGGCTGCTCCTGCTGGAGGACTGCGACGAGCTGATCAGGGGCGAGGCGAAGCACACGGCGGGGCAGGCCCTGTCGCGGCTGCTCAACCTGACGGACGGCCTGCTGGGCCAGGGTCGCAACGTCCTGGTCGGTGTGACGACCAACGAGGACCTGGAGCGCCTGCACCCTGCCGTCGTCCGCCCCGGCCGCTGCCTGGCCCGCATCGAGGTGGGTCCGCTGACGCGTAGCGAGGCGGTGGGCTGGCTGGGCGCGGAGGAGGGCATCGGCCGCGAGGGCGCCACACTGGCGGAGCTGTACGCGCTGAAGCGGGGGACGTCGCCGACGGCACTGCCGGATCCGCGGGACGGGGCGGACGCGGGGCTGTATCTGTAGTGCTTTGATGGGGGTATGACCCTGTTCGTCGGCACGTCGGGGTGGCAGTACAAGGACTGGCGGGACATCTTGTACCCGGCCGACGTACCGGTGCGCCTCTGGCTGGAGGAGTACGCCGCGCACTTCGCCACGGTCGAGATCAACAACGCCTTCTACCGGCTGCCGACGCGGGAGAACTTCGAGGCGTGGCGGGACCGGGTGCCGGAGGACTTCGTGGTCGCGGTGAAGGCGAGCCGCTATCTGACCCACATCAAGCGGCTGCGGGATCCCGAGGAGCCGGTGCACCGGCTGATGTCCCATGCGCAGGGGTTGGGCGCCCGGCTGGGCCCGGTGCTGCTGCAACTGCCACCCACGCTGCGAGCGGACGCCGGACTGCTGGACGCGTGCCTGGCGTGCTTCCCGTCCTCGACGCGGGTCGCGGTGGAGCCACGGCACGACAGCTGGTGGACACATCAGGTGCGCGAGGTGCTCGAGTCCCGGGGCGCGGCCCTGTGCTGGGCCGACGTCGAGTCCCGTCCGGTGACACCGCTGTGGCGCACCACCGACTGGGGATACGTCCGTTTCCATGTGGGCCGCGCACATGTGTGGCCGCACTATGGCCGACAGGCACTGGCGACGTGGGTGGAGCGCATCACCGACATGTGGTCGGACACCGAGGACGTGTACGCGTACTTCAACAACGACCCGACGGGGGCGGCGGTGCAGGACGCGATGATGTTCGCGAGGGCGGCGACGGCGGCGGGCCTGGAGCCGACGCGCACGCCACGGCGCCTTCTCTCACCGGCCTGACAACTGCCTACTCCCCGTAGGCCGCCCGCAGCGCATCCCGTACGGCGCCGAGCGCGTCCGCCTCCGTCAGCCCCAGCCGACGGGCACGATCGACGTACGTCTGGGCAGCCGACGCGAGCTCCCGTTCCGCGGCCGAGCCGGCGGCGGCCACGAACGTGCCGTTGCGCCCCCGCGTCTCGATCACCCCGTCGCTCTCCAGCGCCCGGTACGCCTTGGCGACCGTGTTGGCGGCCAGCCCCAGGGACTCCGCCAGCCCGCGCACGGTCGGCAGCCGGTAGCCCACCGGCAGCGCCCCCGATCGCGCCTGCTCCGAGATCTGCGCCCGCACCTGCTCGTACGGTGCGGCACTGTCGTCGATGTGGATCTTCAAGGTCACAGGGCCGATTGTCCCGTACCCGCCGGAAAATGAGAGGCATCCGCGCACATCCCCCACGTAGCGTGCGCCTCCATGACCGTGACCGTGCGCGACCTCCGCCCCGAAGTGCCCGCCGACGTCGAGCGTTTCGCCCACAGCCGCCACCTCGCCCTGCCGTACATCCTGTGGACCCCGGAGGCCATCACCCACCGCCAGGCCCACACCCATCCCGACGCCCACTACCGCTCCCTCGTCGCGGAGGAGGACGGCGAGACGATCGGCACGGCCCAGGTCGGCATGGCGTACGACAGCCCGGGGCCCGGCCAGGGCTACCTCAACGTCTATGTGCGACCGGACCGCACCCGCCGCGGCGCCGGCGAGCTGCTGGTCCGCGCCGCCGAGGAGCACCTGCGCTCGCTCGGGGCGACCAAGCTGTTCTCGTGGGTCCTCGACGAGCCGGGCAACCGCGCGTTCGCCGAGCGGCACGGCTATCGCGCGAGCCGCTCCGCCCACTTCCTGCGCCTGGACCTGGCGGGCGGCACCCTGCCGCCGCTCCAGGACCTCCCGCCCGGCGTCGAGCTGCGCACCGCCGCCGACTTCGCGGACGACCCGCGCCCGCTGTTCCTGCTCGACGCGGAGACGACGTCGGACGAACCGAGCGACGTGGGCACCGAGTTCACCGACTACGAGGCATGGCTCGCGGAGACCTGGAAGCATCCGCTCCTCGACCTGGACCTGACGTCGGTCGTCGTCGTCGACGGCCGTCCCGCCGCGTTCAGCTCCGCCTTCACCGACCGCGCCACCCGCTACGCCACGGCGATGACCGGCACCGCCCGCGCCCACCGCGGCCGGGGGCTGGCCAAGCTCGCCAAGAACGCCTCCCTGCACCGTGCCCGCGCCGCCGGCTACCGGGAGGCGTTCACCGGCAACGACACCGACAATGAGCCCATGCTGGCGATCAACTTCTGGTTCGGCTACCAGATCTGTGCGACGGAGGTCCGCCATGTCCGCGAACTCGACTGAGCGGCCGCGCTCCCTGGACGTGGTCCTCGTCAAGGGCGGCCGTACGAAGATCCGTTACGCGGCCGAGCTGGTCGCCGACGACGGCACCCGGATCGCCGTGCGCGCCCCCTGGTCCGGTGACGGTGTCCGCGACTTCGGCTTCGTGCGGTTCGAGCCGGGCGACGTCTTCACCGAGTACTACTGGCGCGACCGCTGGTACGCCGTGAAGGAGGTCCGCGACGCCGCGGGCGCCCTGAAGGGCTGGTACTGCGACGTCACCCGACCGGCCACGCTGTCGGGCACGGAGCTGGTCGTCGAGGACCTCGACCTGGACCTGTGGCGCTCCGCGGACGGCACGGACGTGCTGCGTCTGGACGAGGACGAGTTCGCCGAGAGCGGTCTGGAGCGCTCGGACCCGGAGGCGGCCGCCGCGGCCGTGGCGGCCCTCGACGAGCTGGAGGTGTTCGCCACGGTCGAGGGCGGCCTGGAGTCACTGCTGGCCTAGGGCGCGTGGGGTGGGCGCCGGTCGCCGTTGCCGGTGAGGCCGCCGCCACCAGGGCGTGCCGCACGTCGGGCCGTCGCCACAGTCGGCCGGGTTGCCGGAGGCGTACCGCTCGTCAGGCCGTCGCCACCACGGCGTACCGCTCGTCGGTCACGGCCCTGCCCCACAGTGGCTCGTCGTCCGACAGGTGCTCCACCCGTACCCGGCCGGCGAGCGGCGCGAGGAGGTCGGTGAGGCGGGCCGCCGGTATGCCGGCCGGGCCGGCGCAGGCGACGGTGTCCCACACGCCCTCGACCAGCACGAACCGTCCTCCCGGGCGCAGCAGCCCGCGCCAGTGCCGCAGGACCCGGCCCGGGTCGGGCAGCGCCCACAGGACGTGCCGTACGAGCACCACGTCGAACCGCTCCTCCCCCACCGGGGGCGCCGCCGCATCACCGACGAGGAACACCGCGTCACGCCCGGCGAGCTTGGCGCGGGCGAGATCGACCATCGCCGGGGACCGGTCCACCCCGGTGACACGGTGCCCCTGCTCGGCCGCGAGGAGCGACAGGCTGCCGGTGCCGCAGCCCAGGTCGAGGACGTCGCAGGCGCGGTCGGGCAGCCAGGACCGCAGCCGGGACGCCCATGCCCGGCGGACCTCGGGGTCGCGCAGGCCGTGGTCCGGCTCGTCGTCGAAGGTGGCGGCGGCCGAGTCCCAGTCCAGGTCCGCCCCTGTGATGGCGTGTTCACCGTTCGTCATGCGGCCAAGAGTGACACCCGCCACTGACAGTCCAATCGTGACTGCCGCCACTGACAGAGCCTGTACCGATGAGGAACTCTCCCCCAACGGGTCTACCCCGGTGAGAACGCGGAACTCGGTAGGCCCTGAAGGAGGCAGCCATGCGCCGTGCAACCGTGCAGAAGCCCCTGAAGAGGCAGTCCAGCACCCGCCGCCGGGTCCAGGAGGAGGCCGAAGAGAGCCCCTCGGGACGACCGGAGGTCCGCAAGGACATCGCACAAATCTGGTGGCCGGACAGCTGAGAAGCCCGGCCGGCCGTATGAGACGCGTCAGATCAGCCGCTTGCGGTAGTGGAACCGGTCGTACGGGCCCACCGCCCGGCGCTCGACGAGCTCATAGCCGTACTTCGGGTAGATCTTCTGGTTCTCCCACATCAGGGCGTTCGTGTAGAGCCTGACCTCGGGCAGGCCGAGCGCACGCGCGCGTGCGTCCACGAAGTGCAGCAGCCGTCTCCCCACGCCCTTGCCATGGGCGTCGGGGTGCACGGCGATGCTGTCGAGGAACAGATGGTCCTCGTGCGCCTCGATCACCACGAGCCCCAGCACTGGATCCCCCGTCACGAACACCTTCCCCGCGGCCACGTTCGCCGCGTGGTCCGCCGTCATGGGCACGGGCGTCACCCCGATGCGCTCGATGTACGGCGTGTACGCGGCGTCCGTCACGGCCTTCACCGCCGGCACGTCGGCAGCCGTCGCGGGCCGGATCTCCTCGCTCGTCATGGCCCGAACGCTACCCAGGCCCTTTCGGCGTGCCTATCCACAGCTCGGCGCCAGTCCTTCCACCGCGCCTCGTCCGCATGCACGTCCTCGGACCGCCCCGTAGCGTGGATCACGTGCTTTCCGCCAACACCGCCTCGGTGGTGCCCGGGAGTCCCCTCCAAGTGCCGGGCAGCCGGACCGAGTGATGCGTCCGGGCCGTCCGGCGGCACCTGCCGACTCGCCTCGCCCACGACGCTCCAGGCGGTCCGTCCTGCGCGTGCTCGTCCTGATCGCGATCCTGATCGTGGTGGCGGTGGCCGTCGGCTCGTGGCTGCAGTTCAGCGAGCGGCAGACGGCCGACACGGTGCACACCGTCGGATCCTCGGCCGCCGACCGGGTGGATGTGGAGGCCGCGGTGCAGAGCGTCGACGCCGCGGGCAGAGAGCTCGTACTGCGGGTCTGGGTGACCCCGCGCGGGAGCCTCGGCGAGCAGGGCGGGGCGGCTCCGGTGGCCGATCTCAGCCTCCAGACCTCGGGGGCGACCCTCGGTGACCTGGAGTTCGCGGCGCACGAGCGGCTCGCGACGAGAGACGTGCAGGTTGCCCTCACGGGCGGATCGATCAGTGACTACCCGTTCGACACCTACGAGACCGACATCGCGTTCCGTGCGCAGATGGGCGGCGAGCAGGTGCCGGTACGGATGCTGTTCTCCAACAACGACACGCTCTTCTCGGTCTCCGCGGAACCTGTGCCCGCCCGGCAGGAGGCCGTGGTGGCGCTGGGGCTGGCGCGATCGGGCAGCCTGCTCGTCTTCGCGGTCTTCATGATGGTGGCGATGTGGGCGCTGGCGGCGTCCGTGCTCGTCGGGGCCTGGTACCTGACGACCGGCAGCGAGGGCCTGGTCTGGCCCGGCCTCGCCTGGATGGCCGCCACCCTGTTCGCCCTCGCCGCGTTCCGCAACACCGCGCCCGGCACACCCCCGATCGGCTGCGTCCTGGACTGGTTCGCCTTCCTGTGGGCCGAGTCGATCATCGCCCTCTGCCTCGTCACCGTGGTCATCACCGGCGTCAACAAGTCCCTCCACCAGGAAACGCGACCCACGTAGCGGCTCCGCCGCGAACACGCCGCCCAGCGGGCTGTCGACGGTCGCTCCTGATCAGCATTCGCCACGCCAGGTGAGGCTCTTCAGCTCAACTCCCGTCGGGAAGGAGAGCTTGTACTCGCCGGGTCCCGGGTTGAAGTGCAGGCACCTGTCCCAGGTGCGGCCTTCGAAGACCCAGGTGGCCTGGATGTGATCGGAACCGGGGCTGGGAAAGCCGTTGTTCATGATGAAGCCGACCCGCAGCGACCCGGACCAGTTGCCTTCCGTCTTCAGGATCGTCGGACCGTGGTAGCCGGAGGAGCTCCAGGCGCAGACATTTCCCGTGGGGCAGTCCGGAGGACTGGGCTCGGCGGAGGCGCTCGGTGCGATGGCAATCACGCCGAAGACGGCGGCAGAGGCAGCAAGGGCTGCGGAACTCCGCTTGAACATGATGATCTCCCCAAGATGTGACGCATGAACAGATTCCGACCCCGGGCGCAGCAGCGGACAGGAGGCCCTCGGAGTCGGCGCCTCGAACAGTAGGCCGCACCGGATACTTCGCGTCCCTGACAGATGTCAGGGTCACGATGCGCTGGTGGACGGTGGCGGTCTCCGCGCGGGCCGTTGAGCGGTCGGGAGCGGCGCGTCAGCATCCCGGCATCCTGAGCCCCTGGTTAGCCGTACCTTAAGGCGACCGTAAAGATCGCCATCGCCCGTCTCCAGCAGGCGAATTCGCGGGTTTCTCGGGCTAGTTTCTGATCGCCCCCACGGGATTCACCCCATGCATCAGGCCCTCGAGGAGACCTTCCATGTCCGCACGCCGCAAGGCCGCCGCCGTCGCCGCTCTCGGCCTGACCCCGCTCGCGCTGACCGCCCTCGCCGCCGCGCCCGCCTCGGCGCACGGCTCGATGGGCGACCCGGTCAGCCGGGTCTCGCAGTGCTACGCGGAGGGCCCCGAGAGCCCGAAGTCCGACGCGTGCAAGGCGGCGGTCGCGGCGGGCGGCACGCAGGCCCTCTACGACTGGAACGGCATACGCATCGGCGACGCGGCCGGCCGACACCAGGACCGGATCCCGGACGGCAAGCTGTGCAGCGCGAACAGCGAGGAGTTCAAGGGTCTGGACCTGGCCCGCGCCGACTGGCCGGCGACGAGCGTGAGCAGCGGGTCGTACACCTTCAAGTACCGCGTGACCGCCCCGCACAAGGGCACCTTCAAGGTGTACATCACCAAGGCGGGCTACGACCCCGCGAAGCCGCTGGCCTGGGGCGACCTGGATCTGTCGAACCCGGTGGCGACGGTCACCGACCCGGCGGCGTCGGGCGGCTTCTACACGTTCTCCGGCACCCTGCCGCAGCGCTCCGGCAAGCAGCTGCTGTACGCGGTCTGGCAGCGCTCGGACAGCCCGGAGGCGTTCTACTCC
>Ga0247821_10002085_pt1 | contig 11002 bp, 9 predicted proteins | sample 13C_Glycerol_Day_FD_192481 | JGI IMG/M metagenome (GOLD analysis project Ga0247821, IMG submission 192481) | Soil microbial communities from agricultural site in Penn Yan, New York, United States - 13C_Glycerol_Day14 | ecosystem: Environmental > Terrestrial > Soil > Agricultural land | place... | reverse complement strand
CGCTCACGCCGCGCGAGACGACGTCGGCGTAGAGGCGCGCGAGCTCGCGCGGCGTGAGCGTCAGCGACTCGTCCTCGACACGGTTGTAGCCGAACGAGAAGCCGAGTCCGCGGCAGTGCTCCCACCCCGGCTCGGTCTCGTGCTGGGTGTGCGCGTCGTACTCGCTCGTGCGGTAGTCCCAGACGTCGACGCCCCAGCGATCGTTCACGATGCCGTCGGGCACGGCCGCGCGATAGCGATCGAGGAGCGCCTCGATCGAGTGCGGCCCCGGCGCCTTGCCGGCGTCGGGCCAGTCGATGTCGTTCCAGAGCACCTCGGGGGCGAAGCGGTCGACGAGGTCGGCGACGTGGTCGAACGCGTAGGCGTTGTAGGCGGCATCCGTCGGCCGCAGGTCGGTGACGTCGGCCGTCGAGCGGTGCGGCGGCAGGTCGGTGAACGCCCAGTCGAGTCCGCCCGAGTAGTACACGCCGAAGCGCAGGCCCTCGGCGCGGACGGCGTCGGCGAGGGGCGCGATGAGGTCGCGGCGGGGGCCGCGCGCGACCGTCGTGAGCTCACCCGAGCCGGGCGCGTCCCAGAGGGCGACGCCGTCGTGGTGCTTCGTGGTGGGGACGACGTAGTCGGCACCGACCTCGCGGAAGAGGCGAGCCCAGTCGGCGGGGTCGTAGGCCTCGGCCGTCCACGCGTCGAGGAACGCCTCGTAGGGGGCGCCGCCGTGCTCGCGGGCGTGGTGCTCGGCAGCGGGCGAGCCCTCGATGCGGATCGTGTTCGCGTACCACTCCGCGTAGGCGTTGTGGGCGAACCACTCGTCGTCGGGCACCGCGCCGAGCGCGCCGGAGGGCTCCGCCCACGCCGGCACCGAGTACGGGCCCCAGTGCACGAAGATGCCGAGGCTCGCGTCCTGGGCCCAGGCCGGGAGCGGGCGCCGGGGCGCGCTCACGCGTCGACGTCGTGTCCGCGGCGCGGACGTTCGGGCACGGCCACGATCGCCAGCGCGACGCAGCCGAGTGCCGGGATGACGAGCGGCAGCAGCTGCCACGTCACGACACCCGCGAACACCGCGGTCGCCACGAGGTACGCGGCGCCCGCCGGGTCCTGGCGCACCGCGCCGGGCACCTCGCGCAGCGCGCCGAGCCAGCCCCCGCCGGGCGTCCAGCGTCCGGCGGCGGTGAACAGCGCGAGCGCGAGCGCCGCGAGTCCGGCCCAGCCGATCGCCGCCACGACCGGGCCGCCGGGCAGCACGCCGGTGCCGGCGAGGTCGATGTCGAGCGCCAGCACGAGGGCGAGCACGAGGGATGCCGCGCCGATGCCGATGCCGCCGACGAGCCCCGCGCGCACGTCGCGCCAGAACCAGGTGAGGCCCGAGTCGTCGGCCTTGAGGTATCGGCGCAGGTGGCGCACGCCCGCCGCGAGCGCGGCCGGGAGCGTGACGACGGGGATCGAGACGACCGCCACGAGGATGCCGACGTAGAGCACCTCGCCGAGGAGCGAGAACGCTCCGCGGGCGCCCGGGAACCGAGCCTCGTGCGCGGTCTCGCCACGGGTCGGACCGCTCCCCGAGAGGGCGGCGCGACGTGCGGCGCGGTCGACTCGTGACATCCGCTCGCCCCTAGCCCTTGAGTCCCTGGGTGGCGACGCCGGCGACGAGGAACCGCTGGAACACGATGAAGAAGATCAGGATCGGCACGAGCGCGAGGAAGGACACGGCCACGGTGGCGCCGTAGTCGCTGGTGGACGTGGCGTCGTTGTAGAGCCGCAGTGCGATCGGGAGCGGGTACTTCTCGGGGCTGTTGACGTACAGCAGCGGGCCGAGGAAGTCGTTCCAGGTCCAGATGAACGTGAAGATCGCGCTCGTGATGAGGGCGGGCTTGATCAGGGGCACGATGATCGAGAAGAAGATCCGGATGTGCCCGGCGCCGTCGATGCGGGCCGCCTCGTCCATGTCGCGGGGGATGTTGCGGATGAACTGCACGATCAGGAACACGAAGAACGCCTCGGTGGCGAGGAACTTCGGCAGGATCAGCGGCACGTACGTGTCCACCAGCTCGAGCTTCTGGAACATGATGTACTGCGGGATGATGATCACGTGGAACGGCAGCAGCAGCGTTCCGATCATTGCGGCGAACAGGATGCCGACGCCCCTGAACTTGATGCGGGCGAACGCGTACGCGGCCAGTGCCGATGAGATCAGGGTGCCGATCACGGCCATGATCGCGATGAAGAACGAGTTCGCGAAGAACTGGTACAGCGGCGTGCCGGCGATGCCCTCGACGACCTTCGTGTAGTTGTCGAACGTCGGGTTGTTGGGGATCAGGCCCTGGTTCTGGCCGAACTCGCTCGACGGCTTGAACGTCGAGAAGAACAGCCACACCAGCGGGTAGAGCACGATCGCGGTCAGCGCGAGCAGCACCACGAACCAGATCACGGTGTTGATCGTCTTGCGCTTCACGCGGCGCCGGCGGGGCGGGGCGGTGGGCTCGAGGGCGTTCTCGACGACCTCGACGCGAGGGGCTTCGAAGGTGGTCATCGGTTCTCTCCGGCGTAGTGCACCCAGGACTTCTGGGTCTTGAACAGGATGAAGGCGATGATCGCGACCACGATCACCAGGACCCACGCCATCGCCGAGGCGTAGCCCATCTGCAGGTCGGCGAAGCCGCGCTTGTAGAGGTACAGCGTGTAGAAGTTGGTCATGCCCGCGGGGCCGCCCGAGCCGTTCGAGATGATGTACGCCGACGCGAACACCTGGAACGCGTTGATCAGCTCGAGCAGCAGGTTGAAGAAGATCACGCTCGAGAGCATCGGGATCGTCACGTTGCGGAACTTGTGCCACGGCCCGGCTCCGTCGACCTCGGCGGCCTCGTACAGCTCCTGCGGGATCTGCTTGAGCCCGGCGAGGAAGATCACCATCGGGGCGCCGAACTGCCACACCGCGAGCAGGATCATCATCGGGATGACCAGGGCCACGTTGCCGACCCAGCCGCCGATGTCGATGCCGAAGAAGCTGAGGGTGTCGTCGACGGGCCCGTCGGTGGAGAACATGGCCCGCCAGACGATCGCGACCGAGACCGAGGCGCCGATCAGCGACGGGGCGTAGAACGACGAGCGGAAGAAGCCCGAGCCCCGGTCGCGGTAGTTGAGGAGCATCGCGATGCCGAGGGCGGCGGCGAGCTTGATGGGGGTGCCCACGAGCACGTACACCAGGGTGATCTGCACCGACTGGATGTAGTTCGGGTCCTCCGTGAACATGCGCACGAAGTTGTCGAGGCCGATCCACTTCGGCTCGGTGAAGAGGTTGTACTTCGTGAACGCGAGGTACAGCGAGAAGATCATCGGCCCGCCCGTCAGGCCGAGGAAGCCGATCATCCACGGCACGAGGAATCCGTACCCGGCGACCGTCTCCTTGCGGTTGTGCGCCCGGCGGCCGGCGGTCGTGGGGACCTTGGCCTCGGCGCGGCGGACCTGGCGCATGGCCTTCCGCACGCTGCTCGACCCGGCTTCCGCCGTGACGATCGATTCGGTTTCCGTGCTCACTGTGGTTCTCCGGTTCCTGCGAGAAAACAGTACCCGGGCCCGGCGGGGTCGCGCCCCACCGGGCCCGGGCTTGACTGCTCAGGTGTTACTGGTTGAGGACGACGTCCATCTCGTCGAAGAACTGCTTCGCCGCGTCGGCCGCCGTGACGGTGCCGAACCCGAGCTCCTGGCCGAGCTGGCGGAACTTCTCCTCGAGGGTGCCGTAGCCGACGATCGGCACGGGCGGGGCGTCGCCGAGGCGGTCCGCGATGGACTGCTCGTAGTCCGCGATCTGCTGGCCCAGCGGATCGAGCTCAGCGCCCTCGAGCTGCGTCTCCGACGCGGGGATGCCGCGGTTGGTGCCGAAGGCGGCGCCGACCTCGGGCGCGTTCACGAGGAAGTTGAGCAGCGTGGCCGCGGCCTCGGGGTGCTCGGTCGTCGAGGCGATCGAGTGGAGCATCGAGGGCTTGAGGTACAGGTCCTTCGCGCCCTCCTCCGTCACCGGCGGGGCGACGAGGCCGAGCTCGGTGAAGTTCTCGCCGAGGTTGCCGAGGTAGCCGGCGCCGAAGTTGTCCCAGGTCAGCTCGCTCGTGGTGAGCGCCGAGTCGAAGCCCGAGAGGGGGTAGACCTCCTCCAGCTTCTGCTGGCCGATGACCGTGCCGTCGGTGCGGATGCCGTCGGCCTGCTCCCAGAACTTCGTGAGGTCCTCCTCGGTGAAGTTCGGCTCGCCGTCCTCGGTGAAGAGGTCCTTGCCCTCGGCGCGCTGCTGGATCTCGAAGTTCTGGATGCGGCCGGTGTAGTCGGTGCCGCCGAAGATCGCGCCGGCACCGGCGTCGCTGACCTCCTTCATCCAGGCGTCGTAGTCCTCCCAGCTGCCGCCGCCCTCGTAGTCCTCGACGCCGACCGACTCGAGGAGCTTCGGGTTGGTGTACATGCCCCACGCGTTGGTGGAGGTCGGGATGCCGGTGGTCTCGCCGCCGACGACGCCGATGTCGAGGATCTGCTGCGACAGCGGCTCGGTGTCGATGATGTTGCCGAGGTACGGGGTCAGGTCGAGCAGGAGCCCGTTCTCCGAGTACTGGCGGAGGTACGAGTAGTCGAACTGCATGACGTCGGGCAGGCCGCCGCCGGCCGCCTCGGTCTGGCGCTTCTCCCAGAACTCGGGGAAGCCGAGGAACGAGGTGTTCACCGTGATGTTCGGGTACTCCTCGTTGAAGGCGGCGATCGCCTCGTCGTACATCGCGGCGCGCACGTCGTTGCCCCAGAACGCGAGGTTGAGGGTGACCTTCTCGTCGGGGTCGTACGTGGCCGCCGCCTCGTCACTGCCGCCGCCCGAGCAGCCCGTGAGCACGAGCGCGGCGCTCGCGGTGAGCGCTGCTGCGGCCGCCGCCATGCGGCGCTTGCGAATGTTGAACATCGTTGTCCTCCCGGAAACGTCTCTGTCTGCCTGGTGCGGGTTCACGCTGGTGGGAAAGCGCTTCCCCAAATGTAGCCCTTCGACCCCATGTCGTCAACTGCGGAGGGAAAATCGTTTCAATTCGTTATCCGGATGCTGCGGCCGCCGGCATTTCGGGCGGTGAAGTGGCTGGTCATGACGGGTTTCGGTCGATGGGGGCGTCGCGGTCGCAGACGAGCCGATCGTCCACAACCGACAGCAGAGCGGTGAACACGGCGCTCAGGCGGGCCGCCGCGGCGTCGCTCGAGCCCAGCTCGGAGCCGTCCCAGTGCGGGTGCGTGAAGTAGTAGAGCACGGCGCGATCGCCGTCGACGACGACGTCGCCATGACGGCCGAAGGTCTCGTCGCCGCGACGATGTCCGGGCTCGCCGAGGATGACCTCGTCCGCGCCGCCCTGCCGCGTCCACGTGACGGCGTCGTTCGAGCGGTGCACGCCCATCCCCCGCCACTCGTCGACGAGCATCCACCACCAGCCGCCGAGCTCGAACACGTTCGGGCCCTCGTGCGGCCGGCCGCCGATCGCGCGACCCTCGACCTGCCAGTCCGACAGGTCGTCGCTCACCGCCGCCCACGTGGTGGAGTCGTCGGCCTCGTCCTTGTACCAGAGCCGCCACCGGCCGTCGGGGCACCGCGCGACGCACGCATCGATCACGCGGTCGGAGTCCAACGGCACCTCGCCGACGACGGTCCAGTGCTCCAGGTCGTCGCTCACGTACTCGACGATACGTCGCGGATGATCCCAGTCGGCGAAGACGCCGTCGATGACCGTGAGGTACATCCGGTACCGCTCGCCGTCGTCGATGACCTCGGGCGCCCAATGCGTCTCGCACGCGCGGCCGACGCCGAGCTCGAGGCCCGCCACCGTGCCGGCGTACCGCCACTCGAGCGCGTCCGCCGACCGGGCGACGCCGATGCGCGTGCCGTGCACCCACGACACCCCCGGCTCGTCGACGGTCGCGCGTCGCTGCGTGTAGAACATCCACCACTCCCCCGTGTCGCGGTGGCGGATGACGGTGGGATCCGTCGCCCCGTCGTGGACCGGGTCGTGGAACAGGGCGTCGTCGTCAGGCACGACGGAGGTCGGTGATGGGGCTCTCGAGGCTCCGACGGCGATCCGCGTCGGCGCGCAGGGTCGCCGGCGTCACCACGGAGCCGCCGTTCGACGCCGACGAGTAGATCGCCGTGACGAGCTCGAACGAGCGCGTGGCATCCGACGCCGTCGACGGCAGCGGCTCGCCCGACGCGAGCGCCGCGTAGATGTCGCGCAGGAGCGGCGCGTGGCCGCTCGCCTCCTCGACGTCGGGCAGGGCCCAGGCGGCCGCCGTTTCGGGGTCGACGTGCTTCGCGGGCGTGATGCGCCAGTGCTCGTGGCCGTGCCCGTAGAGGTGGTCGACCGTGACGGTGGCGTGCTCGGTGTCGATGCGGATGGTGCTCACCTCGCGCGGCGAGAGCGCGCTGGTGATGACCGACGCGATGGTGCCGCCCGCGAACGCGATGACCGCGGTCGACACGTCCTCCATCTGCGTCTCGCGGTCGAGGCGCCAGAGCTGGCCCTGCACGCTCGCCCAGTCGCCGAGGAGCCAGGCGAGCAGGTCGATCTGGTGGATGCCCAGCCCGAGCGTCGGCCCGCCGCCCTCGGTCGCCCACTTGCCGCGCCACGGCACCGCGAAGTACGCCGGGTCGCGGAACCACAGCGTCTCGCACGTCGCCACGAGCGGGCGTCCGATCGCGCCCGAGTCGAGCAGTGAGCGCACGTGCGCCGCCGCCGAGCCGGTGCGCTGCTGGAACACGACGGCGAGGCGCCGGTCGTTGCGCGTCGCGGCATCCGTCATCGCGTCGAGCTCGTCGAGCGACAGTGCGGCGGGCTTCTCGCAGACCACGTGGAGGCCGGCGTCGAGGGCGGCGATGGACTGCTCGGCGTGCACGCCCGGCGGGGTGCACACGTGCAGCACGTCGGCGACGCCCGCGGCCAGCAGCTCGGCGAGCGTGTCGAAGACGGCGGGCACGCCCCAGCGCTCGGCGAACCCTTCGGCGTGCGAGCGGTCGCGGTCGACGACGGCGACGAGCTCGGCGCCGGGCGTCGCCAGGAGGACCTCGGCGTGGGCGTTGGCGATCGCCCCGGTGCCGACGATCGCGGCGCGGAGCGGGGTGGACTCGGTCATCGGTCTCCTTCGATGCGGCCGGCTCGGGCCGGCTGGGTCTCGTAGCGGCGCAGCCGGCCGCACATGCCGTAGGCAGGGACGTCGGACGCCGTGGCCACGCGGGCCTCGGCGAGCCCCGGGTCGTAGCCGGCCTCGAGCGCTTCGAGGCGGTCGCCCGTGTCGTGTGCGGCGGCGAGCGCGCCGGACTTCCAGCGCTCACGCCACTCGGGCACGCGCGGACGCACGAGGGCGGTCGCCCGCTCGTGCAGGCGGGCGAGCCGGTCGGGGTCGACGCTCCCGTCGTCGCGGAACAGCGCACGGTAGCCCGCGACCGCGAGGTCGCGACGCGCGACGGCGGCCGTCAGCCGGTCGACGTCGGATGCCTCGGGGCCGGGCAGCGCCGCGGCATCCGCGTATCGCCCGTGGTCGGCGAGCACCTCGTCGGGGAACGTCATGACCGCGTCGCCCGCCTCGGGCAGGCCGGCGTTCTGCATGACGACGCGGACGTCGAGCCCGCCGTCGTTCACCGCCCGGTGGATGACGCCCGGCGCGAACCAGACGAGGTCGTCGGGCGCGAGCCGGCGTTCGGCGAACGTGCCCGAACCGTCGATCGTGTGCAGCCGCCCGCGGCCGCCGACGACGAGGTAGGCCTCGGCCGAGACGGTGTGCATGTGCGGCGTGCCGCCCGCGAGCCCGTCGGACGCGACCGCGTCGTACACGGCGAGCGCGCTCACGGAGGTCGCGCCGGGGAACGCGGGCAGGGTCACGGCGCGCCCAACAGGCCGGGCACTCGGGCCGCGGCGGCGTCGGCGAGCCGGGCTGCCCGCTCGGGGTCGCTCTCGCCGTCGGCGATGACGACGCCGTAGCGGAGCACGAGCGTCGCGCCCGGCTCGACGACGTGCTCCTCGCTGAAGAAGGGCGCAGGGCACAGGCACGCGAAGTCGTCGCTGCGTGCGAACCACTGCGGCGGGTGCTGCAGGTTCGCCGGATCGTCGACCATCACGATCGTCGACGCGGTGTCCGTCTCGTCGTGCCGGCCGCTGAAGCCCATCCAGGGCGCGCGCGTGCCGCGCAGCTCGTCGCCGCCCGCGAGGCCGGGCGCGAGGAGCCGCCCACCCGTGAACGAGCGCGGTCCGCGCCAGAACAGCCCGCCGTAGCCGGCGTTCTCGCGTCCGCGGGTCGTCGGCGACCCGATGGGGATCGGTCGGTCGGTCGTGTTCGTGAGGCGCGTCGCGAAGCCGAGCAGCCATGCGTCGTCGTCGAGCACGGATGCCGCGAGCGTCCGCTCCTCCTCGAAGATCGACTCGCCCGCCTGCGTGATCCACTCGAGGCGCTCGACGACGCGGGCGGTGCCGGTCGCGGGACCGACGCGCCCCGCCGCATCCGTCGCCTGGTCGCGCTCGAACGCGACGTGCCGCTGTTCGCCGTTGTTCGGCAGCTGCACGTAGCCCTCGCCCCGCACGAAGGTCGGGCCGCCCCAGAAGTTCTCGTCCCCGACGACCGGCAGCGACCAGGCGATGCCCTTGTGCCAGACGTGGTCGTGCGGGCGGTAGAGCGAGACGAGCTCGCCGCCGAGCGTGCGGATCGGGCTGAAGTACGGCCGAGGCGACTCGTACGTCGGATGGTCGGGTCGGGCGACGTACTCGGCGAGCACCGCGTCGCCGGCGCGCAGGAGGAGCCGATCGTCGGCCTCGTCGAAGCGGATGTCGGTCATCGGTCTCCTTCGGGTTCGTCGTCGATCCGTGCGCGCTCGTCACTCGGAAGCGATTCCGTGGGAAAGCGCTATCCCAGCGTACACGGCGACGGGCGCTCACGCGCGTCGGATCTCGTTCGTCTCCGAATCGACGGTACCGAAGTGCCGGAGTTCCGGAGTTCCGGAGTTCCGTCCCGGATTGCCGAAGTGCCGGAGTGCCGAAGGGCCGCACTCCCGGAGCGCCGCCTACCTTCCGCCGACCGCCCACGGCGCCGCGCACGGCTCGGTCGGCGAACCGTTGAGGATCGGACCGAGGATCGGCGCCAGCGCCTTCCCGACCTCCTGCACCGCCTCGCCGGTGGCGCCGTCGCCGTTCCCCAGCATGGCCAGCACCGCCCCGGTCTGCGGGTAGTAGGCGAGGTTCGTGCCGTACCCCGGCTCGGCGCCGGCATGGGAGATGGCGAGCACGCAGCCCGTGGCCTCGTCGAACTCGACGCCGGCGCCGAGGCCGTAGCTCGCCCCGCTCCGACCGAAGTTCGGCGCCAGGTCCGACCACCGTTGCGCCTGCAGCTCGGGCGTCACGCCCGCGCCCTCACCGAGGGCCTCACCCCACGCATGCAGGTCGTCGAGCGTCGACACCATGCCCCCGCCGGCCCAGCTCTGGCCGTTCGACCAGTCCACCGTGTCGACCGGCGACCCGAGCTCCGGGCAGAAGACGGAGTAGCCGTGGGTGAGCGGTGCGGTGACCTGGCCATCGGGCGCGAACCGGCTGCGGTCCATGCCGAACGGCTCGGTGATGCGGTCGTGGATGAACGTGGCGAGGTCCGTGCCGGTCACCTGCTCGAGGATGCCGCCGAGCAGGTAGTAGTTCGTGTTCGAGTACGCGAATCCGTCGCCGGGTGCGAAGTCGGCTCGCGGCGTCGCCGCGCCGATCGCGATGAGCTCGTCGGGGGTCGGGATCCCATGGGGGTCGGCGCAGATGCGATCGACCTGCGCCCGCCCGGACTCGCCGACGCCGCTCGACTGGTTCAGCAGCATCCGCACCGTGATGGTCGACGCCTCGGGGAAGTCGGGGTACCAGCGGTCGAGCGTGTCGTCGAGGCCGACGTCGAACCCGGCCTCGCCGATCACCTGCATCATGACGGTGCTGACGATGGTCTTGGTGATGCTGCCGATCTTCTGCTGGTTGTCGGGTCCGATCGGCTCGCCCGTGCCGACCTCGGCCTCCCCTCGCTCCGACACCCACTCGCCCTCGCCGGGGATCCACACGCCGATGATGACGCCCGGTACGCCCGATGCCGCGAACCCCTCGTCGAGCGCCGTCTCGAGCTCCGCGACGAGCTCGGGGTCGAGCGACCCGGCGTCGGCGGGACCGGAGGTCTCGGCGGCGGATGACGGCGGCTGCGCGGCATCCGACACGGAGCCCTGCGACCCCGACCAGATCGTCACCGCGATGACGACGATCGCAACGACCCCGATGGCGATCACGGTCCACAGGAGCGCCCGGCGCCTCGGTCTCGCGCCGGGCGGCTGCCCTCCGTCGGACTCCCCGTCGGGCGGCGGAACGTCGCGCCCGGCGCCGTGGCCATCGGGTGCCGTCGGCTGGCTCATGGTGGATGCTACCGCGCCGCGATCGCGGTGCTGACGGAACCTCATGGCCCCGGTCCGGGGGGTCAGGCGGCGTCGTGCGAACCGCGTTCGAGCTCGATCGGGCGCTCGCGTCCGCCGACCCGGGAGGTCGGCCAACGCGGGTCGAGGGTCAACACCTCGACGCCGGATGCCCCGAGCAGCACGGTGTCCTCCACCTTCGCGCCGGGCGCCGTGGGGTTCCACGCGAACGCCTGGCCCGCCTGCACCACGTCGGCGATGCCCGGCACCGCCCGAGGATCACGGCCCGCGTAGCCGGCGGCGCCGCCCTGGTGATGGCGTCGCCACTCCGCGGGGTCGAACCCGTTGGCCCCGTAGGCGGCGGTGCCGGCGGCGAACACGTCGCCGAGCGTCGCGCCCGGCCGCGTCGCATCGAGGAACGCCGCCTCGACCTCACGGATGCGGCGCGCGGCATCCGCCTCGATCGGATCGGCCGGCCCGAACCGCACCCAGCGCGTCGCGTTCGCGATGAGCCCGGTCCGGCGCCCGCACACCACGAGCATGGCGCGGTCGCCGTGGGGCGCGTCGGTGGGCAGCGGATGCCGGTGGGCGAGCCGC
>Ga0247821_10002084_pt1 | contig 11005 bp, 9 predicted proteins | sample 13C_Glycerol_Day_FD_192481 | JGI IMG/M metagenome (GOLD analysis project Ga0247821, IMG submission 192481) | Soil microbial communities from agricultural site in Penn Yan, New York, United States - 13C_Glycerol_Day14 | ecosystem: Environmental > Terrestrial > Soil > Agricultural land | place... | reverse complement strand
GCCCGAGAGGACTTCGATGGCGTCTGCGTTATAGGCACTAGCGCTGGGAATGGCCATGGGTACTCGTCGTCAGTCGTGGGTGAAAATAAGTCATCAAAATACAGAAAAATCGAGCGATTGGTACTGCTGTGGGGCAATACCGGCAAAGCTCAACAACGCTGGCAGGCGCTCGGCGAAACCCTGAAAGCTGTGGTCGCCGCCGGCCTGGATACGCAGGGCGCAGGCCCGGTAGAACTGCTCGGCCTGGCGGTAATCCAGGGTCTCGTCGGCGGTTTGCAGCCAGACTTGATAGCGGCTGCCATCGGTAGGCGGCGCAACTTCGAGCTCGGCCAGGGCCTGCACGTGATCCAGGGTCAGTTCCCAGGTCTCACCGGTGTAATGGTTCTTTTGGGCACCCAAAAAACCGTCGAAACGCTGGTGCGGATTGACCGCAGGATTGACCAGCAACGCCTTGAGCCCATGGCGTTCGGCCAGATGGGTGGCATAGTAGCCGCCGAGCGAGCTGCCGACCAGTAATGGCGATTCGAGTTCGGCCAGGGCGGCCTCGAGCTGGGCCATGGCTTGACGCGGGTGATGGTGCAGGGCTGGCACGCGCAAGCGCTCCGCCAGGCCGATCCGCTCCATCACTGCGACCAGTTGGCAGGCTTTCTTGGACGAGGGCGCGCTATTGAACCCGTGTATATAAAGTATCGAACCCGACATGCCGCCCCCGGTGCACGTGAATCGCCTGGCGATGCCAGGCAGGAAAACGCGCATTTTAGCCTGTTAGACGGCAGATGGAGCAGTTTCACCCATTCAGCAACACTTAATAGCCGTCGCCTTCATAGTCGACCGTGAATTCGAAGCCGATCACCCGTGACACGCCTGTCTCAATCAGACCATCGCTATGCAAGCGCAGCCAGCGATAGCCAGGGGCCTGCTCACCGACCTTGAAGTCCTCGCTGCCTGGCTCGAACTGAATGCAGGTGGAAGGCGAGGCCAGCAAACGCACGCCGTCATGCAACTGGTCCCATTCCTGGTGGACATGCCCCCAGAGCAGCCCCCGCACCTGTGGATAACCCTGCAGCAGGGCAAACAGTGCGTCGGCATTACGCAACCCGATCGGCGCCATCCAGGCGCAACCAATAGGTACCGGCTGGTGGTGGAAACAGATCAGGTGATGACGTTCAGGCGCTTCCTTCAGCGACCGCTCAAGCAGGGCCAACTGGCTTTCGTCGAGCACACCCGGTACCGAACCCGGCACGGCCGAATTGAGCATGAGGATGCGCCAGTTACCGATATCCAGCTGCGGGTTGAGCAAATCGGTGCCTTGCGCAGCCAGTTCCATCGGCCGAGGCTCGTCATGGTTACCGGCAAGCCAGCGGGTCGGGGCCTCAAAGCTTGCCGTCAGATCGCGAAAGCACCTGTAGGACTCTTCGGAGCCGTCCTGGGACAAATCACCTGTAGCCAGCAACACGTCGATCCGCGGCTGCTCTTCACGCACCTTTTCGATCACCCGCTGCAGACTCTCGCGGGTGTTCATGCCCAGCAGCGTACCTTGCGGGTCAGCAAACAAATGGCTGTCGGTGAGCTGCACCAGATGTACCGGCGCATCATCAAGCGGAATGGATTGTTGCGGCAAGGGCCGACTCCTTGAACGGATTCAGCACGATTATGGCGGCAAGCTGCGTTGGAGCAAACAGGCGAAAACGACGGACGTCACATTTCAGCGAACTGCGGCCAGCTCATGGCCACAGGCCAGGCAATGACTGAGCCACTCACCCAGGAACAGGTTGAGCTGGGCTTTTTCATCAGGCTGGTGCATCGCCGCGTTCGGATAGGGATAGATGCTGCGAAAACGCCGGGCATGCTCAGCGCTGACCACTTCGGCCATGCGCGCATCGTGGTACACCTGCACTTCCAGCTGCGGCACCGGCAGCCACGGCAGGCTGTGCTCCTGGCGCACACGCAGGGTGGTGGTGTAGGGGCACGCGAGCACCACATCGAGGACCAGCACGCCGAGCATCTGGTCACCCTGGGTCATACCGATCCGGCGCGAACTCATGGTGCTGCGCATGTCCGGCAACAGGCGCATCAAACGCGCATAGTTGGCCTCGCAGGCAGCCTGCAACCCGACCAGATCGACCCGGTAGCGTTCGCGCAACAGATTCACGACCATAGCCCCCTGACTTCATCCCGGTTCAAAGCCAGCCACTGCAAGGCAATAATGCTTGCCGCGTTGGCAATCAGCCCATCGCGTACGGCCTGCAAGGCATCCTCGAACGCCCAGACCTTCACGCGAATATCCTCACCCTCTTCCTCCAGTCCATGCAAGCCGCCCGCCCCAACGCTGCTGCACTGACCCAGGTACAAGTGAACAAATTCATCGCTGCCGCCAGGTGACGGAAAATACCGGGTCATTGGCCACAACGCGTTGAACACCAGTCCAGCTTCCTCCTGCGCTTCGCGGTGCGCAACTTCTTCCGGCGCTTCATCTTTATCGATCAGACCGGCGACCAGTTCGATCAGCCAGGGATTGCCAACCTTGCCCATCGCCCCGACGCGAAACTGCTCGATCAGCACCACCTCATCACGCACAGCATCGTAAGGCAGCACACAGACGGCATCGTGACGCACGAACAGCTCGCGGCTGATCTCGCGGCCCATGCCACCGGCAAACAGTTCGTGGCGCAGACGCACCCTGTCGAGCTGGTAAAAGCCTTTGAAGCAGTTGACCCGTTCGACAATTTCGACGTCCGTGGGTACAGGTTTAAGCGTGTCTGACATGGGAATCCTCATTACCTCGTGTACCGCATCGCGCAATCCTAACCCGCGCACCGCCACGTTTCACCCCTTTAAAGTTGCCGGCCGGGCTGCGAGGATAGACAGCCTGCTGATATTCAGCTTAGTGGCGAACTGAAGGCCTTGCCGACGGTCCAAGCCCGATCACCTTTGCCTTACAAGGATCATCATGACGCTTGTGAAACTAACTACCGTGGCCGTGCTGGCCTTGGCCCTGGGCGCTTGTCAAAGCCTGTTCCAGCCCAATATGCGCACGCCACTGGAGGTCAAGCGCGACCGCTGGGAGCACATCAAGCCCGGTTGCAATACGGCCGATTGCCCGCTGGTCAATATCGACACCATCCACTTCCCGGCCAATCCAAAACTGGACGCGATAGTCGAGAAGCGTCTGCTGCTAATGACCCAGGATAACGAGCGCAGCGCCCTGCCCAGCTCGCTAAAGGCCTACGAAGACCAGTTCATGGCCACCGCCGAAACCCGCAACAGCAGCTACCTGCAAGCCAAGGTACGCGAGCAGCATGACGGACTGGTGATCATCGAGCTGTCCAGTTATCTGGACACCGGCGGCGCCCATGGCATGCCCGGGCGCGGTTTCATCAACTACTCGCGCCAGCAGGACAAGGTGCTGACCCTGCAGGACATGCTGGTACCCGGCCAGGAGGCGACCTTCTGGAAGACCGCCGAGGAAGCCCACAAGGGCTGGCTGATCAGCACCGGCATGGACAAGGACGCCGAATTCGTCAAGACCTGGCCGTTCCGCCAGACCCCACACATTGCCCTGACCTACGGCGCGGTAGTGCTCAAGTACGAAGTGTATGCCATCGCCCCGTATTCCATGGGCCACATCGAACTGAAGATCCCCTATCCGCGCCTGAACGGTGTGATCAAGCCGGAGTTGTTTCCCGGTCGCGGCTGACCGATGGCGCTGCCGCCCAGTACACGCACCCTGCCAGCAGCAAGGCAGGCAGGGTCGAGCCGACATCGGCCGCGTAGTGCGCCAGCAGATGGTAGGTGGCTACACCGCAGGCCCAGGCCACCAGCGCGCGCCAATGCAGGCTCTGGATCGGACTGGCGTCGCTGCGACGGCGGCGCACGATGAAGTGGTCGACCAGCACCACGCCGAATAGCGGGGCAAACACCGAGCCGATCAACAACAGGAAGTTCTGGTACTGCGCCAGCGGCGCGAAACAGGCGATCAGGGTACACAGCACACCGATTGCCAAGGCCAGGTGCTCGACCTTCACCCGCACCAGCAGGCCAGTGGAAACCGCTGCCGAATGGATATCGGCAAAGGCTTTTTCCGACTCGTCGAGCAGAATCAGCAGCAGCGGGATACCAATGCCGGCGCCCGCCAGTGCCAACAGCAAGGTATTGACCTCGCCCGCCGGGGCAAAAGCCAGGGTATAGGCCACACCCAGGCACATCATCCAGATATTGCCGACGAAATAGCCCAGCGCCGTGCCAATGAACACGCGGCTGCCATGGCGGCTGAAGCGTGAGTAGTCAGCAATCAGCGGCAACCACGACAACGGCATGGCGATCGCGATGTCGATCCCTACCGCCAGCGACATCGAGCCATCACCGGCGCGCGCCCAGAGGGCAGAAAGGTCGGCCTTGGCAAACAGATTCCAGGTCAGCCACAGGCAAGCCCCGAGCAACAACCAGATGCCCCATTTGCGCAGGATCTTGCGCACGAAGGTCAACGGCCCGCTGACGGCCAGCAGGGTGGCCAGGGCGCCAAAGCACAGGGTCCACAACAAGGGATTGGTCAGCGCGCTGCCTTCACCGAAGGCACGGGCGCCAAGCAGGCTGGCGGCATCACGCATGACGATGATTTCGAACGAACCCCAGCCGATCAGCTGCAGCAAGTTGAGCAGCGCCGGCAGCCGCGCACCGTCGCGACCGAGACTGCGCCGCAGGGCCGCCATGGACGACAGACCGGTATCGCTACCGATGACGCCGACGGCCGCCAGCAGCAATACCCCTACGGTGGTGCCGAGGATGATAGCCAGCACCGCGCCAGCCAGGCCCAGGCCCGGGCCGAGCAAGGCGCCGGTCTGCAGCACCATCAGGCCGATGCCCAGGGAGAACCATAGGGAACAGAGGTCGCGACCGCTGAGGACGCGTTGCCCGGCGGTGACCGGGTGATCAGGGGAAAACTGGCTGGGTGTGCTCACAAGGGTGATCTCGACAGGGAGGTTTTTTGTTCTTGGGAACCTATCGCGGGGCAATCCCGCTCCCACCTTGTTTGTGGGAGCGGGATTGCCCGCAATGCGGTTACACCTTTTTGTACAGCTGGCTGCCTTCCTGGCGGAACCGCTCGGCCTGCTCGCGCATGCCATCCTCGACCGCCACATCCACCGCATCGATGCGCTGGTTGGCGGCGTACTCACGTACTTCCTGAGTGATTTTCATCGAACAGAACTTCGGCCCGCACATCGAGCAGAAGTGCGCGACCTTGGCCGAGTCCTTGGGCAGGGTCTCATCATGGAACGAACGCGCGGTGTCCGGGTCCAGGCCAAGGTTGAACTGGTCTTCCCAGCGGAATTCGAAACGCGCCTTGGACAAGGCATTGTCACGGATCTGCGCACCCGGATGGCCCTTGGCAAGGTCGGCGGCGTGGGCGGCGATCTTGTAGGTGATGATCCCGGTCTTGACGTCATCCTTGTTCGGCAGGCCCAGGTGTTCCTTCGGCGTCACGTAGCAGAGCATGGCGCAACCGAACCAGCCGATCATCGCCGCCCCGATACCGGAGGTGATGTGGTCGTAACCCGGGGCGATGTCGGTGGTCAGTGGGCCGAGGGTGTAGAACGGCGCTTCGTCGCAGCACTCGAGCTGCTTGTCCATGTTCTCCTTGATCAACTGCATCGGCACATGGCCTGGGCCTTCGATCATGCACTGGACATCGTGTTTCCAGGCGATCTTGGTCAGCTCGCCCAGGGTTTCCAGCTCACCGAATTGCGCTTCGTCGTTGGCATCGGCAATCGAGCCCGGACGCAGGCCGTCGCCCAGCGAGAAGCTGACGTCGTAGGCCTTCATGATTTCGCAGATTTCGTCGAAATGGGTGTAGAGGAAGTTTTCTTTGTGATGCGCCAGGCACCACTTGGCCATGATCGAACCGCCACGGCTGACGATACCGGTCACGCGTTTGGCGGTCAGCGGCACATAACGCAGCAGCACGCCGGCGTGAATGGTGAAGTAGTCCACGCCCTGTTCGGCCTGCTCGATCAGGGTGTCGCGGAACAGCTCCCAGGTCAGGTCTTCGGCGACGCCATTGACCTTTTCCAGGGCCTGGTAGATTGGCACGGTGCCGATCGGCACGGGCGAGTTGCGGATGATCCACTCGCGGGTTTCGTGGATATGCTTGCCAGTGGACAGGTCCATGACCGTGTCCGAACCCCAACGGATACCCCAGGTCAGCTTGGCCACTTCTTCTTCGATCGAAGAACCCAGCGCACTGTTACCAATGTTGCCGTTGATCTTCACCAGGAAGTTGCGGCCGATGATCATCGGCTCCAGCTCGACGTGGTTGATGTTGGCCGGGATGATCGCGCGACCGCGGGCGATTTCCTCACGGACGAACTCGGCGGTGATTTCCTTGGGGATGCTGGCGCCGAAGCTGTGGCCCGGGTGCTGCTGGTCGAGCAGGCCGGCGGCGCGGGCTTCCTGCAGTTTCATGTTCTCGCGGATGGCGACGTATTCCATCTCGGCGGTGATGATGCCCTGGCGCGCGTAGTGCATCTGGCTGACGTTGGCACCGGCCTTGGCCCGGCGCGGGTTGCGCACATGGGCGAAGCGCAGCTTGGTAAGCTCGGCATCCGCCAGACGCTGTTGGCCGAAGTCCGACGACAAGCCGGCCAGGCGCTCGGTATCGCCACGGGCGTCGATCCAGGCCGAACGCACATCGCTCAGGCCTTTGCGCACATCGATGAGCACATTCGGATCGGTGTAGGGACCGGAGGTGTCGTAGACCAGCACCGGGGCGTTGGCCTCACCGCCGAAGTCGGTCGGGGTGTCGTCCAGGCTGATTTCACGCATTGGCACGCGGATGTCCGGGCGCGAACCTTCGACATAGATTTTGCGCGAACGGGCGAACGGCTGTACGGACTGTTGATCGACCTGGGCCGACTCACTCAGATTGGTATATTTTTCTTGTTTACTCATCACAGGCTCTCCAGACGGCTTCCAGCAGTGGAATGTCGGGGAGAACCTGAAAGGCACGGACGCACCTGGAGCGGTGCTGTGACAAGTGCGCGGTGATGCCTGCAGCGACTTTAGGCTGGCTCGACATTCCCGGACCTGACACAAGAGACTCGCCGGGAAAGCGAGAAATCTTGTTCCCTACGCAGGCGCTAACCTGATCAGGTTCAACGGGATCCGGATTATCCGATCTCAGCCTCAACGCAAGGCACCCCGACAAGAACGCGCCCAGTCTAGACTGGACTCAGCCGCAAAGCCAACACTACAAGCACAAGCACGATAAATGGCGAAATGGCGGATTGTTGCAAAGTGCCCGCGCATCTACACTCACCGCTTCAGAAAGACTCAATTGTTCAAGGATCGCCCTATGCTGCGCAAACTTTCACTGGCTCTGGCCGTGTCTTGTGCTCTCAACGGAATGGCCTGGGCAGCAGACGCGCCCCAGTCAGCGAAAACCGATCTGGTCAGCGTCTACCAGGAAGCCGTGAACAACAACGCCGACCTGGCGGCAGCCCGCGCCAACTATGGCGCGCAGAAAGAAGTGGTGCCCCAGGCCCGTGCCGGCCTGTTGCCGAACCTGTCCGCCGGTGCCGACATGCAGAGTACCCGCACCAAGCTCGACAGCCCGTCGATCACCTCCAACCGCAGCGGCAACTCCTGGCAGGCCACCCTGGCCCAGCCGGTGTTCCGTGCCGATCGCTGGTTCCAGTTGCAGGCTGCCGAAGCCTTCAACGAACAGGCCTCTCTGGAGCTGTCGGCCACCGAGCAGAACCTGATCCTGCAGTCGGCGGAAAACTACTTTGCGGTCCTGCGCGCCGAGGACACCCTGGCCTCGACCAAGGCCGAAGAAGCAGCCTTCAAGCGCCAGCTCGACCAGTCCGAAGAGCGCTTCGACGTGGGTCTGTCGGACAAGACCGACGTCCTGCAATCACAAGCCAGCTACGACACCGCGCGAGCCAACCGGATCGTCGCCCAGCGCCAGGTCGACGATGCCTACGAGGCCTTGATCACCTTCACCAACCGCTACTACACATCGGTCCAGGGCATCGTCCACACCCTGCCGATCCAGGTGCCGGTGCCCAACGATGCAAAACTCTGGGTCGAAACCGCCGGCAAGCAGAACCTCAACCTGCTGGCGACCAACTACGCCGTCAGCGCCGCCGAAGAAACCCTGCGCCAGCGCAAGGCCGGCCATGCACCGACCCTGGATGCCGTGGCGCAGTACCAGAAAGGCGACAACGACAACCTGGGCTTCACCAACCCCAATCTCGGCGGGCCGATCAGCGGTGATGTCGAGCAGACCAGCATCGGCCTGCAGCTGAACATTCCGATCTACAGCGGCGGCCTGATCAGCTCGCAAGTGCGCGAGGCGTACCAACGCCTGAACCAGACCGAGCAACAGCGTGAAAGCCTGCGTCGCCAGGTGGTGGAGAACACCCGCAACCTGCACCGTGCGGTCAACACCGACGTGGAGCAGGTGCAAGCGCGCAAGCAGTCGATCATTTCCAACCAGAGCGCGCTGGAAGCCACCGAGATCGGCTACCAGGTCGGTACCCGCAACATCGTCGACGTGCTCGATGCCCAGCGCCAGCTGTACACCTCGGTACGTGACTACAACAACACCCGCTACGACTACATCCTCGACAACCTGCGTCTGAAGCAGGCGGCGGGCACGTTGAGCCCGCAGGATCTGACCGACCTGAGTCGCTATCTGAAGCCGGACTACAACCCGGACAAGGATTTCCTGCCACCTGATCTGGCGGCAGCGGCCAAGGCCAACTTCGACGCCCGGCCTTGAACAGCATCGCGGGGCAAGCCCGCTCCCACCGGTAGCCTCGGTGGGAGCGGGCTTGCCCCGCGATTAGCGTCAGAGCAACCGCCCCAACCCATCCAGCAAACGCTGCAACGCACCCTGGTTGGCTTTCATCACCGCTCGCCCCGCTTCGCCCATGCGCCGCGCATCCTGCGGCAATTCGATCAGCCGCCGGATTTCAACCGCCAGCCCCTGGGCATCATCCACCTCCTGCAACGCGCCAGCGTCACGCAGCATCGCTGCGATTTCCAGAAAGTTGAACAGGTGCGGGCCGCTGATCACCGGCAACGACAAGGCCGCCGGCTCCAGCAGGTTGTGCCCGCCATTGGGCACCAGACTGCCACCGACAAAAGCGATATCCGCCAAAGCATAAAGAAACAGCAGCTCGCCCATGGTGTCGCCGAGCATCACTGCCGTCTCCGCCCCCACTGCAGCGGCACTGGAGCGGCGGACAGTCGGGAACTGCGCCGCGCACAACTCGAATACCGCATTGAAACGTTCAGGATGCCGCGGCACCAGGATCAGCAAGGCATCGGCATGATGCTCAAGCAGCTGGCGATGCGCGGCGAGAATCACTTCATCCTCACCCTCATGGGTGCTGGCGGCGATCCATACCGGGCGTTGACTGGCCTGCCACTGCTCACGCAGGGCCCTGGCCCGTGGCAACAGCTGTTCGTCGATTCGCAGGTCGAACTTGATCGAACCGGTGACCTGAACACATTCAGGCCTGGCCCCCAGCTGGCGAAAACGCTCAGCCTCGGCCGCGGTCTGCACCGCGATCAGGTTCATCTCTGCCAGCATCGGCCGGGTCAGCCCGGCAAAGCGCGCGTAGCCACGCGCCGAACGCTCGGAAAGGCGCGCATTGGCCAGCGCCACAGCGATCCCGCGCTTGGCACACTGATGAATATGGTTAGGCCACAACTCGGTTTCCATGATCACCGCCAGCTTCGGCTGGATGTGATCAAGGAAGCGCCCGGCCGCCCACGGCAGGTCATAAGGCAAGTAGCAGTGCTGAATGCGCGGCTCATCGGCAAACATCGCCCGCACCCGCTCCGAACCGGTCGGGGTCATGCAGGTGATGGTAATCGGCAGCTGTGGATAAGCCTGCAACAGGGCGCGAATCATCGGCGCCGCCGCTATGCTCTCGCCCACCGACACCGCATGCACCCAAATACCGCCCTTGCGCATGGCGGGCAGGTTCAGGGCGAAGCGTTCGCCGATGCGCCGGGCGTAGGCTGGCGCCTTGCGCGAACGCAGGAACAGGCGCAGCGCAACCAACGGCAGGCCCAGGTGAAACAGCAGTGTATAAAGAGTTCTGTTCATGGCGCCGAAGTGTACTAGCCAATGGCTCGCAAGTGCACTGCGAAGCGCTCGGCCAGCCACTGCGCCGCCGGCCCCAGGGGCTCATCGCGCCGCCAGACCAGCTCGACCACCAACGCCGGCGGCGTCCACTCGCTGCTCAGTTCGACCATCTGCGCATGGTAGGTCGGGTACTGCACCACATGCCGAGGCAACCAGGCCCAGCCAAGACCTCGCATCAACAACTCGGCCATGGCGTAAAAACTGTCCGCGCGCCAGATCTGCGGGCTGATGGGCTCACCGCCGGGATAGCCGCTTTCCTGCGGGGCAATCAGAAGCTGGCGGTGGCGCGCCAACTGTTGCCGGTTGACCTGCCTCTGCTGCGCCAAGGGATGATTGACAGCGCAGACGGTAACCATCTCCACATTCCCCAACGCGCGGCGCTCCAACGCTGGTGGCATGCGCTCATGGCGAAACAGCAAACCCAGGTCAGCACGGCGCTCGACCAGTTTGCGTGCCACATCGCCCTGGGCACCGCTGGCCAGTTGCACTTCCAGCATGGGGAACTGCTGGGCCAGTTCGTCGAGACTGTCGATAACGGGCTGATAGGGCATGGCTTCATCCTGGGCAACCCGCAACTGTGCTTCCTGACCACGCATCAGCGCCAATGCCCGACCGTCCAGGCGCTCACACTGACGCAACAACTCACGCGCATCCTCCAGCAAGGCCGCACCGGCTTCGGTCAATCGCGGCTGGCGGCCACTGCTACGCTCGAACAGGGTGACGCCCAGATCGGCTTCCAGCAGGGCAATGGCATTGCTCACCGCCGACTGCGCCTTACGCTGGATGCGCGCTACCGCCGAAAACGAGCGATGCTCGGCCACGCCGACAAACAAGCGCTGTTGCTCGAGA
>Ga0247821_10002082_pt1 | contig 11006 bp, 5 predicted proteins | sample 13C_Glycerol_Day_FD_192481 | JGI IMG/M metagenome (GOLD analysis project Ga0247821, IMG submission 192481) | Soil microbial communities from agricultural site in Penn Yan, New York, United States - 13C_Glycerol_Day14 | ecosystem: Environmental > Terrestrial > Soil > Agricultural land | place... | reverse complement strand
CGGCCGACGCCGTTGCTGAACAGCACGAACAAGCCGTTGTCGTGGGCCCGCGCCGGCAACCACCGCATCAGCCACCCGCGCCCGCTCGGCCCGTCGAACGCTTCCGCCACAGCCGCAGGATCCGCAACCCGGTTCTCCCACACGGACAACGGGATCGGCTTCATCCCGTACGGACTGCGGGAGTCGGTCCCGCCGGTCTGATGCGGCGCGAGCAGAACGGTTGCGCCGAGCAACGCGGTGATCCGGACGTTCTCGACCAGGTTGTTGTCCCAGCAGATCAGCACGCCGGCCCGGAACCCCCACGGCGTGTCGAACACCGTGTACGTCGACCCGCTCGCGATCTCCTCGTGCTCGAACGCGTGCAGCTTGCGATGCACCTCGACCCGCCCGTCCGGCAGGCACACGGCGTACGCGTTGAACAACGTGCCGTCGGCATCTTCCAGGAACCCGACGCCGATCCCGGCCCCGAGTTCCTTGGCCAGAGCAAGCACCCGGCCGACCAGCGGCCCGTCGGCGGGCTCCGCGAGCTCCCGTAGCCGTGACGGCGGCTGGCGCCGGAGATGCCAGTAGCCGAGCAGGCACATCTCCGGGAACACGACCAGCCGGGCGCCGTCGCCGACCGCATCGCGGGCCAGCCGCTCGACGGTGGCGAGATTGGCGGCGGGGTCGTCGGGGGTCGGCTCGAACTGGACAACGGCTGCGCGGAAGGACGTCATGTCCCTATCGAAACGCGCAGGCATCTATGACGTCCAATAGTCGCTCGGACCGATTCCATATCCTGAGGTTATGGATCTTCGCTTGCTCCGGGCGTTCGTCACGGTGGCCAGGCTGCGGAACTTCGGCGCCGCGGCCGCGGAACTGTCGACCAGCCAGCCGGCGCTGACCAAGCAGGTCCAGGTGCTGGAGCGCCGGGTCGGCGCGGTGCTGTTCGACCGCGGCCGTCACGGCGCCCGGTTGACCCCGGCGGGTGAGCTGCTGCTTGCTGACGCTCTGGAGTTGCTGGACCGCTCGGAGGCCTTCGAACGACGCGCCGCGCAGGTCGCCTCCGGCGCCGAGGGATCGTTGGCGATCGGGTTCGGGCTGTCCGGGATCGAGCTGGCCCCGCGGGCGGTGGCACTGTTCCGGAGCCGGTGGCCGGGAGTGACGATCTCGCTCGAGGACATGTCGTCGGCGAGGCAGTGCGAGCGGCTGCTCGCGGGCAGCCTGCACATCGGGTTCGTCCGGCTGCCGGTGCCCGCGGGGCTCGAGCACCTTCGGTTACGACGGGACCGGCTCGCCCTCGCCGTACCTGCCGATCAGGAGTTGCCGCGCGATCTCGTCGGCTGGATCGACGCGCGGCCGCTCGTCCGCCTGACGCCGGGCCGCGGGCCGGGGCTGACGGCGCAGATCAACACGCTGTACGCCGAGCTTGGTTGCCACCCGCAAATACTTCAGGAAGCCGGTGACCTGCAGACCGTCCTGGCTCTGACCGCGGCCGGCGTCGGGCCTGCCGTCGTACCGCAGACCGCGGAGCGGATCGCCCCGCCCGAGATCCGCCTGGTCCCACTTCCCGGCCGTGCCGCGACCTGGTGGACAGGCGCGGCCTGGGCAACCAGGACCCCGCTGACGGAACGCTTCGTGAAAGCCGCCGCCGAGGTCGCACGAACTTAGCGCCGACGCGGCAACGGCGGCAGCTCGTACGAGTCCAGCCAGGCGGCGAAGAGGTGCCGCAGAGCCTCCTCGTCCGGGCTGAACGTCGAGGCGAGCGCGATGAACTCCGCCGTGGTGACCGACCCGTGCCGGTGCGTCTTGGTCCAGGTGCGGAGCAGGTCGAAGAACGGGGCGTCACCGAGGTGGTTGCGCAGCACGTGCAGTGTGATCGCGCCGCGCTTGTACAGGCGGTCGTCGAACATCAGGTCCGGCCCCGGATCCGACAGCATCAGGTCCTGCGGCAGACCCTTCAACCGCGAGTACGCCTTGGCCACCTGCTGATCCGCGGTCAGCCCGCGCGACTCCTCCGACCACAGCCACTCGGCGTAGCAGGCGAAGCCCTCGTTCAGCCAGATGTGCTGCCAGTTCGCCGGCGTCAGGCTGTTGCCGAACCACTGGTGTGCCAACTCGTGCGCGACCAGCCGCTCCGAGCCGTTCCGCCCGTCGACGTGGTTGCTGCCGAACACCGAGATGCCCTGCGCCTCGAGCGGGATCTCCAGCGGGTCGTCGGTCACCACGACCGTGTACCCGCCGAACGGGTACGGCCCGAACTGCCGGCAGAACAGCTTCATCATGTCCTGCTGCCGCCCGAAGTCGTGCCGGAACTCGCGGATCCGGCCGGCCGGCAGCACGCCGCGGATCGTCACCGGCGACACCGCCAGGTCCACCTCGTCGTACCGGCCGATCTGCACGGTCGCGAGGTACGTCGCCATCGGCGCGGCCTGGTCGAACACCCACGTCGTACGGCTCGCCTTCACCCGGCGGGACACCAGCCGCCCGTTCGCGACCACCTGGTACGGCGAGTCGGTGGTGATCGAGATGCGGTAGTGCGCCTTGTCGCCGGGGTGGTCGTTGCACGGGAACCAGGTGGCCGCGCCGCTCGGCTGGCTGGCGACGATCACGCCCTCGGTGAGCTCCTCCCAGCCGAGCTCGCCCCACGGGCTGTCCTCGGGCCTCGGATTGCCGCCGTACTGGATGTCGACCGAGAACTCGGCGCCGTCCGGGATCGGCGTCGCCGGGGTGATGTGCAGCTTGCCGCCGCGATGGGCGTACCGCTGCGGCCGGCGGCCGTTCACCGACACCTTCGAGACGCGGAGACCGGACAGGTCGAGGCTGAAGCGGGAGAGCGACTGGGTGGCGTAGGCGGTGATCGTCGCCTTGCCGGTCAGGCGGTTGCTGTTGACCCGGTAGTCGAGCTCGAGCTCGTACGACTCCACCTTGTAGTCGGTACTTCCATGGCTCGGTACATAGCGGTCAACCATCAGCCCTGCCAGGGAGCGCTGTGCTGCCATGGCGCAATGGGGTTCCCGGCCCAGCGCGTACCCGCCGGCACACCTTCACCACGCATCACGAGCGACACCGGGCCGATGGTAGCGCCTGCTCCTACCGCGGCGGCCGGGAGGACGATGCCGTGCGGGCCGAGGGTCGCCCCGGGGCCGAAGGTGACTGTGTTCATGGAGAGAACTCGATCATGAAAAAGGTGCGTCTGCAGCACGCAACCGCGATTCACCGTGGCGCCGTCGCCCAGGGTGACCAGATCCGCCTCCGGCAACCAGTACGTCTCGCACCAGACGCCCTTGCCGATTTTCGCTCCGAGCGACCGCAGCCAGAGGTTGAGCACCGGTGTACCGGCCGCGGCGTTCGCGAACCAGGGCGCGGAGACGAGCTCGACGAAGCTGTCGACCACCTCGTTGCGCCAGACGAACGAGCTCCACAGCGGATACTCGACGGCTCTCGTCCGGCCCACGATCAGCCACTTGGCGACCGTCGCCATCCCGCCCGCGACGGCGCCGGCGGTGAGGATCACCGCGCCGGACAGCAGCATCGTCCACCACGGCCCGAGCCAGAGGTCCAGCGCCTGCAGCGCGAACAGGACACCGAGCGCGATCAGCACCGTGCACATCATCGGGACGAACCGGCACAGCTCGACCAGGGCGCGCGCGACCTTGAGCTTGTACGGCGGGTTGAAGGTCCGGCTCTGGTCACCCGCGACGGCCTGGCGGCGCAGCTTCACGGGCGGCGAGCCGAGCCACGACGTACCGGCCTTGGACTTCTTCGGCGCCGCGGACAGCACCGCGACCAGGCCGTTCTTCGGCACGCTGCGGCCGGGCGCGGTCATCCCGGAGTTCCCCAGGAAGGCGCGCTTGCCGACCTTCGCGCCGGCCACGTGCAGCCAGCCGCCGCCGAGCTCGTACGAGGCGATCATCGTGTCGTCGGCGAGGAACGCGCCCTCGCCGACGGTGGTCATCTTCGGCAGCAGCAGGACCGTCGACGCCTCGACGTCGCGGCCGATCTTCGCGCCCAGCGTCCGCAGCCACCACGGCGTCAGCAGGCTCGCGTACAGCGGGAAGAGCAGCGTCCGCGCCGAGTCGAGCAGGCGCTCGGTCGCCCAGACCTGCCACCCGATCCGGCTGCGGACCGGGTAGTGACCGGGCTTGATCCCGATACCGAGCAGCCGGACGCCGGCCAGCGTGAGGACCGCGATGGTGGCGAAGCCGACCAGCGTCATCAGCGGCACCGCGCCGAGGGCGTGCAGCGCCGCGTCCTGCAGGTCCTGAGTGTCGCGCAGTGCGTTCCCCAGGACCGCGAACGCCGCGGCCGCGCCCGCGACCGGGATCAACGACATGGCGGCCGACTGGGCGCCGTACGCCGCCACCCACCACGGAGCGCGGGCGGGACGGTGGTCGGGCCACGGGTGCCGTGCGCGGCCGATCCGGGCCGCGGGGGAGCCGGACCAGCGTTCGTTCTCGGGGACCTTCCCGGACACGGCCGAGCCGGCCACGATCTCGGCGTTGCGGCCGATCTCCGCGCCCGGGAGCAGCGTGCTGCGGGAGCCGACGACCGCCTCCGCGCCGACGGTGACCTGGCCGATGTGCAGTTGGTCGCCGTCGATCCAGTAGCCGGCCAGGTCGACCTCGGGCTCGATCGAGGCACCGCGCCCCATGGTGAGCATGCCGGTGACCGGCGGCAGCGTGTGCAGGTCGACGCCGCGGCCGATCTTCGCGCCGAGCGCGCGGGCGTAGTACGCGATCCAGGGGGCGCCCGCGAGGTTGGCGGCGCCGGCCGCGTCGGCGAGGTTCTCCGCGGCCCAGAGCCGGACGTGGACGGTGCCGCCGCGCGGGTACGTCCCGGGTTTCACTCCCCGCAGCAGGATCCGGGCGCCGACGACCGCGATACCCATCCGGCCCGCGGGGCTGATCAGGATCAGCCAGCCGGCCAGGATCCACCACCAGGACACGGTCCGCGCCCACGGGAGCGGGTCGATCAGTGCGGCGAGGAGGTTGTTCAGCGTGAACAGGTAGACCAGCCAGCGGAGGCCGACGACGGTCTGCAGGATCAGCGTCAGCCCGGTCTGCAGGACCTGCGTGCCCTTCGGGGTCGGCCGGATCTCGCGGACCTCGACCGGCTCGAGCGCGACCGGCTGGACGTCGTCGAGCCGTTCGGCCAGGGCGCCGAGGCGCGGGTACTCGTAGATGTCGCCGACGGTGACTTCCGGGTACCGCTCACGCAGGGCGGACACGAGTTGCGCCGCGGCGAGGCTGCCGCCGCCGTGCAGGAAGAAGTCGTTGTCGGCGCCGGTGACCTTGGCGCCGAGGACCTTCGTCCAGCGCTCGGCCAGCCAGCCCGCCGTACCGTCGAGGTCCGCGGCCGGGCCTTCGCTGTCCATCCCGGCCAGCGGCCAGGGCAGCGCGTTGCGGTCGACCTTGCCGGAGGTCCTGGTCGGCAGGGTGTCGACGACGGCCAGCAACGGTACGAGCGCGGCAGGCAGCGCCTCCCGCAGCCGCTCGGTGGCCTTGGCGGTCTCGAACGCCTCCGGCTCGTCCGGTACGACGTACCCGACAAGGAGCTGATTGCCGGCGGCGCTGTTGCGTACGGCGGCTGCCGCGCCGGAGACGCCGGGGAGCGACTGCAGGGCCGCGTCGACCTCGCCGAGCTCGATCCGCCGGCCGCCGAGCTTGACCTGCTCGTCGGCCCGGCCCTGGAACAGCAGGCCCAGTGGGTCGGACCGGACCAGGTCGCCGCTGCGATACGCCCGCTCCCAGCCGAGCGTCGGCATCGGGGCGAACTTCTCGGCGTCCTTGACCGGGTCCAGGTACCGGGCCAGGCCGACGCCGCCGATGATCAGCTCGCCGATCTCACCGTCCGCGACTTCGTTGCCTGCAGCATCTACTACGGCCAGATCCCAGCCGTCCAGCGGCAGGCCGATCCGGACGGGTCCTTCGCCGGTGAGCTGGGCCGCGCACGCGACGACGGTGGCCTCGGTCGGGCCGTAGGTGTTCCAGACCTCGCGGCCGTCGACGGCCAGCCGCTCGGCCAGCTCCGGCGGACACGCCTCGCCGCCGAAGATCAGCAGCCGGACCTGGTCGAGGGCGTCCGGCGGCCAGAGCGCGGCGAGCGTCGGCACGGTCGAGACGATGGTGATGCCTTGGGCAACCAACCAGGGACCGAGGTCCATACCGGTACGGACCAGTGAGCGGGGTGCGGGCACCAGGCAGGCGCCGTGCCGCCAGGCCAGCCACATCTCCTCGCAGGACGCGTCGAACGCGACGGACAGGCCGGCCAGGACCCGGTCGTCGGGCCCGATCGGCTCGCTCTGCAGGAACAGCCGGGCCTCGGCGTCGACGAACGCGGCCGCCGAGCGGTGCGTGACCGCCACACCTTTCGGTACGCCGGTCGAGCCGGAGGTGAAGATGATCCAGGCGTCGTCGCCCGGCTCGGGGCCGGCTGTGCCGCGCGGGGTGTCGGTCGTGCTCGTGGCATCCATGCGGGCGGAGTACGGGTAGTCGAAGGCGCCGTTGGCCGCGTCGTTGTCGGCGAGCGGCGGTTGGTACGGGCGGGTGAGGGTGAGCTCGAGCTCGTCACCGACAGTGGCCGCGACGGCTGCCTCCCCGAAGACCAGCTCGGCGCGCTCGTCCGGGTCGTCGGCGTCGACCGGGACATACGCGGCGCCGGCCTGCAGGGTGCCGAGAATCGCGACGTACAGGTCGTTGTGCCCGGACGAGATCCGGATGCCGACCCGGTCTCCCGGTCCGATCCCCGCCGCGGTCAGCCGGGCGGCGAACTTGGTGGTCTGGGCCAGCAGTTCGCGATAGCTGAGGCTGACGCTGCCGTCGTCCAGCGCCGGCTCGTCGGCGAACTGTCCGGCGGTCTCCTCGAACACCTGCACCAACGTCCGCGCCGCCGTCGCCAACTTCCCGCGTCGCAACGTCACGGCCGGATAATACGCCGCCTGATTACCACTCCGATAACCCGAAGCGAACAGCGGGTGCGTCCATCAACCGCTTGTTCACGACGCGGTGGAGCGGATCGGTTACTTCACCAGGTCCGCCGGCACTGCGAACGTGTCACACGCCTTGTTCTCGCCGATGTTGAAACCGTTCTGGATCCAGAAGCCCTGGCTGGTCGCCAGACCGTGCGTCCGCTCGTCCTCGGGTGTGCTCGGGGACTCGCCGAAGCTGTTGCTGGACTGCTCCTTGAACTCGTCCAGCCGGTCCGTCAGCGGGTACGACTTCGCGACCGCCTTGCTGAACACGCCGCCGAAGCACGACGCCTGCAACTCGTTGCGCCGCGAGCTCTCCAGCTTCTCGTCCGGGTGGTCCTGCAGATAGGCCATGCGGGCGTAGAACAGCCCGGTGACGCCTTGGACGTGGTGACCGTACTCGTGCGCGATCGTCATCAGATAGGCCAGGTCCTGCTGCGGCCCGAACGCCTTGTTCATCTGCTTCACGTCGACGTACATCACCTGGTTGCCGTAGCAGTAGAACGCCAGCACCCGCCCGGACAGCGGCTGGAAGTTACCGCATGCGGTCGTCACCGGCTGGTCGAAGACGACCAGGCCCGGGTCCGGCTTGTCCTGGCCGAGTTCGTGGAAGGCCGGGCGCCACGCGTCGTTCAGGCACTTGAAGAGGCGCTGGTAGTAGACCTTCTGCGCCGCCAGGCTGGCGCTGCCGAGGTTGGCCGCGGGACAGTTCTGCTCCGGCAGCGGACCGGTGCGGTAGACGTCGGCGTTCAGCAGGAAGTCCTCGGCGGTGCCCTTCTCCGGGGTCGTCGTGGGCGTCGGCACGATCGACGGGCCGCCGCTCACCGTGGGCTCCGCCGTCGTGTCGGTGCCGCTGGAGCCCAGCAGTGCGGCCAGCACCGCCACGGATACGCCGATGAAGGTGAGGAGCACGAAGCCGAGCAGAACCAGGCGCAGCGGTCCGCCCCGCTTCCGCGGCGGCTGGAACCCGTTGAACTGACCCGGGCCCCCGTAGTACGGCTGCCACTGGGGCGGATACTGCTGGCCCGGGTACGGCATACCTTGCGGAGAGCCCTGCATCGGCCCAGGTGCGTACTGGCCCTGCTGCGGCCACGGTGCGGACTGCGGTGGGGGCAGGACACCGGGCGGCGGGCCGACGGGCCTGCCTTGCGATGCGCCCTGCGGCGGTCCGCCGTAGCCGTACGGGCTGCTCACGCTCTGGCCTCCATTGGTCGGTCGGTCGAGTTCGCTGCACGAACCGGCACGAGACTACTCTCGACCCATGTCACCGAAGCGCCGCCTCCTCACGGCTGCCCTGCTGATGCCTCTGACCGCCCCACTGGTCGTTGCTCTCGGCATGCTGCCTGCCCAGGCCGGGATCCTGGCCGACGACCAGATCACGGCGTACTCCGCGGAGGCGACGCTGACCAAGGACGGTGAGCTGCAGGTCAAGGAGACCGTCGACCTGACCGCCGGCGGTACGACGTTCAGCCGCACGCTGGCCGACCGGGTCCGGTCCGACGCCGAGCGCGACCGGACGTACGAGCTGAAGGACGTCTCCGCGACCGTGAACGGGCAGCCCGCCCAGGGCTTCCAGAACGAGAGCACCGACGACGGCCGCAAGCTGACGCTGAACGTGTCCGGCGAGTCGAAGATCGTCTACAGCTACACCGTCGACAACGTGGTCGCCGACTCGATCGACGGCCGCCAGGTGAGCTGGCCGATCGTGCAAGGCTTCGGTACCTCGATCCCGAAGGCCGAGCTGAGCGTCGGCGTCCCGTTCGCGACCTGGGTGACGTGTTTCGCCGGCCGCGCCGGGTCGAGCATGCCGTGCACGTCGTCGCAGCTGGGCGAGTCGGCCGCACTGGAGATCGAGCAGAACGGCGTACCTGCCGGTGGCCGGGTGACGTTCCTGACCGGGCTGAGCGACCAGGCGAGCGTGCAGCCCAACGCGCAGTACTCCACCCGCTGGTCGCTCGGGCGGGCGTTCACCGTGGATTCGACCACCGGCGGCCTGGCGGTGCTGGTGTTCGGGCTCGGGCTCCTCGGTGCGGTCGGCCTGTGGTTCTTCCGCGGCCGGGACGCCGCGAAGGTCGGTGACGGCGCGCCGGAGCGTCCGGTGCTCGACGGCGCCAACGGCCCGCAGTTCGCCGCGCCGGACGGCATCCGGCCGGGCCAGGTCGGCACCGTGGTGGACGAGACGGCCGACGTCGTCGACATCACCGCGACCCTGCTGGACCTTGCTGTGCGCAACTACCTGACCATCGTCGAGCAGCCGCGCGAGTCGCACTTCGGCAAGCTGGACTGGGAGCTGCAGCGACTGCACCCGGGCGGTCCCGAGCTGCTGGCGTACGAGAAGGCCCTGCTGGACGCGGTGTTCGCCGACGGCGACACGGTCCTCGTCTCCACACTCGGCCCGTCCCTGCGGCCGCGCCTCAACCTGGTCCGCGAGCAGCTGTACGCCGATGTCGTCACGCAGGGCTGGTTCAACAACCGTCCGGACGCGGTCCGGAACCGGTGGACCACCGCCGGCGTGGTGCTGCTCGGTGCGGGCGTCGTGCTGACGATCGTGCTCGCGATCGTCAGCAAGTTCGCGTTGGTCGGCCTTGCGGTCATGGCGGCCGGTCTGGTCCTCGCGCTCGTCGGACAGGCCGCACCGGCCCGCACCGCGCGCGGTGCCGCCGTACTGGGCCGGGTGGCCGGTCTGCAGCACTACCTGGCCAACGAGTCGTCGGCCGACCTCCCGGACAGCCACCGGCTCGAGTTCGCGTCCCGCTGCCTGCCGTACGCCGCGGTGCTCGGGCTGACCGAGAAGTGGGCGCTGGAGATCGCCGCGACCGATGACGACGACGACCCCGACGCGGGCATCGGCTGGTACTCCGGTCCGGAGAACTGGCACCTGTCCGACATCGGGGAATCGCTCAGCAACTTCGTGACGTCGTTCGGCGGCTCGCTGACCACCGCCCGCCGGCTGTTCGGCTGACGGGCGGCGGTCGCCGTACCGCGGTCTAGTTCACCCGGACGTCGGCCGCGGTGAAGGTGTTGCAGGAGTCCGGCTTCTTGGTGTTGTAGCCGGCGAGCGACCACTGGTAGTTGCTGACCCGGTTGCCGTGGTCGTGCACCCGCGGCCGGGCGTAGTCGTCACCCGAGTGCGAGATCAGGAACTTCCAGTTGTTCAGCAGCACGCCGTTCATCGGGACGTACGCCGCGTTCGCGCCGAGGTAGACCGCGCCGAGACAGGTCGCCTGCAGCTCGCGCCGGCGGCTCTCGGTCAGCTTCTGGTTCGGCGTCATGCTCTGCTGCCGCGACATCGACGCGGCGAGGATCCCGCTCAGCTTCTGGACGTGATGGCCGTACTCGTGGACGAAGTTGTTCAGCATGATCGCCCGGGTGTAGGCCGGGTTGCTCTTGTAGTACGCGTTGTCGCGGCTGAACGGCAGGTAGATGGTCTCGTTCGCGGTGCAGTACGCCGCCCGTGCACTGCGCTGGATGCCGCACGGCGAGGGGACCTTGCCGACGTACACGACGGCCTTCGGGTTGCGGAACGGGAGGTTCGCCTTCTTCATCGCGAGCCACCAGGTGCGGTTCAGGCAGGGCAGCAGACGGTTGTAGTACTGCTGTGCCGCCGCGACGGTGACCGGTGCGAACGGCGGCTCCGCGCACTTCGACGCGGCGACCGGGCCGATCGAGTACAGCCGGCTGCCCTTGACGACCTCGTCGACCGTCGGGCCGCGCGGCGTCGACGGGGACGGGCTCTCCGAGGGCGTCTGGGACGGGGTCTCCGACGACGGGGCCGTCGTCGGAGTCTGCTTCGCCTCGGGTTCGCCGCCGCTGAGGCCGCGGACGAGGAGCGTGACGCCGCCGCCGACGACCAGGACCGCGAGTACGACCAGGCCGATCAGCAGCACGCGGGACATCTTCTTCTTACGCCGCCGCCGGCCGCCCGGCGGCTGCGGGATCGGGATCGGCGGGTACTGCCAGTTCGGGGACTGCTGGACCGGCTGGCCCATCGGACCGAGCTGGTTGCCTCCCTGCGGGGCGGCGTGGCGGGGGCCGGACTGCTGCTGCGGTGGGAGGG
>Ga0247821_10002081_pt1 | contig 11009 bp, 12 predicted proteins | sample 13C_Glycerol_Day_FD_192481 | JGI IMG/M metagenome (GOLD analysis project Ga0247821, IMG submission 192481) | Soil microbial communities from agricultural site in Penn Yan, New York, United States - 13C_Glycerol_Day14 | ecosystem: Environmental > Terrestrial > Soil > Agricultural land | place... | reverse complement strand
GACCCGCCAGGTCATCGGGTTGCTGCTGGTCGCGCCGACCGCGGATCCGTCGCTGGACGACGTCGAGGTCCCGGTGATCGCGATCAACCGGGTGCTGCCGACGGTCAGCTCGGTGCGCCCGGCCTACCGCGAGGGCGCGCGGCTCGGTGTCGAGCACCTGATCTCCCACGGTCATCGCAGGATCGGCCTGGTGATCGGCGGCGCCGGCCATCCCGAGCGCGAGCTGGGCTGGCGCGACGCGCTCGAAGCCGCCGGGCTCGCCGAGGGGCCGGTCGCGCGTGCGACGTTCTCCCGCGAAGGCGGCTACCGGGCCGCGCAGACCCTGCTGGAATCGCAGCCCACGGCGATCTTCGCCAGCTCCGACCTGCAGGCCATCGGCGTACTGCGCGCGCTCCACGAGGCGGGCGTCGACGTTCCCGGCGACGTTGCGGTGGCGGCGTTCGACGGGACACCCGAGACCGAGTACACCTGGCCGCCGCTCACCGTCGTACGCCAGCCCGTCGAACAACTCGCCCGCGAGGCCGTCCGCCGGCTGATCGAGGGTGAGGAATCGACGGAGGCCCTCACCGTCCCGACAGAGCTGATCCTCCGGAGATCGTGCGGCTGCTAGAGCGTTCCGACGTCCTCGAAGATCAGAGCGGTGCGGGTGGCGAGGACTTCGGGGATCGCCTGGAGCTTCTCGAGGACCAGGCGGCGGAGGCCTTCGTTGTCGGCCGCGCGGACCAGCAGGATCGCGTCGAAGTCGCCGCCGACCAGGGCCATGTGCTTGATCTCGGGGATCGCCTGGAGCTGTTTGCGCAGCGTCCGCCAGGAGCTCTGACGGAGACTCAGCGTGACGTACGCCGACGTGGCGAGGCCGAGTCTGAGCGGGTCGACGGTGACCGTGAAACCGGTGATCACGCCGGTGTTCGTGAGCCGCTCGACGCGGGCGTACGCGTTCGCGCGGGAGATGTGCACCTCATCGGCAAGAGCCCGGATCGAGAGCCGTCCGTCGCGTCCGAGGGCCTCGATGATCTGCCGATCGATCTCGTCGAGCGCCGGGGCGACGACAATCTGTCCAGGACCGGCCCGGTGGACCATCACCTCGTCGGACATTTTGCGGCTCCAATCTGCCATCGCGCACCAAACGTCTCGCGATTCTCCCAGCTATGGCTCAACTTGGCCAGGAGGGACGACGATGTGGCTACCGTCCGTCTCCTGCGCTGGAGGGTTACGTGAGCGAGCGAAGCGAGTTCACCATCAAACACAGTCCACTTCGCGCCTCATCGGCGCCCGGAGCGAAGCGAGGACGTCGATGAGCTTCGTCGAGGAGCGTTTGCTCCCCTCTGCGGAACCCGTCTGTCTGATCGATCAGTACGGCGTACCGCACGACCACCCGTCGTACGGGCTGCCCTCCAAAGAGGCGCTGCTCGACGGCTACACACAGTTGATCAAGGGCCGCCGGTTCAACGACCAGGCCAGTGCGCTCGTCCGCCAGGGCCGGCTCGCGGTCTACCCGTCGTCGTTCGGCCAGGAGGCTTGTCAGCTCGCCGCCACGATGGTGCTGCGCGAGGGGGACTGGCTGTTCCCGACGTACCGCGACTCGGTGTCGATCATGAGCCGCGGCGTCGACCCGATCGAGACGCTGACGCTGCTCCGCGGCGACTGGCACTCGGGCTACGACCCGTACGAGCACAAGGTCGCGCCGCAGGCGACGCCGCTCGCGACCCAGCTCCCGCACGCGGTCGGGGTCGCGCACGCGGCCCGGCTGAAGGGCGAGGACACGGTCGTGATGGCGCTCGTCGGCGACGGCGGCACGAGTGAGGGCGACTTCCACGAGGCGCTGAATTTCGCGGCGGTGTTCCAGGCGCCGGTGGTGTTCTTCATCCAGAACAACGAGTACGCGATCTCCGTCCCGCTCGCACGGCAGAGCGCCGCGCCGTCGCTCGCGCACAAGGGCATCGGGTACGGCATCCCGGGTGAACGGGCCGACGGCAACGATCTCGCCGGGCTGCTGGCCGTCCTCGGACAGGCCGTCGAGAAGGCCCGCGCCGGCGAGGGCCCGCAGCTCATCGAGGCACACACCTACCGGGTCCAGGCGCACACCAACGCCGACGACGCGACCCGGTACCGCGAGGATGCGGAGGTCGCCCCGTGGCTGCAGCGCGACCCGATCGAGCGGCTGACGACGTACCTCGAGCAGCAGGGCTGGCTGGACGACGACGTGAAGCAGCGTGCCGAGGCCGGCGCGGTCGAGGTGGCCGCGCAGTTGCGCGACGGGCTGATGCCGGAGCCGTCGGTCGACCCCGCCGATCTGTTCGCCCACCTGTACGCCGAGGAGACGCAGCAGCTGCGCGAGCAGGCCGCGTTCCTCCGCGACGAACTCGCCCGTGAGGAGGCCTGATGACGCACACGAAGATCTCGATGGCGCAGGCGCTCAACCAGGCCCTGCGCGACGCGATGACCGCCGACGAGACCGTGGTGATGTTCGGTGAGGACGTCGGCGCGCTCGGCGGCGTCTTCCGGATCACCGACGGGCTGACCGCGGAGTTCGGCGAGCAGCGGTGCTTCGACACCCCGCTGGCCGAGGCCGGCATCGTCGGGATGGCGGTCGGGATGGCGATGAACGGCCTGCGTCCGGTCGTCGAGATGCAGTTCGACGCGTTCGGGTACCCGGCGTTCGAGCAGATCGTGTCGCACGTCGCCAAGATGCGGAACCGGACCCGCGGCCGGGTCACGCTGCCGATGGTGATCCGGATCCCGTACGGCGGCGGCATCGGCGGGGTCGAGCACCACAGCGACTCGTCGGAGAGCTACTTCGCGCACACCCCCGGGCTGACCGTCGTGACCCCGGCGACGGTCGCGGACGCGTACGCGTTGTTGCGGAAGGCAATCGAGTTCCCGGACCCGGTCGTGTTCATGGAGCCGAAGAAGCTCTACTGGGCCAAGGAGGAGGTTGACCTCACCGAGTCGCAGCCGGGGATCGGCAAGGCCGTCGTCCGGCGGGAGGGCGCGGACGCGACGCTGATCGCGTACGGTCCCGCGGTGCCGGTCGCGCTGGAGGCCGCCGAGGTCGCCGCGGCCGAGGGGCGGCAGCTGACCGTGGTGGACGTGCGGTCGCTGGCGCCGTTCGACGACGAGACGGTGTGCGCGGCGGTCCGGCGTACCGGGCGGGCTGTCGTCGTGGCCGAGGCGAGCGGCTTCGCGAGTGTGTCGTCGGAGATCGTTGCCCGGGTCACCGAGAAGTGCTTCCACTCGCTGGCCGCGCCGGTGCGGCGGGTGACCGCGTTCGACATCCCGTTCCCGCCGCCGAAGCTGGAGAAGCACCAGCTCCCGAGCGTGGACCGGATCCTCGACGCGGTCGACGACCTGCAGTGGGAGGATTCGTGAACACGTTCCTGCTCCCCGACCTCGGCGAGGGCCTGACCGAGGCGGAGATCGTGCGCTGGCTGGTGAAGGTCGGTGACGTGGTCGCCGTCGACACCCCGATCGCGGAGGTCGAGACGGCGAAGTCGATCGTCGAGCTGCCGTCGCCGTACGCCGGGGTGATCGAGGAGTTGCACGGCGAACCCGGCACCACGGTCCCGGTCGGGAAACCGCTGATCACGGTCGGCGACCCGGACGGCGCGGCGTACCGGCAGGAGGAGCGCGCCGGGTCCGGCAACGTCCTGGTCGGCTACGGCACGGTGGACGCCGCGACCTCCGGCCGGCGGCGGAAACCGCGAGTTTCCGGAACTGCACCGGCTGCGCGGAGCGTTCCGGAAAACAAGGTTCCGTTGGTCATTTCCCCGCTGGTGCGCCGGTTGGCGCGGGACGCGGAGGTGGATCTTCGCGAGCTGACCGGGTCCGGCGAGGGTGGTCTGATCGTCCGGCGGGATGTCGAGCAGGCGATCGCCGCGCGGGTCGCGGCAACGCAGGAGCCGGTCGCCGCACCGAGGCCGGAGCCGGTGGCTCCGCGGACCGGGCTGCCGGAGTTGCGGCGGGTTCCGATGAGCGGTTTCCGCAAGGCGGTCGTCGCGACGCTGAGCCGGAGCCGGGCGGAGATTCCCGAGGCGACCACCTGGGTCGACGTGGACGCGACCGCACTGGTCGAGCTCCGGGAATCGTTGCGGTCGGCAACGGACCCCGGCCCGGGGCTGCTTGCGCTGATGGCCCGCTTCGTGGTCGCCGGCCTGCTCAAGTACCCGGAGCTGAACGGGTACGTCGACACCGAGCGCGAGGAACTCGTGCAGTACGACGGGGTGAACCTCGGCCTCGCCGCGCAGACGGACCGCGGCCTCGTCGTCCCGGCCGTCGCGGGTGCGCACGCACTGACGACGCGCGGTCTGGATGCGGAGATCCGCCGCCTGACCGAGTCGGCGCGGGACGGGCGGCTGACCCAGCAGGAGCTGACCTGCGGGACGTTCACCCTGAACAACTACGGCAGCTTCGGTGTCGACGGCAGCGCCGCGATCATCAACCACCCGCAGGTCGCGATCCTCGGCGTCGGCCGGATCATCGACCGGCCGTGGGTGGTCGACGGCGAGCTCGCGATCCGCAAGCTCACGCAGTTGTCGCTCGTGTTCGACCACCGCGTCTGCGACGGCGGGACCGCGGCCGCGTTCCTGCGCTTCGTCGCCGACGCCTTCGAGAACCCCGCCTCGGCCTTCGCTGATCTCTAGGAGATCTGCCGCGGCCGCAGTCCGACCAGGATGACCCGCAGCCCGGAGGCGAATCGCGCCTCCGGGCCGGCGTGGCTCGCGCGGTCCAGGTACGCCGTGAGATGTTCCGCGTCGACTCCCATCCGGCCGGCCGATTCGGACGCCCAGAGCGATCCGTTCAGCCCACTGCGCCGTACGATCGAGAGCCAGGCGGCGTCGGTGACGGCCGAGCCGATCAGGTACTGGAAGACGGCCGAGACCGCCGCGACCAGGTGCGTGCCGCGGAAGCCCGCCGACCTGAGGATCGTGTGCAGGCGCTCGGTCAGCCCTTGATAGTTCGGCCCGAGCCCGGCGTGCGAGGCCAGCAGTTGGCACGCCCACGGATGCTCCGACAACGCCTGATAAGCCGCTCGGACAACGCTCGTCACCTGGTCCCGCCAGTCGCCCTCGTCCCGCGCTTCGAGCGAGGGCGCGAAGACCTCGTCGACCACGAGCTCGAGCAGGTCGTTCTTGGTGGCGATCCGCCAGTACAACGCCGAGGTCGCGGCGGTGCCGAGCTCGGCGGCCATCATCCGCATCGAGAACGCGTCCAGGCCTTCGCGGTCGAGCAGCTTGATCGCGGTCAGGACGATGTCCTCCCGGCTCAGCGGCGCCTTGGTCGGCGACGGCTCCTCCCGCAGCCAGACCGATCCCAGCACCGTCTTCCGATCCGCTTCGCGCGCCACCCGCCGGAGCATAGCTAATACGGTGTGTCAGGAGCGAGAACGCTGTATCAGTGGCGCGTGACGAGGTGCGCGGAACCGGACTTGCGCCCGGCGGTCCGCGTAGCGACAATCGCGAACGTCGAGGGAGCACCCGCGACACCCGGCCAGCCTGAGGACCAGGGATCACTTGCCTGACGCATCGCCGAAACGTCGCCGTCCCGGCCGGGCGCGCCCGTCGTGGTGGGCAGTCGCCGCCTGGACGGCCGGTGTCGCACTCCTGGTGAGCGGTGCGTACCTCCAGTTCAGGCCCAAGGACGACACGAGCCGTCCACAGGCCGGCCCCGGTACGACGTCCACGTCGAGCGGCCCGACCGGCAGGTCGCCGAGCAGAAGCGCCACCGCGCCGTCGAAGACTCCGCGGCAGAGCGCGCCGCCCCCGGAGGTCCGCAGTACGGCGCGGCCCCAGCCCGGCGATCCGATCAGGGTCTCCGTGCCGCGACTGGGAGTCACGGCCCGGGTGCTGAGCATCCGGGCCCGCAGCGGCACGCTCGTACCGCCGTCGAATCCTCTGCTCGTCGGCTGGTGGTCCGACGGAGCCAGACCGGGCGCCGCCAAGGGCTCGGCGATCATCACCGGCCACACGGTGCACACCGGCGGTGGCGCGTTCGACGATCTCGACCGCCTGACCGCGGGTGACACGGTCTCGGTGACGACCCGGCGCGGCGCGATCAGTTATGTGGTCACGACGGTCACGGTCTACCGCAAGCGAGCCCTCGCGAAGGCGGCGTCCAAGGTCTTCGACCAATCGGTCCCCGGCCGCCTCGTCCTGGTCACCTGCGAGGACTGGGACGGCACGTCGTACCTCAGCAACGCCGTGGTTGTTGCCGTCCCCAAGACCTGACCGGGACCGTCGTCAGGCCACGTTGAAGGTGTCGGGGTCGGGCCCGGTGCGTTCGTTGCGGTCCAGCGTGCCGATCGCGGCCAGGTCATCGTCGGTGAGCGCGAAGCCGAAGACGTTCAGGTTCTCGCGGATGCGAGACGGGGTGACCGACTTCGGGATGACGATGTTGCCGAGTTGCAGGTGCCAGCGAAGCACGATCTGCGCCGGTGTGCGCTCGTACTGCTTGGCCAGCGTTTCGATGACCGGCTCCGACAGCAGGCTGCCGCCCTTGGCCAGTGGACTCCACGCCTCGGTGCGGATGCCGAAGTCGCGGCCGTAGGCGCGTACGTCGGCCTGCTGCAGGTACGGGTGCAACTCGACCTGGTTCACCGCCGGTGTGATTCCGGGCAGCCGGTCCAGGTGGTCAGGCTGGAAGTTGGAGACGCCGATCGCGCGGACGCGGCCGTCGGCGTACAGCTTCTCCAGTGCGCGCCAGGTGTCGACGTACAGGTCACGGGCCGGCGTGGGCCAGTGGATGAGGTACAGGTCCAGGTACTCGAGGCCGAGCAGCGACAGGCTCTGGTCGAACGCCTTCAGCGTCGAGTCGTAGCCCTGGTCCGCGTTCCACAGCTTGGTGGTGATGAACAGGTCGCCGCGGTCGATCCCGGATGCACTGATCGCCTGACCGACACCCGCCTCGTTCTGGTACGCCGCCGCGGTGTCGATGCTGCGGTACCCGGCCTCGAGCGCGTGCGTCACGGCGGTTGCCGTTTCGTCGTTCGGGACCTGGAAGACGCCGTACCCGAGCTGGGGCATCTCGACGCCGTTGTTGAGCTTCACGGTGGGGATCATCAGTGGCTTCCTTCAAGGGTTAATGCGGAGACCCGGGTGCGGTCGAGCAGGCCCGAGATGAGTGCGACGAGCAGGCCGGTGACGGCCAGCGCGGCGCCGACCCAGTTGGGCGCCGTGTAGCCGAGTCCGTGCTCGATGGTGAGTCCGCCGAGGTAAGCGCCGGCGGCGTTGCCGAGGTTGAACGCAGCGATGTTGGCCGCGGAGGCCAGCGCCGGAGCACCCGTTGCCTTGTCCATGACGCGCTTTTGCAGCGGTGCGACCGTGGCGAAGCCGGCAGCGCCGAAGAGCGCGATCGTCACGGCAGAAGGAAGCTTGGCGTGCGCAGTGAAGACGAAGACGACCAGTACGGCGGCCAGTAGCGTCAGGATGAGGTACAGACTCGGCATCAGCGACCGGTCCGCTGCCTTACCTCCCAGCAGGTTGCCGACGACGAGCCCTCCGCCGAACAGCACCAGCAGCCAGGTCACAGCACCGGCAGAGAAGCCCGCGACCTCGGTCATCATCGGTGCGATGTAGGTGAACGATGCGAACACCCCGGCGAAGCCCAGTGCGGTCATGGCCAATGCCAGCCACACCTGCAGGCTCTTGAACACGGCCAGCTCGCTACGCAGCCCCGGACCTTCCGCTGTGTCCTGCCGCGGCACTAGGAACACAATGCCGAGCAGCCCGATCACCCCGAGCGCAGTCACGGCCCAGAACGTCGACCGCCACCCGAACTGCTGACCCAGCGCGGTCCCGCCCGGCACGCCGAGCACGTTGGCCACTGTCAGCCCGGTGAACATCAGGGCGATCGCACTTGCCTGCTTCGCCTTCGGGACCAGCGACGCCGCGACCACGGAGCCGACGCCGAAGAACGCGCCGTGTGACAGCGCCGCCACGATCCGGCCGGTCATCAGGACGCCGTACGACGGGGCGAGCGCGGACAGCAGGTTTCCGGCGATGAAGACGCCCATCAGCGAGATCAGCACGGTCTTGCGGGAGACCTTGGAGCCGATCGCGGTGAGCAGCGGGGCGCCAACCACGACGCCGAGCGCGTAGCCGGAGATGAGCAGTCCGGCGGACGGGATGCTGACGCCGAAGTCGGTGGCGACCTCGGGCAGCAGCCCCATGATGACGAACTCGGTCGTCCCGATCCCGAAGGCGCCGATGGCGAGCGCGAGCAAGGCCGCGGGCATGGGTTCTTCTCTCCCTCGAATGTAGTCTTAAGACTGTTACCGGCGTGCGCGATAGTTGCACACGCGGGCTATTGCACAAGCGCTATGATTGCGCATGCAAGAACGAAGTTCAAGTGGAGGTTGTCGTGGGACTACCGGATGACGCCGCGGAGGCGCGGGCGCAGGGGTGGCGGACCCTGGCGGCGCTGCACGCCCGGATCGAGGACGAGCTGGAGCGCGCGCTGCAGAAGCAGCACGGGCTGTCGGTGAGTGAATACAGCGTGCTGGACGTGCTGGCGCGGCAGGACGACTACCACCTGCGCATGAACCAGCTGTCGAACGCCGTGGTGCTGAGTCAGTCCGCAACAACCCGGCTGGTGAACCGGTTGGAGGACCGCAAGCTCCTGCAGCGCTACCTGTGCCCGACCGACCGCCGTGGCATCTACACCGAGGTCACCAAGGCCGGCCGCGACCTGCTGGACCAGGCCCAGCCCACCCATGACGCCGTCCTGACGTCGGCGCTGCAGCAGGCCTCCGAGCTACCCGAGCTCTCCCCGCTGGTCGAGGCGCTGGGGAAACTCCCGCTGACGGTGTGACATGGCTCGCCGCTACGACAACCGCAAGCTGTACGTCCTGCTGATGGGCAGCTGCCTGACGCTGATCATCCTGGCCTGGTTCGTGGTGCGGCTGTTCTCGATCCCGGTGGCGATCGGGATGAGCGCGGTCGCCGCCGTCCTGCCCCCGACCGCCGCGATCATCGCGAACTCGGGTCACGACAAACGCTGACGGGTATCCGCCGGGGTCGGGTCGAGGTAGAGGTGCCGCACCATCGGGAACGCGTCGCGGACCTTCTTGTCGATCCGTTCCGCGAGCTGCTCGACGGCGGCCCCGGTGGTCTCGGAATCGTCCAGGTCGACGGTCGCGACCACCAGCACCTGCTCCGGCGCCAGCCGCAGGCTGAGCAGCTCGGGCACCTCGTCGATCCCGGGCTCGCCCGCGATGATCGCGCGGATCTCGCGCTGGGTGTCGGTCGGCAGCGCACGCCCGATCAGCATCGCCTTGTTGTCGCGACCGAGGACGAACGCGACGACGATCAGCAGCAGCCCGATCGCGATCGACGCGGCGCCGTCCCAGAGATGCTCGCCGGTGACGACCGCCAGCGTCACCCCGACCGCGGCGATCAGCAGGCCGACCAGCGCGGCGGAGTCCTCGAGCGCCACGGTCTTGACCGCGGGCTCGGCAGCACGGAGCTGGTGCAGCAGCGGTACGCCGGCCGCCCGCGCCTCCTGCCGGAGCTGGAGCATCGCGCGCAGCCAGGAAGCGCCCTCGAACACGAACGAGATCCCGAGCACCGCATAGATGACCGCGAGCGCGGCGATCGGCTCGGGCGCGAGGATCGACCGCAGCCCCTCGGTGATCGAGAAGCCGGCGCCGAGCACCAGGATGCCGACGGCGGCGAGGAGCGCCCAGAAATACCGCTCCATCCCGTAGCCGAAGGGATGGCGCGCGTCGGCGGGCTTGCGGCTGCGGTGCAGCGCGGTCAGCAGGAACACCTGGTTCAGCGTGTCGGCGACGGAGTGCGCCGCCTCGGCGAGCAGTGCGGTGGATCCCGAGAGCAGGCCGGCGACGATCTTCGCGATCGCGATCGCGAGATTCGCCGTACCGGCCAGGAGGACTGTCGCGTCCGACTCTTCGTCAGGCATCACCTTCGCGTGCCCGCAGCCCGGCCGATCGAAACAGCACGTCGACGAACGCGGCCGCGAGCGGATCCGGTTCGCCGCGGGTGTACGCCGTCAGCGTCCGGCGTACGGCGGGCTCCAGGTGCAGCACGCGACCGTCGAAGTCCTTCGGGAGGATGTTGTCCGGAACGAGGGCGGGGCCCAGGCCGGCCGCGGCCAGTGCGGGCGCAGCAGCGGTCTGCTCGGTGCGTACGGCGATGCGCGGCTCGAAGCCCGCCTGTGCGCAGACGTTGTCGAGCACGTCCGCGAGGCCGTGCCCCGGTGCGTAGTGGACCCAGGCGCGGTCGGCCAGGTCGTGCAGCTTGACGGTGTCGCTGGATGCGACGGGATCGTCGGCGGCCACCACGACGACGAGTTCCTCGGTGCCGAGGATGCGGGTGACACCTGGCCAGTCCGCCGGTTCGGGGCCGACGGCGAGGTCGGCCTGGCCGGAGTGCATCGCGTCGACGAGCTCGTCGGTATGGCGGTGCTCGAACAGGCGGATGCCGACGTTCGGACGGGTCTGCCGCCAGGCTCGGAGCGCGGCCGGCAGCACGCCGAGCGTGATCGAGTAGAGCGTCGCGACCTGCAGTTCGCCGACCTCGAGTCCGGCGGCCTGCCGCGCGGCGCAGCGCGCCCGCTCAGCGTCGGCCAGGGTCGCGCGGGCGTGCGGAAGCATCGCGCGCCCGGTCGGGGTCAGACGGACGCTGCGGGAGAGCCGCTCCAGCAACGGTCCGCCGGCGGAGCGCTCGAGGGTGCGGATCTGGTGGGAGAGCGCGGGCTGGGTGACGTGCAGCAGTTCGGCGGCCTTCGTGAACGAGCCCTGATCGACCACGGTGACGAGGTATTCGAGCTGCCGGAGCGTTGCCATGTCTTCAGTTTATGGGTTCGGTGAAAACTATGCCTTGGTTTTATCTACGCAGGTCAGCAAGGCTGTTCGGTATGGAGAACGTCGCGTTGGTGGTGGGTGCCCGAGGAGTCATCGGGACGAATCTGGTCGAGCATCTGGCGTCGCTGCCCGAGTGGCGGGTGATCGGGCTGTCGCGCCGCGGCGGCACCGACGTACCCGGCCGGGTGCGGCA
>Ga0247821_10002076_pt1 | contig 11021 bp, 16 predicted proteins | sample 13C_Glycerol_Day_FD_192481 | JGI IMG/M metagenome (GOLD analysis project Ga0247821, IMG submission 192481) | Soil microbial communities from agricultural site in Penn Yan, New York, United States - 13C_Glycerol_Day14 | ecosystem: Environmental > Terrestrial > Soil > Agricultural land | place... | reverse complement strand
CGCCAAAAACCTGACCTGCGTCGCCAAATACGACGACCCCACCGCGACGCAGGTCAGGTTTTTGGCGAGCATTCCGAAGGCGGGCCTGTCCGACGGGAAGGTCATCTGCGCGATCGACCAACTCGACTACAGCGCGGGCAGCGCCCAGTTCTGGGAACTCTTCTACACCACCAGTGGCAACACCCTCTGGCTGCGGATGTGCGCCTCCGACGGCTCGTTCCTGGGCGTCGAACTGCAGCACACCCTCGACGTCCGCGGACGCCAGCTGTACGTCAGCGTCGAGTTCCAGGAGTCGGGTACGGGCATCACCCGGGCACTGCGCCTCACTGACGTCAAGACCGGTGCCGTCTACTCCGTAACCGACACGGCCGCCGTCACCGCCCTGTCCCGGGTGACTGGCGTGCAGTTCGGGCCGGCGTCGCGCTCCGCGGTTGGACCCGTCGGCACGCAGTACCTGCCTGGGGTGGCGGTCGGGCACGTGACGGTGGAGAACACGATCACCGAGACGACCGCGCTCGGCACGCGGCTCAACCCCATCGGCGAGACCGCGGGCCGCAGGATCCAGCGGCTGTGCGCGAAGAACGCGATCCCCTTCGACTGGGTCGGCGACCTCGACGACACCGTCCCGCTGGGCGCGCAGGGCAAGCAGAACCCCCTCACCCTCATGCAGGAGGCTGTCCTCGCCGACGGCGGCCTGCTGTACGAGAACCGGGCCGTTCTCGGCCTCGGCTACCGCACCCGCGCGATCCTCTACAACCAGGACCCCGCGCTCATCCTCGACTACACCGCCTACAACCTGTCCGAGATCCCGGCGCCGGTGGAGGATGACCGGTACCTCGCCAACCGGGTCGTCGTCTCGGTGAACGGCGTGACCGCGACCTACGAGGAGACGACCGGGCCGCTGTCGACTGCGCCGCCGCCGGCGGGGGTGGGTGTGTACGGGTCGAACTCGGAGAGCGCCCTCGCCCTGAACCTGGCGTCGACAGACGCGGGCACGCTCCGGGATCAGGCGGCATGGCGTGTGCACTTGGGGACGGTGGATGAGGACCGCTTCCCGCAGATCTCCGTGAACCTCGCCCACCCCAGCATCACTCCGGACATGCGGCGCGCGATCCTCGCGCTTCGCCTCGGCGACCGCATCCAGGTCACCAACCCGCCCCTGTGGGTGGGCCCGGACGTCCTGGACCAACTCATCCTCGGCCTGTCCGAGGAGATCACCCACTTCGAGCACCGGCTGACGTTCACCTGCCAGCCGGCGTCCCCGTACAACAACGTCGGCTACATCGACGGCCCGAATTCACGGATCGACATCGACGGCTCCGAGCTCCTCACCGCGGCCGGTTCGTCGGATACGGCGTTGACGGTGGTGCCGTCAGCCGGGCAGATCATGCTGTGGACCACCGACTCGGCGGACTGGCCGTTCGATGTGCGGGTCAGCGGCGAAACGATGCGCGTCACGGCGGTGACGGACTGGCTGACGGACACGTTCACCCGCAGCGTCTCCAACAGTTGGGGCAGCCCCGACGTTGGCTCGGCGTGGTCCACGGTCGGCGGCGGAGCGGCGTCGGACTACGCCGTCAACGGCTCGGCGGGTGTGCACACGCTGTCGACGGTCGACGTCACCCGCCGCACCTCCGTGACCGCCGTAGGCCCGGACTTCGACCTGTACTGCGACATCACCACCAGCGCGCTCGCCACGGGGGACAGCCTGTACGGGGCGGTCGCGGCCCGCATGCTCGACTCCGGGAACATGTACATGGCGAGGCTGGAGTTCACGACGGCCAACACGGTCGTGCTGCTGCTCCGCCGCCTGCTGGCGGACGCGAGCCTCGACCTCGGCACGTACACCCTGCCCGTCACCCATGTCGCCGGGACCTACATCCGGGTCCGGTTCCAGGGGGTCGGGAGCCGCCTGCGGGCGAAGGCGTGGCCTGCCGCTGATCCGGTGGAGACGCCGGAGTGGCAGGTGTCGGGCGCCGACTCGGGGATCAGCGCCGCGTATTCGATCGGGACGCGGTCGATCCGGGTGACGGGCAACACGAACGCGGCCTCGGTGGCGATCCAGTACGACAACTACCGGGTGATCAACCCGCAGACGCTGACCGTGACCCGATCCATCAACGGCGTTGCCAAAGCCCAGGCCGCGGGCGCGGACATCCGCCTCGCCAACCCCACCCCCACCCCCCTGTAAGGAGGCAGCACGTGGCCGAGTCCTATCCAGCCCTCGCAGGCGGGCAGCGCATCACCGGGACCCTCATGCGGTCGATGCTGCCGCAGACCGTCCGGAAAACGGCAGACACTGCCCGGCCTGCAACGACGACCCGTACTGCGGACCCGCATCTCGCCTACGACGCCCTCGCCAACGCCGTATACATCTTCGACGGATACCTGAAGGTCGACGGCGACAACACTGCCGACGTCTCTCTCCAACTGACCGTCCCCACAGGCGCTCTCGGCGAAATGCTCGCGTGGGGCGCCGGCAACAACGTCATCGGCAGCACCGCGGCCCCTGCGCTCCAGGTCAATACCTCCGATGCGCGCGGTTACATGATCCGCACGGAAACCATGGACGTAAACGCGGCGCGCACGTTCGGCCTGCTGGGCGTTGGAACCACGATGGGCATGGTCATCAACGGCATCGTCCGCATGAGTACGACACCGGGAACGATCTCCATCGACTGGGCGCAAGCCGTCTCCAACGCGACCGCAACGACGCTTTACACCGACAGCTGGCTGAGATTCCAGCGCATCGCCTGAGGAGGCGGCATGGCTTCATATCTGATCATGGGTAGGGCGTCGGGTGGTAGCCCGGTCCTGTCCGTGCATATCGACGCGATCAACCAGGACGACGCGGTCATCGACGAGATGCAGGCGGTGAACGCGATGAAGACGTTCGTGCTGTCGGTGCCCGGCGTGGCGACGATCGTCACGCAGAAGACCGAATCCGTCACCACCCTCGTCTGAGAGGCGCGTCATGGCTACAGGACCCCAGAAGTACCCGGGCGCGTCCACCGCCTATTGGTACGGAGCGAGATACGAGGGCTCGGCGATGGAGGTCAACGTCGTCGTCCTCCACACCACCGAGGGCACGACGCTGCCGGACTACGGCGGAGGCGCGGTCGCACCCACACTGACCGCGGTGCCGGACTTCGCGGCGAAGAAGCTGCGCTGGTACCAGCACTTCAACATCGACATCTCCGCCCGCGCGCTCGTCAACGCCCCGGGCGGCGTGGAGACGAACACGCTGAACGTGTGCCAGGTCGAGCTTGTCGGCACGTGCGATCCGGCGACGCACGCGAAGTGGGAGAAGGCCGGGTACGGGCACATCTACTGGCCTGAGGCCCCCGAGTGGGCGCTGGTCGAGCTGGCCGTGTTCCTGCGGTGGATGCACGCCGAGCACGGCGTTCCGCTGACCGGGCCGTCGAAGTGGCCGGCCTATCCGACGTCGTACGCCGACGGCGGCGGGCAGCGGTTCACGGCCGCCGAGTGGAACGCCTTCTCCGGGGTGTGCGGCCATATGCACGTCCCGGAGAACGTGCACGGCGACCCGGGCTCGATCGACTTCGACCACCTCCTCGCCCTCGCCAAGGGCGACGCCCCCACCCAGCCCGAACCCCCCAAGGAGGAACCCGTGGCACTCACAGACGACGACATCAAGAAGGTCGGCCGGTACGTCGTGACCGGCCCAACCGGCATGAAGAACCCCGACGATTCGTCGGTGGACTGGGCGCTGTCGAGCTATGTAGGCCTGACCTACAAGACGACCCGCTCCATCGCTGCGGATGTCGCAGCAGTGCGGGCGAAGGTCGACTCCCTCGCTGTCGGCGGCGTCGACCTGGACGCCCTCGCCACCAAGGTCGCCGACCTGCTCGCTGCACGGCTCGCGCAGTGACGGCGATCGACTACGACTCGTATCGGGCGATGACCTCATGAGCCCACGCCAACATGTCCTCGACGCGCTGCCCGTTGGGCTGGAACTTTACCCACAACTCCAGGTTCCCCGGGCGGTTGTCCTGCTTGTTGCCGTTCTTGTGGTGCACGTTCTCGCCGGGGAGCAGCGACCTTCCGAGGCTCTGTTCCATGACCAGTCTGTGCTCAAGAACCCAGAGACTGTCTCCGACCCCGCCAGGTCGCCGCACTCGTATGTAGCCCGCCTTGGTGACGTATCGCCCCTCCATCTGGCGATGGCCACGCTTGACACCGGGGCTGCCACGCCCAGGCCCGGCAAGCGGATCGCCATAGCGGCGGAGCCGGTTGGCGTGGCCGCTGCACAGGTCGGCGGTATGGGCCTTCAGTTCACAGCCAGGCACCTTGCAGGCTGCTCGCTCAGGCCGGTGCAGCCACCAGTACTGGTAGCAGCGGCGACAGAGGCGGCGCGCTTTGTACTGAATCGGTCGGTCGCAGTCCTCGGTCGAGCACTCGTCTCGTCGTTCAATCACGAGAGGATTCTACCGTCTTGAACCTGTACTACGACTTGGAGTTCTTGGAGGACGGCCGGACCATCGAGCCGATCTCCATCGGCATGGTGTGCGACGACGGCCGCGAGTACTACGCCGTCAACCGCGACATGCCCGTGCGCCGTATCCGCAAGCACAAGTGGCTGATGGAGAACGTGGTCCCGCACCTCCCGAAGGGCCACGGAGACCAGCGAATCCACATGCCGAAGCGCTGGCTCTTCCACTACGCCGACTACCGGGTGAAGCCTCGGAAGGTCATCGCCAACGAGGTCGCCGAGTTCATCCGCGCAGCCGGACCCGACGTGGAGCTGTGGGCGAACTACGGCGCCTACGACCACGTCGCGCTCGCCCAACTGTGGGGCCCGATGATCGCGCTGCCCGACGGGGTGCCGATGTTCACCCACGACATTCAGCAGGAGCGCTCCCGTCAGGGACTCGCCTGGGACGACCTGCCGAAGCAGGAGAGCGGCGAGCACAACGCCCTCGCCGACGCACGCCACAACCAGACCGTCCGGCGCTGGCTCGCCGCACGCACACAGAAGTGAGACCCCGATGAACGTCAACCTCGACAACGCGTACTGGCTCGGCCTCCTCATCTCCGTCGTCCTCCCCGTCCTCGTCGGACTCGTCACCACCAGAGTCACCCACGCCGGCGTCAAGGCCGTACTCCTCCTCGCGCTGTCCACGGCGAACGGGTTCGTGGTCGAGTACCTGGGCCCGCACGATGCCGGATACAGCGTGCAGACCGCCGCCATCCTCGCCCTCGTGTCCTTCACGGTGAGCGTGCTCATGCACTTCGGGCTGCTGAAGCCCACCGGAATCAGTGGCAGGGCGCAGGACTCGCTGGTCAAGTCCGGTACGCACGCTGCGGGCGTCTGACCTGCCCCGTGAGCGCTGCGGGAAGGTGGTGGCGTGGACGCGGCCATGGTGACGGCGATCGGCGCTCTGGTCGCCGGGCCCGTGGCCGCGTTGGCCGCCATGTACGGCAACCGCGGCGCGAACAGGGCGGCGCAGCAGGCCAGCGCGACGACGATGTACGACAGCCTGGCGCAGCGGCTCGTGGCCGAGAGGGACAAGGCGGAGATGGACGAGAAGGCGGCGGAGGCGAGAGCGCACGCGGCCGAGGCGCGGGTGTACGCGCTGGAAGCGGAGATCTCGCGCCTGCAGCAGATGGTTGTGCAGCTCGGGGGGACGCCATGACACGGACGCAGTCTGCTCTGTATCGGGCGCGGCATGGGCTGTGGACGCTCGCCGTCATCCTGTTCCTGGGTGGCGCGCTGGCGGTGGTGTGGCTGCTCGTGGACCGTGCCGAACTGGCCGACCGGCTGGAGCAGGAGGCGAATCTACGCGGATCGGCGGTGTCGACGCTGGCCGGTGACGTGCGGGCGCTGCGGGCGCAGGTTCAGGCGGAGGGCGCGACACCGGTGGCACCGGACCCGACAAAGGCCGTGGAGAACCTCCCGGACCGCGCGGAAGTCCCAGTGCCGATCCCGGGACCCCAGGGGCCGGCCGGGGAACAAGGTGCGACGGGCGCGCCCGGAGTGCCAGGGAAGGCCGGTTCGGCCGGCCCGTCGGGAGCCCCGGGTGTGGTCGGCCCGTCCGGGCCTGCCGGTCCTCAGGGCGAGCAGGGGCCAGCGGGGCCTCCTGGTCCTGCCGGACAGGACGGCACCGACGGCACCGACGGCACCGACGGGCGGGACGGCGTGGACGGGCAGACGTGCCCGGACGGCTACTCGCTGCAGGCCCCGACATACGACCCGGACGCGCTGGTGTGCCGACGGGACGGAGCGCCGGCCCCGTCGCCCGGGAACGGGAACGGCGGCCAGTCGGGGTTGCTGGCACTGGATCCGTCGCGCCGGCAGTACGCGTAGCCGTCCGACGGCGGGACCCGGACGGCACTACGCCGCGGTGGTCATCTCCGCCCGTACTGCCTGCTCCCACTCGTCCAGCAGCAGCCCGTACAGGGCGCGCTCTGCTTCCCGCCACGGCCTGCCCTGCGCGCCCGTCACGATCGCCCGGATCGCAGCGTTCACGGCCGCAGCAGACCGCACTTGCCCGCAGGCGGAAGGGGAGGGGGACATGCCCCCAGTTTAGTGATCGAGGAGCCCGGAAACTCACGCCCTGTCGGCCAACTTCCCCGCCCGCTATGCTCAACCCATCGCCCCGGGGCCCGACCCCCGGGGCGCACTACTGTCGGGAGTAGGAACCATGGAACACCGCGTCAGATACTGGGTGCTGCCCGCCGGAGTCGGCCCGGACGACTACGAAACCGCCGACCTCGAACGCCGCGAAGACGTCATCGACATCCCTGTCCCCGAGGACGGCCTCGGCCCGCACATGCGCGACGTCGAAGACGCCCTACGCGACATGCTCCCCACCGGCGCCAGACCAATCGCAATCCGCTTCCTCCACTAGGCCCGCCGCACTGCGTCCTCCAGCCGGGCCGTGTAGTAGGCGTGGTCCCGCGGGCAGCCGGCCAGCGCCGGCAGCGCCGCCCGGAAACCGGCGACGGCGTCCGCCCACGCCCGGCATGCGTAGGCGGCGTCCGCCCGCTGCAGCGTCGCCCGCGTCGGGTCCAGCCAGTACAGCCAGCCCGGCCGCTCACCCTCCTCCGAGGCCTGCAACGCAAGACCGTGCGCCTCGTCAGCCCAGCGCTGCGCCAGATCCCGCTCGGCGCACGCTGCCGCTGCCATGGCTGCCTGATGCACCGCGACAGCCTCTGCGGCAGGGGACAGGGGAAGCGTGCCCACGATGCGCGCGGCCTCGGCCGTCCGCAGTGCTCGGACTGGGTCGCCGCGGTCGAGGCTGTAGTAGGCGCGCACCCGCTGCGCCCACGACGCCATATCGACATGCCCGCCGTCGACGGCCCAGCCGTGCGCGAGGTCAATCCACGCGAGCGCCGGCCCGCGCCGCTGCTCCTGCCAGGCCACCCAGGACAGCCAATGGGCGTGCTCGGCCGCGAGGAGCATCAGGCGGTCCGCGGCCATGCCGCTCGTGCCGGGGATGAGGCTGGTGACCTGGTCGAGCTGCGACCGCACCACCGGCCACAGCATGCGGCCGCCGACCTCGTCTTCGGCGCGACGGTGCTTCACGAGAACCTCGCCGATCAGCTCGGCGGTCCGCAGATCCGTATGCCCAGCTGTGTGCGCGTGCGCGATGCGCTCCCGCAACTCCACCGGTGGCGCCCACTGCGGCTCATCGGCCGCTGCCCGCATCCCGCCCAGTTCGATCGGCATGCCCAGCCCTTTCACAAACCGGGTCACAACAGCTTCACTGGTCACCCGCGCCTTGCCCCGTTCGAGGCGTGACACGTAGCCCTGATCCACCCCGATCAGCTCGCCGAACGCGGTCTGGGAGATGCCCGCCAGGGCCCGGTACCGGCGGATGAGCGTGGGCCAGTCACGGGCCGCCCACGCTGCACGCAGGCGCCCGTCAGCCCAGAGTTCCCGACTACTCACACGGTGACCATACTGCGGCTCCATGTAGTCGTTACATGGCATCGCTGCAATTGCAGGTTGGACGATGGGGGTCCTTTCACACCGAGTCGGGTCGGAGAGAGTGACGGCAATGCCCATGACCATCAGAGACGAACGCGCGGTTGATGCCCGCGCCCTGCTGCTGCTTCCCAGCCTGGACGGTTTGACGGAGCAGCAGGTACGCGGCGCCGCCTGCGTGTGGGACGGTGTTCCCCTCCTCGGTGTTCCGGCTGTGAACTTGGGCCCCCGCACCAAGAAACGCCTCGGACAGGCCTACCAGTGGTTTCCCCAGGGCTGCCCCCGCTGCGTGCACGAGGCCGCCATACGCGCCCTCCGCGACCATTCGGGTATGTGCGAGCAGTGCGTTGACGACGCCTCCGCCTGCGACACCCGGCGCGCGCTGGAAGAACTCAAGGCGGCCGGCCGATGACCACCACCACGACGCCCCTGGAGCAGGCCGCGTACCAGCGTCTGCTGACGCACAACACCACATGCCGCACCTGCCGGACCGTGAACGAGGCTGGCGCGAACCTCAACCTCCCCTGCACGGCAGGCGACCGGATCTATCAGGCGTACCGGCAGACGCTCCGTGCTCCTACCGCGCCGTCCCGGAACGGAGGCTGACGTGCGCTACTGCGAGCGCTGCGGACAGCACATCAAGCCCGACGAGCCGTACCACGAGACGATCCCCGACTCGATGTCCGGGGCGCGGCCGACCACCTACACGCACAGGTGGGACTGCACCCGGCCGCCCTCCTTGGCGATACCCCGCTCCCACTGACTCCCGGCCGCCGCGATCCGTCACGCGGCCCCCGGGACGGCCGCCCCACGAGGCGGCCCAGCCCGCCGCTCGGTGTCACCCCCGTGCGCCGGCGGCGGGCCCCTCTCAGTCGAGGTCGGCGAAGGGTATGCCGAGGACGCACATGATCCGCAGGAGTGTGGACAGATGAACGTCCTGGCCGCCCTCGGCGCGCTGGAGCGTGTACCGGCTGACGCGAGCGGCAAGCCACACCTGGTCCTGGGTGAGGTTTTGGCGGAGCCGCTCGTCGCGGAGGCGGTCGCCGATGGCGTGGCGGCGGTGAGCGATCCAGGCGTCGTCGTCGGGCAGGGCATGCACCCGCTACACGCTGGAGTGATCATGGTCTGATGTCTGCCCAACCAGTTAGGCTTTTTTAGATCAAGATGGACACGCAGACACAACCCCTACCGCCGGTAAAACACACGTTCGAGTGACGGCCACCGCAGACCCCTTGCCTGCAATTGACAAATAGTCAAAGGTAAGTGCACCCCCCATGGAACCGGCCGGGAAAGCACCGCCCCCCAGGCGTGCAACCCGGCCACCGCGCCCCTCGGCCAAACCCCCATCTGGCCGAGGGGCGCACCCCTACTTCCACACGATGCCCACCGAATCCGCATCAAAATAGGTGCCACCCGGCAGACGGCCACGACGAGCCGGCTTCAACTGCACCGTCATCATGTAGGCCACCACCGACCGCCGACGCGAAAGATCGAGCCGATTCCACTCCGCCTCGACATCGTCCGCCGTCAGCAGACCGGCCACCGGATTCACCTCCACAGCCCGCGACAGAGTGCTCTCCGCAACCTCCAGCCGCGCCCGCACGCCCTTCGACGCAATCCGCCACTCCTGCAGCGTCATCGCCCCGGCGCCCATCTCGGCGGCCAACTCGTCCAGCGTCTGCCGCGCACTGCGCATCTCCGCCTGCGCGCCCCGCACATCAACCGCCTCCTCCCGGGCCGCCAGCAGATCCGCCATGTCAGGCCGGGCCAGCCGCTGAAGCAACTGCCACTGCACGAAAGCGTCCACCGGCCCCGCCTTCTTGACGACGTGCTTGCTCGCCTTGCACGAATAGGCCAGCTCCCACACCCGCTCACCCCCGCGGCTCTTGTTGCTCGACGTCACCCGCACCGTCGTCCCGTCGCCACACAGGCCGCACTCGTAGAGCCCGGACCCGAGGTACTTCCGCTCGTTGCCCGGGGTGTTCCGCCGGTCCGGATCCCTGAGCAGAGCCTTGAGACTGCGCCAGGTCGGCTCGTCCAGCGCCGCGGGCCAGCCCGCCGGACCGGCTTCCTCGCCGCGGTGCTTGAGGATGCCCGCATTGCGGGGCCGGAGCAGCATGGTGCGGACCTCAGTCCGCTGCCACTCGCTGCCGGTGCTGGTCGGGACAGGGATCTCGTTCCACTCCGAGGCGACCGCGCCAAGGGAGCCGCCCGCCAGGATGATGTCGGCGGCCTCCCGGATCCGCTCGAACTCGCTGCCGGGGGCGACCGCGGCAGCCTGGTGGCACGAGCGGCATTCGCTGACGACATGCCGCCCGTCCGGCGCGTCGCACCGGGTGCAGGACCAGCCGTTCAGGTGAGCCTCCGGCGCTTTGCACTGCTGACACTTGACGATGACCTCGAAGTCGCGCGGCTCGTCCCGCCCACAGACGAGACAGATCAGAGACCGCGGCATGACCCCGTCCGGCTCGAAGCCGAAGGGGCGCCGGCCACCGAAGAACTTTCCGTGCTGGGCCATCTCGTCGCGCTTGCGTTTCTGGCGTTCCACCATGCGCTCGACCTCGTAGCGGGCCTGCACGCCGAGCTGCCGGGCGATCATCCGGCCGGTGGCGGTGGTGAGGTCGAGGTGGCCGGCCTTCACGGTGCGGGTCTGGACGGCCCGCGGCTCGCATACGTCGATGTACTCCTCCAGCTCGGCCGGGGAGCGGTGGAGGCGGTCCGTATGCCAGGCCAGGACGGTGTCTGCGCGGCCCGCTCGCAGGTCGTCGAGGAGCCGCTGGTACCCGGGCCTCGGTTTGCCGCTGTAGGCGCTCAGATCGTTGTCTGTGTGAACCTCGACGATTTCGACGCCGAGTTGCCGGGCGAGCGCTTCGCAGTCTTCTCGCTGCCGTTCGACGCCGAGGCCGGCGCCTTCGCGGTCGCGGCTGATGCGGCAGTAGATGAGTGCGCGTGTGGGGATGCCGTGGGCGTCGAAAGCCATGGTTCAGCATGGCACGGGAGTACGGTCTTTCGCCGGGCTTCGCCAGGTCGGAGCCTGGGTTATGACCGTATTGAAGCCGCAGGCAGGACG
>Ga0247821_10002075_pt1 | contig 11023 bp, 10 predicted proteins | sample 13C_Glycerol_Day_FD_192481 | JGI IMG/M metagenome (GOLD analysis project Ga0247821, IMG submission 192481) | Soil microbial communities from agricultural site in Penn Yan, New York, United States - 13C_Glycerol_Day14 | ecosystem: Environmental > Terrestrial > Soil > Agricultural land | place... | reverse complement strand
GGCGTGTAGCTGTGCCGGCTGATATCGACGATGCAGTGTTTGATCGAAGGCGCGATGAATCCCAGCTGGCTTTCAGAAAGCTTGAACAGATCCCCCGGGTAGCCAATGGCGACGGCACTGACCTGGCTGACGCCCGACCAGTTCATGTCATCGGCAAAGCGCAAGGGCGTCACCGGCGTTTGCGGCTTGTGTCGCAGCCTGAGAATGCCCCAGTCCTCGCTGTCGTTTTTCATGTGCTTGATCCAGGTCGCAGGGATGACCTCTTTCTGTGAAGGCGAGCGTTCGATGATGACCTGGACCCTTTCCTGTTTGTTTTTTTTACTGGCGCAGTGACCGGCAGTGACCAGCAGCGTGGGGTCGAGGATGAAGGCGGCACTGCATGAGCCTCTTTCCACCTTGAGGCGCGCCAGGGCGTCATAGGGTGCCTGTTTGAAATCGGTGATGAATTGCCGGTCTTCCGTTACGCCGATGCCCTGCCATACCGAGCGCACGGGCACCAGCCCGCGCTGGGGTACCGGCAGAGGGGGGCGAGTGTCGAGGCTGGCCAGACCAGCCTGGCGAATGTAGCCGACCAGGCCCTGTACGGCCTGGCGATTGAGCCGGTAATCAGGCTTCTGGTCGAGAAAGCGATCCACGGACGCTTCGTCGATCCGGGTGACGTAGCCGAAGGTGTCGGGGTAGTCGCGAGTGCTGCTGGCAATGGCGGCGAGCCATCCGGGTGTGGTGGACGCGCGCGCATACACCAGCTTCCAGCGGCCAATGTCCTGGATGACAGGGGAGGCCACGTCCGGCTTGAGATGAACCTGCAGCGGTTGCAGGCTCAGGTAGCGGGTGCCGGGGGCGTGGCGAAACCCCCAGGGGATGTCCTGGCCAAAGCGGCCCTCCAGGTTGTCGAAGAACCGCTCGCCGCCATAGATGTCAGGGGCGGGCGTGCCATCAGGCGATTTGATTGCGGCGGCGATCTCGGCCCAGTGGCGTTTTTCATCCAGGGTGTCGGCCTCATCCATCAGCCGCCAGGCACGTTTGGTATTGCCGTGGGCGACGGCCTGCCGGTACCAGGGGAAGGCCTGGTTGCGGCAGGTGTCGTGCAGGCAGGAGTCGAAATAGGTGTCGCCGATTTTCACCATGGCCTCGGCATCGCCTGCGTCGGACTGCTGTTTCAGCGTGGCGACATCGCGGCCGATCTCCACCCATTTGCGTGCCTTGGCAGGGTCGGGCGCAATGCCGGGTTGCTGCAGGTAGAGGCAGCCGTAATCTTCAGCCGCCTTGCCGGATAAGGTGCCCTGGTCGAGACTTGCCGCAACGCCACCCCGGCCTTGCGCCTGGGCAGGCAAGCTCAGGGTGAGCGTGGCGAGTAGAAACAGTCTGCCGAGCCGTTTCGCGAATCGTGCCATGGCAACACTCGTTGCAACGCGTGCGGCTTTGGAGTTCAGGCGAGCCGGCCACACGGCAGGAGGGCGCGCGTCCAGGAGTACTGATTATAGAAGTTGGCCGTCACACCGGGGTGGGCAGGGCCGGTGCACGCCGGATTGTGTTTATGATACGAACGGCCATCGACTGGCCAGGTTCACATTGCCGATCAACAAGGAGTCGCTGTGGAATTTTCAATGGAAGAAAAGCAGGTGCTGTTGAGTGTAAGGGGTGTAGGCCCGACGGTGATTCAGCGCCTGGAGCAACTGGGGATTTTCACCCTGGATCAACTGAGCAAGGCCGATGCACTCGATGTCGTCACCCAGGCCGCCGCGCTGGTCGGCTCCAGCTGCTGGAAGAACAGCCCGCAGGCGCGCTCGGCGATCCAGGCTGCAATCGCCAAGGCCCGGGAAGTCGAGGGTTGCGCGCACTAGAGCCCGTTCAGGTGAAGGCTCAGGTCACCGGTCAGGTCCAGCAGGGAGTAATCGCGAAAGCGGAAACGCCACTGCTGGTCGATGCGCTCGAACTCATCGTGGTAGCGCCCCGCGGCGATAGGTTGAAGGGGGCGCCCGGGAGGTGCCTGCAGGACCGTGTAGCAGGAGCGCACGGTCGCCCTGCCTGAAACGTCATCGATCTCGATGATCGGATTGCTGATGACGTGTTTTGTCCGGGGCGTTCCACACGGATAGATTTTCAGGCGTTGCTGCCAGACGCGCAGGATGCCTGACTCATCCAGATGGTTTTCGCTGCCGGGGACTTTGATCCTGGCATGACGAAAGAGGGCGGCGGCACCTTGCAGATCGCCACCGTCCATTTTCTCGGCATAGCGGTAGAGCAGGTTGGTGATTGCGATAAGGTCGTTGCTCATTCGTCATCCTTGCTCATGGATCCTGTCCGGGACATCGTCACAAGCACAACGGCAGCCGACATCGTCCATCCGGACGATCGCTGCGGCCGCTTCGCGCCCGATCGCTCCCACAGATACACTGCAATCACCGTGGGAGCTGGCGAAGCCTGCGATCGACTGCACAGCAGTCGCCATCAGCTTTCGGCACGTTGCGCCATCCACTGCCGGTACTGGCGAGCACGCAGGGCGTTGGCAAGCTGTTGTCCCAGCAGCGCCCGCAGCGGCCAGACCTTCGGGTCGGGCGCCCGGCCCAGGCTGAGCTTGCGCAACTGAAACTTGACCAGGGCCATGTTCGCCAGCGACACCAGCGGCTTGTTCTTCCAGTTGATGGGCGGCAACTCGGGCGCGCTGTCCTTGCCCCGCAACCAGTCGCGCGGCAGGTTGGGGTCGATGGCCAATGCGGTGCCCATGCCGACCATGGCCACGCCGCTCTTGAGCACCTGTTCGGCAACCGCCCGGCGCCGTATGCCGCCGGTGACCATCAACGGCATCCTGGCGACCTGCTGCACATCCTGGGCGAACTCCAGGAAATACGCTTCGCGGGCGAGGGTGCGGCCGTCTCGGGCCTGGCCCTGCATGGCCGGTGCCTCGTAGCTGCCCCCCGACAACTCGACCAGGTCGACGGCGTGCTCATTGAGCAGCGCTACCACCTCGCGGGCATCGTCGGCGCTGAAGCCGCCGCGCTGGAAGTCGGCGGAGTTGAGCTTGACCGCCACGGCAAACTGCGCAGACACCACGGCACGCACCGCCTTGACGATCTCCAGCAACAGCCGGGCACGGTTTTCCAGCGACCCGCCCCAGGCATCCGTACGCAGGTTGGCAAGCGGCGAGAGGAACTGGCTCAGCAGGTAGCCATGGGCGGCGTGGATTTGCACGCCACTGAATCCGGCGCGTTCGGCCAGTTGCGCGGTGCGGGCGAAACGCTCGATCACCTCGATGATCATGTCCTGGGTCATCGCCTGCGGCGGCTTGAAGTGCCTGGACAGGTTGCCCAGCTCCAGCGCAACTGCCGAGGGGGCCCAGGTCGGCTGGCCGAGATTGGCCGGCATCTGCCGGCCGGGGTGGTTGATCTGCAGCCAGAACTGCACACCGCGAGCGCGACCGGTGCTGGCCCAGCGCTTGAACTTGTCCAGCTGCCGGTCGTCTTCCAGCACCACGCCCCCGGGGCCGGTCATGGCGCGGCGGTCGACCATCACGTTGCCGCTGATCAACAGGCCGGCGCCACCCTCGGCCCAGGCCTGGTAGAGGCGCATCAGCTCGGTCGAGGGGGCCTGGTCGGCATCGGCCATGTTCTCTTCCATCGCGGCCTTGGCCAGGCGATTGGCAATCACGCCGCCGTTGGGGAGCATCAGTGTGTCGAACACGTTCATGGGGGCTACCTCTATTGATCCTGTGCAAACCATAAGATTAAAGTTAACTTTAATGTCAACAGCCTTTTTGGAGCGTGAGCGATGAGGATTGGAGAGTTGGCCAAGCGCAGTGGCCTGACGGCTTCGCGCATCCGCTTCTACGAGTCCAGCGGCCTGATCAGGTCGGTGACGCGCAAGGCCAATGGCTACCGCGACTACAGCCCAGACGCGGTGTGGATCCTGCAGATCATCACCGGCGCCCAGCGCGCCGGGTTCTCGCTCGACGAGATTCGCCACCTGTTGCCGGTCACCCCCAATGCCTGGCAGCACGACGAGTTGCTCGCCGGTCTCAAGGGCAAGGTCGCCGAGATCGAGGCGCTGCAGCAGCAGCTTGAGCAGAACCGGGCGCAACTGCTGCTGGTGATTGAAAGCATCGAGAACCGGCCCGAAGAACGGCCCTGCGCCGACAACGCGCAGCTGTTGCTCAAGCGCCTGCAGGCCCACACCGCCGACGCGTAGCCGCTGCCTCGGCAACGGCTACGGATCAGCTACGCTTCAGACGCACGGGCAGTCTTGTGGACTGGCCGGCAGGGGGGCGGGGCAGCGATACCCCGCAGCAGTAAAGCATCGGTACGGCAGTATTCATGAGCAAACTAGGTCCCATGTCCATCGGCCTGCGCGGCCTGATCCTGAGTTTCGTCCTGCTGGCCGTGCTGGCCACACTGTGCAACAGCCTGTTCGTGGCCTGGGGCGTGCAACGCGATGCCCTGGTGCATTCGGCGCTGGAGGCCAACCGCGCCTACGCCTTCAAGGTCGCGTCGAGCATCACCGCCTTCCTTGAGTCGGTGCATGAGCGCATGAGCTTCAGCAGCGAGCGACTGGGGCGCGACTTTGCCAATGCGCAGCTCCTCAGGGATGAGGCCTTGCGCCTGCAAGCCCAGGACACCGAGATCAACACGGTGCTGATCGTGGATGCCAATGGCACGCTGATGCAGAACTGGCCCGAAGTGCCGGCCATGCGCGGCACGCAGATCCAGTCCGAGGAGATCCGCCAGGCACTGGCCGAGCAGCGGCCCCTGGTCAGCCATGCCTACACCACCCAGTCAGGCCAGTTGGTGGTGGCGATCTCCCAGCCCATCTTCAGCCCCTCGGGGCAGTTTCTCGGTGTTGTTGCCGGCTCGGTCTTTATCCAGAAGCGCAGCGTGCTGCACACCTTGATCGGCAATCACTATCACCAGGACGGCACCGTTGCCTTCGTGGCCGATGAGCACCGGCGCTTGCTGTATCACACCGATATCGACAAGGTCGGCGAGCTGTTGACCAGCAGCCCGACGGTCGATGCCGCCCTGCGCGGGGAGAGCGGGGCAATGGAGGCGATCAACTACCAGGGCGCGCCGGTGCTGGCAGGTTACGCCCAGGTCGCCGCCGCCAACTGGACCGTGGTCTCCCAACTGCCGCGCGAGCAGGCCCTGGCACCGCTGGGCAAACTGATGCGCGACATGCTCGTCAAGATCATTCCCGCCGGTGTGCTGGGCTTGCTGCTGATCCTGCTGGGGACCTGGTTGATCACCCGACCGCTGCGGCAACTGGCCGACAGTGCGACCCAGCTGTCGGCACCGCAGACCACTGGCCAACTGCAAGCGATCAAGGCCTGGTATGCCGAAGCTGCAGCCATTCGTGCGGCACTGCTGGCTGGGGTTCAGTTGCTCCAGCAGAAACTCGGCAGACTCAAACGGGATGCCCAGAACGATCCCCTGACAGGCCTGGCCAATCGCCGGGCGATGAACGAGGCCCTTGAGACGCTGGACCGGGAAGGTCGGCACTACGCCGCCCTGGCCCTGGATATCGATCGCTTCAAGCGGGTCAACGACACCTTTGGCCATGATGTCGGTGACCTGGCGCTCAAGCAGGTGGCCTTGATCATTGAGCAGAACTCCCGCGAAGGGGACCTGGCCTGCCGGGCAGGGGGCGAGGAGTTCGTGCTGCTGTTGCCGGACACCAGCCTTGAACGGGCAGGGGAAATCGCCGAGCGCATTCGCCAGTCCATTGCCAGTACCCCGATCGAGCCGGTGGGGACACTGACCATTTCCATTGGCGTGGCGTGCCGTAGCGAACAGACCCGAACCTCGGAGGCGATTCTCAAGTGCGCCGATGAATTGCTCTACCGGGCCAAGCAAGAGGGGCGCGACCGGGTGGTGGTGCAGGCCTTGGCCTGCCCACACACCGCGCGTTGAGCGGGCGGTTCAGCCGACGATGAAGTAGCTCTTGCGCACCTTCTCGACGATCTCCCACTCGCCATGAGTCTCGGCGGCAAAGTAGATCGAGTCACCCGCCTTGAAATGTATGGGCTCGCCGCCGTCGGGGGTGAAGCTGCCCCTGCCTTCGATGAAGTAGCTGAATTCGGCCTGCATCACCGCGCGGCGCAAGCGGCCGGGCGAACATTCCCAGAAACCGCCCGAGACGTTTTGCGTGGCAATGTCATGGTGCACCGCCGTGCGTGTCAAAGGCACCGGTTCGCCAACGGGTAGGCTGGCGGGCACCGGCTCGCTGAACTGGTTGTCGTTTTCAAGGCGGATCAGAACAGGGGTCATGGCGTTTCCTCAGGATTTGTCTTCAAGACCAGCAGGGGCAAAGCCGGCCATCATCACGTCCAGCCGGTTTGCCTTGTTACCGCTCAGCTCGGCGCGTTCTTTGCGCAGCACCGAGCCACGGACCAGGGAGCCGCCGAGGTAGCGCACCGGCTCCGGCGGGAAGGGCTTGCAGCGCCGGCCGACCAGCGCGCAACCGCTCCATTGGTCGTTTCGGCCCAGCGCCAGGCTCGCCAGGATGCGCCCGCCCAGGCGGCTCGGCCCGACGCCGTTGCCGCTCCAGCCGATGCCGTAGTGAATGTTGTCGCTGCCGTCGATGTGGTTGAACACCGGCAGGCTGTCGTAGGTGCGATCGATCGGGCCGGACCAGGCGTGGCTCACACCGACATCCTCGAGCATGGGGTACGTGCGGCGCAGGTCGGTGGTGGTCAGGCCGATGCCCTCGGCGTCTTCGCTGAATACCGTGCCCATGCGCGATCCGTACGACAGCGAGCCGGTGCCCTTGCCGAAGGCAATCCGGCCATCGGCGGTGGTGCGGTAGTAATCGACCAGCAATTGCGAGTCGGTGATCGCTTCGCCACCGCTCCAGCCCATGTCGTCCAGGCGTTTGCCAAGGGGCTGGGTGACCACGATGGAGCTGCCGACCGGCACGAACAGCTTCGCCAGTTCCGGGATGGCGGATGACCAGGCGTTGGTCGCCAGCACCACATTGCCGGCCTCGACACAGCCGTTGGCGGTGATCAGCCGCACCGGGCGACCCGGCTGGATTTCGTGAACGGGGGTGCCTTCATGAATGTGCACGCCGGCATCGAGCGCCACCCTGCGCATGCCGCGCACCAGGGCTGCTGGTTGCACGGTCGCATTGCTGCGCTCAAGTACACCGGCCAGGTGAATATCCGAGCCCGTGCGCCGGGCCACTTCCTGGCGTGACAGCCGTTCGAACGGTCGGGCACCCACGCGCTCGCAGGCGGCCAGCGTGCCGTTCCAGGCGTCGATGTGGGCTTCGCAGGTTGCGGTCCACAACCAGCCCTTCTGCCTGAACGCCGCGTCGATGCCATGCTGCTGGCAGAACTCGCCCAGTTCACCGATGGCCCGTTCAGCGCTTGTGGCCAGAAAGGTCGCCTGCTCGGTAGAGCAAAACGAGGTGAGCGATTGAATCTTCGGCCACCACGACATCACGAAACCGCCATTGCGCCCCGAGGCCCCGCCGCCGCATACGTCCTGTTCCAGCACCATGACCCGGCAATCGGGCTCGTGTTCCTTGATGGTCAGCGCCGTCCACAAGCCGACGAAGCCGCCACCGACAATCACGATATCGGCCGAGTGCTCACCCTGCAGGGCAGGCGAGGGTTGCAGCGCGGGCTCGACGGACTGCAGCCAGAAGCTGCGTTTCAACGGGGCAACGGCAGGGAATCTCATGGGCACGTCTCGTGGCGAGTGAATGACGGGAGACTGTTTTCATGGTGTCGAAGCTATCGTCAGGCATGTAAAAAAACAACACTAATTTTTACTGAGGGGAAATTTTCAGAAGATTTTTTAATTTTGCCGATTTCTCCTGTTTATCGTCATTTTCTTCCTAGCCGGGCGCTCGCGGCTGACCACAGACTTTTCGCCAGTGCCCGCCAGCGTGGCGGCACCGCCCCCACAACAATGACAAGAGAGGTCGGCATGAACCTGCAACGATTGGGCGGCAATGCCCGCTACAGCCAGTGCGTGATCTGCGAAGGCAGGATCGAAACCGCCGGGATCGTCGCCCGTGATCCGGACCAGGGCATCGGCGCGCAAACCCTCGACGTGCTGCAACAGCTGGACGACATCCTGGCCATGGCCCTGGTCGACAAGTCACGCCTGACGCGGGTGCAGATCTGGCTCGCCGACATGGCCGATTTCGACGCGATGAACGAGGTCTACGACGCCTGGGTCGACCGCGCCAACCCGCCGGTGCGTGCCTGCGTGGGCGCGGCCTTGGCCGACAGCCGCTACCGCCTGGAGATCCAGGCCTCGGCCGTCAGCTGATCCCCGCCAGGAACACTCGATACCCTATGGAGGTGTCCATGCTGCATGACGTCGTATTCCTCGACCGCGACGGCTTCGCCGAAAGCGTGCTGATCAAGGAACTGCCTTTTCCCCACCGCTGGACCCTGTACGACTACACCCGCCCCGAGCAGATGGTCGAACGACTGGCCGGCGCCACCATCGCCATTTCCGCCGGCGTGCCGATCCCGGTGCAGCAGCTGGAGCAGTTGCCGTCGCTGCGAATGATTTCGCTGGCCATGACCGGAACCGATGTGGTCGACCTGGACTACTGCCGCCAGCGTGGCATCCACGTCAGCAACGTGCCCGGCTACGGCACCCATGCGGTGGCCGAGCATGCGCTGGCGATGATCTTTGCGCTGCTGCGCAACGTCGGTCGCTATCACCAGTTGCTGATGGAGGTCCGCGCCGGCAAGAGGCCCTGGAGCAGCACCTATTTCGACTACCCGATCCGCGATGTACGCGGCAAGGTGCTTGGCCTCATCGGTCATGGCCCCATCGCCCAGCGGCTGGCCGACCTGGCCTCGCGCCTGGAGATGGAGGTCTACTTCTTCGATCGCGACGGCCACTACCAGGGCGAGCGCTACCTGTCGCTGGAGCAGTTGCTGCGTCGCAGCGATGTGGTCTCGATCAACTGCCCGCTGACCCCGGACACCCGCCACTTGATCGGTCGCCAGCAACTGGCCTGGATGAAGCCTGATGCCGTGCTGGTGAACACTTCACGCGGCGCCGTGATCAACGAGCCCGACCTGATCCACGCCCTTCAGACCGGCCAGATCGCCGGTGCCGCGCTCGATGTGATCACCCATGAACCCATCACCCTCGACGAGCCGCTGTTGCACCTGGCTGCCACCCATAACCTGATCCTCAACCCGCATATCGCCTGGAGCAGCGCCGAGGCCACGCAAGCGCTGATGGACAGCGCGCTGGACAACATCACGGCGTTCGTTTCGCGCCTGTCCTGATCACCGGTCAACACCCATAAGAACAACAAGAGGTAGATCATGCAAAACGTCGATATATCCAGTACTCGCGCTTTCGATGAATCACCCATACGCCCCCTGCACATCAAGGCCGCCGTCGGCGGTGTCGGTGGCCAGTTCTGTGACGGTTATGTCCTTGGCATCATCGGCATCGCCATCAGCCTTGCGACCACGCCGTTAGGCCTGGACGCCCTGTGGCTCGGCCTGCTGGGAGGCGCGGCGCTGATCGGCCTGTTCCTGGGCAGCCTGCTGACCGGGCCGGTCGCCGACCGCTTCGGCCGCAAGCACATCTACCGCTGGAACATGGCACTGTTCTGCATCGTCTCGGTGGCCCAATTCTTCGCCCAGAATGCCGAGCAGTTGCTGGTGTTGCGCCTGTTGCTCGGCTTTGCCCTGGGCTCGGACTTCGTGGTCGGCGTCTCGCTGGTCGCCGAGCTGGTGCCCCGACGCTTTCGTGGGCCGTTGCTGGCACTGATGGCGGTGGCCTGGACCTTGGGCTTCACCATTTCGTACATCATCGGCTACGTCCTCCAGGCCGCCGGCGATGATGCTTGGCGCTGGATTCTGTTCAGCAGTGTGGTGCCTTCGCTGTTAGTGCTGCTGGTGCGCCAGGGCACGCCGGAATCGCCATTGTGGCTGATGAAGAAGGGCCGCCAGCGCGAAGCCCGCGAAGTGATCGAGCGCCTGGGCGGTGGCGATTTGCCGAAGATGGAGCAGGGCGAGACCAAAGCCTCCTGGAGGCAGTTGTTCAGCCGCCAGCAGCGGCGCAACACGCTGGTGGGGGCGATCTTCTACACCTGCCAGGTGATTCCATATTTCGCCATGAGCACCTTCATTCCGCGCATCTTCTCGGCGCTGAAGGTGGAAGACAGCTACACCGGCGGCCTGGTCTACAACGTCTTCCTGCTGGCCGGTTCCATCGCCGGGTTGATGCTCATCAACCTGCTGACGCGCCGGGCGTTCCTGATCGGCACCTTCACTATCAACGCCATCGCACTCTTTGTGCTGGCGAGCTGGAGCGGTATGCCGGCGGTCTACGTGGTCGGAGTATTTGCCGTGTTCGCCTTTGTCATGGCCGGCTCTGGCGTGCTGGAGTTCGCCTATACCAGCGAGTTGTTTCCCACCGAGCTGCGCGCATCCGGCGTCGGTTTGTCGGTGGCGGCCAGCCGGATCGGCGCGGCGTCCTGCACCTTCCTGCTGCCGGTGGTGATGGAGCGCTTCGGCACCTCGGCGGCCATCGGCACCTGCGTGGCGGCGCTGGTCATCGGGGCGCTGGTCTGCCTGCTCTGGGCACCGGAAACCAACCCGCGCTACCTTCGCTGACTCTGCTCGGCATCACGGCCGAACCAGTCGTTCGGCCTCGTGGCGAAACTTGCGAAACAGGTGCGGCGTCTCGCCGTAGCACTTGCGAAACTGCTGGATGAAGTGCGAGGCATCGGAAAAGCCCGTGGCGTAGGCAATCTGCGTCACGTGCAGGCTGGTGTCGCTGAGCAACCTGCGCGCCTGTTGCAAGCGTAGCTGGCGCCAGTACTGGGCCGGTGGCTGGTCGGTGTTGGTCAGGAAGGCGCGATGCAGCCGGCGTTCGCTGCAGCCCAGGCGCGTTGCCAGTTGCTTGAGCGTGCAGTGGCTGTCCAGGTGGCTGCGCATGTAGTCGATGGCGCGCTGCACCAGCGGATCCTGGTAGACATGGGCCACACCGCTGTCGGTGCTGCGCTGGACTTCCTCGTCATTGACCAGCAGGTATTCCAGGCC
>Ga0247821_10002074_pt1 | contig 11024 bp, 9 predicted proteins | sample 13C_Glycerol_Day_FD_192481 | JGI IMG/M metagenome (GOLD analysis project Ga0247821, IMG submission 192481) | Soil microbial communities from agricultural site in Penn Yan, New York, United States - 13C_Glycerol_Day14 | ecosystem: Environmental > Terrestrial > Soil > Agricultural land | place... | reverse complement strand
GCCCGAATTCGTGCGCAGCGAAGTGGCGCGCGGCCGCGCCATCATCCCGGCGAACATCAACCACCCCGAGATCGAGCCGATGGCGATCGGCCGCAACTTCCTCGTCAAGGTCAACGCCAACATCGGCAACTCGGCCGTCACGTCGAGCATCGAGGAGGAGGTCGAGAAGCTCGTGTGGTCGATCCGCTGGGGCGCCGACACGGTGATGGATCTCTCCACCGGCCGCAACATCCACACCACGCGCGACTGGATCCTGCGCAACAGCCCGGTGCCCATCGGCACGGTGCCCATCTACCAGGCGCTCGAGAAAGTGGGCGGCGTGGCCGAGGAGCTGACCTGGGCGGTGTTCCGCGACACGCTCATCGAACAGGCCGAGCAGGGGGTGGACTACTTCACCATCCACGCCGGCGTGCGCCTTCCGTTCATCCCCATGACCGTGAAGCGCCGCACCGGCATCGTCTCGCGCGGCGGCTCCATCCTCGCCAAGTGGTGCATCTCCCACCACAAGGAGAACTTCCTCCACACGCACTTCGAGGAGATCTGCGAGATCATGAAGGCGTACGACGTGAGCTTCTCGCTCGGCGACGGCCTGCGCCCCGGCTGCACGGCCGACGCCAACGACGAAGCCCAGTTCGCCGAGCTGCGCACCCTCGGCGAGCTCACGCAGATCGCGTGGAAGCACGACGTGCAGACCATGATCGAGGGCCCGGGCCACGTGCCGATGCACCTGATCCAGGCCAACATGGAAGAGCAGCTCAAGCACTGCGGCGAGGCGCCGTTCTACACGCTGGGCCCGCTGACGGTGGACTGCTCGCCCGGCTACGACCACATCGCCAGCGCCATCGGCGCCGCGATGATCGGCTGGTTCGGCACCGCGATGCTGTGCTACGTGACGCCGAAGGAGCACCTGGGCCTGCCGAACCGCGACGACGTGAAGCAGGGCTTGATGGCGTACAAGATCGCCGCGCACGCGGCCGACATCGCCAAGGGACACCCGGGCGCCCGTGCGCGTGACGACGCGATCAGCCAGGCGCGCTTCGACTTCCGCTGGAACGACCAGTTCAACCTCGGGCTCGACCCGGACACCGCGCGCGAGTTCCACGACGAGACGCTGCCGAAGGAATCGAGCAAGGTGGCGCATTTCTGCTCGATGTGCGGCCCGAAGTTCTGCTCGATGAAGATCACGCAGGAGGTGCGCGACTACGCCGCCGCGCAGGAAGGCATGGCCGCCAAGAGCGCCGAGTTCCGGGCCGGGGGCGGCGAGCTGTACGTGCCGATTCACCCGGCCGCTGCCGAAGGGGCGGCGTGAGGATCGGCATTGCGGGGGCCGGCCTGCTCGGCCGCCTGCTCGCCTGGCGCGCGGCCCGAGAGGGCCATGACGTCACGGTGGTCGACCCGGCGGCCGGCCCGGACGACCGCATCGCCGCCGGCTTCACCGCCGCGGGGATGCTGAGCCCGGTGGCCGAGCTCGAATGCGCGGACGCGAACGTCGCCGAGCTCGGCTGGCGCTCGCTCGCGCTGTGGCCGCAGTGGCTGGCCCAGCTCGATGCGCCGGTGCACTTCGCGCAGCGTGGCAGCCTGGTGGTGGCGCATGCCGGCGACCGCGGCAGCGCAGACCGCTGGCATGCGCGCATCGCGGCGCAGTCGGCGCGCCATGCACCCCTGCCGCTCGGCGCGACGCAGCTTCAACACCTGGAGCCGGCGGTGGCGCGCGGGCTGCTCGCCTGGCACATCGAAGGCGAGGGGCTGATCCATCCGGTGCAGGCGATGCAGGCGCTGCAGGCCCAGGCGCCGGGCGTGCGCTGGCGGTGGTCGAGCGCGGTGCGCCATGTGGCCCCCGGCCGGCTCGACGACGAGCGGTTCGACCTCGCCGTCGACGTTCGCGGCATCGGCGCGAAAGACGCGATGCCGGTGCGCGGCGTGCGCGGCGAGGTCGTCTGGCTGCATGCGCCGGGCGTGGTGCTGAACCACCCGGTGCGGCTGCTGCACCCGCGCCACCGGGTGTATCTCGTGCCGCGCCCGGGCGACATCGTCGTGGTGGGCGCCAGCGAGATCGAGAGCGAAGACCGCTCGCCCGTGAGCGTGCGCTCGATGGTGGAGCTGCTCGCCGCCGCGCATAGCGTGCTGCCCGAGCTCGCCGAGGCGCGCGTGGTGCATGCCGAGACGAACCTGCGCCCGGCGCTGCCCGACAACCTCCCGAAGGTGGAGTCCACGCCCGGCCTGCTGCGCATCAACGGCCTGTTCCGCCACGGCTGGCTGATCGCGCCCGCGCTGGTCGACGATGCGATGAAGAGGGCCTGCTCATGAGGGTGACGGTGAACGGCGAGCTGCACGAGCTGCCCGAAGGCAGCACGCTCGAGGCGTTGCTGCGAGCGCTCGAGCTTCCGCAAGACGCGCAGGCCACCGCCGTCAACGGCGATTTCGTTCCGCGCGCGTCGCGTGCCGTGCAGGCCTTGAGCGACGGCGATGCGGTGACCTGCTTCCAGCCCATCGTCGGAGGCTAGATGAAGCCGTTCGAACTGGCCGGCGTGCCGCTGAACAGCCGCTTCCTGATCGGCAGCGCGGGCTACCCGTCGCCTGACGTGCTGGCCCGCGCCATCGAGGCCTCGGGCGCCGAGGTCGTCACCGTGGGCCTGCGCCGCCAGCTGGCCGGCGCGGGCAACGACAACGGCTTCGTCGCGGCGGTGCGCGCGCGAGGCGTGCGGCTGCTGCCGAACACCGCCGGCTGCCGCAGCGCGCGCGAAGCCGTCGCGCTGGCGCAGATGGCGCGCGAGCTGCTCGACACGCACTGGATCAAGCTCGAGGTGGTGGGCGACGAGTACACGCTGCAGCCCGACCCGGTCGAGCTGGTCGAGGCGGCGCGAACGCTCGTCGGGCTCGGCTTCGAGGTGTTTCCCTACTGCACCGACGACCTCGTGACCTGTCAGCGCCTGCTCGACGCGGGCTGCCGCGTGCTGATGCCGTGGGGCGCGCCCATCGGCTCCGGCCAGGGCCTCGTCAACCCGTTCGCGCTGCGCACGCTGCGCGCGCGGCTGCCGGGCGTGCCGCTGATCGTCGATGCCGGCATCGGGGCGCCGTCGCATGCGGCGCAGGCGATGGAGCTGGGCTACGACGCGGTGCTGCTCAACTCCGCCGTGGCGCAGGCGGCCGATCCGGTGGCGATGGCGCGCGCGTTCCGGCTCGCGATCGAGGGCGCGCGGCTCGGGTACGAAGCGGGCCTGATTGCGCCGCAGGCGATGGCCGTCGCGAGCACGCCGGTGACCGGCCGGCCGTTCACGCTGTGATGCACGAGCGCGCCATCGTCTGGAGCGTTGCCGGCTCCGACAGCGGCGGCGGCGCCGGCATCCAGGCCGACCTGCGCGCGTTCGACGCGTTCGGCGTGCACGGCTGCACGGCCGTGGCAGCCATCACCGCGCAGAACTCGGTGGCGGTGCAGCGGGTCGAAGCGGTGACGCCGGACCTGCTGGACGCCCAACTTGCCGCGCTGGCAGAAGACCTGCCGCCGCTTGCGATCAAGAGCGGGCTACTCGGCAGCGCGGACAACGTGCGCGTGCTCGCGCGCTGGGTGCGGCGGCTGGGCGTGCCGCTCGTCGTCGATCCCGTGTGGCGTGCGTCCACCGGCGCGGCGATGGGGGACGACGGCCTGCGCGCCGCGCTGCGCGACGAGTTGCTGCCACTGGCCACGGTGGTCACGCCGAACCGCGCCGAGGCTGCCTGGCTGCTCGGCGAGGCGCTCGACACTTCTGACGCCGGCCGCGCGCTGCGGTCGCTGGGCGTCGGCTCCGTCGTCGTGACCGGCGGCGACGACGGCGGCGAAGAGTCGCGCGACGTCATCGACACGCCGCAGGCTGCAGGCGCGCTGGCGTCGACGCGCGTGGCCACGCGCCACAACCATGGCACGGGCTGCGTCTTCGCGTCCTCGATGGCTGCGGCCCTGGCCCTCGGCTTCTGCGAGGCGGATGCCGCCGTGCTCGCAAAGATGGCGACGACGCAGGCGCTGTTGCACGCCGGCGCGGCCGGGCAGGGCGCGGGGTCGGTGCGGCCACAGCCCGGCTTTGCGCGGCGCGGCGAGTTGTTGCCGACGTTCCAGCCGGTGGGGGCACCGCAGGCGTCGCGGCCTTTCGAGCCGATGGACGGCACGATGGGCCTCTATGCGATCGTCGATGACGCGGCATGGATGGAGCGCCTGGCAGCGGCCGGTGTCCGCACGGTGCAGCTACGCATCAAGCAGGCGAGCGCCGACGTCCTGGACCGTCAAGTGCGCCAAGCCGTGGCGGCATCGGAGCGGCACGGCGTGCGACTGTTCGTCAACGACCATTGGCGCCTGGCCCTTCAGCATCGCGCATACGGCGTGCACCTGGGACAAGGCGACCTCGGCCACGCCGACCTCGACGCGATCGCCGCGGCCGGCCTGCGGCTCGGCGTTAGCAGCCACGCGCCCTGGGAGGTGGCCCGGGCGCGCGCGGTGTCACCGAGCTACATCGCCTGCGGACCGATCCATCCCACCGTCACGAAGGACATGCCGTGGACGCCGCAGGGCGTGCACAACCTGTCGTATTGGTGCGCGGTGCTGGACACCCCGGTCGTCGCGATCGGCGGGCTGGACGTGGCACGTGCCGGCGAGGCGGCGCGCTGCGGTGCGGACGGCATCGCCGTGCTGCGGGGCATCGTGCAGGCTGATGACCTCCGTGCCGCGACCCGGTCCTATCTCGCCGCCATCGACGAAGCGCGTCGCGAGGCGCGTCTTCCGTCGCCCGACCTGCCGCGACCGACTCTGCCCCCAGGCGCACTGCCGACGCCCTGATAACGGCAAAAGAGCTCACTGCCTTCGACTGGATTGGCTCTGTGCCTCTGTGCCTCTGTGCCTCTGCGTCAAACAAGACCGGCGCATGCGGGCACGCTTGTGGGAGAGGGAGTCTGTTCACCCGAGGCACTTGCGCAACGCCCGCATCGCGCTGTGCACCGTCGTCAAAACCGGCACGCCACAGCGCTGCGCCACCGCATCGGCCGCTCGCGCCAGGCTGAACTGCGCCAGCGCAACCACGCCGCAGCCATCTTCCACGAGCCGTGACGCAGCCTCGGCCACCAGCGCATCGTGCCGCGCCGCGTCACCGGCGTTCAGCGCGTTCGAGCGCCCCCTCCGCCAACGCAGTCCTCAGCTCCACCCCCGCCGGAAATTCCGCCGGCATCGATTGCAACGTCGGCCCGAAGCTCGCCACCAGCCCGATGCGCGCCCCCGTCGCTACCGCCTCGACCACCATCGCTTCGTTCGGCGATGGAGTGCGCGAGCGCATGGATCAGCGTGATCCGCGGCACGATGCGCTCATGCCGGCGCGAAGCCGCGCGGCAGCGGCTGCAGCCGGCGGCCCTGGTTCCACCACACGAAGGCGACGAGCAGCAGCGCGGGAAGGTAGAACCAGTGCGCGCTCGGGCGGTCGGTCGGCACCTTCAGCGCCGCGACCTCCCAGCCCGCCTGGAAGCCACTCTTCTGCGCGCGCGAGCCGAACTTCACTGCGGCCACCTGCACCTGGTCGCCCAGGGCGCTGAACTGCAGGCCGCCATCGGCCAGGCGCTTGCGTCCGTCGGGGCCCTGATCCCCGAGCTGCAGGGCCACCGTCTTCGCGACGTCTTCGCCCTCGATCGTCGTGCCCTTGATCACCATCACCATGGTTTCGTCGGTGGCGGCGTTCTTCGCCACGTCGTACAGCTGGCTCGGCCTGACGTCCTGCGTCGGCGGCGACAGGCGATCCATGAGCGCGTCCGGGCGGAAGAGCAGCGCGACGGCGATGGCCAGCAGTACGGCCTCCCACCATCGCGTGGCGACGCGGAACCAGTTCATGGTGACGGCGGCGAACACGCACATCGCGATGGTGCTGGCGAGCACCACGCGCACCAGCTCGCCCGGCCCGTGCACGTCGATTAGCAGCAGCTGCGGATTGAAGATCCAGATGAACGGGAGGATGACCGTGCGCAGCGCGTAGACCGCGCCCTGGATCCCGGTGGCAATGGAGTCCTCGCCCGAGATGGCGGCCGCGGCGAAGGTCGCCAGACCCACGGGGGGCGTGATGTCACCCATGATCCCGTAGTAGAAGACGAAGAGATGCACCGCGATGAGGGGGATCACGAGGCCCGACTGCGCCCCCAGCTCCACGACCACGGGCGCCATCAGTGTGGCGACGAGCACGTAGTTCGCCGTCGTCGGCACGCCGAGGCCGAGCACGAGGCACACGAAGGCGATGAACAGCAGCATGACGATCACGTCGCCGTGCGAGACGAACTCGACGAACTCCGTCATGCGCAGGCCGAGGCCCGTGAGCGTGATGACGCCCACGACGATGCCCGCCGTCGCGGTGGCCACCCCGATGCCGATCATGTTGCGCGCGCCGTCGTTGAAGCCCTGCACGATGTCGTTCAGCCCGGAGGTCCAGGCGCCGCGCGTCTTCTGCCCGCGGAAGTAGTCGATCAGCGGGCGCTGCGTCGCCATCAGGATCACGAGAATCACGATCGCCCAGTAGGCCGACAGGGCAGGCGACAGCTCCTCCACCATCAGGCACCAGATCAGCGTGCCGATGGGTAGCAGGTAGTGCAGGCCGGCCCGCACGGTGGGCCACGTGTCCAGCGGCTTCGGATTCTCGACGTCGATGTCCTGCGGCAGGTCGGGGCTGCGCGCGGCGGCCCGGATCGACACCAGGTACAGCAGGATGGAGACGACGCCGATGGCATAGGGTGCCCCGGTGCCGAGCAGCGCCTGCAGCGCCTCGAAGAGGTAGTACAGCGCGGCGACGACGATGATGCTGCCGGAGATCCCGAGGCCGACCCGGATCACCCTGTCGCGCCAGGGCCGCGGCTGGCGCCGGATCATCGGGTTCATGCCGAGCTTCAGCGCCTCGATGTGCACGATGTAGAACAGCCCGATGTACGAGAGCACGGCCGGGAGAATCGCGTGCTTGACGACGTCGCTGTAGGGAATGCCGACGTACTCCACCATGAGGAATGCGGCCGCGCCCATCACCGGCGGCATGATCTGCCCGTTCACCGAACTCATGGTCTCGATCGCGCCGGCCTTCACGCCGCCGTAGCCGGCCTTCTTCATCAGCGGGATCGTGAAGATGCCGCCCGACACGACGTTGCTCACCGACGAGCCGGAGATGAGGCCATTGAGCGCCGACGAGACCACGGCGACCTTCGCCGGGCCGCCGCGCAGGTGGCCGAGCATCGCGAAGCTCACCTGCATCATGTAGTTGCCGCCGCCCGCGCGGTCGAGCAGCGAGCCGAACAGCACGTAGACGAAGATGGCACCGGTCGACACGCCGATCGCGATGCCGTAAACGCCCTCGGTCGTAAGCCACATGTGCGACATCAGCCGGTTCAGCGACGCGCCCTTGTGGGCCAGCACCTCGGGCAGCAGCGGCCCGGCCATGGCGTAAACCAGGAAGAGCAGCGCCAACGCGGCCATCGGCCAGCCCACCGATCGCCGCGTGGCCTCCAGCAGCAGCACCATGCCGACCAGTGCCGTGACGATGTCCATCGTCGTCGGCTGGCCGGGCCGCGTGGCAATCGCAGCGTAGAAGAGCAGCAGGTAGGCGCCGGCAAAGGCGCCGACGAACGCGAACACCCAGTCGAGCAGCGGCACGTGGTCGCGCGGGGAGCGCTTCGACGCCGGCCAGGCGACGAACGCGAGGAACAGCGCGAAGGCAAGGTGGACCGCCCGCGCTTCCGTGTCGTTGAGAATGCCGAAGCCGAACGTGAACGGTAGCGGCGAGGCGTACCACGTCTGGAACAGCGCCCAGGCGAGCGCCACGGCGAAGATCACCTTCGCGGTCCAGCCCGTCGGCTTGCGGCCGCCGGTGTCGGCCTGGGCGACGAGCTCCTGGAGTGCCTCCGGAGCCTTCTCGATGTCGGTCGCCATGGCGCTGCCCCTTCAGCCGCGAGTTACTTGACCCAGCCTTTTTCCTTGTAGTACTTGAGGGCGCCCTCGTGCAGCGGCGCGGACAGGCCGTTCTTCACCATCTGCTCGGGCGTGAGATTGGCCAGCGCCGGGTGCAGCTTCTTGAACTCATCGAAGTTGTCGAACACCGCCTTGACCACCTGGTACACCGTGTCGGCAGGCACCTTGCTCGACGCCACCACCGTGGCGAGCACGCCGTACGTGGTGGTGGGGTCGGGGTTGTTGGCGTAGAGGCCGCCTGGAATCGTCGCCTTGGCGTAGTAGGGCTTCTCGGCCACCAGCTTGTCCACGGCCGGGCCGGTCAGCGAGACCAGCTTCGCGCCGCAGGAGATCGTCGGGTCCTGGATGTTGGCCGACGGGTGGCCGACGCCGTAGAAGAAGCCGTCGATCTTGCCGTCGCACAGCGCCGGGCCGTGCTCGTCGGCCTTCAGCTCGGACGCCAGCGAGAAGTCGCTGAGCTTCCAACCCATGCCGCCGAGCAGTTCCTCCATGGACGAGCGGGTGCCGGAACCGGGGTTGCCCACGTTGAAGCGCTTGCCCTTGAAGTCAGCGAAAGTCTTCACGTTCGCTTCCTTGCGCGCGAGCACCGTGAATGGCTCCGGGTGCACCGAGAACACGGCGCGCAGGTCGCCGTAGGCCTGGTCCTTGAACTGGCCCAAGCCGTTCAGCGAGTTGAACTGCACGTCGGACTGCGTGAAGCCGAGGTCGAGCTCGCCGACCTTGATGGTGTTCACGTTGAACACCGAGCCCCCGGTGGACTCCACCGAGCAGCGGATGTTGTGCTTGGCGCGGTCTTTGTTCACGAGGCGGCAGATGGCGCCGCCGGCCGCGTAATACACGCCCGTGACGCCGCCAGTGCCGATGGTGATGAACTTCTGCTGCGCCAGCGCCGGCGTGGCGGGCAGCGCGAGCGCGAGCGCGGTCCCCGCAAGAGCAAGGCGCAGGGAGCGAGCGGATCTATTCATCAGGGATCTCCTATGGTTGGTATGGATCAACGGGAAAGGGTGTCGGCGAGCGCGCCGTCGATCGCGCGTCGCAGGCGGTCGACGATGGCATCGAGGTCCGCCTCGGTGACGATGAAAGGCGGCGCCAGAAGCACATGATCGCCCAGCCGGCCGTCGATGGTGCCGCCCATCGGGTAAACCATCAGGCCTTCGGCCATCGCCCGCGCCTTGACGCTGGCGTGCAGGCGCAAGGCCGGGTCGAACGGCTGCTTCGAAGCGCGGTCGGCCACCAGCTCCAGCGCCATGAAGAGGCCCCGCCCCCGGATATCGCCCACGTGAGGGTGGCCGCCGAATGCCGCGGCCAGGCGCTCGGACAGGCCGCGTCCGCGCGCGCGCACGGCGTCGAGAAGCTTGTCTCGCACGATCACCTTCTGCACCGCGAGCGCCGCGGCGCAGGCCACGGGGTGCCCGAGGTAGGTGTGGCCATGGTGGAACATGCCGCTCCCCTTGGCGAAGGCCTCGACGATGGCCCCTTGCGCCAGCACCGCGCCGATGGGCTGGTAGCCGCCGCCCAGCCCCTTGGCGATCGTGAGCAGATCGGGCACCACGCCCTCCTGCTCGCAAGCGTGCAGCGTGCCGGTGCGGCCCATGCCGCACATCACCTCGTCGAGGATCAGCAGGATGCCGTGGCGCGTGCAGAGCTCGCGCACGCCGCGCAGGTACCCCGGCACCGGCACCAGGGCGCCCGACGTGGCGCCCACCACCGTCTCGGCGACGAAGGCGATCACGTTCTGCGGCCCCAGCCGCTCGATGGCCAGCGCCAGCTCGTCGACCAGGCGCCGGCCGTACCGCTCGGCCGTCTCGTCGACGCGGCGGTCGCGGTACTCGTAGCAGGGAGAGACGTGGGTCACGTCGATCAGCAGCGGCGCGAACTGGCGGCGCCGCCACTCGTTGCCTCCGACCGACAGCGCGCCGAGCGTGTTGCCGTGGTAGCTCTGCTTGCGCGCGATGAAGTGGCGCCGCTGCGGCTGCCCCGTCTCCACGAAGTACTGGCGGGCCATCTTGAGCGCCGCCTCCACGGCCTCCGAACCCCCGGAGACGAAGTACGCGTGGCTCGTGCCCGCCGGCGCGGCGCCGACCAGCACGTCGGCCAGCTCCTCGGCCACCTCGGTCGTGAAGAAGCTGGTGTGCGCGTAGGCCAGGCGGTCGATCTGCGCATGCATCTCGGCGATCACGTCCGGGTGGCCGTGGCCGAGGCAGGACACCGCCGCGCCGCCGGAGGCGTCGATGTAGGCGCGGCCGCCGGCATCGGTGATCGTGACGCCGCGGCCGCCGACGGCGGTCGGCAGCTGATGCCTGATCGTGCGGTGGAGGATCCGGGTCATGGCAATTCCTCGAAGCGGCGTGCAAGTGTTCCAGAAGCCCCGTGGATGCAGCAAGTGTCCGCGCCGCGGGATTGCGCTAAGGTCGCCGCATGCAAGAAGACATCGCCACCCTGCGCCGCATCCTGAAGAACGCGCGCACGATCGCGGTGGTCGGCCTTTCGGCCGACTGGAACCGCCCCAGCAACTTCGCCGCGAAGTACATGCAGCACCACAGGTACAAGGTCATCCCGGTCAACCCGCGGTACGCCGAGGTGCTCGGCGAGCGCTGCTTCGCGGCGCTCGAGGAGATCCCCGTGCCGGTGGACATCGTCGACGTCTTCCGGCGCAGCGAAGACGTGCTGCCCATCGCCCGCTCGGCCATCGCCATCGGCGCCAAGTGCCTGTGGCAGCAACTGGGCGTGACGAACCACGAGGCCGACCGGCTCGCGCGCGACGCCGGCCTCGACTCCGTGATGAACCGCTGCGTGAAGATCGAGCATGGCCGGCTCTTCGGCGGCCTGCACTGGGCCGGGGTGAACACGAAGGTCATTTCCGCAAGGAGATTGTCGTGATGGCCGCTTGGTGTGTCGGTTGAGGGCGGAAGGTGAAGCGATATGAGTGATCACGAATTCAAGTCCGAGACACTGGCCATCCACGCCGGCCAGATCCCCGACCCCGCCACCGGCGCGCGGGCGCTGCCGATCTACCAGACCACCAGCTTCGTCTTCGACAGCGCCGACCATGCGGCGAGCCGGTTCAACCTGCAGA
>Ga0247821_10002073_pt1 | contig 11027 bp, 12 predicted proteins | sample 13C_Glycerol_Day_FD_192481 | JGI IMG/M metagenome (GOLD analysis project Ga0247821, IMG submission 192481) | Soil microbial communities from agricultural site in Penn Yan, New York, United States - 13C_Glycerol_Day14 | ecosystem: Environmental > Terrestrial > Soil > Agricultural land | place... | reverse complement strand
TCGCGCCCTCGTCGCCGGTCGCGAGCACGCGGTCGAGGAGTGCGGCGATCGGGTCGGTCTTCTGCGGCGGCGGCGGCGCGGGAGCGAGCCGGTGCCGCCGGAGCCGCATGATGTCGCCGTTCGCGTCCTCTGCGGCGACGGGGTATCGCGCATCGGACAGCGCCCAGAACACGACGTCGGCGGTGAACCGGGACAGGAGCCGGTTCGGGCCGGTCTGGCGCAGCCCGAGAGACGAGAGCGACTGGTCGACGGCGAGCGTCCGCACGAGCTGCTCGTCGTCGGAGCGGATGGCGGCGCGTGCCGGGGCATCCGCCTCGGCTGCGACCGCGACGCGCACCGACCCGAACCTCGCTGCGGCCTCGCCGACGAGGTAGGCGAGGGGCTGCGGGATGCCGGTGAGCGAGAGCCCGCCGAGGAACTCGAGGATGGAGTCGGCCGACTCGCCGGCCGCCAGTCCGCGGTTCACGGATGCCGCGCTGACCCGGTAGGTCGACGCGAGGTCGCGCCCTTCGACGTCGGCGAAGCCGCGGAGCCGCGCGTCGAGGGCGGGCTCGAGCGGTCCCGGCGACACGATCGTGAGGTCGTGCTGGAGGTAGACCTTGTCGACCTGCGTCGGGAAGTGGGCGGCCAGCATGCGCGCGGCCCGGTCGATGTCGCCGGCGAGCACGAGGCGGCCCGCCTCGATCGGCTCGCCCGACACGGCCAGGCCGAGCGACTCGGCGTCGCCGACGAGGCGGTCGAGTCCCTCGTCGATCCACCGGCCGCCGGCCGGGTAGAACCAGCGCACGTCGTCGCGCAGGTCGGTCGCGGTGAGCGTCTCGCTGCGCCGTGCCACGAGTTCGCGCAGCGGTGCGGGGATGCGGTCGCGCCAGCACTGGGCGAGCCGGCGCCACCTGGCGGCCGCGCTCTGCTGCGTCCACTCCGCGCCGAGGTCGGACTCGAGCCAGAACGCCCCGTCGCGCACGACCAGGCCGGCCTCGTCGGCGCGGTGGAAGAGGCGGGGGAGCGTCTCGAGCGGGATGCCGCTCGACTCGGCGAGCCGCTTCGAGTCGGGCAGCGCGAGTCCGCCCTTGGCGAGCTCCCGGGCGGGCTGGGTGCCGAGCTCGGCGAGCAGTTCAGCCGTGGCCGCGACGGTGGCGTAGGCGGTCTCGGCCGCCCGGCGCTCGAGGAGGCTGCGATCCACGTCGTCCACGCCGACCAGCACGGGAGGAGCGGGGGCCGCGAGCTCCTCGGCGGTCGGGATGTCACGCGGCGTGTGCATGGCGAGCCGCGCCGTGACGGCGGTGGGCACGTGCACGCGCCCCTCATCGAGCACGACCAGCAGCGCGGTGGCGAGCTCGCCCAGCAGGGCGGTCGTCGCATCCGACAGCTCGGCGGATGCCCCGAGCGACACGAGCTCGGCCTGCACCGCGTCGACCGCGGCGTCGCCGTGCTCGTCGGCGACGGACGACGCGGCGGCGAGCACCGCGAGATGGCGCCGGTCGAGCCGGCTCAGGCAGTGGTCGACGGAGTCGGGGGCGAGGAGCACCTCGGCGAGGTCGAAGAGGTCGCGCACGGACGACGCATCGAACTCGCGCGACTGCAGAGCCGACGCGAGCTCCGGTCGCGGCAGCCCCCGAAGTCGTGCGGCGAGCCCGAGCATCGGCCGCGGGTCAGCTCGACCCGGCCCGTGAGGCCCGGGTTCGGCGTACGCCGTTCACGATGAGGAGGGCGATGAGGAGCAGGAATGCGATCGGGAGTCCGAACAGGGGCAGGGTGAGGACGATCGGCCAGATGCCCTGGCTGAAGCCGTCGTTCTCGCCGGCGCCGGCCAGCGTGCCGATCATGACGGCGACGAACGCGAGGATCGAGATGCCGATGATGCCCACGAACATGAAGGCGAGGACGCGTTCGGCACGATGTTGGGTGATGGGGCCGGAATCGCTCACGTCTCCAGAATAGGGCAGCGGGCCGTCACCGGCGTCGAGGACTCCTAGACTGGACCCCGGACGGGCCCACGATTCGGCGCGCCCCCAACATGAGCGAGGTTCACACGATGCCCACCGGCAAGGTCAAGTTCTACGACGAGGAGAAGGGATTCGGCTTCATCAGCTCCGATGACGGCCAGGAGGTCTTCCTCCATGCATCCGCTCTTCCCGCCGGCGCGACCGTGCGTGCGGGCACCCGGCTCGAGTTCGGCGTGGCCGAGGGCAAGCGCGGCGCGCAGGCCCTGTCGGTGCGCGTCCTCGACGCGCCCGTGAGCCTCGCGAAGATCAATCGAAAGCCCGCCGACGACATGGCGATCATCGTCGAGGACGTCGTGAAGGTGCTCGACGGCATCGGCGCCGACCTGCGTCGCGGCCGCTACCCCGACAAGTCCAAGGCGCGCACCGTTGCGGCGGTGCTGCGCAAGGTGGCAGACGATCTCGATGCCTGAGCAGCCCGGGCGAGTCGAGGCGGCTGAAGACGTCCAGGGCGTCGACGGCGTCGAGGTGACGGATGCCGCGGCTCCCGTCGTCGTCGCCGACGAGGTGCTGCTCGACTCCGTCGACCTCGCGCGCCGCGCGCTGCTCGAGGTCACGCCGGCGGAGACGGTCGGATCCGTCGTCGGTCACAGCGTCGAGGACGAGCGCGTGCTCACGTTCCTCTTCGCGTCCGACCTCGCGGGATATCCCGGATGGCGCTGGAGCGTCACGATCGCCCGCGTCGACGACGGCGAGCCGACGGTACTCGAGACCGAGCTCATGCCGGGTGACACCGCGCTCCTCGCGCCCGAGTGGATCCCGTGGTCGGAGCGCCTGGCCGACTACCGCGCGGCCCAGGAGGCCGCCGCGGCGGCCGCGGCGGAGGCCGCGGGCGATACCGAGGATGACGAGCCGACGGCCGCCGACCTCGAGTCGGACGACGAGGACGAGGATCTCGACGAGGACCTCGACGAGGACGGCGAGGACGAGGACGAGGACGACGAGGACGAGGACGACGAGGCGGATCTCGACGACGACGCCGAGCTCGACGCGGCCTTCGGGCACGACGACGGCGACGACCAGTTCGACGGCATCGACATCGACGCGCTCGACGACTCGGTCGACGATGACTCCGATGACTCCGATGAGTCGGATGAGTCGGACGACGACTCGGATGCCGAAGATCCCTCGGACGACGCGGATGAGTCGGACGACGATGACTCGGATGACGACTCGGACGGCTCGGACGTCGACGACGAGGAGGACTCGGACGAAGACGACGAGGACGACCCCTCAGCGGATCAGCCCGCCGAGCCGGCCTCCTGACGCGCGATCCGGCGACGGATCACCTGCACGACCACCAATCCGACGAGGCCCAGCACGGCGCCGGTGACGGCGGCCCAGAGCAGCCACCCGAGGCCGGCCGCCTCCAGCTGCGTGCGGAAGAGCAGCGAGAGCGCGAGCGCGACCAGCCAGGCGATCGTGCCCGCGAGTACGGCCTTGCGCGCGTCGGCACGGGCGGGCGCCGGATCGGGGCGCCGCTCCGACTCGTTCAGCCAGAAGCGCACGCGGCTCAGTCCATCCGCTCGAGCACGTAGTCGATGGAGGCGGTGAGCGCACGCACGTCGTCGGGCTCGATCGCGGTGAAGGTCGCGACGCGCACCTGGTTGCGGCCGAGCTTGCGGTACGGCTCCGTGTCGACGATGCCGTTCTCGCGCAGGATGGCGGCGATGCGCGCGGCATCCGTCGATTCGTCGAAGTCGATCGTGACGACGACCTGCGAGCGGTCCGCGGCATCCGCGACGAAGGGCGTCGCCACCGTGGTGCGCTCGGCCCACTCGTAGAGCACCGACGACGACTCGCGCGTGCGGGCGTCGGCCCAGGCGAGGCCCCCGGAGCCGTTCATCCAGTCGACCTGGTCCTCCATGAGCAGGAGGGTCGCGAGTGCGGGCGTGTTGAGCGTCTGGTTGAGCCGAGAGTTGTCGACGGCGTTCTTCAGCGAGAGGAACTCGGGGATGTGGCGGTCGCTCGCGGCAATGCGCTCGACGCGCTCGAGGGCCGCGGGGGAGAGGAGCGCGAACCAGATGCCGCCGTCGGAGGCGAAGTTCTTCTGGGGCGCGAAGTAGTAGACGTCGAACTCCGACGGGTCGACGGCGACGCCGCCGGCCGCGCTGGTCGCGTCGATCACGGTGAGGGCGCCGTCGTCGCCCTCGACCCGCTCGACCGGCGCCATCACGCCCGTGGACGTCTCGTTGTGCGGCCACGCGTACACGTCGACGCCCTCGACGGGCTCGGGGTTCGAACGCGTCCCGGCGTCGGCCTTGCGCACGTCGGGCGCCTCGAGCCACGGGGCCGCAGCGGCGCCGGCGAACTTCTGGCCGAACTCGCCGAACGCGCACAGCTGAGCGCGCCGTTCGATGAGGCCGGATGCCGCGGCATCCCAGAACGCGGTGGATCCGCCGTTGCCGAGCACGACCTCGTAGCCGTCGGGCAGTGCGAAGAGGTCGCTCAGCCCGCTGCGGACGCGACCCACCAGCTCTTTCACGGGTGCCTGGCGGTGGGACGTGCCGAGGAGGCGTGGCCCCTGGGCGGCGAGGTGCGCCAGCTGCTCGGGCCGGACCTTCGACGGGCCGCAGCCGAAACGGCCGTCGGCGGGCAGGAGGTCGCTGGGGATCACGAGGCTCGGCATGGCACGAGTCTAGCGAGGGGGCGGTGGCCGCTAGGCTTGATGACGGGCTGCAACAGGGAGGGCTTCTGGTGACGGATCTCATCGACACGACGGAGATGTACCTCCGCACCATCCTCGATCTCGAGGAGGAGAACATCGTGCCGCTGCGTGCGCGCATCTCCGAGCGTCTCGGCCACTCCGGACCCACGGTCTCGCAGACCGTCGCCCGCATGGAACGCGATGGGCTCGTCATCGTATCGGGCGACCGTCACCTCGAGCTGACGCCCGAGGGGCGCAGCAAGGCGGTGCACGTGATGCGCAAGCATCGGCTCGCCGAGCGCCTGCTCGCCGACGTGATCGGGCTCGAATGGGAATTCGTGCACGACGAGGCATGCCGCTGGGAGCACGTGATGAGCGAGCAGGTCGAGCGCCGGCTCATCGAGCTCCTCGGCCAGCCGCGCGAGTCGCCCTACGGCAACCCGATCCCGGGTCTGGAGGAGCTCGGCCTCCCTCCTGCCGACGCGTTCATGTCCGGCGTCGTGCGGGTGCTCGACGCGGTCACCGAGAGCGACGAGCCGGTGCGCGGCGTCGTGCGTCGCCTGGGGGAGCCCGTGCAGTTCGACCCCGAGCTGCTCGCACAGCTCAAGCACGCCGGCGTCATGCCGGGCGCCAGGGCCACGTTCAGCAACTCCGGGCCGTACGTGCTCGTGAAGGTCGACGGCGTCGACGGTGGCCTCGAGCTGCCGAGCGAGGTCGCCGGCCATATCTTCGTCGGGAAATAATCCCTGATCACGGGCCCACCGTGATCAGAATGTGACATTCGGCCCACCCTCGCGTATCCTCGAACGAGTCCGCCGGCACGAAGCCAGTCGGTGGAACAGGATCGGGATCGCCCCCAGGCGCCCACCGCTCGATCCGGAACCCGTGGAAGCGCCTCGCGCGCACAAGGTGGGACGACAGCATGTGCCGTGGGGCGGCGGAGGTACACGTTTTGGCTCGATTCCCCCGGCGACGTTCCACCATGGAAACCGCACGAGGGGCCGTCTCGAGGGCGACTCCCGTCTCGAAGGCCCCATCCACTCGCACTTCGGACCTCGCACCACAGGTCAGCAGGAGACCCCTTCCGTCGACGACGCGCCGGCTCCGCCGCGGTGGCGTCGCGAACGTCGTGGTCATGACCGTCGCCGTCGGCATCGTCGGCACCCTCGCGATCCCCGCGTATGCGTTCGCGCCCGGCAGCGAGGGCCCGCAGTTCGGCACCTCCGCCGAGACGGCGCTGACGAAGGCGCAGGCCCAGACGGTCGAGGTCACCGACGATGTCATCGCCGCGCCCGTCACCAAGGACTCGTTCGCAGCCACGACCGGCGAGGAGATCCGGGCCGCCGCCGAAGCTGCTGCGGCAGCCGAAGCAGCCCGCCTGGCGGCGGAGGCGCAGATGGCCTCCTACGCGGCGGGGTATTCCGGCCTCTCCGCCGACGAGCTCGCCGCGTCCCCGGTGTACGGTTCCGCCGATCCGGCCAGCGTGTTCGCCGTCGCCCAGCAGTACCTCGGCGTGCCCTACGTGTACGGTGGCGCGACGCCGGCCGGCTTCGACTGCTCGGGCCTCGTCAAGTACGTCTACGCGCAGTTCGGCATCAACCTGCCCCACTCATCGGCCAGCCAGGGCGCAGCAGGCACCCAGATCCCCGAATCGCAGGCCGTTCCGGGGGACCTCGTGGTCATGCCCGGGCACATCGGGTTCTACGCGGGCAACGGCATGATCCTGCATGCTCCGTACGAGGGCACCGTCGTGCGCACACAGCCGATCTGGTCGAGCGACTACTACATCGTGCGCATCTGATCCGTGAACATCGCGTTACGCGAGCTGTGAATGGCGTGCCGGGGTGACCCGGCACGCCATTCGTGCCTTACCCTTGAACCCTGACGATCCGAGAGCCGGGCAGGGGAAGCCGATGGTCGAGACGCGCAGCATCCATTCCACGGATGTGCGCGCGCAGTTCCACCAACGGCGCAGTAGTCAGCCGAGCATGATCCGGGCGAACGCTCCAACGGGCACTGTCTTCATGACGGTGCCCGTTCGTCGTTCTCCGGGCCGTTCGAGCGGGCCTGCGACCTCCCCTCCGGCACGCCGTCGTGCGCTCGGCGCGTCGATCCGTTCACGCGGCTGGAAGCCATCCAGCCCCGATCGAAAGGCATCCCATGCGCACGCTCGTGCTGAACGCCGGATATGAGCCCCTCGCCGTCGTCTCCTTCAAGCGGGCGCTTCTGCTCGTGATGAACCAGAAGGCCACGATCATCCTGCATGAGGAGGGGAATCCGGTGTGCGCGGCGAGCGGATCCTGGGAGCGCCCGAGCGTGATCCTGCTCACCAGATACGTCCGTACGCCGCGTGTGCACGCCGTACCGGTCAGCCGGCGCGGCGTGCTCCGGCGCGACGAGCACCGGTGCGCCTACTGCGCTCGATCGGCCGCGACGATCGACCACGTGCTGCCGCGTTCCCGCGGCGGTCGCGACACGTGGGAGAACCTCGTGGCCTGCTGCCTGCGCTGCAACAACACGAAGGGCGACCACACCCCGGCGGAGATGGGCTGGGAGCTGCGGTTCACGCCGGGCATGCCGCAGGGCCGCAGCTGGGTGGTGCGCGGATTCGAGCGGCCGCTTCCGCAATGGGACGAGTACCTCGCCACGGCCGCCTGATCGCGTCGTGACATCGATGCGGACGTGCCCTAAGGTGGAACGAGTCCGGAGACCCCCGACCTCCGCGACCACCAACGAAGCCAACCCGTTCCGGGCTGCACTGCGGCCTCGGGCGGGGTCCGGAGGATCCACAGTTGCACGGTGACGAGAACGGCGCCCACGAGCCCACGCGCTCTGAGCGGCGAGCGGCCGATCGCGGTCGCGCTCGGCGTTCCGCCCCGAAGCAGGGTCGTCGAACGCGCGCCCCTCGAGCGGATGCCGCGGCGGCCGCGGCGGTGAACTCCTCTCGCCGCGCGCCCACCGCCGACGTGGCCCGCGTCGTCGCGACCCCGCGTCCGACGCGCCGCAACGGCCCCGCCCGCGTGTTCGCCACCGTGCTCGTGGTGCCCGCGATCATCGGCACGGTGGCGCTGCCCGCCTATGCGATCATGCCGGGCGGCGGCTTCGAGGCATCCGGAGTCTTCAGCCTCTCTGTGGCCGAGGCGCAGAACGTCGACGTCTCGGCGCTCGCCAGCGGGGCGCCGTTCTCGAGCGACGCGTTCGCGGTGACCACCAAGGCCGAGATCGACGCGGCGGCGGAGGAGGCGGAGCGCGCGTCGTACGGGGCTCAGCTGAACCGCTCGGGGGCCTACTACACGCCGGCCCAGCAGGCCGAGGGCGACGACTACCCGTGGTGGAACGAGACGCCCGACGACTACGGCGGCGGTCTCTCGCCCCTGCGGTACTACTACCGGGAGTGCGTCGACTTCGTCGCCTGGCGCCTCAACCGCGACGCCGGCGTCACGAGCGCACCCTGGAAGTGGGACTGGGGCAACCTCGCCTCGGGCAGCGCGTACGCGTGGGCCGACGAATGGGTCCGGCACGGCTGGGCGACCAGCAGTGAGCCGATCGTCGGCTCGGTGGCCTGGTTCCCGTACAACCACGTGGCGTACGTGCAGTCGGTCAACGGCGACGGCACCGTCACGATCGAGGAGTACAACCAGAACAGCGACCACTCGTACCACGTGCGGGTGATCCCGAACGGTTCGGCCATCTACCTCTACCCGCCGGTCTGACGCACCTTGTCGACGCCGTGGCGAAAACGGCGACCGATGTTGGACGACTCGGACAATGAGGTCGTAGCCGCGCTGCCGTAGCGTGGTGACCTATTCCACCGGAGGAGCAGGTGACGGCGATGACGCAGCCCTTGGACGAAGCACGACTCGAGGAGATCGGGTTCGTCGACGAGCTCGCGCCCACCACCTCCGCGATCGTCGTCCTCGGCTACAACTGACCGAAGCCGCGTGCGGCGGCGGGTCAGGGGACCCGCGCCAGGCATGCCGGCGCCGGCGTGCCGATCGTCGACACCACCTCCGTCGGCACTCCGTCGGTGAGTGCCACCACGGCGATCGAGTCCGACTCCTGGTCGGCGACGAGCGCGAACCGTTCGTCGTGCGTGAGGTGCAGGTCGCGCGGATGCCGCCCGATCGACGGCACCGACGCGACGTGCTCGAGCGTGCCGGCGTCGGCGTCGAGGCGCAGCGAGACGAGCGCGTCGGCGTCGCGATCGCCGATGAGCACCGTGCCTGCGCGTGTGAGGCGGATCGCGGAGAGGCCGAGCCCCCGAGCATCGACGCGGTCGTCGACGGGGAACCAGGCGACCTCGCGGCCCCGCACGAGGTCGATGAGGCTCGCGCTCCGGTCGAGCTCGTTCGCCACGACCGCGAGGTCGCCGGCGATCACGAGGTGACGCGGGCCGGCGCCCGCGTGGATCACGAGATCGGCGGATGCGTCATGCGCCAACCTGTCCGGCAGGGCGCCCAGCCCGACCACGCGCACCCGGTCGGCGCCGAGGTCTGGCACGAGCAACCGGTCCCTCGCGGTGTCGACGACCGCCTGATGCGGATGCGGTGACGCCTGCCGTTCGCGATTCGGGCCTGCGCCCGCGAAGGCGACGGTGTGCACGGCGTCGGCCGCGACATCCGGTGCCGCCTGATGCGCTGTGAGGCGCCCGCCCGTGTAGCTCGCCGCGAAGATCCACGAACCCGACTCATCGAAGGCGAGGTGGCAGGGGTCTGCGGCACGCGTCGCACCGGGCGGCCCGAGCGGCCGGAGCGCGTCGCCCTCGACGGTCCAGGTCGAGACCAGGCCGTCGGCGAGCTCGTGCACGACGCCGAGCACGCCCGTGGCCGCGGAGATCGCGAGGTACATCGGGTTCGGTCCGACGTCGACGGGGTCGCCGAGCACGGTCGTGCCGTCGGCGGCGACATCCAGCGGTCGGATGCCGTGAGCCGCCGATCCGATGGCGCCGAGCGTCGACGCCCCGACCCAGAACCTCGTCGTCTCCGCCTGCGCCACGTCGCCCTCTCCTCCCGCGGCTGGGCCGCGTTCGCCGGCGCCTCGTGCGCCGCTGATCACGCTATCGCGAGCCGGTAGACTCGTGCGGTCAGCCTCTGTAGCTCAATGGAAGAGCAGTTCCGTCCTAAGGAAAGGGTTGGGGGTTCGAGTCCCTCCAGGGGCACCGAAGGTGCGCAACGACACCGCCGCCCAGCCGAGACGTTCACCGTCGGCTCAGGGCTCAGGTCCTCCACGGACGGGTGTGCGTGGCGACGACCGCGGCGTCCGGCGGCGGCAGGTAGCGCAGGGGAGAGGCAACGAAGATCCCGATCGCGAGCACGGCGAGTACCGTCCCGATCGCGCAGACCCGCGTCATGACCGTCGCGGTCCTCGCTTGGAGCTTGCGGCGTGCCAGGGCGAGCAGGCCCGACCCGGCCAGACCCCCGGCGGTGTTGACGACGACGTCGGTGACGTCGGAGCTTCCGATGCCGAGGATGTACTGGGTGGCCTCCAGTACCATGCTCGCCCCCGCGATCGCGCCCGCGGCCTTCCACCACGCCCACGACGGCGCGAGGAGGCCGAGGTAGACGCCGAAGGGGACGAAGAGCGCGAGGTTCGCCATGACCTCGAAGGGTGTGCTGGCTCCCTCGTCACCGCTGGGCGCGAACGGGACGAGCTTGATCACGCGATACACGCCGCCGACCCACGGGACGCCGAGCTTCCACAGCACGATCCACGCGAGCAGGAGCAGGTAGACCGAGGACAGCACGACCAGGGAGGTCTTCGCCGGGTTCCTCGGGCTGACGGTCGGGGTTTCCCGGTCGTCCTGCCGAGTGGTGGTCCTCATGATGGGGTGGCTTCCGGTTCCTGGTCGTGGCGTGGACGGGTCGAGCGTGTTGATCACTGCTGCATCCGCGGGTCGTACGTGGGGTCGGTGTACATGGCCGGGCAACCGCCGTGGGCGGCTTCGGGGCGCAGCTCGTAGTGCCAGGGCTCGTTGGCGTAGATCTGGCAGAGCCCGTACTCGGCGCCGTGCTCGGACAGCCAGTCCGTGGCATCCGACTGCCCGATGTCGATCGCGCCCCCCTGCACGTGAGGGGATGTGTCCGCCGTGGCCACCCATCGGGCGGCTTCGGCTGCCGAGCCATACGCGGCGACGGCGTCGCGGAGCAGCTGATCCTGGTACTCGGGGGAACGCCAGCCGCTGTTCACGGAGAAGGTGATCCCGTCGTCGTCGGCATCGATCGCTGCCCGACGGAGTGCATCGAGCAGGTCGGGGTCGAGGTTAGCCACTGCCGGGACATCGTCGTCGAAGACCGTCACGCCGTCTGCGACGTCGCCGTCCGCCTCGAGAACACGACCTTCGTCGTCGCCGGAACCGTCGGCGAGGGCCGGTGCGTGAC
>Ga0247821_10002072_pt1 | contig 11028 bp, 8 predicted proteins | sample 13C_Glycerol_Day_FD_192481 | JGI IMG/M metagenome (GOLD analysis project Ga0247821, IMG submission 192481) | Soil microbial communities from agricultural site in Penn Yan, New York, United States - 13C_Glycerol_Day14 | ecosystem: Environmental > Terrestrial > Soil > Agricultural land | place... | reverse complement strand
CAATTCAGGTTTATGATGCCCAACGGCAGAATAATTCCCACACGGAGTGCGTAATGCAGACCTTGTACCCGCAGATCAAACCCTACGCCCGGCACGATCTGGCCGTGGAAGCACCGCATGTGCTGTATGTCGACGAGAGCGGTTCGCCGGAAGGTCTGCCGGTGTTGTTCATCCACGGGGGGCCGGGTGCAGGCTGCGATGCCCAGAGCCGCTGCTACTTCGACCCGAACCTGTACCGGATCATCACGTTCGATCAGCGTGGCTGTGGTCGCTCGACCCCCCATGCCAGCCTGGAAAACAACACCACCTGGCATCTGGTCGAAGACATCGAGCGCATCCGCAAGCACCTGGGGATCGACAAGTGGGTACTGTTCGGCGGCTCCTGGGGTTCGACCCTGGCCCTGGCCTACGCCCAGACCCATCCCGAGCGTGTTCACGGGCTGATTCTGCGCGGCATCTTCCTGTGCCGCCCGCAGGAGATCGAGTGGTTCTACCAGGCAGGCGCCAGCCGCCTGTTCCCTGACTACTGGCAGGACTACATTGCCCCGATCCCGGCCGAGGAACGTGGCGACCTGGTCGGCGCTTTCCACAAGCGCCTGACTGGCAACGATCAGATCGCCCAGATGCATGCCGCCAAGGCGTGGTCCACCTGGGAAGGGCGCACCGCCACCTTGCGGCCCAATCCGCTGGTGGTCGATCGCTTCTCCGAGCCTCAGCGTGCGTTGTCGATTGCGCGCATCGAGTGCCATTACTTCACCAACAATGCCTTCCTCGAACCCGATCAACTGATCCGCGACATGCCGAAGATCGCCCACCTGCCGGCGGTGATCGTGCATGGCCGCTACGACGTGATCTGCCCGCTGGACAACGCCTGGGAGCTGCATCAGGCCTGGCCGAACAGCGAGCTCAAGGTGATTCGCGACGCCGGCCACGCCGCGTCCGAGCCGGGCATCACCGATGCCCTGGTACGCGCCGCCGACCAGATGGCCCGGCGCCTGCTGGACCTGCCCCTGGAAGAAGCATGAAGGGGTTGCTGCAACGCGTGCGGGGCGCGCGGGTCGATGTAGCAGGGCAGACCGTCGGTGCCATCGACCAGGGCCTGCTGGTGCTGGTGGCGGTCGAGCCCGGCGATACCCCGGCCCACGCCGACAAGCTGTTGCACAAGCTGCTCAACTACCGGGTATTCAGCGATCCGCAGGGCAAGATGAACCTGTCGCTCAAGGACATCGGTGGCGGGCTGCTGCTGGTGTCCCAGTTCACCTTGGCCGCCGACACCCAGAGCGGGTTGCGGCCAAGCTTCTCGACGGCCGCGCCGCCGGCACTGGGCGCTGAGTTGTTCGACTACCTGCTGGCCCAGGCCAGGCTCAAACATGAAACGGTTGCCAGTGGCCAATTTGGTGCAGACATGCAAGTGCATCTGGTCAATGATGGCCCCGTAACATTTATGTTACAAATCTGATGGCAAAAAACCCCTGTTTGTTAGAAAACAAGGGGTTTTGTGGCAGAAATAGTTTGTTTCGCCTGATGCGTTGTAACGCGGCCTGCTGGATAATCGCGCGCTATGTGGACCTGCGTTCGTGGGTTCGTTTCACTCTGACTTGAGACTGTCTGGAACCGTTTGGGGAATCATTGCGCCCTTTCGGAGTCCGAACAGTGCTCGCCAACCTGGCATTTGTCGCTGGCCGTTGGTTCTTTAGATCTGTTTTCGGCGAGGGTTGCTCGTGATTGTAAGTCCCTGTAATGCACCAAGAACTCCTGGCAATCGGCTGCGCAAGGCCCTGCTGGCGGGCGCTACGCTGGTAGGCCTGCTCAGCGCCGGCCAGCTCTGGGCGTTCAACCTTGACGATGTCGCGGCCAAGGCGAAGGATCTTGCCGGACAGAAATATGAGGCTCCAAAAAGCAATCTGCCGGCCGTGTTCCGTGACATGAAATACGGTGACTACCAGCAAATTCGCTTCCTTAATGAGAAGGCTGAATGGGCGAATGAGAAAACCCCGTTCAAGCTGTCCTTCTATCACCAGGGCATGCACTTCGACACGCCGGTGAAAATCAACGAAGTGACGGCGACCACGGTCAACGAGATCAAGTACGACCCGAGCCGCTTCGATTTCGGCAATGTGCAGTTCGATCCAAAGGCTACCGAAAACCTGGGTTACGCCGGTTTCCGCGTCCTGTACCCGATCAACAAGGCCGACAAGCAGGATGAGATCATGACCCTGCTTGGCGCCAGCTACTTCCGCGTGGTCGGCAAGGGCCACGTGTATGGCCTGTCGGCCCGTGGCCTGGCCATCGACACCGCGCTGCCGTCCGGCGAAGAGTTCCCGCGCTTCACCGAGTTCTGGGTCGAGCGTCCGAAACCTACCGACAAGCACCTGGTGATCTACGCGCTGCTCGATTCGCCGCGCTCCACCGGCGCCTACCGCCTGACCCTGCGTCCGGGCAGCGACACCATTGTCGACGTCAAGTCCAAGGTGTTCCTGCGTGACCACGTCAGCCGCCTGGGCATTGCCCCGCTGACCAGCATGTTCCTGTTCGGCGGCAACCAGCCGTCCAAGGTGCTCAACTACCGTCCGGCCCTGCACGACTCCGAAGGCCTGTCGATCCACGCCGGTAATGGCGAGTGGCTGTGGCGTCCGCTGAACAACCCGAAACACCTGGCCGTGAGCAACTTCAGCGTCGAGAACCCGCGTGGTTTCGGCCTGCTGCAGCGCCAGCGTGACTTCAGCCAGTTTGAAGACCTGGACGACAACTATCAGAAGCGCCCAAGCGCCTGGATCGAGCCGGTTGGCGATTGGGGCAAGGGCACAGTGGACCTGGTCGAGATTCCGACTGCCGATGAAACCAACGACAACATCGTTGCGTTCTGGAGCCCGGAAAAACTGCCGGAGCCAGGTACCCCGTTCGACTACGCCTACCGCCTGCACTGGACCATCGACGAGTCCGAGTTCCACTCGCCGAACCTGGGCTGGGTCAAGCAGACCCTGCGTTCCACCGGTGACGTCAAGCAATCCAACCTGATCCGCCAGCCAGACGGCAGCGTTGCCTTCCTGGTCGATTTCGAGGGTCCGGTGTTGGCTAAACTGCCAGAAGACACCGCTGTGCGTAGCCAGGTCAGCGTCGGCGACAACGCCGAACTGGTCGAGAACAACCTGCGCTACAACCCGGAAATCAAAGGCTGGCGCCTGACCCTGCGGTTGAAGGTCAAGGACCCGAGCAAGTCCGTGGAAATGCGCGCAGCCCTGCTGCGTGACGTTCCGGTCGAGCCGGCCAAGCCAGCTAAACCTGCCAAGCAGGACAAGGCTGCGGCCAAGCATGCCAAGGCCGAGAAGCCTGCCGAGCAACCTGCCGCCGACGCGGCGCCTACCACCGGGACACCGGCCACCACCGAACAGGTGTTGACCGAGACCTGGAGCTACCAGTTGCCTGCCGATGAGTAACTCTCAAGCACGGCCAGAATCGCTCGGCGAGTACCTGGCCCATTTACCTCTGAGCGACGAGCAGCGGGCAGAACTTGCCAGTTGCTCCTCGTTCAGCGAGCTGCACCAGCGTTTGTCTTCGCAGCCGGCTGTGCGTGATGCCGAGGCCTGGACGGCCTCGGTGGGCACCCGCCTGACCTTGACCAGCGCCGCTGAAATGGAAGAGGCCGAGATGCTCGGCCTCGACGCCAGCGGTCGCGTGTGCCTGAAGGCCACGCCGCCGATCAAGCGGACCCGGGTCATTCCCGAACCATGGCGGACCAACATCCTGATCCGCGCCTGGCGCCGCCTGACCGGGCGTACCAACGCCCCGGCACCGGCCAAGCGTGAGCTGCCCAAGGCACGCTGGCGCTGGGTCGGTTCCATGCGCCGCTATATCCTGCTGACGCTGATGCTCGGCCAGACCATCGTTGCCGGCTGGTACATGAAGGGCATCCTGCCGTACCAGGGCTGGTCGTTCGTTGATCTTGACGAAGTCATGCACCAGCCGCTGCTGCAAACGGCAACCCAGGTCTGGCCGTATGCGCTGCAGACCAGCATCCTGATCCTGTTCGGTATCCTGTTCTGCTGGGTATCGGCCGGTTTCTGGACCGCATTGATGGGCTTCCTCGAGCTGCTGACCGGCCGCGACAAGTACCGCATCTCCGGCAGCAGTGCCGGTAACGAGCCGATCGAGGCCGGTGCGCGTACTGCCATCGTCATGCCGATCTGCAACGAAGATGTGCCCCGGGTGTTCGCCGGCCTGCGTGCGACCTTCGAGTCGGTGGCCGCCACGGGCGACCTGGACCGCTTCGACTTCTTCGTCCTCAGCGATACCAATGACACCGACATCGCGGTGGCCGAACAACAGGCCTGGCTTGAAGTCTGCCGCGAGTCCAAGGGCTTCGGGCGGATCTTCTACCGCCGTCGTCGCCGCCGGGTAAAACGCAAGAGCGGCAACCTCGACGACTTCTGCCGTCGTTGGGGCAGCGACTACCGCTACATGGTGGTGCTCGACGCCGACAGCGTCATGAGCGGCGAATGCCTGACCAGCCTGGTGCGCTTGATGGAAGCCAACCCGGACGCCGGTATCATCCAGACCGCGCCGAAAGCCTCGGGCATGGACACTCTGTATGCGCGCATGCAGCAGTTCGCCACCCGCGTCTATGGCCCGCTGTTCACCGCCGGCCTGCACTTCTGGCAGCTCGGTGAGTCGCACTACTGGGGCCACAACGCGATCATCCGCATGAAGCCCTTTATCGAGCACTGCGCCCTGGCGCCGTTGCCGGGTAAAGGCGCGTTCGCCGGTGCCATCCTCTCTCACGACTTCGTCGAAGCTGCGCTGATGCGCCGTGCCGGCTGGGGCGTATGGATTGCCTACGACCTGCCGGGCAGCTATGAGGAGTTGCCGCCGAACCTGCTCGACGAGCTCAAGCGTGACCGGCGTTGGTGCCACGGCAACCTGATGAACTTCCGCCTGTTCCTGGTCAAGGGCATGCACCCGGTTCACCGCGCGGTGTTCCTCACCGGGGTGATGTCGTACCTGTCGGCGCCGCTGTGGTTCTTCTTCCTGGTGCTGTCGACGGCGCTGCTTGCGACCAACACCCTGATGGAGCCGCAGTACTTCCTCGAACCACGCCAGCTCTATCCACTGTGGCCACAATGGCACCCGGAGAAAGCCATCGCGCTGTTCTCCACCACCATCGTGCTGCTGTTCCTGCCCAAGCTGCTCAGCGTCATCCTGATCTGGGCCAAGGGCGCGAAAGAGTTTGGCGGGCGCTTCAAGGTCACCCTGTCGATGCTGCTGGAGATGCTCTTTTCCATGCTGCTGGCGCCGGTGCGGATGATCTTCCACACCCGTTTCGTGCTCGCCGCGTTCCTGGGTTGGGCTGCGACCTGGAACTCGCCGCAGCGTGACGACGACTCCACCCCGTGGAGCGAAGCGGTACGCCGTCACGGCCCGCAAACCCTGCTGGGTGTGGCCTGGGCGTTGCTGGTGGCCTGGCTGAACCCAAGCTTCCTGTGGTGGCTGGTGCCGATCGTGGGTTCGCTGATGCTGTCGATCCCGGTCTCGGTGATCTCCAGCCGCGTGCACCTGGGCCTGCGCGCCAAGGACGAGAGCCTGTTCCTGATCCCCGAGGAATACGCCACGCCCCACGAGCTGCTGGCAACCGACCAGTACACCCACGAGAACCGCTGGCACGCCATGCACGACGGCTTTGTCCGTGCAGTGGTCGACCCGCAACAGAACGCCCTGGCCTGTGCCCTGGCTACTGCGCGTCACGGTGTCGCGGCGCCGATCGAGTCGCTGCGTGCCGAGCGGATCGAAAAGGCGCTGGACCTGGGGCCGACCGGCCTGGACGGCAATACCCGTCTGGCCCTGCTCAGCGACCCGGTCGCCCTGACTCGCCTGCACAATCGCGTGTGGGATGAGAAGCACGAGCCTTGGTTGAGCGTGTGGCGTCAGTCGATCGCCAACGATCCGCACTCGCCGTTGCTGCCGCTGCATCCGGAGCCGGTGGCGCAGCCTTCGATGGCCAGCGCCTGATTCATCGCGGGGCAAGCCCGCTCCTGCAGCCAATGCAGGAGCGGGCTTGCCCCGCGATCGTCTCCCCCCTTTTTCCGATACCCACAACGCTGCCCATGCGTTAGCATCCCCTCCGAATATCTCGCACCGGTTTGTAGGACGGTTCGCGCTAAAAATAAAATTCGGGCTTTATTGCTGGGGGATCTGGTGATGTTGAAAAAATATCTGTCGATGCTGCTGGTCGGCGTCACGGCACTGGTCGCGGTCAACGCCGCCCAGGCAGCCGGGGCTATTGATGATGCAGTCAAGCGTGGCACCCTGCGTGCCGGCATGGACCCTACCTACATGCCGTTCCAGATGACCAACAAGCGCGGCGAGATCGTCGGCTTCGAAGTCGATATCCTCAAAGCCATGGCCAAGTCCATGGGCGTCAAGCTGGAGATGGTCTCCACTTCCTACGACGGCATCATCCCGGCCCTGATGACCGACAAGTTCGACATCATCAGCAGCGGCATGACCCTGACCCAGGAACGCAACCTGAAACTGAACTTCAGCGAACCCTTCATCGTGGTCGGCCAGACCCTGCTGATCCGCAAGGAGCTGGCGGGCGAGATCAAGTCCTACAAAGACTTGAACAACGAGAAGTACCGCCTGACCTCCAAGCTCGGCACCACCGGTGAAATGGTCGCCAAGAAGCTGATCGGCAAGGCCAAGTACCACGGCTACGACAACGAGCAGGAAGCGGTGATGGACGTGGTCAACGGCAAGGCCGACGCCTTCGTCTATGACGCGCCGTACAACGTGGTTGCGGTGAACAAGGCCGGTGCCGGCAAGCTGCTGTTCCTGGACAAGCCGTTCACCTTCGAGCCCCTGGCCTTCGGCCTGAAGAAGGGCGACTACGACAGCCTGAACTTCATCAACAACTTCCTGCACCAGATCAAGCACGACGGTACCTACGATCGAATCCACGACAAGTGGTTCAAGGACACCGCCTGGCTCAAGGACATGGAATAAGGCCACGGCGCAGCGCCTGGCTTGAAACCCGACGCGCAGGCTGGTCCTGCGCGTTCGCTTTTACGGAAGTACGCTTACGTGATCAAACACAAAAAATCCCAGTGGCCCTGGCACGGGCTCACCGCGCTGGTCCTGGTGGGCCTGGCGCTGAGCCTGTACTACGCGACCTCGATGATCTCCTACGAGTGGAGCTGGAACCGGGTGCCGCAGTACTTCGCCTACCAGGCTGAAGTTGCCCAGCGCGCCCCCGAAAACGGCACCATTGAGTCGATCACCCCCAGCGGCAACATGGCCACCGTCACCGTGCGTGACGAGAGCGGTGCCGAGCAGGTGTTCGAGGTCGAACAGGCTAGTGTGCAGCTGTCGCGTGGCGACGATGTCGCTGAAGGCGACTTGATTGGCGTCACCCATCACTGGGCCGCCGGACCCTTGGCCTGGGGCCTGTGGACCACCATCTGGATCTCGGTGGCCTCGGGCGTGCTGGGCCTGGTGATCGGTCTGTTTGCCGGTCTGTGCCGCTTGTCCAACAACCCGACCCTGCGTGACCTGTCCACGGTCTACGTCGAGCTGGTGCGCGGCACGCCGTTGCTGGTGCAGATCTTCATTTTCTACTTCTTCATCGGCACCGTGCTGAACCTGTCCCGGGAGTTTGCCGGGGTGGCGGCGCTGGCGCTGTTCACCGGCGCCTATGTTGCCGAGATCGTCCGTGCCGGCGTGCAGTCGATTGCCAAGGGGCAGGGCGAAGCGGCCCGTTCCCTGGGCCTGAGCGCAAGCCAGTCGATGCGCCATGTGGTGTTGCCGCAAGCGTTCAAGCGTGTGTTGCCGCCGCTGGCCGGGCAGTTCATCAGCCTGGTCAAGGACACCTCGCTGGTGTCGGTGATTGCCATTACCGAACTGACCAAGAGCGGGCGCGAGGCGATCACCACCTCGTTCTCGACCTTCGAGATCTGGTTCTGTGTCGCCGGGTTGTACCTGTTGATCAACCTGCCGCTGTCGCACATGGCCAGCCGGCTTGAGCGGAGGCTTGCGCAAAGTGATTGAAGTTCGTGATCTGGTAAAAGTCTTCGATACCCGTGGCCAGGTGGTGCGGGCGGTCGACCATGTCAGTACCGATGTGGCCAAGGGCGAAGTGCTGGTGGTGCTCGGCCCGTCGGGTTCGGGCAAGTCGACCTTCCTGCGCTGCCTGAACGGCCTGGAATCCTTCGACGAGGGCACCGTGGCCATCGACGGGCTGCAACTGGCCGACCCCAAGACGGACGTCAACGCCTACCGCCGTGAAGTCGGCATGGTGTTCCAGCACTTCAACCTGTTCCCGCACATGACGGTGCTGGAGAACCTGTGTCTGGCCCAGAAGGTGGTGCGCAAGCGCGGCAAGGCAGAGCGCGAGGCCAAGGCCCGGGCGCTGCTGGAGAAGGTCGGGATCGCCCAGAAGGCCAACGAGTACCCGTCGCGGTTGTCCGGTGGCCAGCAGCAGCGGGTGGCGATTGCCCGCGCCCTGGCGATGGACCCGAAAGTCATGCTGTTTGACGAGCCGACCTCGGCGCTTGACCCGGAAATGGTCGGCGAAGTACTGGATGTGATGAAGACCCTGGCCCTGGAAGGCATGACCATGGTCTGCGTGACCCACGAAATGGGCTTTGCCCGTGAAGTGGCGGACCGGGTGCTGTTCTTCGACCATGGCAAGCTGCTGGAGGACTCGCCGCCTGAGCAGTTCTTTACCTCGCCCAAGGACCTGCGGGCTCAGGCGTTTTTGCGTCAGGTTCTTTAGGGTCATCGCGGGGCAAGCCCGCTCCTACCAGGTAGGAGCGGGCTGCTAGTGGGAGCGGGCTTGCCCCGCGATACGATTTACAGCTGAAAACGCCCGACCAGCATCTGCAAGTGGTTCCCCAACCGCGCCAGCTCGACACTCGACGCCGCCGTCTCTTCACTGGCCGCCGAGGTCTGATCCGATACATCCCGAACGTTCATCACGCTGCGGTTGATCTCTTCCGCCACGGCGCTCTGCTGCTCTGCCGCCGCTGCAATCTGCTGGTTCATCGCCTGGATCGCCGACACCGTACGGGTGATGGTCTCAAGGGACGTGCCGGCGCGGCGGGTCAGTTCGACGCTGCTGTCGGTCAGGCTGCGGCTGGCATCCATCACCGTGGCCACTTGCTGGGTACCGTTCTGCAGGCCCGCGATCAGTTGCTCGATTTCTTCGGTGGACTGTTGGGTGCGCTGGGCCAGGCTGCGCACTTCATCGGCGACCACGGCAAAGCCGCGTCCGGCTTCACCGGCGCGCGCCGCTTCGATGGCGGCGTTGAGGGCCAGCAGGTTGGTTTGCTGGGCCACTGACTTGATCACATCGAGCACGCTGCCGATCTTGTCGCTTTCGGCCTTGAGCTGGCCCATGGCTTCGCTGGAATGGTTCACCTCGCAGGCCAGGCGCTCGATCTGGGCGATCGCTTCGCCTACCACCCGGTCACCTTCCCGAGCCTGTTGGTCGGCCGCCACGGCCGCCTCAGAGGCTTCTTCGGCGTTACGGGCGACCTCATGCACAGTGGCGGCCATTTCGTTCATGGCGGTGGCCACCTGGTCGGTCTCGACCTTTTGGTTGTTGACCCCGGCGCTGGTCTGCTCGGTCACTGCCGACAGCTCTTCGGCGGCACTGGCGATCTGGGTGACGCCGTCACCGATGCCGCCAATCAGCTCGCGCAGGCTGACGGTCATGCGCTGCATGCTGCGCTGCAGCTGGCCCAGTTCGTCGCGGCGCTCGACAGTGAGGTCCTGGCGCAGGTCGCCACTGGCGATTCGGTCGGCGGCGTTCAAGGTCTGGCGCAGGGGAATGACGATCTGGCGGGTAATGGCCCAGGCAGCAAGCAGGCTGAGCAGCAGGGCCAGGACAGTGGCCAGGGTCAGCATGGATTTGGCGTTCTGCGATTCCTCGTCGCGAACCTGGGTCAGGGCGCTCGTCAGTTGCTGGCTCTGGTCGATCAGGGTCTGGCCCAGGCCGGTCATGTGCTGTGTCGCTTGCTCGTTGGCCGCTTGTGCGGCGCCGAACTGGGTGACAGCTGCCCGGTAGGTGTCCAGCGCACGCGTGGCCTGCTGGAAGCTGCTGGTGAAGTTGGCCGGCAGCACTTCGGTCAGGGTCTTGAGCTGGGCGGTGGCCTGGTCGATGGCCTCGTAGGCGGCCTGCTGGAATTCGCTTTTGGCGCTGTAGGTGTAGCCCCGCACCTGGAAGCGTGCCTGCTGCAGCAGTTTGCCGGCGCCAACGACGCTGTTGAACAGGTTCATGTCGCCACCGCTGAGCAGTTGTTGCTCGACGTCGGTAATCAAGGACACGGCCTGCTCGGCACTGCCTGACATGGCCTGGCGGCTGGCCTCGCGCTGTTTCGCCGCCTGGTCAGCCTCTTGCAGCGCCTGGCGGTACTCACGCACGGCCTGCTTCTGCTGCTCGATGTGTTTTTGATCTTCGGGGCGAGTGATGCGCTGGTCGATGACCTGTAGCTGGCGCTCAAGGTTGGCCAGGGTGTTTTCGAGGTGGCGCGCCGAGGCCTCGTCGCCCCGGATCTGGTAGCCCTGGCGGGCAATGCGCAGATCGAGGGTGGCCTGCAGCACCTGGGAGATGCCGCCCAGGGTATCGCCGCGCTGGGTGATACCGCTGATGCCTTGCCAGCCGGTCAGGGTAATGCTCAGGGTCAGCAGCAACACCAGGCCGAAGCCGATGCCGAGCTTACGATTGACGCTCACGTTACCCAGGTGCAGGGCTAACCAACGGTACATGGTGGGACTCCATTGCGATCGGCAGAGGCGATTTTATTGTTCTGGTGCTCATGCATCGGCGCCAGATCGCAAAACTGAAGTCAGAACAGACGAGCGAGCAGGGCGGTGACCGCCGTCTCCACGCGCAGGATGCGCTCGCCGAGTTGCACCGGGGCAAGGCCGGCCTTGCCCAGCAAGTCGATCTCGTAGGGGATCCAGCCGCCCTCGGGGCCGATGGCCAGGGTCACCGGCTCGTTCAGGCCGCGCGGGCAGGGGGGGAAGGGGCCGGGG
>Ga0247821_10002070_pt1 | contig 11036 bp, 9 predicted proteins | sample 13C_Glycerol_Day_FD_192481 | JGI IMG/M metagenome (GOLD analysis project Ga0247821, IMG submission 192481) | Soil microbial communities from agricultural site in Penn Yan, New York, United States - 13C_Glycerol_Day14 | ecosystem: Environmental > Terrestrial > Soil > Agricultural land | place... | reverse complement strand
GGTAACGACGCTGGAGGCCAATCGCGAATGGCTGAGCACCAGTGCCAAACGACTGGACACCATGGGTGAGCGCCCACTGCGCGTCGCCACCTGCTGCTGATCACGGCCGAGAAAACCACCATGAGCACAAGCCGCCTTTCATTCCTCGGGCGCCTTGTCCCAGGAGTGAAATCATGACTGAACACCCTATTCCCAACATCGACAGTGAACTGATCGATCTGCCGACTTCAGACAAACTGGCGATCGAACAGCAATCCACTCACAAACCGCGCATCCTGCTCTTGTATGGATCGACCCGCGAACGCTCCTTCAGCCGTCTGCTGACAGAGGAAGCAGCCCGCCTACTGGAGCACTTCGGTGCCGAGACGCGGATCTTCAACCCATCAGGCCTGCCGCTGCCGGATGCCGTACCCGACGACCACCCCATGGTCAAAGAGCTGCGCGACCTGGTGCTGTGGTCGGAAGGCATGGTCTGGTGTTCGCCAGAACGCCACGGTGCAATGACCGGCGTGTTCAAGTCACAGATCGACTGGATTCCGCTGAGCATGGGTGCTGTGCGTCCGACGCAGGGCAAAACCCTCGCGGTGATGCAGGTCTGCGGTGGCTCGCAGTCGTTCAACGTGGTCAACCAGTTGCGCGTGCTCGGCCGCTGGATGCGTATGTTCACCATCCCTAACCAGTCGTCAGTGCCGAAGGCCTATCTGGAGTTCGACGAGGCAGGCCGCATGAAGCCCTCTGCGTACTACGACCGTGTCGTCGACGTGATGGAGGAGCTGGTGAAGTTCACCCTGCTTCTGCGTGATCGCGCCGACTACATGGTTGATCGCTACTCCGAACGTAAAGAATCGGCTGAAGAACTGTCCAAGCGCGTCAATCAACGATCTATCTGAGGCCGGCTGAGCATGCTACTGCCCCCCCCTATTGCGTTCAGCTACATCAATCAGTTCACCAACACTCTCTGACCACTCGCTAACCGGGACTCGAGAACAAGCACATGGCAATCAAAGTCGGCATCAATGGGTTTGGACGTATCGGTCGCTTGGCGCTGCGCGCGTCCTGGGACTGGCCGGAATTCGAATTCGTACAGATCAATGACCCGGCCGGGGACGCTGAAACCCATGCCCACCTGATCAACTTCGACTCGGTGCACGGACGCTGGCACCGCCAGGCAGGCACACAAGGCGACTCGGTGGTGATCGATGGCAAGCGCATCAAGGTCACGGCGAACAAGACCATCGCCGACACCGACTGGTCGGGCTGCGACCTGGTCATAGAGGCCAGCGGCAAGATGAAGTCGGTAGCCGTGCTCCAGGCCTACCTGGATCAGGGTGTAAAGCGCGTGGTGGTCTGTGCCCCGGTGAAGGAAAAAGGTGCGCTGAACGTGGTGATGGGCGTCAACCAGCACCTGTTCGACCCGGCCCGGCACCGTATCGTCACCGCTGCCTCTTGCACCACCAACTGCCTGGCTCCGGTGGTCAAGGTAATCCACGAAAACCTCGGCATTCGCCACGGCTCGATCACCACCATCCATGACCTGACCAATACCCAGAGCATCCTCGATACGCCGCACAAGGACCTGCGCCGCGCCCGTGCCTCGGGTATGAGCCTGATTCCAACCACCACCGGTTCGGCTACAGCGATCGCCGAGATCTTCCCCGAGCTGCGCGGCAAACTCAATGGTCACGCCGTGCGCGTACCGCTGGCCAACGCCTCGCTGACCGACTGCGTGTTCGAGGTGGAGCGTGAGACCACCGCTGAAGAGGTAAACTCGCTGCTGCAGGCGGCGGCCGAGGGCCCGCTGAAGGACATCCTGGGCTACGAAACGCGCCCACTGGTGTCCATCGACTACCGCACCGATCCGCGGTCTTCGATCATCGATGCGCTGTCGACCCTGGTGGTCAACGGTACCCAGGTGAAAATCTACGCCTGGTACGACAACGAGTGGGGCTACGCCAATCGTGCAGCGGAGTTGGCCCGACTGGTCGGCGCGGCGGAGTAAACGGCGATCATGAAGGCGTTGTCAGCCCTGTCTACACAAGTGCGTCAGTACCTGCTGGTTACCGGCAACTACTGGGCCTTCACTCTCACCGACGGCGCGTTGCGCATGTTGGTGGTTTTGCACTTCCATACGCTGGGCTACACGCCGCTGCAGATCGCCGCGCTGTTCCTGTTCTACGAAATTTTCGGCGTGATCACCAACCTGGTGGGCGGCTACCTCGGCGCCCGTCTGGGGCTCAATCGCACCATGAACATCGGCCTGGGCATGCAGGTGCTGGCCTTGCTGATGCTCACGGTTCCGGCGGCCTGGCTGACGGTGCCTTGGGTGATGGGAGCCCAGGCGTTGTCCGGTATCGCCAAGGACCTGAACAAGATGAGCGCCAAGAGTTCCATCAAGCTCTTGGTACCGGATAGCCAGCAAGGCACCCTCTACAAGTGGGTGGCCATCCTCACAGGCTCGAAAAACGCGCTCAAAGGGGTGGGCTTTTTCCTGGGCGGTGCTCTGCTTGCGCTGCTCGGCTTCACCATGGCGGTGCTGGCCATGGCGGCGGCGCTGGCATTTATCTGGACAGGCAGCTTGCTGCTGCTGAAAAAGGACCTGGGCAAGGCCAAAGCCAAACCGAAGTTCCGCGACATGCTGTCCAAGAGCCGGGCGATCAACATCCTCTCGGCCGCACGACTGTTTCTCTTCGGTGCTCGCGACGTCTGGTTCGTCGTAGCGCTGCCCGTGTACCTGAGCAGCGTATTTGGCTGGGACTTCTGGTTGGTCGGTGGCTTTCTTGCCGCCTGGATCATCGGCTATGGCATCGTGCAGTCGTTTGCCCCCAGCATCACCGGCAAGCAGCGTGGCCATGTACCGGACGGCCGAGCAGCCTTCACCTGGGCTATCGCGCTGGCCGGACTGCCCGCACTCATTGCTCTGGGGCTGAGCGCAGGCTGGTCGGCTCAGGTGGTATTGCTTGGTGGGCTGATGCTGTTCGGTGTGCTGTTTGCCGTGAATTCATCGCTGCATAGCTACCTGATCGTCAGCTATGCCAAGGAAGACGGGGTCTCACTGGACGTGGGCTTCTACTATATGTCCAACGCTCTGGGGCGGCTGCTCGGCACCCTGCTTTCCGGCTGGGTGTTCCAGGCCTATGGCCTGGCGGCTTGCTTGTGGGTATCGAGCGGTTTTGTACTGGCTGCCGCCCTCATCTCAATCGCCTTGCCCAGGCACGGCGACACCACACAGCAGCCAAGCTGACCAGCGGCCAAGTACCCTAAAGCCGGCTTGAATCCGGCGCACCAGATCACCGGTCTTTACTGTGCGTTTTACGTGCGCGTGGCGGTCGCTCATTCACCGCGGTGACGCCCTGCGGTTTCACATGCTGTTCGAGGGTCTCGGCCCGCGCCTGCGCCGCCGCAGCGTGCTCCCGCGCGGTGCCCAGTTCGGCCTGGGTGACTAGCAGGCGCTGTTGCACCGCCTGCAGTTGCTCCTCCGCCTGCGCGGCCGCCTGGCGCCACTGCTCCACCTGTGGGCGTAGCGCTGCTGCCTGCGCCCGGGTTTCGGCGCCCTGCTCTCGGGCATCTGTCAAGGCAGTCTGGCTGGTCTGCAAGGCCTGGTGGGCGAGTTGGAGCCGTGCGTTGGTTTCCTTGAGCTGGGCCGCCAGGCCTTTAGTTTCTTCGCGAGCACGATCGATTTCGCGGAATGCCCGGTTCTCCACCTCCTGGGTGTAGCGTTCCTGCTCGAGGCGCAGCTGTTCCGCCAGGACCTGGGTGTCCTGTAGCTGCTGACGAAGGGCCGCGGCGTCCTGGCGTGCCTCGTCGAGTTGGCTACCCTGCTGCTCGCGCTGCTGGCGCAGGTCATCGATCTGCACCAGACGCTGCTCCAGCAGTTGCTCCAGATCGCCCAGACGGGTTTCGCTGGCCTGGCGCGCGGCAACAGCTTCCGTGGTCTGCTGGCGAGCGCGAGCCGCCTCCAGGCGCAGTTGTTCCTGTTCCACCGCCAGCTGCGCGCGCTCGTCCACCAGCACCTGGCGTTGTGCGGCAAGCGCCTGTTCTGCTACCGCTTGGGCCAGCAGCGTCGCTTGCTGCCACACCGCGACAAAGGCCTGCGCCACCTCCGCCGGCAGCCCGGGCAGGCGGGTCTCACCGCGCAAGCGTCCGGCCAGCTGTTCCCACCACTGATCGAGCAAAGCACCGACTCGTGCCGGACTGCCACGGCCCAGCTCCAGGCGCACCCGCTCCACCGTCGGCCGCTCGCCGCGGGCCAGCACCGCATCCGCTGCGGCAAACACCTCGTTTTCCGGTACGCCTACCGCCATGCCCTGCCCTCCGCTATATTAGGTCTGATAAATAAATGTTATCCGACCTTATAAATCATAAACTTAAAATATATTACGTTGAACGTATTGAATAATACAGACATTAATCCGCAGCCCTCAGATGCCCCGTTGGCGCTGAATGGGCTCAGCGAAAGCACCCGCAACGCCGCCGAAGCGTTCATTGCCGCCGGTACCGCAGCGAATACCGTGCGCAGCTACCGCAGCGCCCTCGCCTACTGGGCCGCCTGGCTGCAACTGCGCTATGGCCGAACGCTCGGTGACGGCGCCCTGCCCGCGGAAGTCGCGGTGCAGTTCATCGTCGACCACCTGGCGCGCCCGGGCGCTGATGGCAGCTGGAGCCAGCTGCTGCCGGCGCAGCTGGATGCGGCCCTGGTCGCTGCTGGGGTCAAGGGCAAGCGCGGCGTCCTGGCGTTCAACACGGTGAACCATCGTTTGGCGGTATTGGCCAAGTGGCACCGTCTCAACGAGTGGGAGAACCCGTGCGCGGCCTCAGCGGTGAAGACCCTCTTGCGCGAGGCGCGCAAAGCGCAAGCCCGCCAGGGCGTCGTGTTGCGCAAGAAAACCGCCGTGGTGCTCGAACCCCTTCAGGCGATGCTGGCCACCTGTACCGACGGGGTCCGCGGCGTGCGTGATCGTGCTTTGCTGCTGCTGGCCTGGAGTGGCGGCGGTCGGCGCCGTTCGGAAGTGATTGGCCTGCAGATCGAGGACCTGCGCCAACTGGACGCCGACACCTGGTTGTATGCGCTCGGCGCCACCAAGACCGACACTGGGGGTGTGCGGCGCGAGAAGCCGCTACAGGGGCCGGCCGCGCAGGCCTTGAATGCCTGGCTCGACGCCGCCCCTGCCCTCAGCGGCCCGCTATTCCGTCGTTTGTACAAGGGCGGCAAGGTCGGCACGACAGGCCTCTGCGCAGATCAGGTCGCACGCATCGTCAAACGCCGTGCGGCGCTGGCCGGCCTCGCCGGCGACTGGGCGGCGCACAGCCTGCGTTCTGGTTTCGTCACGGAGGCCGGGCGTCAGGGCGTGCCACTGGGTGAAGTCATGGCGATGACCGAACACCGCAGTGTCAGCACGGTGATGGGCTATTTCCAGGCCGGCTCACTACTTGGCAGTCGCGCGTCGAGTCTGCTCACAGCTACCAGCCCACTTGGCCCAGCACCTGGGCACTCAACCGAAACACCCACCCAGGGCAACCCTGAAAAGCCGGATTCGTGAGCGGGAAAATTGTTTATCGATACCGTTAGCGGATCGGCAAGGCCATCGGGCGCATCGGCGCCGCATCGGCTCCGCGCAGCTTCAAAGATGCCCCGACAAAAGCGAATTGGTAAACGCGGTCTCGGGACAAGCCTTCGAGATTCACCAGCTCAATGATCGGCGCGCCCTGCATTGCCAACAGATAGGTGTGCAGCGGCAGGTAGTTGCCCTCGACTTCCGAAGGGAAGGTCTCAAAACTCAGATTGTCGGCACCAACGACCATGGCGCCACTGTCCTCCACCAGGAACTTCGCCGCATCCAGGCTCAGACCTGGCGGGTTGGCCATGTAGGCCTGGGCGTGTTCATAGTCACGCATGCGCCCGGTACGGATCAGCACCACGTCACCTTTCTCCAATGCCACTCGCTGTTTGGCCAGCGCCTGCTGCAAATCGCTGCGGGTGATGCGGTAGCTATCTTCCAGTTGCTCCAGGCCCTTGGCCGCGGCGACATCGATCATCACGCCTCGAGCGATGATCGGTGGCAGCTTTTCTGCTCCAGTGACATTCCAGCCACGGTCGCCCAGGTGCTGGTCGGCACGAAAGCCGTTCCAGATCTTGCCGTCGAGGCCAAAGTGATTGAGCGCGTCGATATGGGTGCCCATGTGAGCATACATGGATACCGCCGAGCCGCTGTAGCTGACGTGCTGGTTCATCGGTTCGCCGACCTGCAGCGGGTCGGCGATCACATTGCCGTGGGGGGTGTGGGTCATCCACATCTGGTAGGGCGGGTCACCCGCAGCTTGCCAGCTGGGCATGCCGACAAAGTACTCCACCGCCAGGTCGTAGGCCTGGGCGCCATTGACCCGGGCCATGATCGCCGCCTGCGACTGCGGGGTCATCAGGTTCAGACGCCCGATCTCGTCCTTCTCCCCCCAGGGGCTGATACCCACCTCAGGCAAGGCCTGCGCACCAGCGCTGCAGAGTGAGCTGAGCACCGACAAAACAGCGAGCCCGGTAAGATTTTTAATCCACGAAGACAGCAACATGACATGACTCCTATAAGGGGGAGCGGTCATGTTATTGGCTGTTTAATAATAGATAATCAGGCATTTCATTGAATGATATTCAACCCAGGAGAAAAAATATGGATGTGTTGCTGGCCATGCGAACCTTTCGCCGCGTGGTTGAGCGCGGCAGCTTCAGCCTGGCTGCCGTCGACCTGGGGCAATCCACAGCGGCGGTGAGCAAGCAGGTGCGGCATCTGGAGGAGCGCCTGGGCAGCCTCTTGCTGCTGCGCACCACCCGCCGCATGAGCCTGTCCGAGGCTGGCCAGGCGTACTTCAGCGAATGTTGCCACCTGCTTGATGAACTGGATGCCCTGGAGCGGGCGACCCAAGCCGGCGCCAGCGAGCCCAGCGGCCGTTTACGGGTCAACTCACCGCTGTCGTTTGGCCTCAAGGTGCTGTCGCCGATCCTGGTGACGTTCATGCAGCGCTACCCAGAGCTCAAGGTCGAGCTCACCCTCGACGACCGTCTGCTGGACGTCGTCAGCGAGGGCTTTGATGTGTCGCTTCGAATTCGCAGCCACCTGCCGGACTCCTCGCTGGTGGCCCGACGCCTGGGCGAAGTTGAGCAAGTGATCTGCGCCGCACCGGCTTACCTGCAGGCCAACGGCACGCCGCAAAGCGTCGACGATCTGCGCGGGCACAGCTGCCTGGCCTATCGCCTGGCCGAGCATCCCGGCAGTTGGCACCTGCAAGGCCCGCAAGGCAACAGCCGCCTGGAACTGCCAGTGCGCCTTGCGGTAGACAACAGTCTGATGCTTAGCGACATGTTGCTGGCTGGCCTGGGCATCGGCGCCCTGCCCTCGTTCATCGCCCGGCCCTTGCTCGACAGCGGGCAGTTGCTGCAACTACTCCCCGGGCAGTCGATGCCTCGGCGCTCGATCTATGCGCTGTACGCCAGTCACAGGCATGTGTCGCAGAAAGTCCGGGTGTTTGTCGATTACCTCGCCAGTGCACTGGAGGCATGCCGAGCTACTGACGTGTATCGATGATGGATCTGCCAATACTCTGTCCCACCCGGGGGCAGACGGATGCAGTAGATACCTCCGTCCCCCCCCCGCAATCAGGCTATTACCACTGGTGCGTGTAAGTCGCCGTCAGCACAGTACCAGGCGCTGGCAAATGGCTGGTGTTGTTGCTGCTGCGCATCAGTTGGCTGTAAAGCGGGTAGTAACTCCGGTTGAACAGGTTCTGGATACCTACGCTGACCTGGTCGTCTTCGCTCAGTTGGTACTGACTGATCAGGTCTACGGTGGTATAGCCATCGACCTTGCGTCGACCGAAGCTGGCAACGCCATTCAGACGATAGTCGTCACCGTCAAAATAGGTGGCTTGCACACGGTTGCTCCAAACGTCGCTGGGTTTGAACTGTACGTAGGCGGTCAGTTTGAGTGGCGGGATGCGATACCCGGTCATGTCCTGCCAGTCACCACCGTCCGGCTGTTCCCGGCCTTTCATCCAGGTAAAGGTGCCACCGGCACCCCAGCGCTCATCGTTGGTCAGCCAGTCGGCGCTGCCTTCGACACCATAGATCCGTTCTTTGGTGCGTGTCAGGATCAAACCGTTGTTGAAGCTCTGCACATCCCCCAGTTTCGAGGTGGTGTAGAACAGCGCCAGCGACGCCAGGGTCTGCTCGCCCAACGCACCGCGCCAGCCCAACTCGTAATTGTTGGTTTTCACCGGTTCCAGATTCGAAGAGTCGATATCGAACCCGCGGCGGGCATTGCGTAGCTGCACGCCAATATCAGGCAACTGGAAACCCTGGCTGAACGCCGCATAGATTTCCTGGCCCGCCACCGGCGAGTAGGTCACGCTGAGGTTGGACAGCACCGAATCGTAGTGCACCTCGCCGCCCTGGACAGTGGCCGGCTGGGCGGCTGCCGACTCCGACAGCGGGATGAAGTCATCGTATTCGGCGGTGGCGTACTCGTAACGTACGCCGCCTTCCATCGACCATTGATCGTTGAACTTGTGCTGAAGCTGGGCAAAGCCACCGACGCTGCGCGTGGTCAGGTCGGGCATATAGGTCAGCTTGCCGATCTTGTCGAACACCCTGCCCCCGCTCGCGTCGTAGACCTGCGGGTCGAAGATGTCGATCGGCATGTCGCTGCGCTCCTGGTTGAAGTCAGCGCCCCACAGCAGCTCTGTATTGCCCTCATTGCCGAGCGGGGTGCGCAGGGTGATCCGGCTGCCGTACACCTCGCTGTTCTGCATCACCTGATCGACATTGCGGCCACGGGTGGCCACCGCCCGTGCATCAAACGGCGTGAAACGGGTGAAGTAGTCCCGGTAGTAGAGCTGCGCATTCAGTGTGCCGCCGAGGATGTCGGTGTGCGCGTATTCAAGGTTGAGCAGCGTGTTCTTGATCTGGTTCTGCTCGTCCAGCGACAACCCGGACAGCGGCCTTGCCGGCACCGAACCTGGCGGGAGCCTGGCGACAGAGGGGTCGGAGGTATAGTCGGAGTTCTGCTCGGCGTTGTAGTGGCTGGCAGACAGCTGGATGCGCTGGACATCATCGATGCGCAACCCCAATTTTCCGCCAATGTTGTACGTGTTGGAGTCGAACAGATCGCCCTGACTGGGCTCTGGCGCGATGCGGTGCCCGTTGGCGTCATAGGAGGCGCCAATGTGTCGCGCGCCGAAGTCCAGGGCGTAATCGACCTGGCCCTGAGAACCGGACAGGTGATGCTGCAACTGACCGCCAAGACCGTCACTGTCCAGTTGGCTCAGGGGCGATACGGCGGTCAAGCTGGTTTGCGCACGCGGTTCACCACCGGCCGGGCGGGTGGTGATGGAGATGATGCCACCGGTTGCACCGGCACCATAAATAGCGCTGCTGCCACGGATCACTTCGATGCGCTCGATCAGCGCCGGGTCGATGTTCGCCAGGTTGCGCGAGGAGTCGCGGTTGGTGTTGAGCGGAACGCCATCGACCAGCACCAGCATCGTACGTCCGCGCAGTGTCTGGCCGTAGTCGGTGATGGTGCGGCTGGAGTCAGCCATACCGGGAATGCTTTTGGCCAGCAAGGTGGCCAGCCCATCGGAACCCTGGCGCAACTGCTCCAGTTGCTCGCGCTCGATGACATTCACCTGCCGGGCTTGCGGCACCAGGTCGCTGTTCAGACGCGACGAGCTGATTTCCAGGCTGGCCAGCTCCACTGCTGCAGATTCGCTGGCGGCAGCTTCGGTGACTTGTGCAGAGGTGCCCGGTACTACCAGGTAGGTGTGTTCGTCACGCTCCTGGGCGGTCAGCCCGCTTTTGCCCAGCAGCCGCTCAAGCGCTTCCTGCAAGGTATAGCGGCCCCGCAGAGCAGGTGCAGTTTTACCGGCAGTGATGTCACTGGCAAACAGGATCTGTGCCGACGATTGGCGCGCAACGGCATTGAGTGACTTCTCCAGCGAGGTGGCTGGAACATCGAAATCGACCGGTGCAGATTGCGCCAACGACCATTGGCTGAGCAGCAGGCTGCTTGTCAGCAAGGACAGGCGCACAGGTGCACGCAGGAAGGGCTGACTCACGTTTTTATTCTCCACAAAGTAAGGTTGCATGGAGATAGCCGTCAGCACAGCCGCGTAACCCTACCTCGGTCGACGATTATTTTTTCGTGTCGCGCGATTTGATCAGCACCGCACCATCGGCCGCGGTGGCAACGCTCACCGGCAGGATGCCAGGCAACAGCGCCAGCAGGCGCTCGACATGGTCGCTGTCAAATACACCGGATACCGGCAACCGGGCGATACTCGGGTCGATGAGCGTGATTGGCTGGCGGTGGTAGCGCTGGAGTGTGCCGATAACCTCAGCCAGCGGGGTACTTTCAAACACCAGGCGGCTGTCTTTCCAGGCGCTGACATCCTCGGCGTTGACCCGCGTCACCTGACCCGCGATGCCCTGTCGCACGCGCAATTGCTGGTCAGCTTCGAGCAGCGCAACCGTGTCGGCGGCGCGCCCCCGGACGGCTACCTTGCCTTCGGCCACGGTGACCTGCACATCCTGCTCATACCGATTGACGTTGAAGCGGGTGCCGACCACGCGCACCCCTGCTCCACCGGCTTCGACCAGGAACGGGCGATACAGCATCGGCGAGACCTGGAACAGCGCCTGCCCTCGGTTCAACTCAACCTGACGAGAGCGCAGGTGCCAACTGATCGTTATTTCGCTGTCGCTGTCGAGCAGCACCTCACTGCCATCGGCCAGCTGCAGCGCCTGGCGCTGACCGATCTGGCTGGCAATGTGTTGACTGCGGTAGGCAGGGTCGAGCCAGACCGCGCCAGCAGCAATTGCCAGCAGTAGCAGTCCAAGTGTTTTTCCTGCTCCGCGCTTGTTCTTGGTTGGCGTTGAAGGGGGCAGCGGAAAACGCTGCTTGAGGTCCTCACGAAACCGGGCAATGGCCTCGTCTTCCTGGCTGTAATCCTTGGGTTTGTGCGAGTTGCGACTCATGGCAGTAGCTCCGTACCCA